>Ga0075163_10000022_pt1 | contig 158811 bp, 158 predicted proteins | sample JI1023141ADNA_FD_71478 | JGI IMG/M metagenome (GOLD analysis project Ga0075163, IMG submission 71478) | Wastewater effluent complex algal communities from Wisconsin, to seasonally profile nutrient transformation and Carbon sequestration -... | ecosystem: Engineered > WWTP > Effluent > Algae...
GCCAACGCGACGCAGCCGGAATACCTGGCAACGCTGGTCGTCAGCTTTCCGCTCGGCGAAGAACGCTTCCGCGCCGGCTTTCCCGGCTGGGAGCCGTTGGATCAGCACGAACTGTTCGTCGAGATGGAGCGCTTCCTGTCGGTGCTCGACCTCAAGCGCACGGTCTTCCGCAGCGATCACGCCTCGAACTGGCTGGTGCTGAAGGGCACGCTCGGTGCCGACAAGGACCGCCTGCTGCAGCAAGTCCGCCAGGCGATTGCCGCACCGGAAGCCGCCCACCTGCGTCCGGCCTGGGCGCGCGGGTTGTAGCGGGCGGATTTTGATTTTTGCCGTTTTTTGGGGCCGACCGTAGCATTTGCCTTCAAACGGTCTTCCCGACGCGTAGTGCGCTGAAAATCGCCAGCGTCTGCAGGATCGCGACGCCGATCAGCACCTCGCCGAAGCGGCGCGCATCCATCAGCCCGCCGAAAATCAGCGGCGCCGTCGCCAGCCCGAGATCGAGGCCGGAATAGACGAAGCCATAGACGCGCCCGAAGGCCGCCTTGCCGAAGCGGGAAGTGGCGGCGCGGCGGACCAGCAGGTCGCGCGACGGCCCGGCGACGCCGGTGCAGAAGCCGATGCCGGCCATCAGCGGCAGCACGCTCCAGGCCGGCGGCCAGCCGCTGGCGAGTAGCACCGCCAGCAACGCGGCGACGCCGAGGGCGAGGGCGATCAGCAGGTCCTGCGCCTGCTTTTGAGCCAGAAAGCCGCCGAGTACGATGCCGACGGCGCCCGCCGTCAGATAGGTCGACAGCGCCACCGCGCCGGTCGTCAGCGACAGGCCGTAGACCGCCTGCAGGATGGGGCTGGCGAAGTTCTGGATGGCGCCGAAGGCGGCGGTGATCAGGAAAAAGAACAGGAGGCACAGCCAGACGGCTTTGACGCCGAGGAAAGCGAAGGTCGGTCCGGCATCGCCATCGGCCTTGTGGGTCGGCGATTCGATATCGTCCAGCGCCTGCCGGCGCCACAGCAGCAGCGCGAGGGCGAGCAGGGCGACGGCGCTGGCGCCGAGCGCCGCGCTGCGCCAGCCGTCAACCGCGGCGATGCCGGTCATGAAGATCGGCGCCGCCGCCCAGCCGAGATTGCCGGACAGTCCGTGCACCGAAAAGGCATGACCCAGCCGCGCCTGCGACACGCGGTGATTGAGCACCGTAAAATCGGCCGGGTGGAAGACGCTGTTGCCCAGTCCCGCCAGTGCTGCGACGACGATCAATGACGCGTAGCCGGTCGCGAAATGCAGCGCGACGCCAGCCAGCGCAAAGCACATAATGCCTGCCGCCAACACGCGCAGGGCGCCGAAACGGTCAACGAGAAAACCCGCCGCCGCCTGTCCGATGCCGGAAACGACGAAGAAAACCGTCATCGTCGCCCCGATGCCGGTGAAGGACAGCCCGAATTCCTGCATCAGCCACGGAAACAGCGGTGGCAGCAGCAGGTGGAAAAAGTGCGAAACGCCATGCACGAAGCCGATCAGGGAGATGGTTTCGATATCGCGGGGCACGGGGGAGGGCAGGGTTTCGGCGGTCATCGGGCGGCAGCAGGGGTATCCGGCCAGACAGTTTATGTCGCCGGCTATTGACGTATATTCGACAATCGGACAAAAATTATCGCAATGCTGACACACTTGCCTTTCGACCCCTGTCCGCGTCGGGCGCCGACGCCAGCCGAGCCGCTGACCGTCAACCAGCGCCGCCTGCCGCCCGATGTGCACGTGCCGCTGCACAGCCACGACTGGGCGCAGCTCGCCTTTCCGCTGCAAGGTGCACTGCGCATCGCGGCGGCCGGCATGGCCTGGCTGGCGCCGGCTTTCCGGGCGGTGTGGATTCCGCCGCACATCGAGCACGAGGTCGTCGCGCTCGGCGAGGTCGAACTGCGCACCGTCTATGTCGCCGCCGAAGCGGCGCCGCTGCCGCTCGACGGCTGTTCGGTGATCGAAGTATCGGATCTGATGCGCACGCTGGTCGAGGCGATCAGCCGGGTCGAGGCGGGCGACGAGGCGCGCCGCGACCTGATGATCCGTCTGCTGCTCACCGAAATCGGCCGGGCCCCGCCGCTCTCGCTCGGCCTGCCGCTCCCTGCCGACCGCCGGCTGCAGGCGCTGTGCGGCGCGCTGATCGACGATCCTGCCTCGCCGTTGTCGCTGGCCGAGTGGGCGGCCCGCGTCGGTGCCAGCGAGCGGACGCTGGCCCGGCTGTTCGCCAGTGAACTGAAAATGAGCTTCGGCGCCTGGCGCCAGCAACTGCGTCTGGCCCGGGCGCTCGACCTGATCGGCCGCGGCCGCCCCTGCGGCGAAGTCGCCGCCGAACTCGGCTACGCCAGCCAGGCCGCCTTCTCGGCCATGTTCAAGCGCGCCTTCGGCGTGCCGCCCGGCCGCTTCATGAACGAACGCAGCTCGCCGCCCGCCGGCGAGCCGACTAACGACTGACCACGGAGTTTCAAAATGGAAGCAAGCTTTTGGCACGCGAAATGGGAAAAGAGCGAGATCGCTTTTCACCAGGACGACTTCAACCCGTTGCTGCTCGATCATTTCGCCGCTCTCAACCTGCCGGCCGGCAGCCGTGTCTTCGTGCCGCTCTGCGGCAAGACGCGCGATATCCTCTGGCTGCTGCAATCCGGCTATCGGGTCGTCGGCGCCGAGTTGAGCCGGCTTGCCGTCGAGCAGTTGTATGCGGAAATGGACCTGCAGCCGAGCATTTCACAGGTCGGCCCGCTGACCCGCTTTGCCGTCGAAGATGTCGACATCTATTGCGGTGATATCTTCGACCTGACCGCCAGCGAACTTGGCCAGGTCGATGCCGTCTACGACCGGGCGGCCTTGGTCGCCTTGCCCGCCGCCATGCGTCAGTGCTACGCCGAGCACCTCGTCGCCATCACCGACTGCGCCCGCCAACTGCTGATCGCCTACGAATACGACCAGAGCCTGCAAAAGGGCCCGCCATTTGCCGTCTGCGCCGAAGAGGTGCACCGCCTCTACGAACCGCATTACCAACTGGCGTTGCTCGCCAGCGTCGAGGTGGCCGGCGGGCTGCGCGGCAAGTGTCCGGCCACCGAACACGTCTGGCTGCTGCGGCAAGCCTGACTCTGGCGGTGCTCACCGCTACACTGCGTCTTTGGCTGAAGGAAGCATGACGATGGAACGCTGCCCCTGGTGTGAAGGCTTCGACCTCTACCGCGAGTACCACGATACGGAATGGGGCGTCCCGCTGCGCGACGATCGCGCCCTGTTCGAACTGCTGATCCTCGAAGGCGCCCAGGCCGGCTTGTCCTGGGCCACCGTGCTCAAGAAGCGGGCGCACTACCGGCAGGTGTTCGATGGCTTCGACCCGCAGCAGATCGCACGCTACGACGACCAGAAAGTCGCCGCACTGCTGGCCGATCCCGGCATTATCCGCAACCGCGCCAAGATTGCCGCCACCATCGGGAATGCCCGGGCCTATCTGGCGCTGATCGCCGGGGGGCAATCGTTCAGCGATTTCCTGTGGTCTTTTGTTGATGGCGTCGCCGTCCAGAACGCCCGCTCATCGCTGGCCGAAGTCCCCGCCAAGACCGCCCAATCGGATGCCATGAGCAAAGCCCTGGCCAAAGCCGGCTTCAAATTCGTCGGCTCGACGATTTGCTACGCCTTCATGCAGGCGGCCGGGATGGTCAACGACCATCTGGTCAGTTGTCCGCGATATGAGGAAGTGCAGGGTAGCTCTCGGGAATGATGGGTGGGGCTGATCAGCTTCGCCCATTGCAATCATTCAATAGGCGCGCGAAAATGCATCGCATATGCAACTCATGGAACGCCGATGAAAACCGCTACCTTTCCTCCTTTGCGCGTCACGCCCGAGTTGAGGCAGGCCGCCGAACAAATTCTGCAGGAAGGCGAAACCCTTTCCAGCTTCGTCGAGCAATCCATTCGTGAAAGCATCGGACGGCGTCAAGTCCAGCAGGAATTTATCGCCCGCGGCCTGCGTTCGCGCGACGACGCCCGCCAGACCGGCAAATACGCCAGCGCCGACGCCGTGATTGGACGCCTGGAGCAAATGCTGGCAACCGCCAAAGGCGGCAAGTGAGCTATCAGGTTCGGTTTACGGAAGAAGCCGAAGCCGATCTGGTCAGACTTTACGAATTCATTCTCGCCAAGGACTCATCCGACTGGTCGCTGGCAACCCGCGCCCTTGAAGCCATCAAGAATGGCATCCGGGGTCTGGAACTCTCGCCATTCAGCTACCGGAAAGCAACTTCGGACAACCCGTTCTTGCGGGAGTTGATCATTCCATTTGGCGCTTCGGGGTATGTCGCGTTGTTCGAGATCGACAACGACCAGACAGTCACGATCTTGGCGGTACGGCATCAACTGGAAGAGGATTACTATTGAGCGCTTGGCCCATGGACTAGCCGGCAAGCTTTTGATAGAAAGTTTATCGAAGCTGACCCCTTTGACCTGCCTTTGACCTGCGTTACGATAAGTTCTTTGTCGTGTCGGGAGCATAAATTGGTCGCCGTGCAGCGCAATCCAAAATCAGAGCGAAACATAAAGCGAATCGACGCACCAGGTCGCAATGGTCACGGAGGAACGCACGGCTTTCAGGTTTATTTCAAGCGGAAGGGCGTGGAATTTACTCGGCAGTTTGGCGATAAGAAATATGGAGGAGAGCAAGCGGCGCTGGAGGCAGCTAGGTCATTCCGGGATAGAGCGCAGTCAGCGGTGCCGCCAATAGCAAACGGCAGAGGAATGATGTCAGCCCACACGCGACCCGGCAAGTCGAACAAGACAGGGTATGTGGGAGTGCATATCCGAGATAAAAAACTGGCTGATGGTACCGTAACCCGATACGTGGTTGCCGTCGCTGCACCAGAACCGATGAAGCAGGTGAATAAGTGGTTCCGAGTAGGCCTTCGTCCACTGGACGATGTTGTTAAAGAAGCTCTTGCGTGGCGACAGGACATTATCGAGGCACGTAGATCCCGAGCGACGAAGGATAAAGAAGCTTGGGATGACGCGTTAACCAATCTACTCGCGAAGGGGCAGAAGAGCTTGAAGAGTGCTAAGAGGTTGAATGTGTTTTTGTGTCATTCTCGCGACGATAAGGAGCACGTACGAAAGCTATACATGCGCCTGCTTGCCCTTGGTTGCCAACCGTGGCTCGATACGGAATCGTTGCTGCCGGGGCAGGACTGGGAGAGTGAAATTCGAAAGGCCATACGTACTGCACATGTTTTCGTCGCGTGTTTATCTGCCTCTTCAATGAACAAGCGTGGCTATGTCCAAAAGGAAATCCGCTTTGCGGTCGATGTCGCGCAAGAAATACCTGAAGACGATATTTTCATCGTTCCGATCAAGCTTGAACCTTGCGATGCCCCAGAGTCGCTGTCGAAGTGGCAATGGCTTGATGCCTACAAGGACGGCTATGATCGGCTGATCGAGAGTCTTGCTCTTCAGACCGCCAAGCTTGGTTTAGAACCGCTACGCATTGACATGTCGTCAAGGTAAGTCTGCTAAGCGGGGTTAAAAGCATACCGTTCCACACAACTCATTTAGCATTGTAGATTGCCTGCATATGCTCCATTCCCTCGACGAAATCCCGCAAGCGCTGCATGCCCAGCCAGAGGGTTTTGACGCCGGGCTCGCCGTCGTACTTTCTGCCGAGAAAGCCACCCAGCATGGCCGGGTCAAAGGGGGTAGCTTCGAATTGTCGCGGGCGACACCAAAGGAACTTGCTGAACTACCTCAACCCTTGATCAGCTTGCCAGCATCAGCAATCAGTTCTGCTACCAGGGCACACAATTCCGTGATGGTGGATTCCTCTACTTCGAGAAACCCTTCGTATTCAGCCAGATTCCGCTTCTGGTGGGCGTTGTCCAGAATACGCCATTGAATGGCAGTCCAGCCGAGGGTGTGGGGCAGGCACTGGAAAACGGTGTAGCGGTTTTCGCTGCGGTAGCCGTGCCAGCGCAATGCGGCGAGTGCTGCAGCATGGGCGGCGTTGTAGGCGCTGGTGAAGCGGCCTTCGGCGGAGAGATTGCCGAGTTGGGCGTCGGCCAGTCGGGTGCGCGCCATGGCCAGCATCCGCTTGGCCTCGGCTTCATTGCGCGGTTCGGCCTTGAGTTGGCCGATGCGAACCAGGTTATCCAGCGCTGGCTGGTTCAAGGTCTATTCCGATCAGCGGCAGGATGGGTTGGGCAAGGATTCGATTGACGAAGGAGTCCGGCTCGGCGAGCCGTCGCGCATATTCGGATGGCGTGTAGCAGTTGGGGTTGATCTTTCGCCCGAGTTGCGTTTCCAGCGGCATGAGTAAGGTCAGGATTTCGTTCAACGAGAGGTTTTCGCCAACCAGCATCAGGTCGATATCACTTTCGGCGGTGTCGGTTTGTTTGGCGACCGAGCCATAAATGAACGCGGTTTCCAGCCGTGCAGCAATCGGTTGCAAGGCCTCGCACAGCAGTGGCACGGTGCCGAGTGTCTTGCGCGTCAGCGCGATCAGTTCTGCGTAAACGGGGCTTTGCGGGTTGGCCTGAAAACGCCGCAGGTTGCCAACTCGCGTCGACAGAACGAGGCCGGCATCGACCAGGCGGTTCAATTCCCGTTGCAGCGAGGCACTGCCCAACTCAGTCAGACGGCGCAACTCGCTCAGGTGATAGCTCCGTTCGGGCTGGCCGAACAGCCAGCGAAACAGGCGGGCCTGACTATCGGAAAAAAGGGCGGTGGTGATCGACATGATCAAATATTAGCATGATCGTGCCAAAATTTGGATCGATAGTTTGGCTTGATATCGCCACCTTCACTCCTTGTCCTTCTCTAACTTCAGCGAAGCCGAGTTGATGCAGTAGCGCAGCCCGGTTGGGGCCGGGCCATCGTCGAAGACGTGGCCGAGGTGGGCGCCGCAGTCGTGGCAGGTGACTTCGGTGCGGACCATGCCGAAGCTGCGGTCGACGTGCTCATCGACCAGCTTTTCGTCGTTCGGGGTATGGAAGCTGGGCCAGCCGCAGCCGGAGTCGAACTTGGTCTCGGAGCGGAAGAGCGGAGCGCCGCAGCAGATGCAGCGGTAGGTGCCGTCCTCGTGGCACTCCCAGTATTGGCCGGTGAAGGCTTGTTCGGTGCCTTTTCGGCGGGTGATGCGGTATTGCTCGTCGTCCAGTTGGGCGCGCCATTCGGCGTCGGTTTTCTCGATTTTTGGCATTTTGTATTTACCTGTTTTTTGGCTCAGACCGTAGCATTTGCCGGGAATTCCGGCGCTTCTGCCGGAAGGCTGTCAATCACACGCAACTGCGCGACGTCGCGGGCCGGCGGGGTGCCGAACATGCGGCGGTATTCACGGCTGAATTGCGAGGGGCTTTCGTAGCCGACCCGGTGGGCAGCCGAGGCGGCGTCGTGGTCGGCGAGCAGCATCAGCCGGCGCGCCTCGTGCAGGCGCAGCTGCTTCTGGTATTGCAGCGGCGTCATCGCGGTCAGCGCCTTGAAATGGTGGTGCAGCGAGGACTTGCTCATGGTGGCGAGGCTGGCCAGTTGGTCGATGCTGACGGGCTGGTCGAGGTTGGCTTTGAGCCAGTCGATAGTGCGGACGATCTGGTGGCTGTGGCTGCCGCTGGACACGGCTTGACGCAGGCGCCCGCCGAGGGCGCCGGTGAGCAGGCGATAGAGCAGTTCGCGTTCGATGAGCGGGGCGAGCACCGGGATGTCGGCCGGGGTGTCGAGCAGGCGGGCGAGGCGCAGCGCGGCGTTCTGGATCTCGGCGCTGAGTTGGCCGACGGCAATGCCGCGGTCGACGGTTTCCGGGGCCCGATTTTGCGGTATCGCGGTGGCCAGTTCGCCGATCTTCAGCGGGTCGATGTTGAGTGCCAGTCCGAGGTAGGGCTGGGTGGCGCAGGCGTGGGTGATGCGCGAGAACATCGGCAGGTCAACCGAGGTGATCAGGTAATGCCGGGCGTCGTAGTCGTAGGCGTCGTCGCCGACCAGGATGCGCTTGGCGCCCTGGGCCATCATCGCGAAGATCGAGGCCATGACGGCGCAGCTTGGCGCGTTGCAGGCCGAGCCGCGGAACAGCGTCAGGCCGGGGATGGCGGTCGGCTGCGCGCCGTCGCTGCGGCAATGGCGCCGGATGATGTCGGCGAGTTCCTCGCGCTGGCTGGCCAGCCGGGCGCTTTCCATGGCAACGGAATCAATTTCGGGCGCGGTGGTCAGAGCGGCTATATCCATGCCGGTCAGATTAGCGGTTTTGATGGTGGCTGACGAGCGTCGGCAATGCGATTCTGGAGGATCAGGCAATAAATCCGGATTTTCCGGTTAACGCACCGAACCCTGCTGCGCCCAAACTGAAAGGCATAAACCGGCGGCGACGATTGCCGGTACCCCAACCCCTCCGAGGAGCCCGCAAATGATTCAACTCAATATCAATGGCAAGGCGGTCAAGGCCGATGTCGCGCCCGATACGCCGCTGCTCTGGGTGCTGCGCGATACGCTGCAGCTGACCGGCACCAAATACGGCTGCGGCCAGGCGCTGTGCGGCGCCTGCACCGTGCATCTCGACGGCGCGCCAGTTCGGGCCTGCATGACGCCGGTGTCGTCGGTGGTCGGGCGCAAGATCACCACCATCGAGGCGGTCGATACCGGAAAAGTCGGCAAGGCGGTCCAGGATGCCTGGCGCAAGCTCGACGTCGTGCAGTGCGGCTACTGCCAGTCCGGCCAGATCATGAGCGCCGTCGCGCTGCTCAGCAAGAACCGCAAGCCGAGCGACGCCGATATCGATAGCGCGATGTCGGGCAACCTCTGCCGCTGCGCGACCTATGTCCGCATCCGGGCGGCCATCCACGAAGCCGCCAAGACACTGGCCTGAGGAGATCGATCATGAGCGATATCATCATTGAAAACCTCAGCCGTCGCCGTTTCCTGCAAGGCGGTGCCGGTTTGACACTGGGCTTCTGCGTGCCGGCAATCGCCGCCACGCTGCCGGCCGCCGGCCCGGGCAAGGCCGGCGCCGGTCTGGCTGCTACGGTCAACTTCGAACCGAATGCCTTTTTGCGCATCGGCGCCGACAACAGTGTGACGGTCATTTCCAAGCATCTGGAAATGGGGCAGGGCACCTACACCGGCCTGGCGACCATCCTGGCCGAAGAACTCGACGCCGACTGGAAGCAGGTTCGCGTCGAAGGCGCACCGGCCGATGCCAAGCGCTACAACAACCTGTTCTGGGGCCCGGCGCAGGGCACCGGCGGCAGCACGGCGATGGCCAATTCCTGGGAGCAGATGCGCAAGGCCGGCGCCGCCGGGCGGGCGATGCTGGTCTCGGCCGCCGCCAAACGCTGGCAGGTCTCGGCCGCCGATATCGTCGTTCGTGACGGTGTGGTCAGCCACCCGGCCAGCGGCCGCAAGGCGAGTTTCGGGCAACTGGCGGAAGTCGCGGCCCAGGAAACCGTGCCGGCCGAGGTCAGCCTGAAAGACCCCAAGGATTTCCGGCTGATCGGCAAGCAGGCCAGGCGTAAGGACAGCGCGGCCAAGACCAACGGCACGGCCAAATTCACCCAGGACGTTTTCCTGCCCGGCATGCTGGTCGCCGTCGTCGCCCATCCGCCGACTTTCGGGGCCAAGGTCAAATCCTTCGACGCCAGCAAGACCAAGGCGGTCAAGGGTGTCGTCGAGGTCGTGCAGATTCCGACCGGCGTCGCCGTGCTGGCCAAGGACACCTGGAGCGCCAAGAAGGGCCGCGATGCCCTGGCGGTGGTCTGGGACGAAAGCGCTGCCTTCAAGCTGGGCAGCGATGAAATCCTCGCCCGCTACAAGGAGCTGGCCAAAAAGCCCGGGCTGGTCGCCAAGCAGACCGGCGATGCTGGTCAGGCCTTTGCCGGCGCCGCCAAGGTGATCAGCGCGTCCTACGATTTCCCCTACCTTGCCCACGCCGCGATGGAGCCGATGAACTGCGTCGTCAAGCTCGACGCCGACGGCTGCGAGGTCTGGAACGGCGAGCAGCTGCATACCGGCGACCAGTACGGCCTGGCCCACGTGCTCGGCCTGAAGCCGGAACAGGTCAAGATCAACATGCTGTATGCCGGCGGCAGCTTCGGCCGGCGTGCCTGCAAGGACTCCGACTACGTGCTGGAGGCGGCGCAGATTGCCAAGGCGATCAATGGCCGGGCGCCAGTCAAGCTGGTCTGGCTGCGCGAAGACGACATGCGTGGCGGCTACTACCGGCCGCTGTTCCACCATACGCTGGAAGCGGCAGTGGACGGCAAGGGCCAGCTGACCGGCTGGCGGCACCGGCTGGTCGGGCAATCGATCCTGATCGGCTCGCCCTTCGAGAAGATGCTGGTCAAGGACGGCATCGATGGTGTGTCGGTCGAAGGCGCCGCCAACCTGCCGTATGCCATCCCCAACCTGACGGTCGACCTGCATACGCCGACCGATATCGGCGTGCCGGTACTGTGGTGGCGCTCGGTCGGCTCGTCGCACACGGCGTTTTCGACCGAAACCTTCTTCGACGAGGTGGCGGCGGCGACCGGCAAGGACCCGGTGGCCCTGCGCCTGGAGCTGCTGGCCGAACACCCGCGTCATGCCGGCGTGCTCAAGCTGGCGGCCGAGAAAGCCGGCTGGGGCCAGCCCTTGAAGGCCAAGGCCGGCGAACGGCGTGGCCGCGGCGTGGCGGTGCATGAATCGTTCAATTCCTACGTCGCCCATGTCGCCGAAGTGACGGTGAAGAAAGATGGCTCGGTCAAGGTCGACCGTATCGTCAGCGCGGTCGATTGCGGCACGGCGATCAACCCGGACAACATCCGTTCGCAGGTCGAGGGCGGCATCGGCTTTGCGCTCAGTTCGCTGTACGAGGAGATCACGCTCAAGGAGGGCCGCGTCGAGCAGGGCAATTTCGACGGTTTCCCGCTGCTGCGCATCGCCGACATGCCCAAGGTCGAGGTCCATATCGTGCCTTCGGCCGCACCGCCATCCGGCATCGGCGAACCGGGCGTGCCGCCGCTCGCCCCGGCGGTTGCCAATGCCATCGCCGCAGCCACCGGCAAGCACCTGCGCCGACTGCCGTTCAACACCGCCGAATTGGTGGCCTGAGATGGACAGCCTGGATACGCAAGTCCTTGCCGCCGCCCGTCGCTGGGCCGCGGCCGGGCATCGCTTCGCGCTGGTCACCGTCGCCCGGACCTGGGGTTCCGCCCCGCGGCCGCCGGGGGCCTGGATGATCCTGCGCGACGACGGCCAGGTGCAGGGTTCGGTCTCCGGCGGCTGTATCGAGGACGACTTGATCCGCCGGGCGGCAAACGGTGAATTTTCCGGTACCGCGCCGCGCCTCTTGCGCTACGGCGTTACGGCCGACGAGGCGCATCGCTTCGGTCTGCCCTGCGGCGGCACGCTGGAACTGGTCCTCGAACCGGCGCCGGATGCCGGCTTGCTTGAACAGTTGGCTCAGCGCATCGCCACCGGCCAGCTGGTGCACCGGCGGGTGGCGCTGGCCAGCGGTGCGGTCAGCCTTGAGGGCGGCAGTGCCGGCGACAGCCAGCAGTGGGATGGCGAGACGTTGGTCACCCTGCATGGCCCGGCCTGGCGGCTGCTGATCATCGGTGCCGGGCAGATTTCGCACTACCTGGCGACGATGGCTCTGGCGCTCGGCTATCGCGTCTATATCTGCGACCCGCGCAGCGAGTACGCTGATGGCTGGGATGTGCCGGGCACCGAGCGGATTGCCGAGATGCCCGACGATGCCGTGATCGCGCTGAATCTCGATCCGCGCAGCGCCGTCGTCGCGCTGACCCACGACCCCAAGCTCGACGACCTGGCGCTGCTCGAAGCGCTGAAGTCGCCGGCCTTCTATGTCGGCGCGCTGGGCTCACGGGCCAACAACAGCAAACGTCGCGAACGGTTACTGCAGTATTTCGACCTCTCGCAGGCCGAAGTCGACCACCTGCACGGCCCGGTCGGCCTGCCTATCGGCAGCCGGACGCCGCCGGAAATCGCCGTCGCCATCCTGGCCGAGATGACCGCCGTGAAAAATGGCCGAAATTTGCCATCGACCGTAGCATTCGCCGATCCCTACGCCTGTCGGGTCGAATGAAGGGGATTGTCGGCATCCTGCTCGCTGCCGGCCGCAGCCGTCGCTTCGGTAGCGACAAGCGGCTGCAGCCGCTGGCCGACGGCAGGCCGATGGTGCTCACGGCGGCCCGCAACCTGGTGGCCGCCTGTCCGCGCAGCCTCGTCGTCATTCGCCCGGACGACACGGCACTGGCCGGCCTGCTCGCCGAGGCCGGGATGGCAACCGTCGTCTGCCAGGCGGCAGAGCAGGGCATGGGCCACAGCCTGGCGGCCGGCGTCGCCGCCAGCGCCGAGGCCGGCGGCTGGCTGGTCGCACTGGCCGACATGCCCTATATTCGGCCGACAAGTTACCGCGCCGTGCGCGACGCCATGAAGGGCGGAGCGACCCTGGCCCGGCCGTTTCATGACGGGCTTCCGGGCCACCCGGTCGGCTTTTCTGCTGAGCATCTGGACGCCTTGCTGGCGCTGACTGGTGACCAGGGTGGCAAGGCCATTCTCGACGCGCATCGGGCGGCGCTGGTCAATTGTCCGGTGCTCGATCCCGGCGTGCTCAAGGATGTCGATCTGCCGGTGCAAGTCGGGCTGCCGTAAGGGCTGTGCAGTCAGCCTGAGGCTGCGGGCCGGGCCGTTCTGGGCTATCATTCCGCAATTGCCCAGGACCACAAAGATGAACCCGAATCCCCTGACCGACGCCGATCTCGACCGGCTTGAAGAACTGCTCGAAGCCGAAGTATTCCAGGGTGAGGCGATGCGCCTCGACGAAATCCAGGCCATGCTGTGCGCCGTGGTCAGCGCTCCCGAGCCGGTAGCGCCGGCCGTCTGGCTGACCGAAGCGCTGGGCGAGGGACTGGCGGCAGGGGGCGACCCCGATGTCGAAGCCGCGCTGGAACTGCTGATGCGCCTGAACAACGATCTCGCCGCTGCGCTGCTCAACGACGAAACCATAGCCCCCATCCTTTATCCGCTGGATGAAAGCTGCGAGACCTACGACTACGAAGCCTGGGCAGATTCCTATGTCTTCGGCGCCGGTCTGGCCGGCGACTGGTACGAACTGGCCGGCAAGCACGCCGATGACCTTTCCGAACTGCTCGAACCGCTGTTCATGCTCAACGGCATGCTCAAGGAAGACGCCGAAAAGAACGGCGAACGCTGGTTTCCGCCCGCCGAAGAAGCACGTCTGGTGGCCGACATCCAGGAAAACCTGCCGGTCATCGTGCAGACCCTTTACAACTTCTGGCGTAACAAGCGCAGTGGCGGCACCGTGCAGCGCGAAGACGCCAAGCCCGGCCGCAACGATCCGTGCCCCTGCGGTAGCGGCAAGAAATTCAAGCAGTGCTGCGGCAGCCCGGAAAAGCTGAACTGATCGGCGCGTTGTAAGCTGGTTTCAGGCAGCAATTGCCCAGAAAAGAGCCCCAACGGGGCTCTTGTTTTTTCTGTCAGTCTGGCAGAAGTTTTTGGGTAAAGAAGGACAATATTTCGTCCCGTGCTGCCGTGGTTGGCTGGCCAGCTTCATCAATCAGATGCGCGGTCACGACACTGTGCGGGCACCCAACCACCTGGTCAAAGAATGGCGGGGGTTCCGGATTGGCGGCGCTGTCCGGGAGTACCCGGGTGACGATGCGGTCGCCCAGGGCTTTCGAGTAGGCGGCGAAGCGCTGGGCAGTGCAGAAGCGGTCGCCTTGAAACCGATAGGCCAATACAGTGAGATCCTCGCGATCAAGGCGATTCTTGACCGCGATAAGGTCGTCGGGAGCTATTTCCAGGCCATCCGGCTCGTTCAGGGGCAGGGAAGGCTGGGAGAGCACAGGGGCGAGCATCGAGGGTTCAAGCATCATCGTCAGCGCAAAATTGCCGGTGAAGCACATCCCGATCGCGCCAACCCCCGGCCCGCCGCACTCCTCATGCGCGAGCCTGGCCAGGGCTCGCAACCAGACCGTGACCGGGCTGGTTTCATTGGCGGCCAAGGCGCTGAATTCGGCGCTGACGCAGGCGCGTTTGAAGATGGCCACGCCTTCGTCGGCACTTGCTACATCGCCATCTCGCCCAAAGAGCGATGGCATGTAGACGGTCAATCCGGCATCCCTGACCCAGCGACTAAACCGAGCTAGTTGAGGGCTGATGCCGGGCATCTCCGGCATCACGATGACCGCGGGACCATTGCCCATGACATAAACACGCTTGGAAATTCCGTTTAACGAAATTTCCCTTTGGAGAAAATCGCCAAGGCGATCTTTTACATGAATGCTCTGTTCCGCCATCGTTACGCTCCTGAATGGTTTGACGACAAGCGCTTCATTGGGCGACATCTGTCTCCAATGCTCAACCGAGAAATTTTGACTTTGACATGCGCCAGCGGAATGAAACTGGCTGCACCCTCAAGCAAAGTCGAGTGAATGTCGCCGGAGCGTAGGGCACAATCATGTTTTGAGCTTGGTACTTTCCATGGATGAATATTCAGCAGCGGCCTCCTGCCTGATATCGACCCGCATTCGCCATCGGGTGGCTACGGTAACCGTGCGCGATGACGTACTGATCTGGGTTCGAAAAGGGGTCAAGACCCTGATACGGGCCGGGGAAGAAAATGAGATCCGGGCGGGAGAAGCCGTCGTATTGGCAAGAGGCACCCAGTGGGACGTCATTAACGATCCCGCGCAGCATGGCCGCTATGAGGCATTTGTCCTCCAGTTTGGCGAAGGGGCCATTCAAGCGTTTCACGCGTCTTACCGGGCAACCTTTTTGTCGCAGCCAATTGCCGACTGCTTCAATTTGTCGGTGACCCCGGACTTCGAGCAGATTTTATTGAGGGTTGCCGATGCCATCGCCTCGCCCGATACGTCGGGGGTCTTGAGGAATCACCGGGTGATCGAGGTCTTGTTGGTGTTGGCGGAACAGGGATGCGTCATCAAATCGCCCGAAGAACTGACCTGGCCAGATCGCATACGCAGGCTAATTGCCCAGCGCCCCCATGCCGAGTGGACGGTCGGTTCATTGGCAAGTGCGTGTCATGTGAGTTCGAGTACGCTGCGCCGCCGGCTGTCGGAATTGAATTTGACGGTCGGAAATCTGGTGCGTGAAGTCCGGCTTGAGACTGCATTGGTGCTTCTCCAAAGTACCAGTCTGCCCGTCGGAGATATCGCGCAACGCTGTGGTTACGAGTCGCACAGCCGGTTTTCGGCGGCTTTCCGCGTCCGTTATGGCTTTTTGCCATCAAAGCTGACTGAGTCGAGTTGAGCGTCCTGGCGCAGGAATTGGCTTTCATGGGCTACTGATCTGGCAGGTGGTTGGGGACAATTCACGTAACCAACCAGCGGAGCTGCTACATGTCACATCCCGGATTTTTTCTGGCCACCTGTCTGATGATTTCGTCGATGTCAGCCATGGCCGATGGATTCTCGCTGAGCATCCCGGCAATCAAGCCAAACGGCTGGTTGTCATCCGATCAGGTGCTAAAGGGTTTTGGCTGCGATGGGGCAAATCGCTCCCCAAGCCTTGCCTGGCGCAATGCGCCGGCCGGAACAAAAAGTTTTGCGGTAACCGTTTACGACCCCGATGCCAGGACCGGTTCCGGGTGGTGGCATTGGGTCGTGATCAATATTCCAACGACAATCTCCATGCTGCCTGAGTCGGCCGGGAATTTACCTCTTCGCCTGCTTCCCCGCGAGGTCGTGCAGGTCCAGACTGATTTTGGTCAGCCCGGCTTTGGCGGAGCCTGTCCTCCCGTTGGCGACAAGCCGCATAAATACATATTTACGGTCTATGCGCTGAATACGGCGAGGATAGACCTTCCGGCAAATGCCACCGCTGCCTTCGCCGGTTTCATGATCAATGCGCATCTTATCGACAAGGTGAGCATCACAGCCGTGTACGGAAGATGAGCCATGATGCCCGCCAAGCGAAATGAACGGAATTGTTTGCCCGGTATGGAAGACACGGGTTTCAAATTAGCGATATCGGCCAAGGACGCCTTGCCACGTGTGACCCCTTCAAGTTATCCATTCGAATTTCGTGAACGAATGGTTGGGCGCGTTAAACAGCCGCTCGGCGACCTATTTGGATTGACCAACTTCGGCGTCAATCTGACGCGCCTTGCGCCCAGGGCTGTTTCAGCCTTGCGCCATGCCCACAGTCGCCAGGACGAGTTCGTTTTTGTCCTTGAGGGCTATCTAACGCTGGTCACCAATGCGGGCGCGACGGCGCTTTCACCAGGCATGTGCGCCGGTTTTCGGGCTGGAACCGGCGACGGACATCAACTGATCAATATGACGGATGCTGACGTTGTTTATCTTGAAGTCGGCGATCGAAGTCCGGGTGATACGGCCACCTATCCGGATGACGATCTGCAAGCCGTTTTAGGTGAGGATAAAAAGTGGCGATTCCTGCACAAGGACGGAACTCCTTATTGAGTAAGCAGCGCCTGAAATGCATGAATCGGGATTGGCCAATTCATTCCGGTAGCGGCTCGGGAGGATTGTCGATGATGCGGGAAGCAGCGCCCATTTTCTTGGTCATTGTTTCCACCCGAAGCCCATCCATCATTGGTTCGCCTACCCCTGCAGAGACCGGGTAGGCCATCGTTTGCCCGGTCCGGATGTAGGCACGTCGCTCGTAGAAGGCGATCAACTCCAATCGTGAAGACAAGACAGAGATATTGAAAACAGTCGCGCCAAATTGCTCCATGGCGTGGCGTTCAGCACATTCGAGCATCAACTTGCCCAAGCCCTTGGTCTGGTAACCGGGATCGATGGCGAGCATGCCGATTTCAGCGGAGCACTCGCTGGCTTTTACATGGACGCAGGCGACGATTTCAGCATCCTGGTGGGCTACCAGAATGGATGATTGGCTGCAAAAAAGCGAAAGAACTTGTTCTTCAGTTGTTCTCCGGCCCGTCACCAAATCCGCTTCGTGTGTCCAGCCGCGCTCATGGGTCAATGGTCTGTAGGCGCGGTTGACAAGGAGTGCAACCTTGCCCGCATCCAGTTCTGATGCGCTACGAAGGGATGTCTTCATTTCTTTGGGTGTTTTTTGGCAAGGGACTGGCGACACGTATGGGGTTTCATTGGGATATAACTTCCACCGTTGCCCGGACGGTGAGCGGTACGCCATTGCGAAGGGAACTGACGCCAATAACCGAGCGCACATGAACACCGGCCGGGCCGAATATTTCTACCAACAGGTCGGAGGCGCCATCCAGAACCTTGGCATGGTCTTCGAATTCAGGACTGGCATTGATGGCGCCGTGTAGTTCGATAAATCGGGCAACCTTGTCCAGCGAGCCAAGCTGATGCTTCACGACGGCGAGCAAATCGATACACGCGGAGCGCGCCAGTGCGTAGCCATCAATGATTGAATATTCCCGCCCCACTTGCCCCTTGGCGGCGCAGCCGTCGATTGGTAGCGGTGCCCGGCCGGAGGTGAAGAGAAGGTTCCCTGACTGGATGGCGGACACATAGTTGCCGGCGGGGAGGCTACCGGTGGGGAGGTGGATACCGAGTTCCAAAATTCGTTGTTCCGGGCTCATGACGCTGCTCCTATGAGTGTGGGCGGTCAAAGATGGCATTCATTTCCTTTCCGGAGATGGCCTTGCACGCATAGCCAAAACACCCGGTCGACGTGATGTCCTCGATGGCACTGATCATTGCGCTGTAGGCGGTTCTGGCCAGGGAGCCGCCCAGACTGACGCGAGCAACGCCAAGTTCGTTCAGTTCGGCCAGCGTAAGTTGCTCTCCTTGCAGGCCCATAAGTACGTTGAGGGGGCGATCAATCGAGCTGAGAATTGCTCGGATGTCGGATTTTGATTGCACGCCTGGGGCGAATAGCACATCTGCGCCGGCATCCTGATAGGCCTGTAGCCTGAGTATGGTGTCCGCCAGATCGAACTTGCCGTAGAAATAGTTTTCGGCGCGAGCGGTAAGCATGAATTTGAAACCAAGCGCCTTGGCCGCCGATGCGGCGTACTGAATGCGTTCCCTGGCGAGTCCAATATCGTAGATTGGGTCCAAGAAGTCGCCAGATGCATCCTCAATTGAACCGCCAACAATACCTGTTTTGGCCGCTTCGGTAATCGTCATGGCGGCGGCTTCCGGGGTGTGGCCGAATCCGTTTTGAAGGTCGGCGCTAATGGGCAAGTTGGTGATGGCGCATAGCAGGGAGAGGCGCGGGAGCATGTCTTTAGCGTCGATGCTGAGATCGGATTTTCCCTGCGAGAACGCGAAACCGGCGCCTGTCGTTGCCAAGGCCGGACAGCCAAGGTGTTCGAGCAAGCGTGCCGAGCCGGCATCCCAAGGGTTGGGAATGATGAAGCACTGACCAGTGCGATGCAGGCCTTCGAAGATTTCCGCCTTTTCCTTTTGGGTCTTCATGGTGCCTTTCTGCAGTTTGATTCAAATTTCATGTCATTTGCTGCGCAGCAGCCCGCAAATCACTTGATCAGTCAGGCCAGGCCACTATTTGCTGAACCAGGACTCCGTCTTCGGTTCCAGTTGCTCCTATCGAGTGCTCGACTGCTTGAATGACCACATAGAAAAGGTCCTCTCGGGAGTTGTTGCGCCAAGTTCGTTCGCCGTCGGGAGCAACACGCAGTATCGTGCCCGCGGAAATTTCAATGACTTCCCCATCGACTTGAAACTGGCCATTCCCCTGCATGAAGAGATACAACTCTTCATGCCGCTGATGCTTGTGGTAGAAGGGGAGCGCCATCCCTGCGCGCAGGCAGTTCACGGAAACTTCCATGCCCGTTAAGCCAAGAATCGGGTGCAGAAATAATTTTCCTGGTACGTCAATGCCAGGCAGCGCGCCGAGTCGCGCGGTGTAACCCTTCCATAGATCGGCGGTACCGATCTCGACGACACTGTAGTTATTGCCTTGTTTGCTGGCAGTTGGGTTCATGACTTCTCCATTAGGATGGCTTGGCAGCTTGAAGGTCGATTGAATGCTTCCGAGTGGGCTGCAACTTGCCCTTGGCGCTATAGGACGGCTTGCTCAATTTCGTTGAGATAAATAAACGAAGGGGCCTTTACGCCTGCTTCCTGCCTGATTTTTTCCAGTTCGGGGGACTCAAAGAAGCCTCTCGCATTGCTCAGGGAGGACCACTGCGAGAAATGGACAATGACGTTTGTGTTGTTGTCCACATGCAGAAGTTGATAATTTATTTCTCCGGCGTCCTTGCGAATGCCGGCGGCACGGTCAAAAACGATCTTCCATGCTGGATATGACTCGACTTCATGGGTGATCAATACATAGTGCATGGTGCTCCTTCTCATCAAAGCGGTCCTGGGTTGCTGCCGAGTAGCGGTATCTCTTCCCCGGCAAAAATCGGGGAGTTCTGCAGGTCGACGAAGCGTTCTTCGTCCTCCCGAAGAAGTCGACTGGCGGCCCTGGCTGCCGGATCTTGCCCGAGCGTTTCAAGAGCGCTACGGCTTTGGTACCAGATCTCCGCGATGCCATCGTAGGGTTCAGGCGAGTCGCGGAAGGCCATCAGCTTCGATGTCAGGGGACCAAAATCGACATGGAACTGGTGGTATTGCGCAATGCGCAGCACGCTCCGGTATTGCCGGACGAGCGCACCGTGCTCGTTTTTCCAGTACGCCAGGAATTCCGCGTGGGAAAGCCCGGCCCGGCGTCGAAGGCAGAACGAAATTTTGATCATTTATGACGCACCATAGCCCAGTCTGAGTCGCTGCACTTCCTGGTCATTGATCGGAAAATGCAGGAGCGCGGCAATTACCCCGAGGCCAATGCCGATGAACCAGATCAGGTCGTACGACTTCGTCACGTCGAACATGTAGCCACCCAGCCAGACACCGAAAAATGAACCCAGCTGGTGGCCAAAAAAGACAAAACCGAATAGCGTGGTGATGTATTTCACGCCAAAAACCTGCGAGACCAGGCCATTGGTCAGCGGCACGGTGCCCAGCCAGATGAAGCCCATGGCGGCACAAAAGAGATAGAGGCTCCAGGTGGTCAACGGCAAGAGGACGAAGAGCGCCATGACCAGGGAGCGCACCAGATAGATGCCCGAGAGCAGGTACTTGCGTCGGTACATGCCGCCCAGCAGTCCGCAGCAATAGGTACCTGCCACGTTGCTCAACGCAATGATGGCCAGTCCGGCGACCGCCACGTTGCCCGACATTCCCTTGTCCAGCAGGTAGGCAGGCAAGTGTGATGCGATGAAGGCCAACTGGAAGCCGCAGGCCAGAAAGCCCAGGTTCAGCAACCAGAAGCCCCGATGCCGGAATGCCTCCGCCAGCGCTTCGCGCATCGTCTGTTCTGGGCCATGGACAGCTGTTGTCGATGCGCTTTCACGCATGGGCAAGGCCAGAGGCAGAAAAGCGGCGCAAGTGACCGCCAAGGCGACCAGTGCGCCCGACCAGGTCAGCAAATTGATCAATCCCTGAGTCAGCGGCACCATGGCAAACTGGCCAAAGCCACCAACTGCACCTGCCAGGCCGAGCGCCCAGCTACGCCGATCCGGCGGCACCATTCGGCTAAGCGCGCCATAAATCACCCCGAAAGAAGTACCGGAGAGGGCGACGCCTATGCACAATCCCGCCGACAACGTGAACGCCAATGGCGTCGCGGCCACGCTCATCCAGGCGAGACCGATGGCATAGAAAATCAGTCCGGCAACAATGACGCGCAGCGACCCAAACCGGTCGGCCAGCATGCCGGTAAACGGTTGGGCCAAACCCCAGATCAAGTTCTGCATGGCAATGGAGAATCCGAAGGCTTTGCGCGTCCAGCCGTTACTCATCGTAATCGGCACCTGAAATATTCCTGTCGCGTGCCGAATCCCCAGCGCCAGCCCCATGATCAGGCCGCCTGCCACGACATACACCCAAGCTTGGTGCCACCAGCAAGCTGCGTCATTTGATCTTTCCATTTCAGTATCACATTCTCTCTGGGCAATTATTTTGTTTTGGCCGATCCCTGCATATCCTCATTAGAATGCCGTTTCAGGTCATACTCAACCGAGTTTTTCGCTGTTTCACATGAGCCAATAGAATGTCTATCCCACTCGCCAAAATCCCATCCCTTGATCTGATCCGCGGGTTTGTCGCGGTCGGTCGGCGTATGAGCATTACGCTGGCCGCACAGGACCTGTTCCTGACGCAATCTGCGGTGAGCCGGCAGATTCACGGGCTGGAAGAGAGCCTGGGGGTGAAGCTCTTTGTGCGCAGCCATCGAGCCATCGCTTTCACAGCGGAAGGCGAGCGCCTTTTTCGGGTGGCCGATAACTCGATGCAGCAACTGCAGGATGTTGTCGGTGCCATGCAGGACAACTTGCGGCAGCGACCGGTGACGGTTACCGCCAGTGTCGGTTTCGTCGGCCTGTGGCTGCTGCCGCGTCTGGGGCGGTTTCAACAGAAAAATCCGGAAATCGAAATCCGCCTGTCGGCAAATAATCAGATTGTCGACCTGCGCAAGGAAGGGGGGGATATCGCGATCCGGTATTGTGCAGAATCGGCTGCTCCCGAAGGCGCTCGGCGCCTGTTTGGCGAAACCATTTCACCGGTCGCTCACCCGGCCTTGGGTATCAAGCGACTCGACAATCCGGAGACTATTGCCGATTCCGTGTTGCTCGAATTCGATGGTGATCTTCGTCCATGGTGGTCATGGCAAACGTGGCTGGAAATGCTGGGCTGGTCAGGCGTCAAGCCGAAAGGAATCTTGCGTTTCAATCAGTACGATCAAATGATTCACGCTGCACTTGCCGGGCAGGGCATCGCTCTCGGGCGGCGAGAGTTGATTGCCGACATGCTGGACGATGGGCGCCTCATTGCCCTGGATACGCAGCAAGCGGGGCCAAGGTCAAGCCAGATTTACTGCCTGATGCAGGCCGATCCTTCGCCGCGCAAAGAGATTCAGGCCGTGATCGACTGGATTTTCGACGAAGCAAGGCTTACCGTTTCATCCTTGAGCTGATCATTTCTCCGGGGGCATTGTCGGGCACCCGGGCATCGCGCAACCACGACAAAGGGATCGGCCAGAGCGAGTCCTCGAAGCGGGATTGAAAGAAGGCGAAATGTCCTATTTCGCTTAACCCGAGTGCGCCTGGGGCAATCCGCAGATGGCGGGCCGGGCTATTCCGGAAATAGCCAAGCAGTCGATGGATCGCAGGGATGGTGCCGAATGCATCGTCAGTCACCGACAGCGCGAGCGTCTCGCCTTTGACCTGGCAGAAGCGTTCGACAAGTTGCAGTCTTTGCTCGGCTGTCATGGCGCGGTGTCCTTTGCGATAGGCATCCTCAAAGCGCGGATGGCGCGCCGTCCAGTCGTGCACAACCCCGCGCGGCGTATCTTCGAGCCACCCCAGACGCTTTCCCGGGAAATACCCGAAGACATGCGCCAGGGCAGGCATGACCACATGCCAACGCCAAAGCATGGACAAGCGCTGATGGCGTGCGTAGTCCTTCCAGTAGGCGAACTGCGCGCCCATGGTGAAGACGCGGCTGACCAGATGGTTCGACTCCGCGAGACCGACCAGAAACCCGCCCACGCTATGTGCCACGACCTGTACGGGCTGGCCGGGAAAACGCTGGGCGACAAATCTCAAGACGCCTTCGAAGTCCAGCGTGCCCCATTCAATCCAGCCGGCATCAAAGCCTCGTAGTGTTTTGGGGCGAGAGCCGCCGATACCGCGATAGTCGTAGGTGACCACATCAAACCCGTTGGCGTGCAGAAAGGCAGCAAAACGCGCGTAGTAGCGGCTATGAACCGATGTGGCCGGATTGATTATTACAACTGGTCGAGGTGAGTACCGAGGCTGGGCGTCGAAGGCCCAAACTGAAGCATGGAGGGAGTATCCATCCCGAGCTGAAATGGTGATCGACTCGCCTTGATTCGCGCACCTTGCTACGGCCTGTTCGCGCGGCTTCCCCATTGTTCTTCCCTTCAAATTCGAGCATTTTGCGAAGTGCAAAACAGCAGCCTACAACCGCGAAATTAAGGCGGTTTGCAGCTGTACTCAATCGAATTTGGCGCGTGCAATGCATTCCATTGAGGAATGCATTGCTCCGTCGCATCGGGATTTTGAGGTCAGTTACATGAAAAATAGGCCGTTCATTCGAACGGCCTATTTGGGGGTTAGCCGAGGTTGACCGGCACGAATATTCGCGAGTCGCCGCGTTCGACCAGGATGGCGGCTTTCTTGCCGGATTTGGCGATGATGCCGCGCAACTGCTCGATGTCGGCGATTGGCTGACCGTTGACCGAGACGATGATGTCGCCCGGGCGGATGCCGGCCTTGGCGGCGGCACCGCCGGATTGCTCGACGAGCACGCCGCCCTTGACCTCTGCCTGACGCTGCTCTTCCGGGGTCAGCGGGCGAACGGCGACGCCGAGGCGGCTTTTGTCGGCGGGCTGCTTATCCGCCGTGGCGACCTTTTCATCGGCGAAGCTGCCGACCTTGACATCAATGGTGCGCGTTTCGCCCTTGCGCCAGACTTGCAGGCGGGCCGATTCGCCGGGTTGCTTGGTGGCGACGGCGGCGGGCAGTTCGCCGGAGTTGTCGACAGTCTTGCCGTCGATGCCGAGGATAACGTCGCCCGGTTCCAGCCCAGCCTTGGCGGCGGGGCTGCCTTTTTCGACGGCGGAGACCAGCGCGCCAGCCGGCTTGGCGAGGCCGAAAGTGTCGGCCAGCGACTGATTGACATCCTGGATGGTGACGCCGAGCTTGCCGCGCTGGACCTTGCCGTGGGCGAGGATCTGCTTTTCGACGTTCATCGCCACTTCGATCGGGATGGCGAAGGAGAGGCCCTGGTAGCCGCCGCTGCGCGAGTAGATCTGCGAGTTGATGCCGATCACCTCGCCGTTCAGGTTGAACAGCGGGCCGCCGGAGTTGCCGGGATTGACCGCGACGTCGGTCTGGATGAAGGGAACGTAGCTGCCGTCCGGCAGATTGCGCGACTTGGCCGAGACGATGCCGGCGCTGGCGCTGCTGTCGAAGCCGAAGGGCGAGCCGATCGCGAGCACCCATTCGCCAACCTGGGTGTTGGTCGAAGAGCCGATTTTTACGGTCGGCAGGTTCTTGCCGTCGATTTTCAGTACGGCGACGTCGCTGGCCTTGTCGAGGCCGAGCACCTTGGCCTTGTATTCGCGCTTGTCGTTGAGCTTGACAGTGACTTCCTCGGCGCCGTCGACGACGTGGGCATTAGTCAGCACGGTGCCGTCGGGGGTGACGATGAAGCCGGAGCCGAGGCCGCGCAGCGGCTGGTTGCCTTCGGGAATTTGGCCGCGGAAATGGCGGAAGAACTGATAGAACGGGTCGCTCGGGTCCATCTGCTGCAGATCGGGCTGGCTGGCCGCCGTCTTGCGCGTGCCGGTGACGCTGATGTTCACGACGGCTGGCGCGTTGCTGGCGACGATGCTGCGCATGTCGGGCAGGCCGGCCGGGGCAAGGGCTGGTGCGCTGGCCGGTGCGACGGCAGCGACCGGCTGGACAGCGGCATGGGCGCTGGCGAAGGGGACGGTCTGGCCGAGCGAATAGGCGCCGCCCAGGGCGGCCGAGATGGCGACGGCAGCGACCGTCATCTTCAGGGGACTACGTTTCATGTTCACCTCTTGTGGCGTGGGTTTGTGGAAAAGCGATCAGCGATGTTTGCCGTAGATGGATAAACGGTTGGCGTGGGCCTGGAGGTCGTCGGCCTTGAGCCGCGAGCTGTGGCTGTTCGGGTGGCGTTTGCCGGGTTCGGTCTGGCGGCTGGCTTCGCTGGCGAAGGCCGGGCTGCCGAACAGGGCGCCGAGGGAACCGGCGACGAGCAGCGAGCGGAGCATCTGGCGTGTCGAGCCGGCTACGCGGCGTGGCGGTTTGATTTCGGCCGGCTGGACCAGGCCGAAGTGGAGGCGGGACAGGGCGATGAATCGGGCACGAGTCTGTTCTTGCCAATGAGGTTCGGGCTGCATCGGAGACTCCTTTGAAGGTGATCAAAGAATCAGTTTGGTACCGAAATGGAATTTTTCCCGTTGCCTTTGTGCGACGATTTGTATCCAAATTTGTCGACGGGCCAAATGCTACGGTCGGCCGGAAAAAAGGGCAAAAATCAGGATTTTTCCATCGAGCCGGGGCCGAAAAAACCGGGAATCGGTCCGATCATTGGGCGTTTGTCATGGGTTCGTAACACCGGACGCTTACTTTCGCGGGATTCCGACTCGAACCGCGCCACCATGAACGCTCCCGCTCCACAGAACCTTTCGATCCCCGCGCTCAACCTGACCTTCAAGGATCGTATCGACCAGAAGATTTTCGATGCCCTCTATTCCCGCTCGCTGGTCTACAACACCTGCTGGGAAGACCCCGCTGTCGACCGCCAGGCCCTGCATCTCGGGCCGGACGACACGGTCATGGTGATCACCAGCGCCGGCTGCAATGCGCTGGACTACGCGCTGCAAGGGCCGGCCAAGGTCTATGCCATCGACGCCAACCCGCGCCAGAACGCGCTGCTCGAACTGAAGATGGCCGGTATCCGCAAGCTCGGCTTCGATGACTTCTTCGCCATTTTCGGCAGTGGCTTCCACCCCAACATCAAGAACATCTACCGGCACCAGCTACGCGACGAGCTGTCCGAGTTCGCCAAAACCTACTGGGACCGCCGTTTCAACTGGTTCGCCAGCCGCCACGGCAGCTTTTACTTCCACGGCCTGGCCGGCTTCGTGGCGCGCGGCTTCCGCACCTATTTCCGGATGCGCCCGGCGCTGGCCCAGCGCGTTGCCGAACTGTTCGCCTCGACCAGCCCCGAAGAGCAGCGCCGGATCTACGACGAAAAGATCGCTGCCGAATTGTGGACGCCGGTCATCAACTGGGTGCTCAACCGCCAGCTGACCATGAGCCTGCTCGGTGTCCCGCATCCGCAGCGCCGGCTGGTCCAGGGCCAGCACCCGGGCGGTGTTTCCGGCTTTATCCGCGACGCCATTGAATACGTCTTCCGCAACCTGCCGGTCGGCGACAACTATTTCTGGCGCGTCTATTTGACCGGCAGCTACACCTGCGACTGTTGCCCGTCGTATTTGAAGGAAGAAAATTTCAATGCGCTGAAGGGCGGCCTGGTCGATTGCATCGAGCCGCACACCTGCACCGTCACCGAGTTCCTGCAGGCTGGCAGCGACCCGATCACGCGCTTCGTGCTGCTCGACCACATGGACTGGATGAGCTGCTACTACCCGGCGGCGCTGATCGAGGAGTGGGACGCCATCTTCGAGCGGGCGGCGCCGGACGCCCGCCTGCTGCTGCGCAGCGCCCACGCCAACCCGCCTTTCCTCGACTGGGTGCGGGCGGGGCCGGAGCGCCTGCTGCTCGGCGAATTGCTCGATTTCGAGACCGATGTCGCCGACCGCCTGCAACTTGAGGACCGCGTCCATACCTACGCCGGCTTCGTCGTCGCCAGGATGGCGGCCAATGGCCGCGCCTGATCTGGCGGCGGATGCCCGCATCCTGTGGCGCCTGTTGCGCGGTCAGCCCAAATCTGGCAGCCACGCCGACCGCCTGCAGGCCTTCTACGCCCCGCAGGCCGAGCGCTACGACGCCTTTCGCGCCCGTCTGCTGCATGGCCGACAGGCGCTGATCGACTGCCTCGATCTGCCGCACGGCGCGCACGTCGTCGAGCTCGGCTGCGGTACCGGCAGCAGTTTGGGGCGGATCGGCGAGCGGGCAGGGCAGCTGGCCCGTTTCGAGATGGTCGACCTCTGCCCGGCGCTGCTCGCCGTGGCACGCCAGCGGGCGGCCGACCACCCGAACGTCCGCGTCATCGAAGCCGACGCCACGACCTGGCGGCCCGAGCAGCCGGTCGATTGCGTCTTCATGTCCTACGCGCTGACCATGATTCCCGACTGGTCGCGGGTGATCGCCAACGCGCAGGCCATGCTTGCGCCGGGCGGGCGCATCGGCGTCGTCGATTTCCATCTGCCGGCAGCCGGCAGCCGGCTGGGCAACGGTTTGTGGCGCCGCTGGTTCGCACACGACGGCGTGCACCTGTCGACCGAGCACCTGCCGATGCTGCGCCGCCTGTTTGCCGAACAGGCCAGCTTCGAGCGCCGGGCGCCGGTGCCTTACCTGCCGGGCGTCAGGGCGCCGTACTACATCTTTGTCGGCGAGCGCCAGGCCTGACATGTATGCCAGCCGCGACCGCCTGGTCATCTTCGACGCCGACGGCACGTTGATCGACGCCTTTCATGCCGTCGAACAGGCTTTTTCGCAGCACGGCATGGATATCGGAGATCTTGGCCGCTTCCAGCGTCGGCGCAAGCTGCTGAAATACCTGGGTGGCCTGCGCGAGTTCCCGAAGAACCTGCGCCGGCAACTCGACAAGGAAAACCGCAAGCAGTTGAAGCACACGCTGACCGATATCTACCGCGGCGAGGCGAAACTCTTTCCGGGGGCCGCGGCCGTGCTGCAGACGCTGATCGAACGAGCCGACATCCGCGTCGGTATCGTTTCGCGCAATGTCACCATCGAGCCGGAAGTCACGCTGGCGACCGTGCTGGCGCGTCACGACATCGATGCCTGCCGACTCGATTTCATCCGCTGCATTCCGCTCGGCGACGAGAAGCTGCCGCAGTTCCGCGCTGTTCGCGAGAGCTTCGGCATCAACCCGACCCGCGCCTACGCCTGCGGCGACGAATACCGCGACTACACATCGGCGCTCGGCGCGGGCATGCATCCGCTCGTCGTCTCCTACGGCTTCGAGGACCACGGCCGCCTGACCGACGATTTCGGCGTGCCGCCCGAAGTCATTTCCCGGACGCCCGACGAATTTGCGCATCGGCTGCGCCATGCCCTCGATCTTGACGAAATGAGCGATGCCCACGAACGCTGAACGGCCGATGCCCACATCCACGCTGTATCGCAGCAACACCCGGTTGGCTGGCTTTCATCTGGCGCTTCAGGCCAACCAGCTCTTCCTGCTGCCGCTCTGCCTGTTGCCATTTGATCCACGCTGGGGCTGGCTGCTGCTGCCCGGGGTGCTGCTGACCAATGCCTGGTGGGCCTTCATCCACGAGGCTATCCACGGTGTCATGTTCGAGGACCGCCGGACGAACCGGCTGGCCGGCCGCGTCAACGCGGTGCTCTATGGCGCGCCGTTCGACCTGCTGCGCTGGGGCCATCTGCTCCACCACGCGCACAGCCGGACCGAGCGGGAACGCTCTGAGGTCTATGTCGCCGGCCGCGACAATCGGCTGATCGCGACGCTCGGCTACTATTTCCGGCTGCTCGGCGGGCTTTACCTGGTCGAACTGCTCGGCGGCCTGCTGGTGCTGCTGCCGCGCAAAATGGCGTGCCGCGTGGTCGACCGTATCGCCAGCCCGTGCAATGTTGTCGGCGAACTTGCCGAGCGTTTGCTGAGTGCCGAAACCCTGCGCGATGCGCGCCTCGAAGCACTGGCCATCCTCCTCGTCCATGCCGCCGCCTTCGTTCTCTACGGCGAGCACGCCTGGATGCTGGTCCTGGCCGTGGCCGGGCGTGGCCTGCTGATCAGCCTCGTCGACAATGCCTTTCATTATGCGACGCCGCTCGACGATATCCGCTACGCCCGCAATCTCGAACTGCCGGCGGCGCTCTCCCGGCTGATCCTGCACTTCAACCTGCATGGCGCCCACCACCTGCGCTCGCGGGTGCCCTGGCAGCAGTTGCCGGAATGGCACCGGCAGAGCGGGCAGGGCTACCAGGGCGGCTGGTTTGCCACTGTCTTCCGCCAGCTCCGCGGGCCGATCCCGGCACAACGCCTGCCGCGCGGTGCTTCCTGAAAATGGCCCAAAAAAACGGCCGACCGTAGCATTCTGGCTTTTGCCGCTGCGGCAATCCCTGAACCGTTCCGGGAGCGGGTAGAATGACGGCGACCGCCGTGTCATGCAAATACGATAGCGGCCGCCGTTTGCAGCGTTTCCAATATAAAAATGAAGCACTTGGTGCTTCGACACAATTTTTGCCCCCGACTCATGGCCAGCCTCAATCCCCAACCCAGCCTCACCCCCCGGCCGACGCGCTGGAAGCTTTACTTTTTCCTCGGTTTGCTCGCCATCCTCGTCGCAGCTGCTGGCGCCGTTGTCTACGAACTGCAGGAATCCAATTTCCAGGCTGGCTACTTCGCTGAACAGGCCAAGACCTCGACCTGGACCGTCGAACCGGGCAGCGACAAGGACATCTGGCTGCCCAGCGTCGGGCCCTACGATCAGCGTCTCGGTTACGCACAGCTACGCGGATTCCTGCCGCGCCTGACCGGTGCAGGCTATGTGATCGACGCCCAGGCCCGGCAGTCGGCGGGCTTCCGCAGCATCGTCGGCGAGGGGCATTTCCCGATCTACCGCGAGAAGTCGCGGGCCGGTCTGAGCATTCTCGATCGCCACAACCAGGCGCTTTACGACAGCCAGTACCCGCGCCTGCAGTATCCGGCTTTCGAAGCCATTCCGCCGGTGCTGGTCGAGGCCTTGCTGTTCATCGAAAACCGCGACCTGCTCGATCCGGATTCGCCGAAACACAACCCGGCCGTAGACTGGGGGCGGCTGACCCGCGTCGCGGCCGGCCAGACCATGCGCCAGGTCGGCCTCGGTGGGGGCAGGGCGGGTGGCAGCACGCTGGCGACGCAGATCGAGAAGTTCCGCCACTCCCCGGGCGGGCGCACCCACAACGCCAACGACAAGTACCACCAGATGATGTCGGCCGCGCTGCGCGCCTATCAGGATGGCGAGGAGAACCTGCCGGCCCGCCGGCGCATCGTGCTTGATTTCGTCAATTCCGTGCCGCTTGGCGGCATCCCGGGCTACGGCGAGGTCAATGGCCTGGGCGATGGCCTGTGGGCGTGGTACGGCCAGGAGTTCGCCCGCGTCAATCAATTGCTGGCCGATCCCAAGGCCGATCTGACCGAGCGCGCCAAGGCCTTCAAGCAGGCGCTGTCGCTGTTCGTCGCCCAGCGCCGTCCCTCCGGCCTGCTCGGCGACACCACCGGCCGCCTCAATACGTTGACCGACAGCTACATCCGCCTGCTTGCCGAAGACCAGCGAATTCCCGCCGACCTCCGCGAGGCGGCGCTCAAGGTGCAGATCACCCCGGCTCGCCAGGCGCGGCCCGGCGAGGAGGTCTCCTTCGTCGAACGCAAGGCGGTCAATGAAATCCGCGGCACGCTGGGCGATCTGCTGGAGGTCGAGAACCTCTACGCCCTCGACCGCTACGACCTGACTGCTCACAGCACGCTCGACGGCCCCAGCCAGCAGGCGGTGACCCGCATCCTGAACCGCATGGCCGATCCCGCCTTCCTGGCCTGCGGCGGCTTCAAGGAAGCCCGGCTGCTGGCCAAGGGTGACCCCAAGCTGGTCAATTACAGCCTGACCCTCTACGAGCGCACGCCGAACGCCAACGTGCTGCGCATCCAGGCCGACAACCTTGACCAGCCGCTCGACATCAACGCCGGCACCAAGCTCGATCTCGGTTCCAGCGCCAAGTTCCGGACCCTGGTTTCCTACCTGCTGGTCGTCGCCGACCTGCACAAGCGTTTTGGCACGATGCCCGCCGAGGAACTGGCCAAGCTGCCGCGCCATCCGGCCGACCGCCTGAGCAACTGGGCCATCGACATCCTGCGCGCCAAGCCCGCCACAACGCTGGAAGAACTGCTCGAAGCCGCCATGGAGCGCCGCTATTCGGCCAATCCCGGCGAAACCTTCTTTACCGGCGGCGGCATCCACCGCTTCGGCAATTTCAAGCATGAGGACGACGGCCAGAACCCGAGCGTTGCCGAGGCGCTGGAGCAGTCGGTCAACCTGTCCTTCGTGCGCATCATGCACGACGTCGTCCATTACCACGCCTACGAGGCGGTCGATGCGCCGGCCCGCGGCCTGCGCGACAAGGATGACGACGAGACCCGCCAGGCCTTCCTGAACCGCTTTGCCGAGCGCGAAGGGCTGGGCTTCCTGCGCACTTACTGGCACAAGTACCGCGACGTGGCGCCGGAAGATCGTCTGGAAGTGCTCAGCGACTCGGTTCCGGCCCGAACCAACCCGCAGGCCGCCGCCTACCTGAGTGTGCTGCCGAAGAGCGATTTCGCCAGCTTCCTCACCTTTATGCGCAAGCAACTGGGCGACAAGGCGGGCACCGATGCCGGCCTGCGCAAGCTGTTCGATGCCCACGCCGCCCGCCAGTACAACCTGGCCGACCAGGGCTACCTGGCCCGCGTCCACCCGCTGGAACTGTGGCTGGTCCGCCATCTGCAGAGCGAGCCGAAGGCGACGCTGAAGGACATCGTGCCGGCCAGCGTCGAAGCACGCCGTGATGCCTCCAAATGGCTGTTCGCACCGCGCTTCAAGCACGCCCAGCAGGTGCGCATCGATATCGTTGTCGAGGTTGCCGCTTTCGAGCGTATCGCCGAGGAATGGCGGCGTCTGGGCTACCCGTTCGAGCATCTGGTCCCCTCGCTGGCCACGTCGATCGGCAGTTCGGCCGACCGCCCTGCCGCGCTGGCCGAGTTGATGGGCATCGTCGTCAACGACGGCATTCGCCGGCCAACCATTCGCGTCGACGAACTCCTGTTTGCCGCCAACACGCCGTACGAAACGCGCCTGAAGCGTCAGCCGGAAGCCGGCGAGCGGGTGATGCCGGTCGAAGTGGCCATGGTCACCCGGCGCGCCCTGCTGCGCGTGGTCAATAGCGGCACCGCCCGGCGCCTCAAGGACACCTACCGCGACCACGAAGAAAAGCCGCTTGCCGTCGGCGGCAAAACCGGCACCGGCGACCATCGCTCCAAGGTCATCGGTTCCGACGGCGGCGTGCGTAGCGCCAAGGTCATGAACCGAGCTGCGACCTTCGCCTTCTACCTTGGCGACCGCTTCTACGGCGTGGTCACCGCCTTCGTTCCCGGCTCCAGGGCCGCCGGCTATGACTTCACGTCGGCGCTGCCGGTGCAGATCATGAAGCAGATGGAACCGGTGCTGCGACCGCTGGTCTCGGATCGCCCGGCGGATGAGGGCAAGTGCAAGGGCTGACCGCGCAGGCATAAATCTTTGCCAGGCCAGCCGCCCGGCAAAGATTTGCAACAATTCCTTACCATGCCGTTGCGATATTTGCGGGATTAAGCGGCGACAATCTGGCCATTCCCTCGGTTGGCCGCCGCCCGGCGGTCACCATCTTACGGAGTGCCCGCCATGACGAAATCCCTCCCCATCCGCGCCGTTGTGCTGGCCGCCATCGCGGCCGGTATCGTCACCGATCTGCAGGCCGGCCCCTTGCGCGACCGAATCCGCGAACGCCTGCAGGAGCGCACGGTGGAAAGCGCGGACCCGGAGAATCAGGGCGGCAACGCGCTTTCCTGCGCCGACTGGTCGCGGCGGGTGGACCGTCTTCAGGCCCGGACGTCAGCCGCCAAACCCGGTCCACAACCCGATCTGAAGGACGTTGGCTACGGCAACGGTCAGCGCGAAAAGCTGGATGTATATCTGCCGGCAAAGGGCGCCGATGGTCTGGCGCCGGTCATCGTCATGGTCCACGGCGGCGGCTGGTGCGTGGGCGACAAGGCGGTTGCCGGCGTGACCGAGAACAAGGTGGCGCGTTGGGCGGACAGCGGCTTCGTCTTCGTTTCCGTCAATTACCCGATGGTCAACGATGGCAGCAATGCGCTGGCCCAGGCCAACCATGTCGCCCGGGCCATCGCCTACGTGCAGGCACACGCCCGGGACTGGCACGGTGACCCGACAAAGGTGATCCTGATGGGGCACTCGGCCGGCGCGCATCTCGTGTCGCTGGTCAATGCCGACCGCCGCATCCGCCAGGCCAATGGCGTGGCGCCGCTGCTCGGCACCGTGTCGCTGGATGCCGGGGCCATCGATGTCGTGCGCCAGATGCCCAATATCTACCCCTTCCTCAGGGAGCGCTACCGCGAAGCCTTCGGCGATGACGAGGCGGGTTGGATCGCCGCCTCGCCGTACCATCGGCTCGACCGCAGCGCCGGCCCCTGGCTGGGCGTCTGCTCGACCACACGCAAGGACGACCCCTGCGGCCAGGCGCGCGTCTACGCCGAGAGAAGTAACAGCCTGGGCGTGAAGGCCGGCATTGTGGAACAAGCGATGAGCCACAGCGCGCTGAACAAGGAGCTGGGGCTGGCGACCGACTACACCCGGCAGGTCGAGGCCTTCATGGCCGGCCTGGATCCGGCGGTCGGGCGCTTGTTGCACTAGCGGCGTCGGTTCCGAAAAATGCTACGGTCGGCCCCAAAAAACGGCCAAAATCGAAATTCTCGTAGCTGGCCTAGCCGAGCAATTCGGTATCGGCGTGTGAGTAGGCCGGGGCGCAGCAGCACAGGATGTGCAACGCTTCGTCACCGGTGTTCTCGATCCGGTGCGGCGTCCCCGGCGCGATCACGATGCTGTCGCCGGGCGCGATGGCAAAGACGCCGTCGCCCAGCGTCATCGTCCCGTTGCCGCGGGTCACGTGGTAGATCTCTTCGCTACGGGCGTGCCGGTGCAGCAGCGTGGCAGTGCCCGGCGGCACGACGGCTTCGGCCAAGCTCTGGTGGCGCACCGGATGCTGATTCGGGTGCAGCAGTTCGCGGATTTCCGAGCCGTCCCGGGTGATGTAGGGGACAACATCGGCGAGCGCTGTCTTGGGGCTCACTTGCCGCCCCAGGGCTGGATGGGCACCGTCGAAATGGCATTGGCTGGCGCGCCCTCGATGATCTTGCGGCTGATCGCCATGTAAGCCAGCACGTTGCGCTTGGTGTCGTAAAAGCGGAGAACCTTGGTTTCCTTGAAGAAAATCGAGGTGTCTTCGCTGAATACTTCCTCACTGGCCGGCAGCTTGGCCGGCAGCGTGATCGGTCCGACCTGGCGGCAGGCAATCGAAAACTGCGACGGATCCTCGGCCAGCCCGAAGCTGCCCTTGATGCCGCCGGTGCGCGCCTGGCTGATGTGGCAGGTGACGCCGGCAACCTTCGGGTCGTCGTAGGCATAGACGCAGACGCGATGGTTGGCGCCGATCAGCTTCCAGGTCGTCGTCGCACAGCCGATTTCCTCGGCGGCGACAGGGGCGGCGGCGAAAGCTAGGAGGATCAGCAGGGCAGGGGCGAAGAGGCGCATGGTCGGTACCGGATCGGCGAAGGGGTTACAGGTCGCGCAGGAAAGCGGTGGCGGCGCGGCGGCCCTCGGCCATCAGGTCGTTGATGAAAGCCGGGCTGCGGTCGAGCTTGGAAGGGTAGTCGAGTTCGAGGCCCAGTGGAATGGTGCGCACCGCGACCTGCTTGAATTGCGGCGCATTGAGCCAGCCCTTGCGCAGCCAGTCGTTGGTCTGCTCGACGAAGAACAGCTCCTGCTTCAGCGACAGGTTGCCGGAAAGCTCGTTTCGGCGGTCGGTGATGTCGCCGAGGCTTGTCGGCTCGGCCGAGCGGCTATCCGGGTTGATCTGGATCACCCAGATTTCATCCGGCTTCGCATCCTGTTCCTGCACCCCGGACAGGAAGCCGCGCACCGGCGGGTTCTGCGAGAACAGCCCATCCCAATAGACGCCGTCGCCGATTTTGACGGCGCGGAACAACTCCGGAATCGCCGCCGAAGCGAGCAGGGCAGGCAGGCTGATCCGCTTTTCCGGCTGGCTGTGGTGCGAGCGGAAAACGGCGAATTTGCCCGATAGCACCTCGACCGCCCCCACCATCAGGCGCGGCGAATCGGGCGCGATCAGTGCCGGCAGCTTGGTGAAGTCGATATGCTGCCCGATGATCCCAGCCAGATAATCCTGGCCGGCATTCGGCAACTGGTAGGGGCTGAGTTCCGGCAGCGCCAGATAGCTCGCGCTGCGCTGCATCCAGACCAGGAACTGGTTGGCGATGGCATCGGGAATCTTCGTCGTCGCCATCTTCTGCCAGAACGACGTCAGCTGCTCGGCCGCCATCCCCGGCTTGTCCTGCAGCAGCCAATACCAGGCCACCGCCGCGCACAGCGCCCCGCCCGAGGTGCCGGAAAGCCCGATGATCCGATGCTGCGCCGGGTCAAGCTCGCGTAACAGCGTCTGCAACACGCCCCCGGTAAAGGCGGTATGGCTGCCGCCACCCTGGCAGGCGATGGCAATGGTCTTCGGTGGCGTGGCGGGGGAGGATTTTGCGGGGCGTTTGGTCATGGCGGGATTGATGCGATTGGAATCCGTGGAGTTTGCCATGATTTCGGGTGGGGACAATGAAGGCGGGTGGAGTGACAGCTTATGGCGTGGTGATAAGATGCCATGTGAATTCAATAGCCGTGATTTGCGACTACTGGTGGTGTGTTTCCCAGAATAGCGCGTGTGGCCGGCATATACGGCGATTTTGATGCCTGCCTTTACCAACTTAGACATTCGGAGCCGTCTATGAAAGCCCATGCAGGCCTGATTTTTCTCTTTACTCTGGTGCTAGTTGGCTGTGCTGGCCCAAACCCCAACGTCGGCGAGCGTACAACGGATGTTGCTTGGACAAGTGGCCGCTATTCTGATGCGTTCAAAACAGTCAAACCACACGCAGAGGCTGGTGAGCCGTGGGCGCAATTGAGGCTCGCGATGTTCTATGAAAACGGGTGGGGGGTTAAGAGCGATATGGCGATGGCTGTTGAGTGGTATGAAAAGGCCGCCGCACAAAAAGCCGAAGGAGCCTGGGCGGAAGGGCAGATGGTGGGCGCTATAGGTCGTACTGGGTACTTCAATCAGAATAGCGATGCGCGAATAGCACAACGAAACTTGGCGGTCATTTTTCTAGATGGTAAGGGGGTAGAAAAAGATCTCACAAGGGCCTACATCAACATACGAACGGTCGTTGAAGAAACCAAAGGAAATGGACTGTTTTTCTGTTGCGAGTTCGCCGGAGGCAGGGGATTTCCGCAAAAGGGACTCGAGGAGATTTTTCAGGAGGTGGTGAACAAAATGTCTCCCGAACAAAAAGCCGAAGCTGAAAAGCGATACGCTCAACTCAAAAAGCAAAAATAATTGGGGTCTGCCTGAGGCAATAATAGGGGCAATAATAGGGGACAGACCACGGTTTCAAGGCATATTCCCAGCACAGCCATGAAATCCCCCGCTCACCCACCGCTCAGCGGCAACATCTTCCCCACATACTTTGCCAGCAGCTTGTAGGCATCCCGGTCAAAGGCCGGGCGGGGGTTGTCGCGCAACGCGTGGAGTTCGTCGTCGCTTCTGGCCGTTCCGAGGTAGCGCCAGCCTTCGATCAGGTGGGCTTCGTCACCTTCGCGGATCAGGGCCGGGCCGGGGAAGGGCCAGGAGACGAGTTTCAGGCCGGTCAGCGCGGTCATCAGGCGCATGGTGTGTTTGGCCAGGGGTTCCTTGCCGACGCAGGCGCCTTTGCAGCGTTTTAGCTGGTGGCCGAAGCAGGGTTTTCCGGGTTTGGCCTTTTCCAGGCCGATCAGGATGTCGCAGAGGTTGTGCGATTCGGCCAGGGCGCGCAGGACTTCGTTGGCTTCCTTGGTGGTCTTGAACAGGCCGTAGCTGGCGGTGCGGATGTCGAACTCTAGGTCGCCGGCCAGCACGAGTTGCGGGCGCAGCCAGCCTTCGCCTTCGTCGATCAGCGTCCAGGTGCAGGTTTCGTCGTTCTTGCGCAGCAGGCGGTTGTGGGTCGGCTGCAGTTGCTTGACCAGCGCCGACTCCTTGAGCAGGGCGCCGATTTCTCCGGCGGTTTCGATCCATTCGATGCGCCGGACCTGCTGGGCGATGGCCATTTCCTTGGCCGAGCTGTGGTCGCCGGCGAAATGCGACAGGACGCGCTGGCGGATGTCCTTGGCCTTGCCGATGTAGAGCGGCAGGTTGTTTTCGGCGTAGAAGAGGTAAACGCCGGGGCCTTCGGGCAGGTCTTCGAGGATGCTGGCGTCGAGATGCGGCGGCAGGCTGGGGTGGGCGTTCTGGGCCTGCAGCGCAGCCTCGATGGCCTCAATGCTACGGTCGGCATGAATTTTTTGCCAAAACTGGTGGATCAACTGGGCGTCGGCCAGCGCCCGGTGGCGGGCGTCCGCGCGCAGTTGGTGGCGCTCGATCAGGCTGTCGAGGTTGTGCCGCCGGTGTTCCGGGAACAGCGTGCGCGACAGTTTGACGGTGCATAGTACCGAGGCGCGGAAGGTGATGCCGAGGCGCTTGAACTCATTCTTCAAAAAACCGTAGTCGAAGCGGGCGTTGTGGGCGATGAACAGCCGGCCTTCGAGGCGTTTCATGGTTTCGGCGGCGACGGCTTCGAACGGCGGTGCATCGGCGACCATTTCGTTGCTGATGCCGGTCAGCTGCTCGATGAAGGGCGGAATCCGCGTGCCGGGATTGACCAGTTGCTGCCATTCGCGCACGGAGCCGTCAGCATCGACTTCGACAATGCCGATTTCGGTGATGCGGTCGGCAGTGGCGGTGGCGCCGGTGGTTTCGAGGTCGACGAAGGCGAGGGGACGCATGGGGCTATTTTCGCACGAGCCGGCAAAGCATGGCCGCAGGACTGTTTCGTAGGGTAGAAGAGGAAATGACGATTAGTTTAAAAATTACTGACAAATGCCAAAAATATTAATTACACTATCTGTGATATATTACGAACGTAATAGAAATGCTACGGTCAAAGAAACAGTAAACCCAACCGATGATGCTGTTGCCGGATTGGAGATCGGGAGACAACTTGAAGACTCAGCAGCAAGTCTTTCACGCCGGGGAGTATCCAGACGTCGAGTCACCGCTATCGGCGGCTCAGCTCGTGCTCGCCTTCGGTGCTACCGCCTTGCTGGACGCGGAGGGGCTGTTTCCTGCGCTGCGCAAGGCCTATCCGGAGGCGTTGATCGTCGGGTGTTCCGGGGCCGGGGAAATCTACCAAAGTTCGGTAAATGACGGGACGCTGGTGGTGACTGCCCTGAGATTCGAGCAAACGGCGGTGCGTCTGGCATCGATTGTCATCGACGAGATGCAGGAAAGCTACGCGGCTGGGCAGTTCCTGGCCGACTCCCTGAACGAAGAGGGCCTGAAGCACGTCCTGGTTTTTACCGATGGCCTGAGCGTCAATGGCAGCGAATTGGTCCGTGGCTTCCGCAGCCGCTTGCCGGCGAACGTCGAATTAACCGGCGGGATGGCCGGCGATGGCGCTCGCTTTGAACGCACCCTGGTGCTCGCCAACGCACCGGCGCGCGAAAAAACGCTCGTCGCCATTGGGTTCTACGGGGCGCGTCTGGCGGTGGGCTATGGCTCGGTTGGCGGCTGGGACACCTTTGGCCCGGAACGCCTGATCACGAGGTCGGCCGGCAATGTCCTGTACGACCTCGATGGCAAGCCGGCATTGGAACTGTACAAGCGCTACCTGGGCGAGCATGCCGCCGGCTTGCCGGCGACCGGCCTGCTTTTTCCGCTGCTGCTGCGCTCGGAAAACGGCGGCGTGGTCCGTACGATATTGGGTGTGAACGAGGCCGAGCAGAGCATGACTTTTGCCGGCGACATGCCGGAAGGGCGCCATGCCCGCCTGATGAAGGCCAATTTCGACCGCCTGGTCGATGGCGCCGTCTCGGCGGCGGAGGTATCGCAGCAGGGCCTGGGCAACCAGACCGCGCAATTTGCCCTGCTGATCAGTTGTGTCGGGCGGAAACTGGTCCTGCAGCAACGCATCGACGAAGAAGTGCTGGGCATGCGCCAGATTTTGGGCGACGAATTGCCGTTTGCCGGCTTTTACTCCTATGGCGAGATTTCTCCGCATCACAGTGGAGCCCCGTGCGAATTGCACAACCAGACGATGAGCATCACGACCTTCGGTGAATATTGAGCCATGCACCGCCTTCTGAAACGGCAGATCGATCGTCTTTGCGGGGAAGGTAATCCGCTCCCGGAGACGTTGTTGCCGCTTCTTGAAGCGATCAGCCAGACCTATGACCGGTGCGATATCGATCGGGGGATGCTGGAGCGCTCACTGGAGATTGTTTCGGACGAGATGGGCGAGCAGAATAGCCTGCTGCGCGCGGAACTCGAGGAGCGCCAGAAGACGGAGAAGCGGCTTGAAAAATCGTTATCCACCTTCGTCGCGACTCTGAATTCGACGACCGATGGCATTCTGGTGGTGGGTGAAGATCGGCGGATAGAAAGCTATAACGATCGCTTCATCGAGATGTGGCGAGTCTCTCCGGAACTGCTCGCTGCCGGTGATGACAGGCTGCTGGTCGCCGAAGCCGCCAGCCAGCTGATGCATCCGGGGCGTTTTCTGGCGAAGGGCGAACGGATCAGCAAATCCGAAGACAAGAGTTACGATCTGGTGGAGTTTCTGGACGGCCGGGTTTTCGAACGTTATTCACAGCCGCGGCGGATCGATGACTGCATTGCGGGCCGGGTCTGGTGTTTCCGGGACATTACCTTGCGCCACCGGGACGAGACCGAACTACGCATTGCTGCAGCGGCGTTCCAGTCGCATGAATCGATGCTCATTACCGACGCCAATGGCGTGATCCTGAGGGTCAACCGGGCATTTACGGAATGCACCGGGTATTCGGTCGACGAATGCGTTGGCAATACGCCGCGGATTTTCAAGTCGGGAAGGCATGATGCGGCGTTCTATCGCGACATGTGGCAACGGCTGTTGGCCGAGGGCACTTGGCAGGGGGAGGTGTGGGACCGGCGGAAGGACGGGGAGATCTATCCAAAATGGATGGTCATATCTGCAGTCACCGGGGAGAATGGTGAAACCACGCATTTCATTGCGAGCCATCTTGATATCAGCGAGCGCAAGAAAACCGAGCAGCGTATCGAGAGCCTGGCGTATTACGACCAGCTGACCGGGCTGTTGAATCGCACGTTGCTGGCAGACCGCATCCGGCAGGCGGTCATCTGCAGTGCGCGCAATCGCAGCTACGGCGCATTGTTGCTGCTTGACCTGGATAATTTCAAGGCGCTTAACGACACTCAGGGGCATGACATAGGCGACCAGTTCCTGATCGAGGTCAGCCGACGCTTGAGGGAGTGCGTACGCGCCAGCGACAGCGTTGCCCGGCTGGGCGGCGACGAATTCGTGATACTGCTCGAGGGACTCGGCGACGTTCCACCTGCCCCCAAACAAGTTGAGCAGGTGGCCTTGAAAATATTGAGCGCGGTCACGAAGCCGTTCAATATCCAGTTGCAGTCCGGCGGCATTAGCCAGAACCATTCCCATCATGGCGCCGTCAGCATTGGCATCACCGTCTTCCTGGGCGATGCCATTGGCGAGGACGAACTGTTGAAACAGGCGGACCTGGCCATGTATCAGGCCAAGAGTGCCGGGCGAAACACCCTGTGTTTCTTCAGCCCTGAAATGCAGGCCGAAGTCATCCGCAAGGCCGAGATCGAGGCGAGGCTGCGCCACGCGATCGAGGTAAGGCAGTTCAGCCTTTACTACCAGCCGCAGGTCGGGGCAGACGCCGGGGTGTCCGGCGTCGAGGCGCTGATTCGATGGCTGGATCCGGAACGGGGAATGATTCGCCCTGACGAATTCATCCCGGTTGCCGAGGAATGCGGACTGATCGATCAACTGGGGATCTGGGTGCTCGAAGCCGCCTGTCGGCAGCTTGCCCAATGGTCCGCAAGCCGAAAGACTGCTCACCTGACGATTGCGGTCAATGTCAGCGCCAGTCAATTCCGTTGTCCGGATTTTGTCGAGCAGGTGGAAACCGCCATCCGACGCTATGGAGCCGATCCGGCGCACCTGAAACTGGAACTGACCGAAAGCATGCTGCTCGAGAACCTTGACGACATCGTCGCCAAGATGAATGCGCTGAGGGATATCGGCGTCGGCTTTTCGCTCGATGATTTCGGCACGGGTTACTCGTCGCTGTCCTACCTGAAGCAACTTCCGTTGACCCAGTTGAAGATCGATCGCTCGTTCGTGCGGGACGTGCTGGTTGATCCCAACGATGCCACGATCGCCAAGACTATCGTCGCCCTGGCCAGGGCGCTGGGCCTGGAGGTCATCGCCGAAGGTGTGGAAACCGAGGGCCAGCGCGATTTTCTGGCGGCTGAAGGTTGTCTTGCCTACCAAGGTTATCTGTTTTCGCCGCCATTGCCGATTGCACAGCTTGAGGACTATCTGGCTTCGGCGACGCGGCCAACCGCCCGGGTAATTCCCCTGAACGTCGCGAGCAACTAGCCGTTTGCCCGCGGGCAAGGCGCTGACCTGCCAAGAACTTGCTGCAGTTCGGTGTGTCCACTGCTCAAGCGCTTCAATCGGTGAGGGGATCATGAATCTTGAACACTTGAGGGACCAGACCTGCGCCTGCCTGGCCTTGCTGGTGCCGCAGCTGGGGAGCGATGTTGGCCGACTGGTCGATGAATGCCTGGAGAACGCGCAGCGAAGCTTTCGCAACGAGTTCATCGCGCAGATCAGCCCGGCGGTTTGGGCAAGGATCACGCTGATCTACTTCAAGCATTTCGTCGATACCGGCTGCGATGTGACAGTGGCCGAGATCGTTGCCGCCGTGATCCGTGACTCCATCCACACCAGCCGGATGGACATGGTGACCCTGCAACTCGCCCAGGCCAAGCTGGACGAACAGGCGACGGCGACACACGCGCCATCTCTTCATGTGGTTCGGGGATGAATCCGTTATTTAGTGGTGTTGCTTGCGTAAGCTACTACATCTAGTGGTTTATTGTCTTGACATGCCCTGATCGGCTTGGCTAGACTCCGCCCTGTTGATGGTTCCCTTCGGGGATTGAAACGGGAATCCGGTGCCGGACCGCAAGGTTCGAAATCCGGGGCTGCCCCCGCAACTGTAATCGGCGAGCGCTTCGCCAACACATGCCACTGGATGAGTCCGGGAAGGTAGGTGAAGCGCGCTGAACCGAGAGCCAGGAGACCTGCCGCAACGAACTTTCTTTCATGGTTTTGGGGCGGGGTGTCCCTGACGAGAGGTTTATTGCGTGTCTTTGTTGCCGTTCGTTCGTCTGACCGATTCGCCTACGGGTTGCTACCCGCGGCTGCGGTTCGGTGCGTCGAATTCCGGCCGGCCGCAACGTCGATTCTCCGCCCCCCGATACGGAGAATCGCCTTGCAATCCAATGTCCTGAGCCTGTCCACCGGCAGCGAAATCGCCGCCGCCGCCCTGCAAGTCATCCGCCGCAACGGCGCGGTCGTCGCCTTCGATGCCGACAAGATTGCCGTCGCGCTGACCAAGGCCTTTCTCGCCGTCGAAGGCAGCCAGAGCGCCGTTTCGTCGCGGGTCCGCGATGTCGTCGCGCACCTGACGCAGGCGGTCGTCCGTTCGCTGACCCGCCGAATGCCAGATGGCGGAACGGTACATATCGAGGACATCCAGGACCAGGTCGAACTGGCCCTGATGCGCTCCGGCGAACACGACGTCGCCCGCGCCTACGTGCTCTACCGCGAACGGCGGGCCAGCGAGCGCTCGGTCGCCGAGCCGCTGGCCGGCGCACCGCTGATCCATGTGCTGGACGGCGGCCAGCGCCGGCCGCTCGACCGCGCCGAACTGGCCGGCCTGTGCGCCGATGCCTGCGCCGGGCTGGGCGATACGGTCGATGCCGAACGGGTGCTCGACAGCGCCATTCGCAACCTTTACGACGGCGTGCCGCTGGCCGACGTGCATCAGGCGCTGATCCTCGCCGCCCGCACGCTGATCGAACGCGAGCCGGCCTACAACCAGGTCACGGCCCGCCTGTTGCTGGCCAGCCTGGGCCGCGAGGTGCTCGGCAAAGCGCGCTCGCTGAGCGCGATTGCAAAGGTCACCCCGGAATATTTGCCAAAATTCATCCAGCAAGGTATCGCCTCCGAGCTGCTCGATCCACGCCTGGCCACCTTCGACCTGCCGCGCCTGGCTGCGGCGCTGAAGCCGGAACGCGACCTGCAATTCGGTTACCTTGGCCTGCAGACGCTGTATGACCGCTATTTCCTGCATATCGATGGCCGCCGGATCGAACTCCCGCAGATTTTCTTCATGCGCATCGCGATGGGCCTGGCCTTGAACGAAATCGACCGCGAAGCCCGCGCCATCGAGTTCTACGACCTGATTTCCAGTTTCGATTTCATGTGCTCGACGCCGACGCTTTTCAATAGCGGCACGCTGCATTCGCAACTGTCGTCGTGCTACCTGACCACGGTGGCTGATGACCTCGATGGCATCTACCAGTCGATCAAGGAAAACGCGCTGCTGCAGAAATACGCCGGCGGCTTGGGCAACGACTGGACGCCGGTACGTTCGCTGGGCAGCCGGATCAAGGGCACCAACGGCCAGAGCCAGGGCGTCATTCCCTTCCTCAAGGTGGTCAACGACACGGCGGTCGCCGTCAACCAGGGCGGCAAGCGCAAGGGCGCCGTCTGCGCCTACCTTGAAACCTGGCATCTCGACATCGAGGAATTCCTCGACCTGCGCAAGAACACCGGCGACGAGCGCCGCCGCACCCACGACATGAACACGGCCAACTGGATTCCCGACCTGTTCATGAAGCGGGTGCAGGACAACGGCGAATGGACGCTGTTCTCGCCGGTCGACGTGCCCGACCTGCACGACAAGTTCGGCGCCGAGTTCGAGGCCGCCTATGTCGGTTACGAAGCGCAGGCCGCTGCCGGCCAACTGAAGCTGCACAAGAAGCTTCCCGCCGTCCAGCTCTGGCGCAAGATGCTGACCATGCTGTTCGAGACCGGCCATCCGTGGATCACCTTCAAGGATGCCTGCAACCTGCGCTCGCCGCAGCAGCACGTCGGCGTCGTCCATTCGAGCAATCTGTGCACCGAAATCACGTTGAACACCTCGGACGAGGAAACCGCCGTCTGCAACCTCGGTTCGGTCAACCTGCTGGCCCATCTGAAGGACGGCCAGCTTGACCAGCAGAAACTTGCCCGTACCGTGCAAACCGCGATGCGCATGCTCGACAACGTCGTCGACATCAACTTCTACGCGACGCCCAAGGCGCGCAACGCCAACCTCCGCCATCGCCCGGTCGGCCTCGGCATCATGGGCTTCGCCGACTGCCTCTATGAACTCGGCCTGCCTTACGCGTCGGCCGAGGCCATCGAATTCGCCGACCGGACCATGGAAGCCGTCTGCTACCACGCCTATTCGGCGTCGGCCGAACTGGCCCGCGAGCGCGGTCGTTATTCGAGCTATCCCGGCAGCCTGTGGGACCAGGGCATCCTGCCGCTCGACTCCCTTGAACTGTTGGCCCACGAACGGGGCGGCCATCTGGAGGTGAACCGCGATTCCAGACTCGACTGGAAGGGGCTGGAAGAACGCATCGCCCGCCACGGCATGCGCAATTCCAACTGCGTCGCCATCGCACCGACGGCGACCATTTCCAACATCGTCGGGGTCTCGGCCAGCATCGAGCCGACCTACCAGAACATCTACGTCAAATCCAACCTGTCCGGCGAATTCACCGTGGTCAACGAGGCGCTGGTCCGCGATCTGAAGGCGCTCGATCTGTGGGACGAAGTGATGGTCGCCGACCTCAAGTATTTCGACGGCTCGCTGGCCCGCATCGAGCGCGTGCCGGACGAACTGAAGGCGCGCTACGCCACCGCCTTCGAGATCGACCCGGTATGGCTGATCGAGGCCGCCGCCCGCCGCCAGAAATGGATCGACCAGGCCCAGTCGTTGAACCTCTACCTGGCGCTGCCGTCCGGCAAGAAGCTCGATGAAATCTACAAACTGGCCTGGCTGCGCGGTTTGAAGACGACCTACTACCTGCGCACGCTGGGTGCCAGCCAGGCCGAGAAGGCGGGAGGGCGAGATGATGCGGTGGCATCGGAAGAGCCCAAATTCTGCAGCATAGATAATCCGGAATGCGAGGCCTGCCAATGAGCGCGCTGCGTTTTGACGACTGGGACCTGCCATCGGCCGCAGCGCAGCCAAATGCTACGGTCGCCCATAAAAAACAGGCAAAAACCGAAATTGAACCTGTGCTTCCGGCCGATGGTGCACCGGCCAGGGCGGCCTATCTCGCCCCGATCAACGCCGCCGACAAGCGCATCGTCAACGGCAAGGCCGACATCAACCAGTTGGCGCCGTTCAAGTACCCGTGGGCCTGGGAGTTCTTCCTGAAGGCCAACCGCAACCACTGGACGCCGCTGGAGATAGGGATGGCCCAGGACGTGCACGACTACCACCACAAGCTATCCGCCGCCGAGCGCCACGTCTTCGAAAACGTGCTGGCCTACCTGACAACTTCCGACATCCTGGCCATGCGCAACATCGGCCTGGCCGTCATGGAAAAAATGAGCGCGCCGGAACTGCAGATTTACCAGGCTCGCCAAGTCTATGAGGAGGCGCTTCACACCTGGACCTACCAGCACTGCATCGAAAGCCTCGGCCTCGACCAGCAGGAAATCTACAACCGCTACCGTGTCGTGCCGGAAATCCACGGCAAGATTGCCCTGGCCAACCGGCGGCTGGAAAAGGTACTGCGCTCCGACTTCGACCTCGAATACCGCGCCAACCTGCACGAATTCGCGCTGTCCTACTTCTTCTTCGCGGTGATCTTCGAAGGCTGCTGGTTCTACAACGGCTTCACCCCCGTCTTCGCGCTGCAGCGGCGCGGCCTGATGAAGGGCGCCGCCGAGCAGCTGCAATACATCATGCGCGACGAGGTGCTGCACTGCGCCTTTGGCATCCGCGTCATCCGCGAACTGCTGATCGAGGAGAACTTGACCCTGGACCCGCAGGCCCTGCGCGAACTGTGGGATGAAGCCGAGGCGGCCGAAGCCGCCTACGCCGGCTACATCCTGAAGGAGCCCATCCTCGGCTACAACGCCGAACTGCATGTGCAGCAGTTCCGCTTTATCGCCAACCGCCGCGCCCGCCAAGTCGGCGTCGCCGAGCCTTTCCCCGGCGCCGAAAACGTCCTGCCCTGGCTCGACGAACAGGCCAACCTGCGCAAGGAGAAAAACTTCTTCGAAACGCGGGTTACCGAGTACCAGACCGGCGGGGCGCTGGCTTGGGAGTGATCGGCGAACTGCCCGCCGGCACCGTGCTGCGGCTGGACTCCATCTGGCGCCCGGCTGTTCGCAAGCACCTGCTGGCCCTCGGCCCGGACGACCGCTACGGCCGTTTCGCCAGCCCGCTGCCGGACGTGGCCATCGTCGCCTACGCGGACAGCATCGACTTCGTCCACGACCTCTGCTTCGCCATCGTCGAACCCGACGGCCAGCTCTCGGGCTTCCTCCACCTCGCCGTCCACGGCCAGGTCGCCGAACTCGGCGCCAGCGTCCTCCCCGGCCAACGCCGCCAGGGCCGCGCCCGCCGCTTGTTCAAGACCGCGCTGGCCTGCGCCGTGGACCAGGGTATCCGCGAAATCCACCTCGCCACCGGCCACCCGGTCGCCCGGCACATCTGCGCGGGGTTGGGCTATCGGATGCGGGAGGGTGCTGGGTATCCGCGGGTGAGGGTGGAGTTGGAGTGCCGGAATGTGATACGAATATCGCAATTCTCCAATTAATCAACGACATATCGATTGATGCGACGATATGCCGCAGGACTACTTGTGTCGTGCAAATCTACAATTCTCGGTCTCTAACCCGAGTGCTGCAATTGCCCAGCACCACCAACAATGGGGATGTCCTAAATGCTGCGCACACGCCTATTCCAAAAGACAGTTATCGCTTCAGCCATCGCGTGCGCGTTTGGCGGCGCAGTCGCTGAAAATGCGGTTGAGCTTGGAACGGTAGAGGTTAGGGCTGCGGTCGAGTCGCCATATTCCGCTAAAGAGGGTTTTGCCGGTACGAAGACCCATACGCCCCTGATAGAAACACCAATGTCGGTTCAGGTGGTACCCCGTGAAGTCATAGACGACCAGCAGGCGCTTTCTTTGAAAGATTCGCTCCGCAATACCAGCGGCGTGGTTTCCAATGCCTACAGTTATTACGATTTCATTCAGATTCGGGGCTTTGAAAACGGCTATGCCGCCAATTACCGGAATGGTCTGCAACTTCAGGCCATCACGGGGCTGGAGATGGCGCTGCTGGATCGAGTGGAAGTGGTCAAGGGGCCGAGTTCGATGCTTTACGGTCGAGTGGAGCCTGGTGGCTTCGTCAACATGGTCACCAAGAAACCAGAGTCGGAACGTGCCTTTAGTTTTCAGCAGCAGATAGGCAGCTACGGCCTGCGTAAATCGACGATAGATGCCACCGGCAAAATTACCGAAGATGGCACCTTGCTTTACAGGGCAATTGGCGCGTGGGCCCAGGCAGACTCATTCATGGACCATGTCCATAAGGAAAACAAGGTTGGCGCACTGTATCTGACGTGGCGCCCCAACCAACGATTCGAACTGAATTTGGGCTTCGAAACGCAAAACAATCGATTCGTCGACACTGAAGATATTGGCATCCCCATCATCGGGAATCGTCCTGCCAACGTTTCCAGAAAGAGCTTCTACGGCGACACCCTGGGCTGGGATATTCCCAACAAGGCCAATAGGACGCTGTATGCGTTTGACTGGACTTACGCCCTGAATGATCAATGGAAACTGACTCAGCGCTTCCATTACGACCAGCGCGACGAACAGCAATTCACCATCTGGAACAACGGATTCGACAGTGGTACGGGCATGCTGGACCGTGGGCTATGGTACGTACAGCCCGATCGGAAGACGATCGCCACCAACATCGATCTGGTCGGCGACGTCACCTTGGGCGGCATGCGGCACCGCTTGCTGGCCGGGATCGACTACTTCAGATTTACCTCCCAATGGCGTGGCTTTTCCGGAACCGATCCTGCCATCACGCCGATCAATATCTGGAACCCGACCTATGGGCTGAATTCAGGCGCGATCCGCAGCCTCGCTGAAAACTTCTTCTATGACACGGTTGACGAATGGCATGGCTTCTATCTCCAAGACCAGATATCGCTGAATGACCGGTGGGAGTTGCTCCTTAGCGGACGTTACGATATGGCCAAGTATGGCAATGGCTACAGTGCGACATCGTTGTCCGATGCCAGTGCCAATCTGAAACCCACGACGGATAGCGCTTTTTCTCCACGGATTGGCCTTCTTTACAAGCTGACTCCCAATCAATCCATCTATGGGAGTTATACCGAGTCGTTCGGCGCCAACAACGCCCGTTCGGTGAGCGGTGGCAATTTTGAACCGGAGCGGGCAAAGCAGTATGAAGTCGGTGCCAAGTCGACGCTGTTCAATGGCAGGGGAAGCGCAAGCGTGACAGTCTTCCAACTGGAGAAGAACAACATGCTGACCCCGGACCTGACGACACCTGATCCCAGCGATAACACCACCCTCGGCCAGGTCAGGAACCGTGGCGTCGAGTTTGACCTTGGCGGCCAAGTTACCGAGAACATCAGTCTGATCGGCAGCTATACCTACAACCGTTCGAAGATCACTCAAGACAACGCCGGCAATCAGGGAAATGAGTTGCCCAACGTGGCTCACCATGTGGCGAATCTTTGGGCGAAATACGATTTCACGCCGGGATCGCGTACAGGCTGGGAAACGGGTGGCGGCATCTACTATGTCGGGGAGCGCCAGGGGGACAAGGCAAATTCCTGGCAGTTGCCCGCGTATACACGAATTGATGCCATGCTCGCCTATCGCTCGAAGATCATAGGCGAGAAGCTGACACTCCAGCTGAATGTCCAGAACCTGTTCGACAAGGTGTATTTCGATCGCGGTAACGGCGGGACGGGGGCCAAATACGGTGCTCCGCGGACTTTCATCGGCTCGGTCAAGATCGATTTCTGATCGCTCCTCTCAAGGACCGTCGCCCCAGTCTAGCCGGGGCGACACATCCACGTGATTGCGTATGCTTGAACGGCTGCTCGGGTTTTTCGGTACTCCCAGATCTCGACGCCCCCTGTGGCGGGAATTGCACCTGTGGTTGGGCCTCGGTTTGGGGCTACCGATGGCTATATTTGGCATCACGGGCAGCATTCTTGTGTTCTGGCAGGAAATTGATGCGGGGCTGAATCCGGATTTGTATGAGATTCACCGTACAGGGGAGAGCGGAGCACGAAACTATGAGCTGGCTATGCAACAAGCGGTCAGGAAGGCGCCGGCTGGCTGGGAATCTGCTTGGGCGTCCGTGCCTGAGGACGCAGACACTGCTCTGGCATTGCACTTTTTTTATCCCCAGGAAATCGCTGAACGGGTGGGCGTCAGTTCACTCAACGTTTTCGTCAATCCGTACGATGGAACGCTTCTGGGGACGCGTGTCTTCTACCATCCGACAAATCCTTTCAATCATTGCTTCATTGGCTTCATTTTCAAGCTTCACTACGCGTTGCTCTCTGGTTCTGCCGGCGTTACGCTGGTTGGCGCGATGGCTGTCCTGCTATTCATAGGTTGTCTGAGTGGCCTGATCCTTTGGTGGCCGCTAGACAGGAAATGGCGGAGAGCCCTGACCATTAAGGGATCTGCTGGTGGAGTCCGGTTGAATCACGACATTCATCAGGCCAGCGGCTTTTATTTCACGCCGGTTCTCATTGCAGTGATCGTCTCGGGCATCTACTTCAACCTGCCGGATGAATTCCGTTGGCTGGTAGAGCGATTTTCTCCGCTAACGCCGGAAGTTCAGAAATCAGGTATCCCTGAGCGCCAAATCCTAGGTATCTCGGTTGATACGCTGCTCTCTCAGACTAGCAGTGCCAAATCGGGTGCTCAGCTGGGTTCGCTGAGTTTTAACGGGACAGAATGGCGAGTCATAACCGCCTGCTACAGGAATGTGCCGGAGCTATCAGGGCACTTTGTACCCACACGTTGCCATGTGTTGGATCGGCTGAACGGTGAGCTCTTGCAGATACAAGATCCTCAAAACGCTACAGCGGGTGATGTCTTCATTCAGTGGCAGTGGCCCCTGCACTCAGGTCAAGCGCTGGGATGGACAGGAAGGATATTGGTATTCATTTGTGGCTTGCTTTGTGCGCTCTTGTTCGTTACAGGTCTCTTGCGCTGGAACCACAGGCGACTCGCCCGAAAGCTCTCGGCAGAGCGCCACAAGGCCAAATCAGCAGCATCGTGAATGTTGGTTGAGCCTTCATCCAAAAGGTATGGGAAGGTGGCGTGAATCAATACCTCAACGCTTGCCTTCTGATGGCAACGCAAACACCACCAGCGCCCCGCCGCGTTTGGCGCCGAACAGCGAATTTCCCCCGGCCGCCACGGCGACGTACTGCACGCCATTCACCGAATAGCTGATCGGCGGCGCATTGACGCCGGCCCCGCACTGGAATTGCCAGAGCAGTTCGCCGCTGGCGGCGTCGAAGGCGTTGAGGTGGCCGTCGGCTTCGCCGGTGAAGACGAGGCCGCCAGCGGTGGCGAGGACGCCGCCGACCAGGGGTTGCGCGGTCTTGCGCTGCCAGCGGATCTTGCCGCCGTCGCGGGTCGAGATGGCGGTCAGCGTCCCCCAGTTGGGTTCTTCGATGGGCTTCAGTTCGGTGTAGCGGCGCGGCTTGCCGTCCTTGCCGGCGGCCAGTTCGCGCACGGTGTAGCGCATCGGGATGTGCGAGGCGGCGACGTAGGCCAGTCCGCTGCCCGGGTCGTAGGCGACCGGCGACCAGTTGGCGCCGCCGACGGCGCCGGGGCTGACCCGGGTGCCTTCGACGCTGGGCGGGGCGAAGAGGTTTTCCTGCGGGACGAAGGCTTCGGACTTGAAGAGCAGGGTGCCGGTGCGCCGGTCGTGGGCGTAGAACCAGCCGACCTTGGCGGCTTCGCCGACAGCCGGGATGCTGCCGTTGGCGGTGGGTAGGTCGAAGAGCACGGGCGGGCTGGCGACGTCGTAGCCCCAGACGTCGTGCGGCACCTGCTGGTAGTGCCAGCGCAGCTTGCCGGTATCGATGTCGAGGGCGGCCAGCGCGACGGTGTACAGGTTGTCGCCGGGGCGCGAGCTGTCGTCAAGTTGCGGCGAGGGGTTGCCGGTGCCGAGGTAGAGCAGGCGCGTTTGCGGGTCGTAGGCCGGCGTGGTCCAGGCCGAGCCGCCGCCGTGTTTGGCGGCGTCGGGATATTTGCCGAGTTCGGCTTTTTCGCGGGCGATATCGCGGTTGAGCGGCACGCCGTCTGGCGTCGTCGGGCGGAATTCGCCTTCCCAGCCGGTGGCGGCGATGGTGTCGAATTGCCAGACGCGCTGGCCGGTCTGGGCGTCAAAAGCGGCATAAAAACCGGGGCGACCGTAGCTTCCTGCAAAGCCGACGACGGCGCCGACCGGTGCGTTGGGGGTGGTGCCTTCCAAGTGCAGCCCGTAGCCGACGCCGGTGATGCCGATTATCACCTTGCCGTCCACGACCAGCGGCGCCATGTTGGCGCCGACGCCGGTGGTGCCGGTGGGCGCCTGGCGGCGCAGGCCGTCCTGGCTGTCGAGCAGTTCGACCGCTTCGGTCGGGCCGCCGTCGGTGGCCAGCGGCACGTCCCACACCGGCTTGCCGGTCCTGGTGTCGAGGGCGATCAGCCGGGCGTCCACGGTGCCCAAGAAGACCTTGCCGTAGGCGACGGCAAGGCCGCGGCTGGCCGGGCCGCAGCACATCTTGTCGGTGACGCGCTTGTGCTCGTAACGCCAGACTTCCTGGCCGCTGACGGCGTCGATGGCGACGACGTGGTTGTAGGGCAGCGCCAGGTACATGATGCCGTCGACGACCAGCGGCGTAGCCTGGAAGGAGGCCGGGATGCCGGTCTGGTAGATCCAGCGCGGCGCCAGTTGCCGGACGTTGGCGCGATCGATGGCGGCGAGCTGCGAAAAGCGCTGGTTGGAGTAGTCGCGGCCGTACGACAGCCAGTTGGCTGCGTCCTGCGGCGCGGCGAGCAGGCGCCGGTCGTCGACCGGGCCGGCAATAGCGAGCGAGGTGGCAGCGAGTGCAGCGGCCGATAGCCATGGGGCGAGGTGGCGGTATTGCATGGGGAGGGCTCCGACGAAAAGGCAGTGCAGGCGGCGATTAGAGGGCAGTATTGCAGTGTGGCTGGTGCCGTCATAGGGCAATTTGCCCATCGAGGCCCGTGAATTTTGCCGAAATGATCGGTGGACTGGAAAGGCTGGCGATGGCTTGCCGGAGCCCCTCCGGTCAGCAGAGCGCGCAACGAACAATGTAAGATTTTGGCCAGTCTGGCGACTAATGGGAACTACGGCTCGAAACGAACCGTCCACTCAGAGCAGCAGGGTGCTGCCAGCGAAAGGTAATGCGATGTTTTCCCGTCAAACGATACGAGGTGTAATTTTGGCCATCTCCACCAGTTTTCTGATCAGTGCCGGCGCCGATGACAAGGTATCGGCCAATGCCGGCAAGGCACCGGCGAAAGCGGTGGCTGTTGATTCCATCGTCCTTGGCATGGGCTGTTTCTGGGGTGCCGAAAAGCGCATGGCGGCGATCCCGGGCGTGCTCGATGTCGAAAGCGGCTATGCCAACGGCGATGTCGCCGGGACCTATCAGTCCGTCCTGAGCCACGAGCAGGCCTTGCGCGCCGGCAAATCGACCCGGCGCAACCATGCCGAGGTGGTCAAGGTCACTTTCGATCCGGCCAAGGTCGATCTGGAAAAGGTGTTGATCACCTTCTGGGAAAGCCACAATCCGACCCAGGGCGACCGTCAGGGCAACGACGTCGGCAGCAACTACCGCAGCGCCATCTACACCCATGATCCGGCGCAACAGGCCGTCGCGCTGCGCACCAGGGAAATCTATCAGGGCGCCCTGAAGGCAAGGAAGTTGGGCGCTATCACGACCGAAATCGCACCGCTGAAAACCTACTTCACGGCCGAGGAATACCATCAGAACTATCTGGTCAAGAATCCGGACGGCTACTGCGGCCTGGGCGGCACCGGCGTCAAGTATCCGACCGCTCAAGCAGGCACGTCGACGATCCAGCCGGCGGCTGCCAAGGCGCCGCGACTGGACGGCAAGGCGCTGAATGCCGAGCGGCAGCTGGTGATCTTCGAGAGCGAGGACTGCGCCTATTGCCGCCAGTTCAAGGCTGAGGTGCTGGATCACTGGAAGTCTCCGGTTGCCGTCGTGCGCACGCTGAACCCCGAGGCGCCGACCGGCTGGACGCTGGAAAAGGCCTTGTTCGCCACGCCGACCATCGTGCTCTTCGAGAAGGGCAAGGAGGTTTCCCGCTACACCGGCTACAACGGGGAGAAGGCCCGCTTCTGGCAATGGCTGGGCTATCGCCTGCTGACGCCGGAACAGCAGAAGATCGCCTTCGAGCAGGGCACCGAACGGCCCTTCACTGGCTCCAATCTGGATGAGAAGCGGCCGGGTACCTTTGTCGATCCTGTCACTGGCGCGCCCTTGTTCCGCAGCGACACCAAGTTCGAGAGCGGCACCGGCTGGCCGAGTTTCTTCAATCCGCTCCCCGGTTCGATCACGCTGCACGAGGATGTCAGCCTGGGCATGAAGCGCGTCGAGGTACGCAGCGCCAGTTCCGGCATCCATCTCGGTCACGTCTTCAACGACGGCCCGCCGCCGACCGGCAAGCGCTACTGCATCAACGGCAATGTGCTGAAGTTTGTGCCCGACGCCGGCAAGTAGGGCGGTAGCGGCGTGTATTCGACGGGGCCTGTGGGCCCCGTTGTCATTTTGGCTTGTCGCAAAGTCGACAATCGGCGCTACCCCGGAACCCGCCGGGCAAGGAATGGCGGGCTTTCGGTTATTGGCACTGCTCTTGCGTTGCAGGCTCATCATGATTTTTGAGCTTCCAATGCCATGAGTTCTGCCCAATCCGCTGCCTTCTCCTGTATTTCGGCCGCCGATGCGGTCGCCCTGCTGCGCGCCGAGCCGACTGCCACCGTCTTCGATGTACGCGACATGGCCAGCTACCAGAAGGCGCACCTCGATGGCGCCGCCCATCTGTCGGAGGACCGCATGCTGGGCTGGACGCGCCGCCTGGCGAAGGAGGCGCCGGTGCTCATTTACTGCTATCACGGCAATGCGAGCAAGATTTACGCGCAGATGTTCGTCGATTTCCGGCATGCGCGGGTGTTCAGCGTCGACGGGGGCTACGAGGCGCTGGCGGCGGCACTGGCTGCCACGGTCGCGGCATGACGACCGAAGAAGTGGCCGAGTGGGTCAGCGCGCATCCGCTGTCGGCTAGCGATGTCGATTGCGCCACGGCGGTCATGCTTAAAATTCTCGATGGCAAGTGCAAGATGGGCGCCGTGGACAAGGTGGTCATGGCCTGTCTCTACGATGCCGTGAAAGACCGACCCGGCCAGCGCTTTGGCGACGAATTCCATGCCCTGATCGCCAGCGCGCGCAGCAATGCCAGCGAGGCGCTGAAGAATTTCATTTACGAAAAGCGGGTGCTGGCCGAAACGGCAATTTCCCGCCCGGTCATGAAGACCTTCAAGGCGATGATCCGCCAGCAGGGACTGTTTGCTGGCCTGGGCGAAGAGGAGGTCGCAGAATGACCATGAAGTTCTACATGACGCCCGGCTCGTGTTCGAGCGGCATCCACATCCTGCTCGAAGAATGCGGCCTGGTATTCGAGGCCCACATCGTCAACCTGCTGGCCGGCGACCAGTACAAGAAGGATTACGCGGCGATCAACCCCAAGGGCACCATTCCGGCGCTGGTCCTTGACGACGGCACGGCGCTGACCGAGTTTTCCGCCATTGCCTGGTGGCTGGCTCGCAGCTACCCAAAACGCAAGCTGCTGCCGGAAAGCCTGGCCGACGAGGTGCAGGTGCTCAGCGTCATGAATTACGCCGTGCATACGCTGCACACGCAAGGCTTCGCCCGAATCTTCACCACCGAGCGCTTTGCGCCGAGCAGCGCCGACCACGAATCGGTCAAGGCACAGGGCCGGCAGATCATCGACAAGGCCTTTGCCATCGTCAGTCGCCAGCTGACCGGGCGGCAATACGTTGTCGACCATTTCACCATCGCCGACGCGTCGCTGTTTTACGTCGAATTCTGGGCCGAGCGCATCGGCATCCCGCTACCGGAAAACTGCGCCGCCCACTATCGGCGCATGCTGACGCGGCCCACGGTGCGCCAGGTGCTGGCGGAAGAGGGGTACGCCTCGGTTCTACGCTGAATGCTACGGTCGGCCTGAAAAAAAGGCCAAAATCAAAATTCCGGTCTAATGGCCGAAAACGCTGACTGGAAGCCGATTTCGGCCAATTGCCCAGTTTGTAGGCAGGGTGTCTAACTCCTTGTTGTCTTAGGTCTTATAGAGGACTGCCAACGGGCAATGCACAGACTTATCCACAGAAACTGTGAATTAACCGGGGTTAACCCGTGACTGGCAGGTGGATCGAAACTTGCTGGATTCAATCTAAGCAGTGCGTTCTTCCTTGCATTTGTCGTTAACCAAACCGGAGGTGCATCATGAACCATTCACAACAGCAGTTTTCCCGGCTTGCGACCGGCAACCGCCCATACGGCTCCGTGATCCGGAGTCTGGCGGCTTCCTCGATGCCCTCAGGAGAACCGCGATGCCCTCCCGCCTGAATGAAGAAATGATGTTCTGGATGCGCCTCGGCGCCTTTGCCTGTTTGTCGGAATACGTGCTGTCGACCGGCGCTTCGGTGGAAGACGCGGAAGAATTCCTGCTCGGCTGCCACAGCCTGCCGAGCAGCCTGCCTTCCCGCTACGCCTGCCTGTCCGGCGGCGCGGCGAATACGACGGTTTACGGCTAGGGGCGCTGCACCGGATTCGACGCTTGCGCACTGCCGTGGTGCGGGTTGGAGATTCGGGAGACGCAGACCGGACTGCCGGATTTACGCCGGGGCATGGGTATGTCGCCGGGCCGGCGTCGGCTCATCCTGGCCTAAGCCACTGCAGGCGCGGAATTGACGGCGCTCAGGTTCAATTGCTTGTCGTGGTAGACCTCCAGCGTCGTTCGGTGGGCTACGCTGACCAGCGTGCAGTCAGGCAGGCGTTCGACCAGCAACTGGTACATGCGGGCCTCGGTAGCGTTGTCCAGCGCGCTGGTGGCTTCGTCCAGGAAGAGGATGTCCGGCTTGTAAAGCAGGGCACGGGCGAAAGCCAGGCGCTGTTGTTCGCCGGGCGACAGGCGATGGCCCCAGCGCGCTTCTTCATGCAGACGGTTCGCGAACTGGGGCAGGCTGCAGTCGATCAGAATTTGCGTGCAGGTTGCATCATCGACGGCATCGGCGGGCATCGGATAGGCAAGGGTCGCTTTCAGCGAGCCATCCGGGAGGTAGTTCTTTTGCGGGGTGAACATCACGCGCGCTTTGCGAGGCAGGCTGATGTGCCCTTTGCCAAAGGGCCAAAGACCGGCTATCGCGCGAAGCAGGGTGCTCTTGCCGGTTCCTGACGGGCCGCGCACCAGCCAGCGTTCGCCCGGGGCAAAGGCTACGCCATCCACCGCGGTCAGTGGCTTGCCGTCGGGCAGGGTCAGCAAGACGTTGGTGGCCTCGACGTCGGGCGAGGAGGATTTATTGCTGAATTCGATGCCGGTTGGGGGCGGCGCCGAGATGGCGGCATCCATGCCACTGAGGCGCTGGGTCACTGCTGAAAGCTGGAAAAGATCGCCATAGGACCTCGCAAACCAGGCAATCGCTGCCGCCGTTTCGGTAAAAGCGGCGACATCCTGCATCAGCGTGCCGATGCCTAGTTCTCCTGAAAGCACCTTGGGAGCGATCGCGATGATGGGAACCAGCAGCGATACGACGGCAAAGCCGCCGGATGCCATGTTCAGGAAGATGTGATAGCGCATGAGTTCCGACCAGTTGCGCCGGATTTCCGAGAACAGGTGGGCAAGACGTCCCTGCTCGACGCTCTCGCCGCGATAGAGAGCGATCTGCTCGGCAGCATCGCGTACCTTGGCAAGCGCAAAGCGGAAATCCGCTTCAACCTTGTGTTGTTCGACCGTTACACCGGAAAGCTTGTGACCGGCCAGATGAGTGACGATGGTCTGCAGGACGCCCCAGAAAATTGCCAGCCAGAACATGTATCCGGGGATGGTCAGCGAACTGTCGCCGATGTTGAAGGTCATGGGGCCGGCCGTGTGCCAGAGAATCCAGCCCATGGTGCCAAGCGCCCCCAGGTTGGCGACGAAGCCGAGCGTCAGCTGGATCATCAGGTGGACGTATTCCGTCATGTCCTGCGTCAGGCGCTGATCGGGGTTGTCCAGGGTGTTGTCGCGTTCGATCCGGTAGTAAGTGCGATCCTTGAACCAGCGACCCATCATGCTGTCGGTCAGACTCCAGCGCCATTTCATTTCCAGCGCCTGCTCCATGTAGCTCTTCGTCACGGCGACGGCAACGATGAAGGCGATAGCCACGAAGAGCAATACAAGATTGGCGTTGAACGCCGCAGCATCGCGGTTTTGCAGGGCATCGTAAAAGCCCTTGGTCAACTGCGTATTCCAGGCCATCAGGCCGGTATTTGCCGCGACAAGGACAAGCAGTACAGCCAGCAGGAGCCAGGCAAGTCGGCGTGCTTCTGAATTTAGCCAGAATGGTTTTGCAAGGCGAATTATCTGTGCGGAGCGAGAGATCATGGTGAATCGCCGAATCAGGGGTTATCAGGGAGATTGCTACAAGGGCCATGGCGGCTTTCGGCTTCGCCATGGCCGGTATTGCCACGATACAATCCAGCCAAGTATGAACGAATTATATTCACAGGGAATAATTTTATGACGGATCAAGGCGTTCGCTCGCGGAGCTTGCGACAAATTCTTGTCGGCATCCTTGAGTCTATCTTCGCTCGCCTTCCTGTTGCAGATGGCGGTCGTGCTGTGTGTGGGCTGCTGCTTGGCACGGCTATCCATGGCTGCGTGTGGGCGACAGCCGACGGCCCTGATTTTTATCGAGTTGGCTCGCTACCGCAGGGGAGCGCCCTGTTTTTGCGGGAAGAACCTCGCCTGGAAGCAAGGCGCGTCGCCGACCTGCCGGGTGATGCGCAGTGCCTGCGCAGTCTCGGTTGCCAGGGAGGGCTGAGTTTCCAGGAATTCAACACGCTTGCTCAGGATGCAAGACAACGGCGAGAGGAAGAGAATCCACGCTGGTGCAAGCTTTCCTATCAAGGCGTTACCGGCTGGGTGGAAGGACGTTTCCTTGCCGAGGCGGGATGTTCTTCGGCAATGCCACAAGCGGCGAGCGCGGTGAAAATCGATTTTGCCGGAGCGCCTGGTCGTCGGAGCGTCAAGGGACGTATCCAGGGAAGGCAGGACGTTGATTACCAGTTTCAAGGTGGGGCCGGCCAGACATTGTCTGTCGCGCTGACGGCCACGAATCGTCAGCATTACTTCAACATCATTCCTCCGGGCGTTGACGAGGCGATGTTTATCGGCAACCTTTCCGGAGGTCGCTTCGAGCGTCTGCTGCCGGTCGACGGCATTTATACCGTACGAACCTATTTGATGCGTGCAGCCGCGCGCAGAAACGAATCGAGCAAATACTCCTTGCACATGGAACTGGGCGGTAAGCCCCTGGCGGCGCGGCCGGCAAGTGCCGACGCCCTGGTTCACGGTACGCCGTATCATGCAGCTGCCAGAATTGCCTGTGCCGATGCGCCGGCGAGCACTCAGCTGCAGTGCGAGGCGTTCGTCGTTCGCCGGGGTTTCGATGGCGCCGCAACACTGGAGGTTCGTCGGGACCTTGGTAGTCAACGCCAGATTCGGCGCATCCTATTTCTGAAAGGCCTGCCCGTCGCTTCTGATTCAACTGAGCCGCTCAGTCATGTGCGGAAAGGCGATCTGACGATCCTGCGCATTGGCGAGCAGGAGTACATGGAAGTTCCCGATGCGCTCATCTTTGGCGGGTAGATTCGTACTCCTGCCGTTGCCGGCAATTTGCTCCGTGGGACACAGTCGGCGGAACCGATGCCGGCGGAGGGGGCTATTCCGCCACTCCACCTGATTGGGGAGGCTTTGCTGGCGACAGGTACCAGTTTGACTCCGGTACGACCTTCGGTTTTTTGGGGTCTTCAAAATACTGCGGTGACATGATCTGGACGCCATGTCGGTTGAAGGCATCCTGTATGGCGGCGTGCAGTCTGCTCATCACCATGGCGCGTACGCTTGGCTGCTCGCTGTCAACATAGACCACCAATTTGTAAATTACGTAGAAGTCCGACAGGGCCGATTGAACGACAAATGGCTCCCGCGATCCCGAGATTTCGGGAATTTGCTGCGCTGCTTCCAGCAGCAGTGCGTGCACCTGACGCCAGGGCGTGTCGTAGCCAATCGATATCGAGGTGTCGAGCAAGAAGCCCTTGCCTGTGCTTTCGCGGGAGAAATTCCGTGTGACGTTGGAGAGCACCAGCGAATTGGGCAGGGCGATTTCTTCTCCGGTCCCCGTACGCAAGCGGGTCACGAAGGTGCCGAGTTCGGTGACGGTGCCTTCGCAGTCAAGGATGCGCACGTACTCTCCCACGAGCAGGGCGTTGGTGTAGGCCAGCATGACGCCGCTGGCGATCTGTCCGATCAAGCCGGAAGCCCCGATCGACACCATCAGGCCGAGAATGACTGAGACCCCCTTGAATGCTTCGGTATGCGAGCCCGGCAGGTAAGGGTAGGCCATGGCGATGGCGAAAAGCCATAGCGAGGCATTGACCACCCGACGCGTTGCGGGGGCGGTGTGTCCGTTCAGGATGCCCGATCCTGGGGGGCGCGTTTCCACATGCGCAAAGAACTCGGTAGAAACTCGGGTCGCGCCCCAGCCGACCAGAAATATCAGCGTTGAAATGAACAGGCCCGGAAGGGAGTTGGTGATGCCATGCAGGATTTGAAGAAAGAGCTGGGAGACCGACTGCGAGAGGTTTTCACTTGCCGGCCTTGTGACTGCGAACTGACCCAGGCTATAGGTCAGGAACAAAAAGAGGGCAAGCAGACTCGATAGCCAGGCCGCAACAACCAGCAAACGCTCGACAGCGACAGGAATCAGGCTTGTTACCCGGGATCCGATGACGCCCGACGGCAGCGATTCAAGGTGTTTTTCCGTGAGCGCGGCAAGATGCCGCCGGAACCAGCGAGCACCTCTCTGAATGAGCAGGATGGCAGCTGCGAGAAGAAATGCGGCGATCAATACATGAAGTGATGCGCGCAGGGTGATTTCCGGATCGCGGCGCTCACGGGCCTCCTGCCAGACTTTCTGCAATATTCGCGAAGCCCGGTTGGCCAGTTCCTCGGGGGTTTCGCCGGCCAATTCATTGGCATCACCTGGCAACACATAAAACATCGGCTTTTCATCGAGGTCGACAACAAAGCCATTGGGAGTCGATTTCACTGAAGTCCATCCGGCACCCTCTTGTTCGAGTGCGCGCTCAATCCGCTTGCGGGCGCCCTCAGCCCGTTCCGCGGCAGTAAATGTGCCGAGCGGCGCACGAAAAACGTGGACGGTGCGATGGGCGATTGTCAGCGGCGCCTCGGCAGTTGCTTCTCGTGTGCTGACGTCGGCGACTGCGTACTGACTGAATGCCGGCCAGCAGAGGACGAATAAGAGCCCGGTCAGGCCAGGGGATCGCAGTAGTCGAGCAAGGAAGTGCGGCATGAGGGTTCCCGTATTGCTGATGCGTTTTGAGCCAAGAAGCTCACCGGCTTATGCGTCAAGGATTGAACCTCTTTCGAAATGCCAGCGCAAGCCTGGCTTCGATTTGGCTACGCCGATTCGGCACCAATGATCCGGTGCAGCCCATGTGGCCTTCCTTGTCTGAAGAACATACCCGGTTCTCAGGGGCAGTTCATTGGGATCGAAAGTACAGGCGTCGGGATGTCGCGCGTCGCAGCTTCCGGCAGGCCTTGCAAACAGTAGCGGCGACCGTCGGCGGTGGTGACGCGGACTAGTTGACCGGCCAGCTGTTCGACGGTTTGCGCCCGGGCGGCGGTAGCGCGTTCGAGCGGCGTCACGGTCGCCGGTTGGCGGGCTGCGGCGGCGAACATTGGGTCGAGCATTTGCCGGCGGCTGTCGGCCTCGATATCCGCCTTGCCGCGTGCGATCATGGCTTGGGTGTCGGATCGGGAGGTAGTTGGCTCGGGTGGGCGGGGGCTGGCTTCCATCGGTCCAGCCGGTCGCTCGGCTAGCCGCTGCGATGGCCGGCCGGCAGCCAATTGCCGGGAATCTGGCAACGGGCCAGGTGCGTTCTCAGACACTTGGCTAGCCGATTTCAGCTGCACAGAAATCGGCCGAATGCTACGGTCGCCCTCAAAAAATGGCCAAAACTGAAAATGCATGGACAGCACCAGCCCATGCGCGAGCAGGGAAACGCCAACAAAGCGGCGCAGACGGCGGCCGCTGTCGGTCTTTTCAGCTGGCCAGCCGGGGCAGGCCGGGTTCAGCGACAGGGTCGGCATTGCGGCTGATCGGTAGCAGACGTTGCAGGGCTAGCACATAGTTTTGCAGCGCGGCCAGGCCGCTAGTCGTCAGCACGAAATACGATTGCGGGCGGCCGTTGCCGGTTTCCTTGCGGGCGGCGACGTAGTCGGCGGCGAGCAGCTTTTTCAGGTGGGCGTCGAGATTGCCGTCGGAAACATTGAGCTGCCGCTTGAGGTCGCTGAAGGTCTGCTCGCCGGCACCGGCCAGGAAGGCCACCAGCTGCGTACGTAAAGGCTGGTGGAGCAGGGGGTCGAGTTCTTCCATGGCTATTTGAGGTTGAATTCGGCAGCTATCTGTCCGGGGCTCTGGCCGTCCTGCTTGCCGTCCTTCCAGCCCGGCAACGTGAAGTTGAACGTGCCGACGACCTGGCTTGCACCGGCATGCCAGGTCTTGCCGTCAAAGCTGACCTGGTCGCGGTAGGTGTAGATGTCCTGCTTGATCCGAACCTTGAGCGTAGTCTGGTCGGTCTTGGCGAAGAGGCTGCCGTCTACTTTGGCGATGACCGGCAGGTCGGCGTCAGCCGGGTAGAGCAGCACGAAATTGCCGTCGGCCGGGGCAGGCTGGCCGAAGCGGACGACGGGCAGACGGGCGATGTCTTCCGCCGATGGGCCGGTCAGGCTGGCGCAGCCGGAAATGAGCAAGGCGGGAAGGGCGAGCAGGATGGGGGCTTTCATGGGCTTCTCCGGTGGGGGTTATTGGGTACGCAACTGGACGACCAGCTTGCCGGTGACGCGCGGACCACGTTCCGGTGTCAGGTCGGCCTTCAGCCATGGGATGCTGAGCCAGCGGACCTGTCGCGAGTCCTGCCACGGCGCGCCGGCGAAGCGGACATCGCCGGTCAGTTGGCCGTCGCGTAGCAGGAGTTCGATGGGTTGGTTCAGGGTCAGCGGCAGCACGGGGTTTTCGGTGGTGCCGGCGAAAATGTCGCCGCCCAGTTCGATGTCGACCGGGATGGCCGTGCCGGCGGGTACGGCAACGGCCGTTTCTCCGGCCGCCGGTGCTTTTCCGGCGAGGTAGTCGGCCAGCGGGATGGCAACGATGTCGGGCAATTCGCGGTGGTGGATGCGCTGTTCCAGTGTCACGGGCAGGATCAGCACGACGGTCAGCCAGCCCAGCATCTGCGCCAGCCGGACCAGGGCCGGGCGATGGCGGCCGCGGTCGAGCATCACGGCAAGTAGCGGCAGGCCAAGGCCGAACACGGCGGCGGCGACCCAACGCATGGTTTCGTAGGGCAACTGGGCGAGCAGGCTGCCAATGCCGATCAGGATGGTCAGCAGGCCGGCCCATTCGAGCAGCTCTTCGGAAAACAGGCCATGCACGTAGAGGCTGATGCCGAGAAAAACCAGCCAGACGGCGCACAGCATGTAGCCGCCGCCGTAGAAGAACATCGCAAAGGTGGTCAGCGTGGCCAGGCCCATCATCAGCCACAGCACCTTGAGTACCTGGCGGTGGATGAATGACCAGGCTTCGTCACGCGTGGCCTTGATTTTTCGCGTCCAGAACCAGTCGACCGTGGCGATCGAGACGAGCACGAACACCAGCAGTGTCAGCCAGGCCAATGCACGCTGGGTGATGTCGGGAAACTGGCTTGGGGTCAGGATCAGTTCAGAGATGGCGAACAGCAGGCCGGCCGGAATACCCCAGAGCAGCAGCGTATGGCGCTCGATACGCAGATTTCGGTGGCCGGCGGAAAGCATGGCGTGGATGGCATCCAGTTGTCGGGCAGGGGCGGTCATGGCATTCCGTGTGGGTAACTCTGTGTTGCAAAGTTTATAGCTCTGCAATTCAGAGTGTCAACGGCTTTATGCGTTGCGAATCAATTCAATCCGGCGTCAAGGCGTCACTTTTCCGTGGTCCATGACGATGCTCTTGGCTTTCCTGCGCCGCTCAAAAGCCATAAGCGCGAAATCGCACCGACGGCATTTGCCTCGCTTGTTAGTCTCGGTGTTGTGTCGCGGATCGGCCTGGCTGATCCGGATGCCGCTCCCCGGGGCGCTGCGTTTGACTATTGCTGCGCAAGCATCGGTAGGGATGGCAGCGTGAGTGGGGCGGGCGATTGGCAATTCCGCCAGTCTGATACCAAAGACTTGGAGTCCTGATATGAGCTGGAACATTGATGCAGAAGCCTGGAATCTGGTGCGGGGCAAGCTGAAATCCCGCTGGGGAAAAATCAACGAAGCGGCACTGGTGGCCATCGACAGCAAACGTGAAGGCCTGGTCAGCAAGCTTCAGGAGCTCTACGAGCTGAGTGCCGAAGAGGCAGAAAAGCAGGTCGCGAGTTTCGAGTCGCATACCAAGGAACTGCGCCCGAAGGCCGCCGCGTAAGCGGCCGTGATGGCGGGGCGATCATGCCGCGCCTTCGCCGATCTGGCTTGCCCGGAAATCAGTCCGCTTGGTCGGCCGGCTTCCGGGCAATACCTTGGGCCAGCGGCAGGCTGGCGATGAACTGGCGGTAGCGCATTTCCGATTGTTCCAGGGCCAGCAGCGCGTTGCGTTGTTCGGTGATGTCCATGACGACCATCCGGCATTCCTTGCCATCTTCGTCCGGGACAGCTTCGATCCTGACCGTCGATGCCGGGCGCAGCGCGGTGGGGGGCAGTGCAACCTCGCAGAATCGAGTTGTGTTCTCGTTCAGGACCTGTTCGACGAACTGCATGAAAGCAGCCTGGCATTCCGCTGCCAGATAGGTGGCGAAGCGGTGCCGGCTTTTCTGCGAGCGTTTGAGTCCGAGCAGAATGGCGCCGGCCAGATTGAGTTCGAGTATGTTGCCTTGCGCGTCGAGCGTGAAGTAGCCAATGGGCGCGAAATCGTAGATGTCGGCATAGCGCTCGCTCAGGGCATCGGCTTCGTCATGCGCCTCGTTCAGTGCTTCATTGCTGATTTCCAGCTCGATCTTGCGGATCTCCAGTTCATGCTGCAGATAGGCCGCTTCCGTCGAGTCTTCCGGCGGGACTGTGGGCAACTCGCGCCAGCGGGCTTCGGCGCGATGGCGCAGGCTTGCCGGGTTGGCGCGAAATCGGGCGGGCGTGCCAAATGCTACGGTCGCCTGCAAAAAACGCTCATTTTCCATTTTTAGTGCGCCATAGCATTCGCAGCACCAGGCCTCCAGGCCCGGCCGGTCGAGGACGTCAATCCTCCCACGGCTGTAACGGATCAGACCTGCCGCCTGGAGCTTGCCGGCCGCGTCGGTAATCGCTTCGCGGCGGACGCCGAGCAGGCCGGCAATCCGTTCCTGCGTCATGCTGATCCGGTGGTCGGGCAGGCGGTCAAGACAGAGCAGCAGCCAGCGACTGAGTTGGTGCTCGACAGTGTGGAGGCGGGCGCAGACCAGTCCCCGGCCCATCTGTACCAGCACGGACTGTGCGTAGCGCAAGGCCAGCTGCTGCAGACGCCCGCCCTGGGCGAGTTCCCAGGCCATGGTTTCCGCCTTCAGGCGCCAGGCCTCGCCGGCATGCTGGACGACGATCTTGTGATCGGCCAGCTCGTCGCCCAGGACCAGCGAAATGCCGGCCAGTCCTTCGTGGCCGGTCATGGCGAGCTCGGTCGAGGCGCCGCTGCGGGTACTGGCGATCAGTGAAACGATGCTGTCCGTCGGGAAATACACGTCGGTGAGCTTCTCTCCGAGATCCTGGAGCACCTGGCCCGGCCGTAGCGAAACCAGCGCCATGTCCTCACGCAGCCGGGATTGTTCGCTTTGGCTCAGCCCGGCGAGCAGCCGATTGTGCAGCTGTCCGGACAGGGGTTGAGTAGGCATGGCGTTCCTGGGTGAGCTGCCGGTGGCCTGAAAGTCGAGCCGGGAAGGGCAGTGCTGTCAGCCTAACCCCAAAATCATCGTCCGGGTGGATTGCCCCCGGCGAATGGCAAGGCTACTCTTGGTGCCTGCCGTCGAAATGCCCTTCAATTCGGCAAACCATGCACCCGAGACCTTCGATGATTGCCCACCAGGAACGCTTCAATCACGCCATTTCCCTGTTCGACGCCGCCAACGCCGAAGACCCCAACCAGGATGACGGCCAGCCAAAGGAGCTGCTGTACGCCCGACGGATGACCGAAATGCTCGGCCGCTTCGCCCCGCAGGCCGGCGAAGTCGCGCAACTAGCCGTGCGCGCCCAGCACATCCGCCGGTGGACGGTGCCGCGCAGCAACTACCCGCTCGGCAAGCCGGGCTACTTTGCCTGGCGAACGGGCCTCTATCGCTTCCATGCCGACACGGCCGGCGAACTGATGCGGCAGGCCGGTTACGACGCGGCGACCATCGCGCAGGTCAAGGCGGCGGTGGGCAAGGAGGGGATCAAGACCAATCCCGATACCCAGTTGCTTGAAGATGTCAGCTGTCTGGTGTTCATCGAGCACTACATGCTCGGCTTTGCCGGACAGCAGGCCGAGTACACGGAGGAAAAATGGCTCGGCATCATCCGCAAGACGTGGAAGAAAATGTCCGAATCCGCCCAGTCATTTGCCACCAGCGCTGGCATCAAGCTGCCGGAAGCGCTGGTGCCGCTGATTCTGAAGGCTATTTCCGAAATTTGACCGGCCTGTTTGTCTGGCTATCTTCCTGATGCCTGTCGTTCCCAGAGTCCAAAGACCATGACCATCGAAATCTCCCCCGACGCCAGCAAGGTCGCCATCGCATCTATCCAGCGTTACTTCGCCGAAAATCTCGACGAGGAAATCGGCAGCCTGACCGCCGGTGCCTTGCTCGGATTCTTCCTCAAGGAGATTGCCCCGGTCGTCTACAACCAGGCTGTAGCCGACGCCCAGGCCCGGCTACAGGCCCGGGTCATGGAACTGGATGTCGAGGTCTATGAGGAGCCATTCCAGTTCTGGACCAAGCCGGGGCGGGCGGGCAAGCGCCATGGATGAGCTGAATGCCCTGGCGGGCATGGGGCTGGTCTTGCCCACACCGGCCTATATCTTCGGCGCCATCCTCTTTGGCCTGGTCGGCTTTGCCGCCTATCGCTACGGCAAACGCACCTCTCACCCTAAGGTGAAATGGATCGGTGTTGCGTTGATGCTCTACCCCTACGCCATTTCCGGCACGGCGATGCTTTATGTCGTCGGCGCTGCGCTCTGCTTTGGCATGTATTTCTGGCGCGAGTAGGTGCCGAAGGTGCATTTCCTCAAAATGCTACGGTCGGCCCCAAAAATTGCCATATTTCAAAATTTAGCGCAGCCGGATCAAAGCCGTTGAGCGTTCGGTTTTTGGATTCGCGCCAAAGCCCGGCACCACCCCGGCCTCAGGTATAATGCCGGCCTCTCCGCCTAACCCGAAATTACTCTCCAATGGCCGACATTCTTTGCCTCAAGGGCGACGCCGCCTTTTCCGCCTTCCGTCTGCAACGCCTGCAAGCCCGCCTGGTCGCGGCCGTGTCGGACATCGAACGGTTAAGCGCCGATTACTGGCATGTCGTGGCGCAAAAGCGTGCCCTGAATGCCGATGAGCGCGCCAAGCTGGCGACGCTGCTGGAAGAGAAGGCGGCCGGTGCCGAAGCCGGTGAACTGTTCCTCGTCGCGCCGCGCATCGGTACCATTTCGCCGTGGTCATCGAAGGCCACCGATATCGCCTGGAATTGCGACCTAGACGCCATCGAGCGCATCGAGCGCGTCATCGCCTTCCACGTGGTGGTCAAGGGCAATCGCGCACTGACGGCCGATGAAAAGAAAACCGTCGCCGGCCTGTTGCACGACCGCATGACCGATTCCGTGCTGCCCGGCTTCGACGCCGCCAGCGAACTGTTCCGCCATTTCGAGCCGAAACCGCTCAATACCGTTGACGTACTGGCCGGCGGCAAGGCCGCTTTGGTCGATGCCAATGGTTCGCTCGGCCTGGCACTGTCCGACGACGAAGTCGATTATCTGGTCGACGTTTTCACCAAGGCCGGCCGCAACCCGACCGACGTCGAACTGATGATGTTCGCCCAGGCCAATTCCGAACATTGCCGCCACAAGATTTTCAACGCCTCCTGGGTGATCGACGGGCAGGCCAAGGACAAGACCCTGTTCGGCATGATCCGCGAAACCCATGCCGCCGCGCCGCAAGGCACGGTCATGGCCTACGCCGATAACGCCTCGATCATCGAAGGCGCCACCATCCAGCGTTTCTACCCGGATGCCGACCGCGGCTACAGCTACAAGGAAGAACTGACCCACATCCTGACCAAGGTCGAGACGCACAACCACCCGACCGCCATTTCGCCGTTCCCCGGCGCTTCGACCGGTTCCGGCGGCGAAATCCGTGACGAAGGCGCCACCGGCAAGGGTTCCAAGCCGAAGGCCGGCCTTTGCGGTTTCTCGGTCTCCAACCTGAACTTGCCGGATGCGCCGCAGCCCTGGGAAAAGGCTTACGGCCGTCCGTCGCGCATCGCCTCGGCGCTCGACATCATGATCGAAGGCCCGATTGGCGCCGCTGCGTTCAACAACGAATTCGGCCGCCCGAACCTGACCGGCTATTTCCGCACCTACGAACAGGATGTCGCCGGCACGGTGCGCGGCTACCACAAGCCGATCATGATCGCCGGCGGCCTCGGTTCCATCCAGGCCGAACAATCGTTCAAGGAAGAAACCTTCCCGGTCGGCACGAAATTCATCCAGCTCGGCGGCCCCGGCATGCTGATCGGTCTGGGCGGCGGTGCCGCCTCGTCGATGACGGCCGGCTCCAATGCCGAAGACCTCGATTTCGCGTCCGTCCAGCGCGGCAACCCCGAAATCCAGCGCCGCGCCCAGGAAGTCATCGACCGCTGCTGGCAGATGGGCAAGAACAATCCGATCCTGTCGGTGCATGACGTCGGCGCCGGTGGCGTTTCCAACGCCCTGCCGGAACTGGCCCATTCGGGCGGCGTCGGCGCCATTTTCGATCTGCGCAAGGTGCCGACCGAAGAGCCGGGCATGTCGCCGGCCGAAATCTGGTCCAACGAATCGCAGGAACGCTACGTCCTGGCCATTCCGCCGAACCGCATCGCCGAATTCCAGGCCATGTGCGAGCGCGAGCGCTGCCCGTTCGCTGTCGTCGGCGAAGCGACCGGCGACGGCCACCTGACCGTCACCGACGCCCATTTCGGCGTCAATCCGGTGGACATGGAAATGGAAGCGCTGCTCGGCAAGCCGCCGCGCATGACCCGCGACGTCAAACATGAACCGGAAACTTTCGTCTCCTTCGATGCCACCGCCATCGAACTGAAGGACGCGGCCTATCGCCTGATGCGTCTGCCGACCATCGCCGACAAGACTTTCCTGATCTCGATCGGCGACCGCTCGGTCGGCGGCATGACCGCCCGCGACCAGATGGTCGGCCCGTGGCAGGTGCCGGTGGCTGACGTCGCCGTGACGACAATGGGCTACCAGGGCTACCTCGGCGAAGCCTTCGCGATGGGTGAGCGCACCCCGCTCGCCGTGTTCGACGCGCCGGCTTCCGGCCGCATGGCCATCGGCGAGGCACTGACCAACCTGGCTGCCGCCGATGTCGGCGAACTGGGCAAGGTCAAGCTGTCGGCCAACTGGATGGCGCCGTGCGGTGTTGCCGGGGAAGATGCCCGTTTGTTTGACACCGTCGAGGCTGTTTCCGACCTGTGCAAGGCGATTGGCGTCTCGATCCCGGTCGGCAAGGATTCGCTGTCCATGCGTACCGCCTGGGAAGATCAGGGCGTCAAGAAACAGGTCGTCTCGCCGCTGTCGCTGGTGGTGACCTCGTTTGCTGCGGTCGACGACGTGCGCAAGACCAAGACGCCGCAACTGGCCGTCGACCAAGGCGAAACCGAGCTGCTGCTGCTCGATCTCGGCCAGAGCCGCCTCGGCGGCTCCTGCCTGGCGCAGGTTTACAACGCCACCGGCAGCGATGCGCCGGATGTCGATGATCCGGCCAAGTTGAAGGGTCTGTTCGATGCCGTGCAGAAGCTGAACCGCGACGGCCTGCTGCTCGCCTACCACGACCGCTCCGACGGCGGCCTGTTCGTCACCGCCTGCGAAATGGCCTTTGCCTCGCGTCGCGGCGTCTCGCTCGACCTCGACGGCATTTGCTACGACGCCGGTGCCGGCGATGTCGATGGTTCCGAAAAGCGCCCGGACCTGCTGGCCGGCCGCGACTTCGAGCATATCGTTCGCGCCCTGTTCAACGAAGAACTCGGCGCCCTGATCCAGATCCGCCGCGCCGACCGCGAAAAGGTCACGCCCATCCTGCGTGCCCTGCGTGTGCCGTATCACTTCGTCGGCACGCTGAACGAGTGGGACGAAATCCGCGTCACCCGCAACGCCAAGCGCGTGCTGCGCGAGAAGCGCGTCGACCTGCAGCGCGCCTGGTCGGAGACCAGCTTCCAGATGCAGGCCATGCGCGACAACCCGGAATGTGCCCAGCAGGAATTCGACCGCATCCTCGACGTCAGCGATCCCGGCCTGACGCCGAAGCTGACCTTCGATCCGCAGGACGATTTCACCCAGGTCTATGGCCAGATCAGCGGTCGTCCGCGCGTCGCCATCCTGCGCGAGCAGGGCGTCAACAGCCACTACGAAATGGCCGCCGCCTTCGACAAGGCCGGCTTTTCCTCGGTTGACGTTCATATGAGCGACATCCTGGCCGGCCGCGTCAGCCTCAAGGATTTCAAGGGCCTGGTCGCCTGCGGCGGCTTCTCCTACGGTGACGTGCTTGGCGCCGGCCTCGGCTGGGCGCGGACCATCCTGATGCATGACGGCTGCCGCGACGAGTTCGCCGCCTTCTTCAATCGTCCGGATACCTTCGCGCTGGGCGTCTGCAACGGCTGCCAGATGATGAGCGCGCTGAAGTCCATCATCCCGGGTGCCGAACACTGGCCGGCCTTCCGCCGCAACCAGGTCGAGCAGTTCGAAGCGCGCTTCGTGATGACCGAAATACTCGATTCGCCGTCGATCTTCTTCGCCGGTATGACCGGTTCGCAAGTGCCCATCGTCGTTTCGCACGGCGAGGGCAGGGCGGTGTTCGACAATGCCGACGACCAGAGCAAGGTGCTGTCCGCCGTCCGTTACGTCGACAACAAGGGCCAGCCGACCGAAGTCTATCCGTACAACCCGAACGGTTCGCCGGGCGGCCTGACCGCGGTGACCACGGCCGACGGCCGCTTCACGATCATGATGCCGCACCCGGAGCGCGTTTTCCGCACCGTGCAGATGTCCTGGTACCCGGAAAACTGGGGCGAAGATTCGCCCTGGCTGCGCATGTTCCGCAACGCCCGACGCTGGGTCGGCTGACCGCTTAGACGCCATTTGCATAACCCGGGGGAACTTCCCGGGTGTTTTGCCGTCCTCTGTACAGGGAGCCATCAGCTTGCGCCGTGCCGGGCGCAGCGTGACGATGGCCGGCAGGTGCCAACGCTGCAGCCTGCAGCGGATATCGGCAGCCTGCGATGACAGGGGGCGTCTGGCATGGACGGCATTTTCATCAGTTATCGGCGCGATGACTCGGCGGGTTATGCCGGGCGCCTGTACGACCGCTTGGCTGCGCACTTCGGCGCCGACCGGGTGTTCATGGATGTCGAGGGGATCGAGCCGGGGCTCGATTTCGTTGTCGCCATCGAGGAGGCGGTCGGTTCCTGTCGTGTCCTGATCGCCGTCATCGGCGACGAATGGACAAATTCGAAGGATGCCGCCGGCCGGCGAAGGCTGGACGACCCCAACGATTTTATCCGCCTGGAAACCGGCTCTGCACTGCAACGCGGCATCCGCGTCGTGCCGGTGCTGGTCGGCGGTGCTGTGATGCCGCTGGCCAACGATCTGCCGGATGAACTGAAAGCATTGACCCGGCGCCAGGCCATCGAGATCAACCACAAGCAATGGGAAGCTTCGACCGGCGAGTTGATCCGCACGCTGGAGAGCATCCTCAAGGCACCTGCGGCCGATCCCGCGGCGAGTGAAGTCAAACCGCAGGCGGACGTCCCGGCCGGGCCCGTTACAACCGGCGAAGGTGCGGCGCCCGGCGAAAAGAAGAAAGTTGCGCCAGACGAGCAGGGACAGGGAAACAGTACCGGGAAGCGCTGGATCGCGCCCGCCGCTGCGGTAGCCGTCTTGCTGGCGGGCATCGGCCTGTGGCTGGGGCAGGGCGACCGAAAATCGACGACGGTGCCCGAAGCGCCGGTCGTTGCCAAGGCGGTGGAGTCATCCGTGGCCAAGTTGGCGCGGCCGGCCAGCAAGCCGGAGCGGCCCCCCGTGGTTGAGGAAAGGCCGCCGGCAACACCGGTGGTAGCGACGCCGGCCCCACCGCCTGCCGCCATGCCGGCGCCTGTGGTCAAGCCGGAAGAACGCCCGGCAATCGCCGTCGCGGCCCCGTTGATTCGCGAATTCAAGGCCGAGGCGGCGGCGCAGCGGGCGCGCCTGTGCTATCGGGTCAGCGATGCCGAGAGCCTGACCCTGTCGCCGCGTCCCGGCGAGTTGCGCAACCTGGGCGAGGATTGCGTTGTGGTCATGATCGATGGCCCGACAACGTTCACGTTGCTTGCCCGCAATGGCGGCAAGACGGTGCGCCGGACGCTGGCGGTGGCGCCCAAGCCCTCGGCTGCCGTGGCAGTTCAGCCCGCGGCGCCGGCCAGCACGGCGGCGGCACCGGCCGGATCGGGCCAAGCCGCGGCTGCCTTGCCGGTGCGCGGGGAGCGCTGGGTTTACAAGGCTTCGGGCAAGTGGCCAACCAGTTTCAAGCAGCGTTTTGAAATTGTCGTCCAGTCCGTAGCCGACAGTCTGGTGACCGACGAGCTGCGCGTGGCGGACGGCAGCGGCGGGCCGGAGTTGCGCCGCTCGCGCGGCAGCAAGCCGGATTTCGTGGCGTGGACCGTCATCGGCATGGAGTTCAGTCCTTACTTCGGGGCTTACGTCGATCTCGCCCGGCAGGGATCGCTGGGCAGCCTGCCGACGCCTGACTTCGACTCGCAATGGCGGGACTGGCACTCCTCGGTCGAGGTGCTCGGCCGCGAGTCGGTCAGCGTGCCGGCCGGTACTTTCGATGCCTTCAAGGTCCAGGTGTGGAGCAATCGGCGACAGACCGGTTCGGCGGCGACCATGCAGGTCGAGCCGGTAAGGGTGCGCTTCGTCGTCTGGTACGCACCGCAGGTCAAGCGCTATGTGCGCCTGCAGCGCACGGTCGTTTCGGCGAACAATAGCGAGATGGAAGTCGATCTCTTCGAACTGGTGGCCCATCGCTCGCCGTAGGTGAAACCGGCCGGGGAAATGAAAATGGCGCGGTTTCGTTCCGCGCCATTTTTGCCTTTTTAGGAGGCCGACCCTGGGGCCAGCCGTTGTTTCCATGGTCGTAGCATTTGGCGGCAGGTGACCGCCGTGCAGCCTCAACAGTCGCGTTGTTCGCGCAGTTTGTCGAGTTGCCCGACCAGCAGGTGCGAGGCTTCGTTGAGTTCGGGCAGCAGCAGGTCGGCCGAGTCGCCCAGGCCGTTGTTGCTGAGGTCGATGATGTCGTTGGCGATGGCGTGGAAACGGTCGTGGATGGCGATCAGTTGCGGACAGACGTCGGCGTCCTTCAGCGCCTCGGTCAGCGTGCAGCTGCGGTGTTCGGACAGGGGCATGTCGGCATAGTCGCCACCGGCGAACGCGTTCATGAACTGGCGTCGCCAGAGGGTATGCAAGCGTATGGCGCCATCGATATCGATACGCTTCATGGGCTGGTTCTCCGGATGGTTGATGGCGGGCGGCTTGATTGCCGCTTCTCGCCGCAGACCGAATTATGCCGCAGGGGCGTTTATCGGCAAGGGGCGGCGAGCGGGTTCAGGCAGCAAATTGCTGGTGATCGACGAATATTTCCAGCTGACGGGCGTCGAAAAAGACCAGCCTGACCTCGTCGAGCGTCGGGATTTTCGGAACTAGAGCGTTCAGCGTACGCGAGACGACGATAGCCGCCTGGGCAGGCGGGTAGCCGTAGACGCCGGTCGATATGGCGGGAAAAGCGATGCTGCGCAGCCCCAGGCTGATCGCCAGTTCGATGGCGTTGCGATAGCAGTCGGCAAGCAGGGTCGCTTCGTCGCCACCGTGCCGGCCCCAGATCGGGCCCACGGTATGGATGACATGGCGGGCCGGGAGATCGCCGCCGACGGTGATTACCGCCTTGCCGACCGGCAGGCCGTCGGGCCACAGACTGCTGCGCAGAGCGCGACAGGCGTCGAGGATGGCCGGGCCGCCGCGGCGATGGATGGCGCCATCGACCCCGCCGCCGCCGTAAAGGCTGCTGTTGGCGGCATTGACGATGGCGTCGACGGCGTGATCGGTGAGATCGCCGACATAAAGGCGGACGCGGGCATCGAGATAGCGGTGCAGGGCAGTGTTCATGGCGGGCGCCTCAACGTTTTCACAATGCTACGGTCGGCCGCAAAAAAAGCCAAAAAGCGAAAACCGGCGCACGTCAGCCAGGGTGCCAGGGCCAACGAAATTTGCCAGAATCAATATCATCAATTTAATATATAAACCAACGCTTATTTATAGGCGTTCGACCATCGATAATAATGAGGAGGAATCATGTTGAAGAAGCTTTTGCTGGCCGCTGGCCTGGCTACGCTGGCCCTGGGCGTTGCCGCACAGGACAAGGAACTGCTGCGCATCATCGGCGAGGACAAGCAGTTCGTCGTCCAGACCAAGAACGGCCCCTTTGTCATCACCCGGACGATGACGCCTTGTGCCAAAAACAAGGGCTGGCTGCAGCCGCTGATTCCGGTGCCCGGCGTTCACCCGGTGACCGAGATTGAATTGCTGCACGCGATGAACGATAAAGACGCAATGATCGTGGACATGCGTGAGCCGGATGACCGAATCAAGGGCACCATCCCAAATTCGTACCATATCCCGTACACGCTGGTCGCCGGCCGCATGGACGAACTGGGCTGCGCGAAGAGTGCCGGCAAGTGGGATTGCAGCAAGGCGAAGAAGGTTTACGCCTTCTGCAACGGCCCGGTCTGCCCACAGAGCCCGACGGCAATCAACGCCATGGTGCGCGACGGCTTCCCGGCCGACAAGATCTACTACTACCGCGGCGGTATGCTGGACTGGGATGCGCTTGGCTTCCCTATCGTCAAGGACGAGTTCTGATAGGTCTTTCGGCCAGCGGTAAAAAGGCGGCTTCGGCCGCCTTTTGCATTATTTGCCGATGCGTTGGGTCCGGCGCCAGCAGGCGGGAATCTGCAACGCCGCCACGTCGGGCGACGGTGCCTCGAAGATGGCCTTGGCACGGGCCAGGCGTGCGTCTTCTTCGGCAGAAATGCCAGCCAGCAGCTCGAAAAGTTTCTGAATGCGTTCCATGGTGATGACCTCCGGCAAGGGTGGTTGATGACTGTATGGATAGCCAGTAATGTGGCGACGGGCGAACAATAACCGATAACTGTACAGATGTACAGTATTCGGTTTTTATTTATTCGGAGTTAGCCTTGCAACGTCCAGAACACAGGGAGCAGCGCATCATGCCCCGCGTCAAAGCCCACTGGCTGCCCAATGCCGGTACCGTCGCCACCTATCGTGGGCGGAGCAGCAAGACGGCCCGTAACGTCCGGGTTATTGCCGAAGCCTCCGGCGGGCGGATGGTGGTCGAGGCCATCGGCCGCAAGGGCGTGCCCGTCCGCCTGACCGTCAAGCAGGAAAATCTGGTACCGATGCAGCCCGGTCTGTTTGACTGAGCACCATCCTGCAAGCAGGGGGCTTCTGCCGGATCAGCCTGTCGAACCAGCCTCCGTTTTCTCGCTGCGCCATCTCTAGGCGTACCCGTCCTTCTCCGATGCTTTCAATCAGGGCCAGGCCCTGGTCGCTGATCCGGTAGCTCTGGCCCGGCTGAAGGAAATGATCGGCCGGCTCTCCGGTGACGGTTATCCAGATTTGCCCTGCAAGGCAATCGACCCGCACGCCCGCTGCCCGGGCAAGGCGAAGCGGTTGTCCATGCCGCAGGCAGAGTTCGCCGGAACCGAGATCGATTTTCATGGTGCGCTCCGCATAGATCATGGGTGCAGTGTAGGCTGCTGGTATTCGGTGATACAGTCTCAATAAAGTTAAATTGTAATCAATACAGTTAGATGGTTTTAGAACTGTGCCGGTTATCCAACACGCGATCTGTATCGGTGGGCCATGAACGAAGAACCCTTGCTTTACGAAAAACTGGCCGGCGAGCTGGCCGGGATGATTACCGGCGGCGTGCTGGGGCACGGCGACCGCCTGCCGTCGGTCCGTCGTTTGGCGAAGGACAGGCGCCTATCGGTGTCTACGGTGGTTCAGGCCTTGCGCCAGCTGGAGGATGGGGGCCTGGTCGAAGCCCGGCCACAGTCCGGGTTCTTCGTCCGGCGGGCGTTGGCAAAGCATGCCGAACCGCTGGCCCGCCCGACGCCGGAAGCGCCGATGCCGGTCGATATTTCCCAGCGCCTGGTCCGCGTGCTGCAGGCCGGAACCCGGCCCGGCGTGGCGCCGCTGGCCGCAGCACTGCCGGCCTCCGAACTGATGCCGCTGGCCGCCTTGCACCGCCTGTACGCCGGCGTCGCACGACGCCATCCGAGCTTGCTGGGCAGCGAGAGCTATTTCAATGTCAATGAACCGGCGCTGGTCCGCCAGTTGGTCCGCCGCTCGCTGGCCTGGGGCGGGCCGTTGGCGGCGGAAGAGTTCGTCATCACCAATTCCTGTACCGAAGCGCTCGGCCTCTGTCTGCGGGCGGTGACCAAACCGGGCGATACCGTCGCCGTCGAGTCGCCGGCCTATTACCTGATGTTGCAACTGCTCGAAACGCTTGGGTTGAAGGCACTGGAAATCCCGACCGATCCGCGCACCGGCATGTCGGTCGAGGCGCTCGATCTGGCCAGCCGGCAGGGGGGAATCGCTGCCTGCCTGATCGTCTCGAACGGCAGCAATCCGCTTGGTTGCGTGATGCCCGACGAGAACAAGCGGCGGCTGGCCGCACTGACTGCCGCCCGCGGCATCGCCGTGATCGAGGACGACATCTATGGCGACCTGCATCTCGGGAACGACCGCCCGTGGCCGATCAAGGCTTTCGATCAGGCCGGCAATGTGATGCTTTGCGCATCGTTTTCCAAGAGCCTGTCGCCGTCGCTGCGCATCGGTTTCGTCGCAGCCGGCCGCCATCGCTCGGCCATCGCTTTGCAGAAGACGATCACCAGCGGCGGGACCAATCCGCTCACCCAGCAGGTGTTGGCGGAATATCTGGAATCGGGTGCCTATGAGCGCCATCTGCGCGGTCTGCGCCGGGCCTATGAGCGGCAGGTCGAGGCCATGCGTCAGGCCATCGGCCGCCATTTCCCGGCTGCGACGCGGATCACCCAGCCGCAGGCCGGCTTCGTGCTGTGGGTCGAATTGCCCGAAGGCATCGATACAACCGGCTTTTACGAGCGCGCCATTGCCGAGAGGGTGGCCTATGTGCCCGGCGAATTGTTTTCGCCGAGCGGCATGTACCGCAACTGCCTTCGCCTCAACTGCGGCAATCCGCATACGCCGGAAATCGAGGACGCGGTGCGCCGTCTGGGCGTCATATTCGCCACGCCCTAAATCAAATTGGCGAGCATCAAACTACGGTATGATTGCCCCTTTTTGGCAAGCCGCTTTTGCCTTTTTGAACGCATTCAAGGATTTTTCTGCTCATGTTCGACGCAGTCCGCAACAACAAAAGAATCGTCCAGGTCTTTCTCGCGCTGATCACACTGCCGTTTGCCTTTTTCGGTGTCGATTCCTACATGCGCAATTCCGGTGCCGGCAGCGATGTCGCTGCTATCGGCGACGTCAAGATCACCCAGCAACAGTTTCAGCAGACCTTGCGCGAGCAGCAGGAGCGCCTGCGCGCCCAGCTGGGCGACAAGTTCGATCCCAAGATGCTGGACCAGCCGGAAGCCCGCAAGGCGATCATCGATGACATGATCAGCCAGCGCCTGCTGATGATCGACGCCAGCAAGAAGCGCATGTTCGCCAGCGACGATGCGGTGCGCCAGACGATCGGCTCGATCGATGCCTTCAAGGTTGACGGCAAGTTCTCGAACGAGCGCTACGAAGCGGCATTGCGCGCCCAGGGCATGTCGCCGGCCGGTTTCGAAGCGCAGTTGCGCCAGGATTTGACCCTGCAACAACTGGCCGGCGCCGTCGGTCAGTCCGGCATTGTCGCCCGCACGGTCAGCGACCGCCTGCTGGCGCTGCAGACCGAGAAGCGCGAGGTCATGGAGTTCCGTCTCAACGCTGACAGCTATCTTGACAAGGTCAAGCTGGCCGACGACGCCGCGAAAAAATATTACGATGAAAACGGCAAGAAGTTCGAAATGCCGGAGCAGGCCAAGGCCGAATTCGTCGTGCTGTCGATGGAAGCCATTGGCGGCCAGCTGGCAGTCACCGAGGCCGAGGTCAAGGCATGGTACGACGGCAACAAGGAACGTTTCCGTCAGCCCGAAGAGCGCCGCGCCAGCCACATTCTGATCGGCTCCGAGAAGCTTGGCAAGGACAAGGCGAAGGCCAAGGCCGAGGAACTGCTCAAGGAGATCCGCAAGAATCCCGGGGCTTTTGAAGATCTGGCAAAAAAGAATTCCGACGATCCGGGCTCGGCCTCCAAGGGCGGCGATCTCGGCTTCTTCGGCCGCGGCATGATGGTCAAGTCCTTCGAGGAAACGACCTACGCGCTCAAGGATGGCGAGATTTCCGGCGTCGTCGAGTCCGATTTCGGCTTTCACATCATCAAGCTGACTGGCATTCACGCCGCCAAGGAAAAACCGCTGGCTGACGTCAAGGCCGAGATCGAAGCCGAATTGAAGAAGACCGGCGCTGCCCGCAAGTTTGCCGAAGCGGCCGAAGCCTTCAGCAATATGGTTTACGAGCAGGCTGACAGCCTCAAGCCGGTTGCTGACAAGTTCAAGCTGACGGTCAAACAATCCGAGTGGATGGGCCGTCAGGCCAATCCAGCCAACGGCCCGCTCGGCAATGCCAAGGTGCTGGCTGCGCTGTTCTCGGACGATTCGGTCAAGAACCGGCGCAATACCGAGGCCGTCGAAATCGCCCCGAATACGCTGGTCGCCGCACGCATCGTCGACTACAAGCCGACCGCCCTGCAGCCTTTTGAAGGTGTCAAAACGGGGGTCGAAACCATGCTCAAGCTCAAGGAGGCGCAGGCGCTGGCCGTCAAGGATGGCGAGGCCCGCCTGGAAGCCCTGAGGAAGGGCGACGACAAGCTGACCTGGGGCGCTGCCAAGGCTGTTTCTCGCATCGATGCCCGCATGCTGCCGCCGTCTGCCGCCCAGGCCGTTTTCCGGATGGATACGGCCAAGGTGCCGTCGTACACGGGCGTCGAAGTGCCGGGGGCCGGCTACTCGCTGTTCAAACTGTCCAAGGTCACCGCTGGCGAACAACTCGATGCCGGGCGCAAGAAGGCGATGCTGCAGCAACTGGGCAACCTGGTCGCCCAGGAAGAGGTGCAGCTCTATCTGGCTGCGCTGCGCGGCCGCTACAAGGTGGACATCAACCAGGCAGCGCTGGAAACCAAGGACAGGTAAGCGCCGTCAGGCGTCACGCAAGGCGGGCTGCGGCCCGCTTTTTTATTGTCCGCGCCATTATTCAGGCCAAAGAAAAACGCCGACCGGTTTTATCCGGGTCGGCGTTTTTTGATTTTTGCCCTTTTTTCAGGGCGACCGTAGCATTTGGCCGATGGCGCCTCAGGCCGGCAGCGGGTCGGCGTTGCCCAGCGCGGTGGTGTTCATGCCGCCGTCCACATACATGATTTCACCAGTAATGCCGCTGGCCAGGTCGGAGAGCATGAAGGCGGCGGCGTTGCCGACCTCATCAATGGTCACGTTGCGGCGCAGCGGGGCATTGTGCGAGTTGTAGGCGAGCAGCTTGCCAAAATTGCCGATGCCGGAGGCGGCCAGGGTCTTGATCGGGCCGGCCGAGATGGCGTTGGCACGGATGCCTTCGGGGCCGAGGCAGAAGGCCAGGTAGCGGGTGGCTGCTTCGAGGCTGGCCTTGGCCAGGCCCATGGTGTTGTAGTTCGGCATCGTGCGCTCGGCGCCCAGGTAGGAGAGGGCGAGCGCGGCGCTCTTGCGGCCCTGCATCATAGGCCGGGCGGCCTTGACCAGCGCCGGGTAGCTGTAGGACGAAATCTCGTGGGCGATACGGAAGGCGTCGCGCGAGATGCCGTCCAGGAAGTCACCTTCGATGGCTTCGGTCGGGGCGAAGGCGATGGAGTGAACCAGGCCGTCCAGCCCGTCCCAGCGCTTGGCCAGTTCGACGAACAGATTGTTGATTTGCTCGTCGCTGGCGACGTCGACCGGAATGGTGATGTCGCTGCCGAACTCGGCAGCAAACTTCTTGATGCGGTCTTCGAAGCGCTCGTTCTGGTAGGTAAAGGCGAGTTGGGCGCCTTCACGATGGCAGGCCTTGGCGATGCCGTAGGCGATGGAGTGCTTGGACAGCAGACCGGTGATCAGTATTTTCTTGTCGGCGAGAAAGCCCATGTGTTGTTCTCCCTTTGGGGTTTAGCCGAGGAATTATAAACCGGGAATCACTGTTTCGCGGCATGCAAACGTGGTTTTGACCGACGTTCTACATATTTGGGTAGGTCGGGCCTTCGCCGCCCTGCGGCACGACCCAGGTGATGTTTTGCATCGGGTCCTTGATGTCGCAGGTCTTGCAGTGCACGCAGTTCTGGGCGTTGATCTGCAGGTGTGGGTTGCCGCCGTCGCCGTCGTGCAGGATTTCATAGACGCCGGCCGGGCAGTAGCGCTGCTCCGGCGCGTCGTACTGGGCCAGATTCACGCTGACCGGAATGGCAGCGTCCTTCAGTTGCAGGTGGCAGGGCTGGTCTTCTTCATGGTTGGTGCTCGACAGGAAGACCGAGGAGAGGCGGTCGAAAGTGATCACACCGTCCGGCTTCGGGTATAGGATCTTCGGGCAGTCGGCGGCCGGCTTCAGCTTTGCATGGTCGGGCGTGCGGTTGTGCAGGGTCCATGGCGCCTTGCCACGGAGCAGCAACTGGTCAATGCCGAACATGATCGAACCGAGTTTCAGCCCCTTGTTCATCCACGGCTTGAAGTTACGTGATTTATGAAGTTCATCATGTAACCAACTGTTTTTGAACAATTCGATGTAGTCTGAAAGTTCGTCCTGGCAGCGATCGGCGGCCAGCGCATTGAAGCAGGCTTCGGCGGCCAGCATGCCGGACTTGATGGCGCAGTGCGAGCCCTTGATGCGGGCAGCATTCAGGAAGCCGGCATCGTCGCCGACCAGCACGCCGCCGGGGAAAACCAGCTTGGGCAGCGATTGCAGGCCGCCGGCGGTCAGTGCCCGGGCGCCGTAGGAAATGCGCTTGCCGCCTTCGAGGAACTTGCGGATTTCCGGATGTGTCTTGTAGCGCTGGAATTCCTCGTAGGGCGACAGGTGCGGGTTGATGTAGCCGAGGCCGACGACAAAGCCGACGGCAACCTGGTTGTTCTCCAGGTGATAAAGGAAGCCGCCGCCGTAGGTGGCATTGTCCATCGGCCAGCCGCCGCTGTGGACGACGAGGCCGGGCTGGTGCATTTCAGACGGGATTTCCCACAGTTCCTTGAGGCCGATGCCGTAGGTTTGCGGATCGACGCCGTCGCGCAGCTTGAACTGCGCTTCGAGCTGCTTGCCGAGGTGACCACGGCAGCCTTCGGCGAAGAAAGTGTATTTGGCATGCAGTTCCATGCCCGGCTGGAAGTTGGGGCCTTCCGAACCGTCCTTGAGCCGCCCCATGTCGCCGGTGGCGACGCCCTTGACGGCGCCATTGTCGTCGAACAGCACTTCGGCGCCGGCAAAGCCGGGGTAGATGTCGACGCCGAGCGCTTCGGCCTGTTCTCCCAGCCAGCGACAGAGATTGCCCAGCGAAATGACATAGTTGCCTTCGTTGTGGAAGCACTGGGGCAGCAGGCTGTTCGGGACGCGGGTCGAGGCGTCTTCAGTGAGAATGAAGAAACGGTCTTCGATGACCGGCGCATTGAGCGGGGCGCCGGATTCCTGCCAGTTTGGCAGCAGTTCGGTCAGGGCGCGCGGATCCATGACGGCGCCGGACAGGATGTGGGCGCCGATTTCGGCGCCTTTCTCGATCAGGCAGACCGATAGTTCGCGGCCTTGCTCGATTGCCAGCTGCTTCAGGCGGATCGCCGAGGCCAGCCCGGCCGGGCCGCCGCCGACGATGACGACGTCGAATTCCATCGATTCGCGTTGCATGCTGTCTCCTTGATTATTGTTAGACTATTTTCAATACGCTACAGTATGGAAAAACATTCGGCAACCCCCCAGAGAGCGAGCTTATGGAACACCACAAAAAACTGATCCACGTCACCAGAATGCCCATCCGCTGGGGCGACATGGATGCCTACGGGCACGTCAACAACACCGTCTATTTCCGCTACATGGAGCAGGCGCGGGTCGAATGGCTGGAGCAGATGGACCTGCAGGTCCGCCCGGGCGGTGACGGGCCGGTGATCATCAACGCCAGCTGCACCTTCCTGGTCCCGATGACTTATCCGGGGATGGTCGAGGTACGTACCTCCGTTGGCGCCATTGGTCGATCGAGTTTCCAGACCTTCGTCGAAATGCGTATCGACGGCGATGAGAGACTCTACGCCGAAGGGGCCGCCAAGGTGGTGTGGATGAATACGCTGACAGGAAAATCGGTGCCGGTGCCGGATCACGTGCGGGCCGCGCTGGAAGCGGAGTAAACTCGCAGCCCATTGCATCGTCGAATCCAAAGAGCATGGGCCAACGAAAAATCTGGGAAAAACTGCTGTCGAGCGAACGCCTGGGCGCCGGCAAGGCGCCGGGAACGGCGGAACGCACGGCCTTTCAGCAGGATTACGACCGCATCGTCTTCACCTCCGCCTTCCGGCGCATGAAGGACAAGACGCAGGTTTTTCCGCTGTCTAAGAGCGATTACGTCCGCACCCGCCTGACCCACAGCCTGGAGGTCAGTTGCGTCGGCCGTTCGCTCGGCGCCGTGGTCGGCCGCGAGATCATCGCCCGGCATGGTTTGCAACATGTCGAATCGGGCGACTTCGGGGCGATTGTTGCGGCGGCCTGTCTGGCGCACGATATCGGCAATCCGCCCTTTGGTCACGCTGGCGAGGATGCCATCCGCGAGTGGTTCCGCAACTCGGGGCTGCTCGAACGCCATGCCTTCACGCCGGCCCAGAAGGCCGACTTCGAACGCTACGAGGGCAACGCCCAGGGTTTTCGCATCGTCAGCCGCCTGCAGAGCCCGGCCAATCCGGGCGGCCTGCAACTGAGCAGCGCCGTGCTGGCGACTTTCACCAAATACCCGCGGCCGTCGCATCTCGACAGTGAACTCGACGGCAAGAGTGGCAAGAAATTCGGTTTCTTCCAGCAGGACATCGATAATTTCCGGCAAGTGGCACGGTCGACTGGCCTGGTCGAGCGTATCCCCGGTACTGCCTGGCGGCGCCATCCGCTGGCTTTCCTGGTCGAGGTGGCCGACGATACCTGCTACCTGATCGTCGATCTGGAAGACGCAGCACGGCTCGGTTTCGTACCCTACAAGGACGCCGAATGCCTGCTTGGCGACCTGGCCGGCAATACGGTCAGCGGCGGCCGGCTGGACCGTCTGCATGACCCCAAGGAGCGCCTCGAATACCTGCGCGCCAAGGCTATCGGCCGTTTGCTGGAGAGCGCCGCGGCGGTTTTCCTGGAAAACGAGGATGCCATCCTCAGCGGTGAATTTGACGATGAACTGCTTGAGAATTCACCGATCGCCCATCCCTTGCAGGCGATTCTCAAACTGGCCAAGGAAACGATCTACACCGCTCGCCCGGCACTGGAAATCGAAACCGCCGGCTTCGAGGTGCTCGGCGCCTTGCTTGGCCTGTTTACCAATGCCGTCGAGGCGAGGGCGGGGGTTGAAGGCACACGTTTCACAACCCGCGAGCGTATGCTGCTCAAACTGCTGCCGACCCAGTTTCTCGGCCACGGTGGCGAGCCGGATGCCGACCCGTATGTTCGCCTGCTCCAGGTCGCCGATTTCGTCGCTGGCATGACGGATTCCTACGCGGTGGACATGTTCCGCAAACTGAAGGGCTTCGATTTGCCGACTTGATTCTTGTCCGATTGCGATAAACGCTTCGAACTGCGACAATTCGCGCCAAAAAAGAGCTATAAATTTTGGCTGGAGCGAAAGCGCTCGGCTAACTAATTATCGGGGGCAACATGTTTTTTTCTGGTGGCAAGCAACTGGCAGCGCTGACGCAGGAACTGGAAGCATCTAGGGCGAGGGAAATGGCTTTGGAGGCCCAGGTCCAGGGTCTCAGGCGCGACCTGAGCGTGCAGGAAAATGCGATGAGCCAGAAAAGCCGGGAGTGCGATGCGCTGAAAGGCATTCTTCGCAATCTCGCTTCGTTCAGCGAAACGCTGGGCGGCTCGCAGGCCAGCCTGGCCCAGATGGCCGGCATGCTGAAGGATGAGCGCAACCAGGCCATTGAGGCGACCGAGGTGTCGATTGCCAGTGGACAGGCGACCACTGAGATTGCTTCCAATCTGCATCGCCTGGCCGAGGATTCGGCCGTTACGGCCCGGGAAGTCGAAGGCTTGGCCACTCAGGCCGGCGAAATCGGCAAGATTGTTCAATTGATTCACGAAATCGCCGATCAGACCAATCTGCTGGCACTCAATGCCGCCATCGAGGCAGCGCGGGCCGGTGAATCCGGCCGGGGTTTCGCGGTGGTGGCCGACGAGGTCAGAAAGCTGGCTGAGCGGACCTCGAAGGCGACGGCAGATATCGAGGCGCTGGTTTCGGGGATTACCCAGAACTCCTCCGCCGCCAAGGATGCGATGGAGGTTCTGTCGCGGACGGCCGATGATTTCAGTCAGCGCGGCAGCCGCGCCACCGAGGACATGCAGCAGTTGATGAAGTTGTCCCGGAAGATGGAAGAAGTCATCGCCGGCGGTGCCCTGAAGAGCTTCATCGAAGTCGCCAAGGTTGATCATCTGGTCTTCAAGTTCAGGGTCTACATGGGCCTTTTCGGCCTGATCGAATTGCACGGCGGAGATGTCGCCTCGCATACCGCCTGCCGGCTCGGCAAGTGGTACTACGAAGGCGAAGGGCGTGATTGCTTCAGTCGTCTGGCGGGTTACCGCGAGATCGAGGCGCCGCACATCGAGGTGCACAGAATGGGTATCGCGGCCCTGGATGCCAAGCACAAGGGCGATGTCGAGGCCATGCTGCGGCATGTCGAACTGATGGAGCGGGCCAGCGTCAGCGTCATCGACAACCTGCAGCGCATGGCCGATACGGCCATGACCGATCCGGCACTGCTTTGCCATGGCTGAGTAAATCTTCCCGCCGCTCGGGAGCGGCCTGATTTTCCGCTTGCCAAAAAGCGATTACTGTACAAAAATACAGTCAATGGTTTTTAGCGGAGACAGGCCATGAAACTCACGCCACGGCAGCAGGAAATTCTCGACTTTATCAAGAGCACACTGGAAGTGCTCGGCGCGCCGCCAACCCGGGCAGAAATCGCCAGTGCCTTCGGCTTCGCTTCGCCCAATGCGGCCGAAGATCACCTCAAGGCCCTGGCCAAAAAGGGCGCCATCGTGCTCGAACCCGGCTCGGCACGCGGCATCCGGCTGGTCGAGCAGCTCGGCCTGCCGCTGATCGGCAGTGTTGCCGCCGGTTCGCCGATTCTCGCCGTCGAAAACGTGCAGGGGCGCTATGCGCTCGACGCCAGCCTGTTTTCGCCGAAAGCCGATTTCCTGCTCAAGGTGCGCGGCCTGTCGATGATCGACGCCGGCATCTTCGACGGCGACCTGCTCGCCGTGCACAAGACCACGCAGGTTCGCGACGGCCAGATCGTCGTCGCCCGGCTCGACGAGGAAGTCACCGTCAAGCGCCTGGAGCGCAGCGGCGGCCAGATCCGCCTGATCGCCGAGAACCCCGATTTCGAGCCGATCATTGTCAATCCGGAAGAGGTCGAATTCGCCATCGAAGGCATCGCCGTCGGCCTGATCCGCGGAGCCGTCTCGAAACTCTCATGACTGCCATGCCGCTGCCGGTTGCCTTGGCGGATGTGCTGGCCCGGGGCGATGTCTGGCGCGGCGACACGCTGGCTTCGCTGCAGGACAGCGCCATCCCGAGCGGCCATGCCGAACTCGATGCAGAACTGCCGGGCGGCGGCTGGCCGCGCGGCAACCTGACCGAAATCCTCGTCGACCGTAGCGGGGTCGGCGAAATGAGCCTGCTGCTGCCGGCCCTGGCCCGGCTGTCGGCCGCTGGCGGCTGGCTGGCGCTGGTGGCGCCGCCTTGGTTGCCACATGCACCGGCCTGGGCGGCGGCGGGGGTGGCGTTGGAGCGGCTGGTGGTCGTCCGTGCCGGCAAGCAGGTTGGCTGGTGCGTCGAGCAGTTGCTGGCCTGCGGCGGTTTTGCCGGCGTGCTGGCCTGGCCGGAAGCCGGCATCGATGCGCGGGCCTTGCGTCGGCTGCAGGTGGCGGCGGAAGGGCGACCGGTTTTTGCCTGTTTGTGGCGGCCGACCGTAGCATTTCGGGCGCCGTCGCCAGCGCCGCTGCGTCTTGCGCTGGCCGCCGGTGACAACGATCTGTCGGTGCGTATCGTCAAGCGGCGCGGCCGCCCGGTTTCCGGGCCGCTGGCCTTGTCCGTTCCCCGTCCTCTTGCCTTTGCCGGGAGAAACCCGCGTGCTGTGGCTGGCCCTGCATTTTCCGCTGTTGCCGATCGAGGCCTTGCCGCTGCGCCAGCCGCCTAGCGCCGTCGTCGCTCGTGGGCGGGTGCTGGTGGCCGACGCGGCGGCGGTGGCAGCCGGGGTTTGCACCGGGCAAAAGCTGTCGACGGCGCTTGGCTTGCAGCCCGGGCTGGCCGTTTTCGAACGCGATGCAGGGCGCGAACGGCAGGCGCTGGAAAATTTGGCCTGCTGGGTCGGGCGCTTTACGCCGACGATCAGCCTGCAGCCGCCGGACACGCTGCTGCTCGAAATCGGCGGCTGCCTGCGCCTGTTCGGTGGCGCGGAGACGATTATCGCGGCGGTGCTCGCCGGTTGTGCCGAGCAGTCCTATTCGGCGCGCTGGGCAGCGGCGCCGACGCCGCTCGGGGCGCGCTGGCTGGCGCGCGCCGGCGGCAGCATCAAGGTCGACGCGGCCGGCTTGCCGGCGGTGTTGGCCCCTTTGCCCTGCCGCGTGCCCGGCTGGCCGGGCGAGGTGACGAACCGTCTGGAATCCTTTGGCCTGAAACGCCTTGGCGAGCTCTACCAAATGCCTGGCGCCGGCCTGCGGCGACGCATCGGCAATGGGCCGGTCGACGATCTGCTGCGCGCCTGGGGCGATTTGCCCGATCCACAACAGGCCTTCGTCTTCCCGGAAAGCTTCGCGGTTTCCATTGAATTGCCAGCACGCGTCGAACATGCCGAGGCCCTGGTCTTCGCCGGCCAGCGTCTGTTCGCGGCGCTCGCCGGCTGGCTGCACGGCCGGCAATTGCTGGTCCGCCGCTGCACGCTACAACTGAGCCACGACGACGGCCCGCCGACGGCGCTGGCCCTCAATTTCGCCGAACCGGCGGCCGACGAGGGGCGTTTCATCCGCCTGCTGCGCGAGCATCTCGGCCGGCTGCAACTCTCGGCGCCGGTCGAAGCGCTGCGCCTGCAGGCCGACGAACTGGTCGACAAGCTCGGCGAGAGCGCCCATCTTTTTGACCAGATAGTGGCCGGCGAGGGCGCGCTGGCCTGCCTGGAACGCCTGCGCGCCCGGCTCGGCGAAGGGGCTGTGCAGGTGCTGGGCGGGGCCGCCGACCATCGGCCAGAATGCGCGACGCAGGCCCGCGATGCGGTTTTCGATTTTGGCCAAAATTTCGGGCCGACCGTAGCATTTGGGGAGAAGCTGGATAATTCCGTTCGCCCTGAGCTTGTCGAAGGGCAATTCGCGCGAACTCAAGGGCTTCGACAGGCTCAGCCCGAACGGTCGGGAATAAATCAGCGTTTTCTTGGGGAGCAACCCGCTCAGACGGCAGTGATCGGCCGGCATCGCCCGCTGTGGCTGCTGCCGACGCCACAGGCGCTGGCCGAGCAGGCCGGCAGCCCGCACTGGCATGGACAGTTGAAGCTGCTGTCGCGCGCCGAGCGGCTGGAAAGTGGCTGGTGGGACGAAGGCGAGGGCGGCGCCACCGGCGACCTGCGGCGCGACTATTTCGTCGCCTGCAACCCGCAGGGCCAGCGGGCCTGGGTTTTCAGGAACGCCGAAGGCTGGTTCCTGCACGGCCTGTTCGCCTGATCGGGCAGGAATGAAACCATGTCGCTGCCCGACTACGCCGAGTTGCATTGCCTGTCCAATTTCAGTTTCCTGCGCGGTGCCTCGCACCCGGAGGAACTGGTCGAGCGTGCCGTCGCCCAAGGCTACAGTGCGCTGGCGCTGACCGACGAATGTTCGCTGGCCGGCGTTGTCAGGGCGCATCGGGCGGTGAAGGCGGCCGGGCTGAAATTCATCGTCGGTAGCGAAATGACCACCGTCGATGGCCTGAAACTGGTTTTTCTGGCCTGCAACCGGCACGGCTACGGCAACCTCTCGGCGCTGATCACGCTCGCCCGGCGGCGCGCGGAAAAGGGCACCTACACCTTGCAGCGCAACGATCTGGAGGCGGTATCGCCGAGCGGCGCGGTGCCTGATTGCCTGGTGCTCTGGGTGCCGGGCGACTCGCCGGCGACCATAGAATCAACGGCTGGCCCTAGGGTCGAGGATGGCCGCTGGCTGGCCGAGCGTTTTCCCGGCCGTTGCTGGATCGCCGTCGAGCTGCATGCCGGGCCGGACGACGTGGCCCGCCTGGAAAGCCTGCAGACGCTTGGCGAGGTAAGCGGTCTGCCGCTGGTGGCGGCGGGCGACGTGCATATGCACGTCAAGGCGCGGCGGCCGGTGCAGGACGTGCTGACCGTGCTACGCCTGAAGACGACGGTGTTCGATGCCGGCTACGCGCTGTTTCCCAACGGCGAGCGGCATCTGCGTTCGCGGCTGCGCCTGTCGCGCCTCTATCCGCCGGCATTGCTGGCCGAATCGCTGGCGATTGCCGCACGCTGCACGTTCTCGCTGGATGAGCTGCGCTACGAATATCCGGAGGAGATCGTCCCGGCCGGCGAAACCCCGGCCTCGTGGTTGCGCACCGAAACCGAGCGCGGCCTGATGCGGCGTTACCCAGCCGGGGTGCCCGAGAGCGTGCGGCAGCGCGTCGAGCACGAACTGGCACTGATCGCCGAGATGGCCTACGAGGCGTATTTCCTGACCGTTTACGACATCGTCTGCTTCGCCCGCAGTCAGGACATCCTGTGCCAGGGGCGTGGCTCGGCGGCCAATTCGGCGGTCTGCTACGCGCTCGGCGTCACCGAAGTCGATCCGGCCCGTTCGGCACTGCTCTTCGAGCGCTTCATTTCGAAGGAGCGCGGCGAGCCGCCGGACATCGATGTCGATTTCGAGCACGAACGGCGCGAGGAGGTGATCCAGTACATTTACCGAAAATACGGCCGCGAGCGGGCGGCGCTGGCCGCGGCGCTGATCACCTACCGGACCAAGGGCGCGCTGCGCGACGCGGGACGGGCGCTCGGCTTCGGCATCGCCCAGATCAACGCGCTGACCGCTTCGCTGGCCTGGTGGGACCGGCGTGAGCAATTGCCGGAACGCTTTGCCGAACTGGGCCTCGACCCGCAGGCGCCGCGCGTCGAGAAGTGGCTGGCCATCGCCGAGGCACTGCGCGGCTTTCCGCGTCATCTGACACAGCACGTCGGCGGCTTCGTCATCTCACGCGGGCCACTGTCGCGGCTGGTGCCGGTCGAGAATGCCGCGATGGCCGAGCGCAGCGTGATCCAGTGGGACAAGGACGACCTCGACGCGATGGGCCTGATGAAGGTCGACATCCTGGCGCTGGGCATGCTGTCGGCGATCCGCAAGATGCTGCAGACCGTGGGTAAATGCTATCCCGCAGGGGGACTTCCTTCGGGGCGCGGTCGCCCGTTCAAAATGCACGAAATCCCCGCCGAAGACCCGGCGACCTACGAAATGCTCTGCCACGCCGACAGCATGGGCGTCTTCCAGGTCGAGTCGCGGGCCCAGATGGCCATGCTGCCGCGCCTCAAGCCGCGCAATTTCTACGATCTGGTCGTCGAGGTCGCGCTGGTCCGCCCCGGCCCGATCCAGGGCGACATGGTGCATCCCTACCTCAAGCGGCGGCAGGGCAGGGAGCGCATCGAGTCAATCTCGCCGGCCGTCGACAAGGTGCTGGCGCGCACCTTTGGCGTGCCGATCTTCCAGGAGCAGGTCATGCAACTGGCCGTCGTCGCCGCCAATTTCACACCCGGCGAGGCCGACCAGCTGCGCCGGGCGATGGCCGCCTGGAAGCGCAAGGGTGGCCTGGAGCCCTTCGAGCACAAGCTGCGCGCGGGCATGGCCGCCAACGGCCTGCCGCCGGCGTTTGCCGAGCGCATCATCCTGCAGATCCAGGGCTTCGGCGAATACGGCTTCCCCGAATCGCACGCCGCCAGCTTCGCGCTGCTCGTCTATGCCTCGGCCTGGCTCAAGCGCCACCACCCGGCCGCCTTCCTGTGCGGTCTACTCAACAGCCAGCCGATGGGCTTCTACTCGCCGTCTATGCTGATCCAGGACGCCCGCCGTCACGGTGTGGTCGTGCTGCCACCGGATGTCACGGCCAGCGACTGGGACAGCCGTCTGGATGCGAGCGGCGCCGTCCGCCTCGGCCTGCGCGAGATAGTCGGCCTGCCACAGTCGGCCGCCGAGCGGATTGCTACGGTCCGCCCAAAAAACGGGCCATTTTCAACTGTCGCCGATCTGGCTGCCCGGGCCGGACTGCAACGCCGCGATCTCGACCTGCTGGCCGCGGCTGACGCCCTGTGCAGCCTGGCCGGCCATCGCCGGCAGGCCGCCTGGGCAGCCAGTGTTGAAAAGGCGGCTGCCGTCGTGCAGGGCGACCTGTTCGACGGCCTGCCGGTCGCCGAACCGGAAGCGCCGCTACCGGCGCCGAACGAAGGTGAAAACCTGGTCGCCGATTACAAGAGCCTTGGTCTGACCCTGCGTTCCCACCCGCTGAGCCTGCTTCGCTCACATCTGGCCGGGCGCCGCTTCCTGACCGCCGCTGCGCTCAAAGCCGCTGGCCATCGCGCCCTGGTTCGCGCCGCCGGCATCGTCGTCGGCCGCCAGCGGCCGGGCACGGCGACTGGCATCGTCTTCGTTACGCTGGAGGACGAAAGCGGGCTGACCAACGTCGTTGTTCATCCGCAACTCGTTGAAAAACAGCGCCGCGAACTGCTCGGCGCCACGCTGCTCGGAGTCTTCGGGCAACTGCAGATCGAAGGCGAGGTCGTCCACCTGGTCGCCAAGCGCCTGGTCGATCTCTCCGCCTGGCTTGGCCGGCTGGAGACCTCGAGCCGCGACTTTCATTGAATCTTCCAGGCAAATAGCTGACAAATTCAGTCGAGTATTTTAAAATCGCCACAATTCAAACAGGGAGATCAGGCTTCATGTTCGGGCATCTGCGTGAGGACATCCGTGCGGTTTTTGACCGCGATCCGGCGGCGCGCTCGTTCTGGGAGGTTCTCACCTGCTACCCGGGCATTCACGCCCTGATCATGCATCGCCTCGCACACTGGCTGTGGGGCCATCGCCTGCGCTGGCTGGCCCGCTTCACGGCCCATCTGTCGCGCTTCTTCACCGGCATCGAAATCCACCCCGGCGCCACCATCGGCCGCCGCTTCTTCATCGACCATGGCATGGGTGTCGTGGTTGGCGAAACGGCGGTGATCGGCGACGACGTCACGCTCTACCACGGCGTCACGCTGGGCGGTACCTCGTGGAACAAGGGTCGCCGCCATCCGACGCTGGAAGACGGCGTCGTCATCGGCGCCGGCGCCAAGGTGCTCGGCCCCATCGTCATCGGGGCGGGGGCCAAGGTCGGCTCCAATGCCGTCGTCACCAAGGCTGTGCCGCCTGGCGCAACCGCCGTTGGCAATCCGGGCCGCATCCTTGATCGTACCGAGCAAAGCCGCCAGCGCGAGGAACAGGCCGAGAAACTCGGCTTCTCCGCCTATGCCGTTGCCCGCGATCAGGACGATCCGCTGGCCAAGGCCATCCACGCGCTGCTCGATCACGCGGCCGAGACCGACCGCCGTCTGGCCTCACTGGTCAAGGAACTCGACGCCCAGGGCGTCAAGTGCGACCAGGAAGTCGAGCAGGCGGATTCATTCGATCCAAAATACTTGAGTAAAATAGTTGACTAATTTTGTCTGGTTTCGATATAGTTGACTACGATACTAGGTTATTAGGAGTTCGGAATGCGTTTGACGACCAAGGGACGATTCGCGGTTACCGCCATGATGGACCTCGCCATGCGTGGCGAAGAAGGGCCGGTGGCGCTGGCCAGCATCAGTGAGCGGCAGAAGATATCTCTGTCCTACCTTGAGCAATTGTTCGGCAAGTTGCGTCGCCACAAGCTGGTGGACAGCGTGCGCGGGCCCGGCGGTGGCTACTGCATCGCCAAGCCGCTTGAATTGGTGCCCGTGGCCGAGATCATTCGCGCTGTCGACGAGCAGCTTGATGCCACCCAGTGCGGCGGCCGCGAGAATTGCCATGATGAGCACCGCTGCATGACTCACGACCTGTGGACGACGCTGAACACCAAGATGTTCGATTACCTTGCGTCGGTGACGCTGGCCGATCTGGTCCGGAGCGAAAAGCAGAAGCGTGGCGCGGGCGCCGCTGTCCTCGAGGACAAGCGTCGCCTCGGTCCGCAACCGCGTGGCCGCGCTGGCCAAAAGGTTCCGGCCGTCGCCTGAGCCAAACCCATGTTTCGCCCCGCCTATCTCGACCACAACGCCACGACACCGCTCGATCCCGCGGTGCTGGCGGCCATGCTGCCCTGGCTGGAAAGCCAGTACGGTAATGCGTCGAGCCGTCACGAATACGGCCGGCGTGCCCGTCAGGCCATCGACGAGGCGCGCCAGCAGGTCGCCGCGGCAGTCAATGCGCACCCGACCGAGGTGGTGTTTACCAGCGGCGGCAGCGAAAGCAACAACCTGTTCCTGAAGGGCGCCGCGGCCAGCCGCAAGCCGGGCTTGCTCGCCGTCAGCGCCATCGAGCACCCCTGCGTGCTCAAGCCGGCTGCCCAGTTGGCCAGGCAGGGCTGGCAGATCAGAAATCTTACGGTCGATGCCGCTGGCAGGCTAAAAACCGACGACTATGCCGAGGTCATGCTGGCCAAGCCGGCGCTGGTGTCGGTCATGCTCGCCAACAATGAAACTGGCGTCATTCAGGACATTCCGGCCCTGGCCGATGCCGCAAAGGCTGGCGGCGGCTGGTTCCATACCGATGCCGTGCAGGCGCTGGGCAAACTGGCCGTCGATTTTCGTGCCCTCAACGCGGCCGGCGTCCATGCCATGACGCTCTCGGCGCACAAGGCCAACGGCCCGAAAGGTGCAGCGGCGCTGGTTCTCGACAAGCGCGTCGAGTTGCAGCCGCTGATTGCCGGTGGCGGCCACGAGCGCGGCCTCCGCTCCGGCACCGAAAACGTCCCGGCAATTGTTGGATTCGGCGTGGCCGCGGAACTTGCGTCGCAACGCGTTGCCGAACTATCGGCTCGCTTGCGGGCCATGCAGGCGAAGCTGGAAGCCGGGCTGGCTGGACTGGGTGCCCGGATATTTGCAACGGAGGCAACGCGTTTGCCGAATACCAGCTATTTCGCCTTCCCCGATATCGATGGCGAGACGCTGGTTGGCAAACTCGACCGTGAGGGCTTTGCCGTAGCCAGCGGCGCTGCCTGCTCCAGTGCCAACCCGGAGCCGTCGCATGTTTTGCGCGCGATGGGTGTTGCGCCGGAAAACGCCCGCGGAGCGGTGCGCGTCAGCCTTGGCGCGGCCAATACCGAGGCGGAAATTGAACAATTCATCAACGCCTTGCAGGCTACAGTCGGACGCCTGCAGGGACTGACGGCGATGGCCGTTTGAACAACCCGACTTAGCGAGAATGACGATGAAACTCCCGATCTACCTGGATTACTCGGCCACCACCCCGGTTGACCCGCGCGTTGCGGAAAAAATGATTCCCTACCTGTGTGAACACTTCGGCAACCCGGCCTCGCGTTCGCACAGCTTCGGCTGGGTGGCCGATGCCGCCGTTGAAGAAGCGCGCGAGCAGGTTGCGGCGCTGGTCAATGCCGACCCCAAGGAAATCGTCTGGACTTCCGGCGCCACCGAGTCCAACAACCTCGCCATCAAGGGCGCCGCCAATTTCTACGCCGGCACCAAGGGCAAGCACATCATTACGGTCAAGACCGAGCACAAGGCCGTGCTCGACACCGTCCGCGAACTGGAGCGCCAGGGTTTCGAGGCGACCTATCTCGACGTCAAGGAAGACGGCCTGCTCGATCTCGACGTCTTCAAGGCGGCGATTCGTCCGGATACCGTGCTCGTCTCGGTGATGTACGTCAACAACGAAGTCGGCGTCATCCAGCCGATCGCCGAACTCGGTGATATCTGCCGCGAGAAAGGCATCATCTTCCACGTCGATGCGGCGCAGGCCACGGGCAAGGTCGATATCGACCTGAATGCGCTGAAGGTCGACCTGATGAGCTTCTCGGCCCACAAGACCTACGGCCCGAAGGGCATCGGCGCCCTCTATGTGCGCCGCAAGCCGCGCGTTCGTCTGGAAGCCCAGATGCATGGCGGCGGTCACGAACGCGGTTTCCGCTCCGGCACGCTGGCAACGCACCAGATCGTCGGCATGGGCGAGGCCTTCCGTCTGGCCAAGGAAGAGATGGCTGAAGAGAATGTGCGTATTGGCAAGCTGCGCGACAAACTGCTCAAGGGCTTGCAGGATATCGAGGCGACCTACGTCAATGGTGACCTGACGCAGCGCGTGGCGCACAATCTGAACATTAGCTTTGCTTACGTCGAAGGCGAATCGATGATCATGGCGATCAAGGATTTGGCCGTTTCCTCGGGCTCGGCCTGCACCTCGGCCAGCCTGGAACCTTCGTACGTGCTACGCGCCCTGGGCCGCGATGACGAACTGGCCCACAGTTCCATCCGCTTCAGCATTGGTCGCTTCACAACAGAAGAAGAAATAGACTATGCAATCAAATTGTTGCATGCGAAAGTTGGCAAACTACGCGAACTTTCGCCGCTATGGGAAATGTACAAGGACGGCATCGACCTCAGTACCGTTCAGTGGGCCGCACACTAACAAGAACGGCCAAGAGATACCCCTGGAAATAATGGAGAATTAACATGAGCTATAGCGTAAAAGTCATTGATCACTATGAGAATCCGCGTAACGTCGGCTCCTTCGGCAAGGAAGACGACGGCGTTGGTACCGGTATGGTCGGCGCACCGGCCTGCGGCGACGTCATGAAGCTGCAGATCAAGGTCAACAAGTCCGGCGTGATCGAGGATGCCAAGTTCAAGACCTATGGTTGCGGTTCGGCGATTGCCTCGTCATCCCTGGTCACCGAGTGGGTCAAGGGCAAGACGGTCGATCAGGCGCTGGCCATCAAAAATACCGAAATCGCTGAAGAACTGGCCCTGCCGCCGGTTAAAATCCACTGTTCGATCCTGGCCGAGGATGCCATCAAGGCAGCCGTGGCGGATTACAAGAAAAAGCACGGAGAATAAGCATGGGCGTCACCTTGAGCGACAAGGCGGCACAACACGTCGCCAACTTCCTGACAAAGCGGGGCAAGGGCATCGGCCTGCGCCTCGGCGTACGGACCAGCGGCTGTTCCGGCATGGCCTACAAGCTGGAATTTGTCGATGAGGTGAATCCCGACGATATGGTCTTCGAACAAAAGGGCGTCAAGATCATCGTCGATGCCAAAAGCCTGCCTTACCTCGATGGGATGGAGCTTGATTTCGCCCGCGAAGGCCTGAACGAAGGCTTCAAGTTCAATAATCCGAACGTCAAGGATCAGTGCGGCTGCGGCGAGTCCTTCAACGTCTGATGGATTTCAAGGCCGATCACTTTGCGCTGTTCGGAATCAAGCCGGCTTTCCGGCTTGATCTGTCCGATCTCGATTCCCGCTATCGCGACATCCAGGCGCAGGTGCATCCGGACCGTTTTGCCCATGCAGGCGAAGCCGAACGTCGTCTTTCCATGCAGTGGGCAACCCACGCGAACGAGGCCTACCAGACGCTGAAAAAGCCGCTGGAACGGGCCAAGTATCTGCTGCACCTGGCTGGTCATGACATCCAGGCCGAAAGCAATACCGCGATGCCGGCCGATTTTCTGATGGAGCAGATGGAATGGCGCGAAGCCGTGATGGAAGCGCGTAATGGCGGCGATCACCACGAACTCGAACATCTGCATAACCGGCTACGTGGCGACATCAACGACCGTTACGATGAACTCGGGCGCTTGCTGGACGATGCTGGCGATCACGCCCAGGCGACCGATCGCGTGCGTCGCCTGATGTTTCTGGAAAAACTCCTGTACGAAATCGACGACGCGCTGGCGTCGCTGGAAGAATAAAAAATGGCTCTGTTTCAAATCGCCGAACCGGGTGAGTCGGCGGCACCGCACGAGCACAAGCTCGCCATCGGCATCGATCTCGGTACCACCAACTCCCTCGTTGCCACCGTGCGCAGTGGCATTGCCGTCTGCCTGAACGACGAGCACGGTCGCCCGCTACTGCCGTCAGTCGTGCGTTACCACGCCGATGGCACAACTGAGGTTGGCTACGACGCGCAGAAGAATCAGGCGGTCGACCCGAAAAACACGATCGTTTCCGTCAAGCGCTTCATGGGGCGAGGTATCAAAGACATCGCTCATGTCGAGGCAATGCCTTACGACTTCGTTGAGTCGCCGGGCATGGTCAGGCTGAAGACACACGCCGGCATCAAGAGCCCGGTCGAAACCTCATCCGAAATCCTCAAGACCCTGAAAACCCGTGCCGAAGCGGCGCTGGGTGGCGAACTGGTTGGCGCCGTGATCACCGTGCCTGCCTATTTCGACGACGCGCAGCGCCAGGCGACCAAGGATGCGGCCCGTCTGGCTGGCCTGAACGTCCTGCGCCTGCTCAACGAACCGACGGCAGCCGCCATCGCCTACGGGCTGGATAATGGCGCCGAGGGCGTCTTCGCGGTTTACGATCTTGGCGGCGGCACCTTCGATATTTCCATTCTCAAGCTGACCAAGGGCGTGTTCGAGGTCATGGCGACCGGTGGCGATTCCGCTCTGGGCGGCGACGACTTCGACCACCGCATCTATTGCTGGGTCATCGAACAGGCGAAATTGCAGTTGCTCTCGCCGGAAGATGCTCGTCGCCTGATGATGCGCTGCCGGGAAGCCAAGGAATTCCTGACCAATCACCCGGAAGCGCCGATTTCGTTGCGTTTGTCGTCCGGCGAAATGGTCGATGTGAAGCTTGATGTAGCCACCTTCGCCAATATCGCCCAAACGCTTATTTCGAAGACCATGCAGCCGGTCAAAAAGGCGCTGCGTGATGCCGGCCTGCGCGCCGAAGACATCAAGGGCGTCGTCATGGTCGGCGGCGCGACGCGCATGCCGCAAGTGCAGAAGGCGGTTGGTGATTTCTTCCGCCAAGAACCGCTGACCAATCTCGATCCGGACAAGGTGGTCGCCCTCGGCGCCGCGACCCAGGCCAACCTGCTGGCCGGCAACAAGACCGGTCGCGACGACTGGCTGCTGCTCGACGTCATTCCCCTGTCGCTTGGCCTGGAAACCATGGGTGGCTTGACCGAGAAGGTTATTCCGCGCAATTCGACCATCCCGACTGCCCGGGCCCAGGAATTCACCACTTTCAAGGATGGCCAGACTGCGATGGCCATTCACGTTGTGCAGGGTGAGCGCGAAATGATCGCCGACTGCCGCTCGCTGGCTCGTTTTGAACTGCGTGGCATTCCGCCGATGGTGGCCGGCGCGGCGCGCATCCGCGTTACCTTCCAGGTTGATGCCGACGGTCTTCTGTCGGTCACCGCCCGCGAGCAGACCACCGGTGTCGAGGCCAGCATCAACGTCAAGCCGTCCTACGGCCTGTCCGACGACGAGATCGCCGGCATGCTCAAGGACTCGATGGAACACGCCAAGGATGACGCCATGGCCCGGGCGCTGAAGGAAGCGCAGGTTGAGGCACAACGCATGATCGAGGCGACCGAAGCGGCGCTGGTTGAAGATCCGCATCTGCTCAACGAGGCGGAGACCGCCAAGATCAAGGCGACGATCGCCAAGCTGGCTGAAACCATGGCAGGCGACAATCGCCGGCTGATCAACATCGCGATGGACGACCTCGGTTTTGAGACCCAGGCCTTCGCCCATCGCCGCATGGACCAGAGCATCAAGAAAGTGCTGTCCGGCCGCAAGGTCGACGACATCAAAATGGGAGAAGAGGGAGAAAAGGCATGACGCAAATCATCGTACTGCCACACGTCGAGCTGTGCCCGGACGGCGCTGTGATCGACGCCGAAGAGGGCAAGTCGATCTGCGAGAACCTCTTGGCCAACGAGATCGAACTCGACCACGCCTGCGAGATGTCCTGCGCCTGCACGACCTGCCACGTCATCGTCCGCGAGGGTTTCAATTCTCTGGAGCCGGCCGAGGATATCGAGGAAGACCTGCTGGACAAGGCCTGGGGGTTGGAACCGAATTCCCGGCTCGGTTGTCAGGCTATCGTACGGTCGACGCCGCTGACGGTCGAAATTCCGAAATACAGCATCAACATGGCGAAGGAGGGCCACCGCAAATGAAATGGACCGATATCAACGACATCGCCATCGAACTGAGCGATACCCATCCGGACAAGGATCCGCTGAAGATCAATTTCGTCGATCTGCGCGACTGGGTCATGGCCTTGCCAGATTTCAACGACGATCCCAAGCACTGTGGCGAAAAGATACTCGAAGCCATCCAGCAGGCCTGGATCGACGAAGTCGCCTGAGTCGCCATGAAAACCCGTGACCTTCCGGGGCGTGGCAACCAGCTCAACGTGCTCGGCGGGCCGCTGCTGACTTGCAGCGACAAGCCGGTTACCGGATTTTTCCGCGACGGCTGCTGCAACACCTCGGAAGAAGATTTCGGCAGCCATACTGTTTGCGTCGTGCTGACCGACGAATTTCTGGCCTATTCGAAGGCAGCTGGCAACGACTTGTCTACGCCGCGTCCGGAATTCGACTTTCCCGGCCTCAAGGCCGGCCAGCGCTGGTGCCTTTGCGCAGCGCGCTGGGTTGAGGCCTATCGTGCTGGCAAGGCACCGAAGGTTTCACTGAACTCGACCAACCAGGCTGCCCTGGAAATCGTGCCGCTCGACCTGCTCAAGCAGCACGCAGTCGACCTGCACTGAATGATGCCGTCTAGCCGGGAAGATCCCGAAAACATCACCTGCGAAAAATGCTCTGCCTGCTGCTGCCAGCTGGAGGTCATGTTGATGGAAGGTGACGACGTGCCGCGTCGCTTTTCCACCCAGGATGACTGGGGCGGCTGGGTCATGAAGCGGCTCGACGACGGCTGGTGCGCTGCGCTCGATCGTGACACCATGCGATGTACGATCTACGAACGCCGGCCGGACAACTGCCGGGTGTTCGAGATGGGCGACAGCGACTGCCAGCGTGAGCGCGCTCTGTTTTACGCGCCGATCTGTTAAACCAATATTCATGTCCGAACAACAAGCCAACAACCCGCTTCATGGCCTGACGCTGGAAACCATCCTGACCCGGCTGGTTGCCCGTTACGGCTGGGCCGAACTGGGGCAAATCATCGAGATCCGCTGCTTCAATCTCGATCCGAGCATTTCGTCCAGCCTGAAATTCCTGCGCCGCACCCCGTGGGCCCGCGAAAAGGTCGAGGCCCTCTACATTTCCACAGATTTCGATACGCCATGACCTACGAAGAGCACCTCGACGAAGTGACCACGCTGATCACAGAAAAATACGATGTCGCTGATCAGGCGGCGATCAAGATGGTCATGCGCGCGCAGGCAGACGATTTCTTCAGCGGCCACGATGACGATCCTTCGATCTGCACGCTGGACCGGGCGCACCTCGACGCCAAGGCTGTTTACAAGAAATACAAGTAAGGTGCGCTCAACTCGTGCCACTGCCGCAGTCGCTCGGCTCAATGAACGCAGCAGCGAAGGCCGTCGCTACCTGATGGTGATGACTGGCGACGGCAAGTTCGTTCTGCGCGAACGGCTGCCCGGCGGAGACAAAGATGTCGCTGAAGCACTGCCGCTCGACGACTTCGTGCGTCTGGTCAATGCTACCGGACCGCAGGTCGCCCCGCGTATCACCAGGAACGATGCGGCATTTGCCAAGCAACTGGGCAAAAAGACCTGACGGTGACGGGATCGAACGCTTAGGTAGGGAGTCCCGCTCGAATTAAATTAGCCCCGAAAATGTAAGTCATTTGTCATCAATTTGTGTGTCAAATGGATAAAATGACGTGATTGTCTTTGCTGACGTCAATCATTGGGGGAAATATGGAAGCGCTCGCGGCAAATTACTACGAGATCCTCGGCGTCGGGCAGGAAGCGACACTGGACGAAATCAAAGCGGCCTACGCCAGACAACTCGCGGCCTTCCGCGACATGCTGGTGCAGCGCGAACCCGCTGCCGCAGAAAAACTCGTCGCCTTGCGCGAGGCATTCAAGGTTCTCGGCAATCCGGAGGCACGCGTTGCCTACGATGCCTCTATGGATGGTGCGCCACCGGCATCAGTCCCTCCGGCAGCAGCAGCGGGGGTTGCGGACCAGTCGGCTGGAGAGCGAGAGGAGAAATTCCAGTTTGTCGGCGATGGCAGCGAATATTTTCGTATCTGGATCGTCAATGTCTTCCTGAGCATCGTTACCATCGGCATCTATTCGGCCTGGGCCAAGGTGCGTCGTGAACAGTATTTCCATCGCAACCTGATGCTCGATGGATCGGGTTTCGACTATCACGGCAAGCCAATGGCCATCCTCAAGGGGCGTATCGTTGCCGTCCTGTTGCTGGGCGGCCTTTCCGCCGCCCAGCATTTCAGTCCGCTGGCCTATGGCGTCGCCATCCTCTGTTTGTTGCCTGTGGTACCCTGGCTGGCCGTCAAGGCCTTTCGCTTCCGTGCTCACAACACCAGTTACCGGGGCCTGCGTTTTTCCTTCCACGGTACTTACGGCCAGGCCTTCAAGGTCTTCATCGGCTATGGACTGCTGGCTTTAGTGACATTCTGGCTGGCTTTCCCGGTTTTCTACCGGCAGGTGCGCAAGTTCATTCTCGACAACACGCGTTTCGGTACCACGGCATTTGATTGTTCGGTAACGACGGGTGCCATTTACCGGATTTTCCTGTTCCCCGGGTTCATCATCCTTGCGCTGTTCATCGCCATGGTCATTGTCATCGGGATGACAGCTGCCGGTGGCACTGGGGCGCTGGCGGCTGCAGGGTTCATAGTCCTGCTCATTCCGTTGTTGGTGATCGTGCCGCAGATGGTGATCGTCCCGTATATCGCTGCGCGTACGACCAACGCGGTGTGGAGCGCAACTCGTCTTGGTTCCCACCGTTTTTTCAGTCGGTTGCCAGTCGGCGGCTATATCGGCCTGACAGTGGTAAATTGGCTGGGCATCATCTTTACCCTGGGGCTGTTCATACCGTGGGCGCGGGTCCGGGTTGCCCGTTTTCGGGCCGAATACATTGCCCTGGAAGTCGATGGTAGTCTTGATGCGTTCGTCGCCGGCGAAGCCGGTACAGCCACGGCGCTGGGCGATGAAGCGGCCGAAATGTTCGATTTGGACATCGGCCTGTGAAGGGCATTGCCGCCCTTTACTACGACGGGCGCACGCCCCTCCGCCAGCCGGCTGAATTGCTGGTCATCGGTGATGAAATCATTGGCCGAGGCCAGTTCGGTGAGCGCCGTGCCCGGCGCACCGAGGTCGAGATTTCCGAGCCGATGGGCCGCTCGCCGCGTTTTGTCCGATTCGGCGACGGTGGCACCTTCGAAGTGGCAGACCTCGACGGGTTCGCGCGATGGTTGACAGCAGCCGGTTTCAGCGACTCCCCGGTCGTGCGCATGCAGAAACGCTGGTCGTGGGCGCTGGGCTCCCTGTTCGGGGCTGGAGTGCTGATTGCGGCGATCTATGTCTGGGGTCTGCCTGCCTTCAGCAAGCTGTTGGCGCCGCGCATCCCCGAGCCGGTCCTCCAGGCGTTGTCGGAGCAAACCCTGAGCTTTCTCGACGACAAGTTGCTGGCGCCGTCACGCTTGAGCGAAGCGAGACGTGCCGAACTGACCGTATACGCCGACAAGATATTACGTGCAGGGACTGATCTCCCGGCCCATCGCCTGCATTTTCGTTCAGCCGCGCTGGGGCCAAATGCCTTCGCGTTGCCAAGCGGCGATATCGTGGTTTTCGATCAACTGGTCGAACTGGCCTCGAGCGACGATGAAGTGGCCGGCGTCATCGCACATGAACTGGGACATGTCGCACATCGGCACGGGGTGCGGCAGTTGATCCAGTCATCGCTGGTTTCCTTCGTGGTCGGAATCTACTTCGGCGATGTTTCGTCTCTGGCGGGCAGTCTTGGTGCGCTGGCGCTCGAATCACGCTACTCGCGCGAATTCGAGCTCGAAGCCGATGCCTACGCCGCCCGGACCATGATAGCCGCGGGGCGAGGAAGCGAACCGCTGGCCGTAATGCTGGAAAGCATGGAAAAAGCCCACTCGGGGAAGGGGGCGGGCACTGCAAGATGGGATGTGCTTTCGACTCACCCCGATACCGCTGAACGCGTTGGCCGTCTGCGGGCGATGCGCTAGATCGGCTTACTCAAACAGATTGAGTAGCGAATCCAGGCCGCCGAAATTGATCGCCACGTCAGCCTTGGCACGGGTTGCCGGCTTGGCGCGGAAGGCCACCGAAAGGCCAGCCTGGGCCATCATCATCAGGTCGTTGGCGCCGTCGCCACAGGCGATGACCTGATCCCTGTGCAAGCCGAGTTCGTCGGTCAGCCGGGCGAGGTGGTGGGCCTTGGCGGCAGCATCGACAATATCGCCGACGACGCGGCCGGTAAGCTTGCCGCCGGAGATTTCCAGTTCGTTCGAGGTGGCGAAGTCGAAGCCCAGTTCGATGCGCAGGCGCTCGGTGAAATAGGTGAAGCCGCCGGACAGGATGGCGGTGCGCAAGCCCGCATTCTGGCAGGCTTCGAGCAGCTCGCGGGCGCCGGGCGAAAGCAGCAGGCGTTCGCCGAAGACGCGGGCAAGCACGCGGGCATCCAGCCCGGCGAGCAGGGCCAGGCGACGCCGCAGGCTTTCACGATAATCGATCTCGCCGCGCATCGCCGCTTCGGTAACGGCCGAGACTTCTTCCTTTTTGCCGGCGAAATCGGCCAGTTCGTCGATGCACTCGATGGTGATCAGCGTCGAATCCATATCGAAGCAGATCAGGCCGAAGTCGGACAGCTTGCGGTCGGTGGCGGTGAATGCCCAGTCGAGCTTTTCGGCCTCGATCAGCGGGATCAGCGCATCGAACTCGGCCGTACGGCTTGCGCCCTTCAGGCGGACGACCTGCGGCGGCCGGGGTTCAACCGTGCTGGCGCCGGTCGCGGCGACGATGCGTTCAAGCAGGAAGGTGGGCAGGGCGCCGCCCTGGATGACGAGATTCATGATGGTCAATTCAGACAGATGGCCTGGTCAGCGGGCGACGCGGCCGCGCTTGAAACGAAGAAACATACCGAACGCGAGTAGCCCCAGAATGCCGGCCAGCAGAAACTGGCCGAGCGCCAGGGCAATGGCCGATCCGGAGATCAACCCGAGCCGGATGGCGCCATCGATCAGCTGGGCCATGCTTTCGGCAATGACCGTGAATCGGGCGCCTTTCCGGTTATCCACGGGCATGCCTGGGCCGTACCCGCTGTTCGATCAGCCCAGGCGTTCCGGCAGCACGTCGCGCAGTAGCACGGCGGCGTCGCGGATGGTCTTTTCAGTGGTTTCCCAGCCGATGCAGCCGTCGGTGACCGAGCAGCCGTACTTGAGTTGGCTGAGGTCGGCCGGAATCGACTGGTTGCCGGCTTCGATGTTGGATTCGATCATCACGCCGAGGATGGACTTGTTGCCGGCGCGGATCTGGTTGACCACGTCGGCCATGACCAGCGGCTGAAGCTCCGGCTTCTTGGAGCTGTTGGCGTGCGAGCAGTCGACGACGATGTTGGCCGGCAGCTTGGCCTTGGCGATGGCGGCTTCGGCCATGGCGATCGAGACGGTGTCGTAGTTCGGGCCGGATTCGCCGCCGCGCAGCACGATGTGGCCGTGCGGGTTGCCCTTGGTGCGGACGATGGCGACGCGGCCGTCGTTGTTCAGGCCGAGGAAGGAGTGCGGACGCGAGGCCGACAGGATGGCGTTGGTGGCCACGGTCAGGTCGCCGCTGGTGGCGTTCTTGAAGCCGACCGGGGTGGACAGGCCGGACGACATTTCGCGGTGGGTCTGCGATTCGGTCGTGCGGGCGCCGATGGCGGTCCAGGTGATCAGGTCGCCGTAGTATTGCGGGCCGTAGGGGTCGAGCGCCTCGGTGCCGGCGGGCAGGCCGAGTTCATTGACCTGGAGCAGGAAGTCGCGGGCTTTTTCCATGCCGACATTGACCTGGAAGGAGTCGTCCATGAACGGGTCGTTGATGTAGCCCTTCCAGCCAACGGTGGTGCGCGGCTTTTCGAAATAGACGCGCATGATGATCTGCAGCACGTCGCCGACGTCGTCGGCCAGCGCCTTCAGGCGACGGGCGTAGTCCATGCCGGCGACCGGGTCGTGGATGGAGCAGGGGCCGACGACGACGAACAGGCGGTGATCCTTGCGGTCGAGGATGTTGCGCAGCTCGTTGCGGCCGTGATTGACGGTCTTGCTGGCTTTTTCCGAAATCGGCAGATGGGCGTGGATTTCCGCCGGTGTTGGCATTGCGTCGAAGGCGGAGACGTTTACATTTTCGAGGGGTTTGGTCATTTGGTCAGCTCGCGAATCATGTCTTTTACCGCCGCAACCTTGTCGTTCAAGGCCGGGCAGTGGCGTAAAAGGGAAATTTTATCCTGTCCAGACAACTTATAGCTGCGATTGTTCTGAATCAAATTGATTATCCTGATCGGATCGATAGGCGGATTCTTGGAAAACTCCGGCCCGAACTGGATCAGGATCTGATCGGCCGAGGCATCCAGCTTCTGGATGCACAGCGGTTTGACCAGGATGCGCAGGCGGTGTGTGGCGAGCAGCGACTGGCCTTGCAGCGGCAGCTCCCCGAAGCGGTCGATCAGTTCTTCCTGCAGGGTATCGATTTCCTCGGTGGTTTCGCAGTTGGCCAGGCGCTTGTACAGCGTCAGGCGCTCGTGGACATCCGGACAGTAGGCGTCGGGCAAGAGCGCCGGGGTGCGCAGGTTGATTTCGGTGGAAATGCCCAGCGGCTGGGTCAGATCGACGGTGTCGATGGCCTTGCCCTGCTTCAAATGGGCGACGGCGCGGTTGAGCATTTCGGTGAACAGGTTGAAACCGACTTCCTGCATCTCGCCCGACTGGTTGTCGCCGAGCACTTCGCCAGCGCCGCGGATTTCCAGATCGTGCATGGCCAGGAAGAAGCCGGAACCGAGCTCCTCGGACATCTGGATGGCTTCCAGCCGTTGCTTGGCCTGCTTGGTCATCGCCTTTTCGTCTTGCACCAGCAGATAAGCGTAGGCCTGGTGGTGCGAACGGCCGACGCGGCCGCGCAGTTGGTGCAACTGGGCGAGGCCAAACTTCTCCGAGCGGTTGATCAGGATGGTGTTGGCGTGCGGGTTGTCGATGCCGGTCTCGATGATGGTCGTGCACAACAGGACGTTGGCGCGCTGGCCGGTGAAGTCGCGCATCACGCGCTCCAGCTCGCGCTCGTTCATCTGGCCGTGGCCGATCACGATGCGCGCCTCGGGGACTAGTTTTTCCAGCTTTTCCCGCATGTTCTCGATGGTGTCGACCTCGTTGTGCAGGAAATACACCTGGCCGCCGCGCTTCAGTTCGCGCAGGACGGCTTCGCGGATGATGCCGTCGGAGAACTTGGAGACGAAGGTCTTGATCGCCAGCCGTTTCTGCGGCGCGGTGGCGATCACCGAGAAATCGCGCAGGCCTTCCATCGACATCGCCAGCGTGCGCGGGATCGGCGTCGCGGTCAGGGTCAGCACGTCGACCTCGGCGCGCATCGCCTTCAGCGTTTCCTTCTGGCGCACGCCGAAACGGTGTTCCTCGTCGATGACGACCAGGCCGAGGCGCTGGAACTTGACGTCCTTGCCGATCAGCTTGTGGGTGCCAATGATGATGTCGATCTTGCCCTCAGCCAGTTCCTGCAAGGCCTGCGTCGATTCCTTGGCGGTCTTGAAGCGGGAGATTTCTGCGATCTTGACCGGCCAGTCAGCAAAGCGGTCGACGAAGGTCTGGTAATGCTGTTCGCAGAGCAAGGTGGTCGGGCACAACACGGCGACCTGCTTGCCGCCGGCCACCGCGCAGAAAGCGGCGCGCAAGGCGACCTCTGTCTTGCCGAAACCGACGTCGCCGCAGACCAGGCGGTCCATCGGCTTGCCGGAACGCATGTCCTCGATCACCGCGGCAATCGCCTGCGCCTGATCGGCAGTTTCCTCGAAGCCGAAGCCGTCGGCGAAGGCTTCGTAGTCGTTTTCCTGGAAGCTGAAAGCATGGCCCTGGCGGGCGGCGCGGGCGGCGTACAAGGTCAGCAGTTCGGCGGCAGTGTCGCGCGCCTGCTCGGCGGCCTTGCGCTTGGCCTTTTCCCACTGGCCGGAACCGAGTGTGTGCAGCGGCGCGGCTTCCGGCTCGGCGCCGGAGTAGCGCGAAATCACGTGCAACTGCGCCACTGGCACGAAAAGCTTGGCCTCGTTGGCGTAGTGCAGTTCGAGGAATTCCTGCTCGCCGGTGCCGAGGTCCATGCGGATCAGGCCACGGTAACGCCCGATGCCATGGCTTTCATGGACCACCGGGTCGCCGACCTTGAGTTCGGTCAGGTCCTTCAGCCAGTTGTCGAAACTGGCCTTGCGCGCGGCCTCGCGGCGGGTGCGGCGTGGCGCGCCGGCGTAGAGCTCGGTTTCGGTGATGAAGGCCAGATTGGGCAGGGCGAAACCGCCGTGCAGCGGGCCGACACCGAGGGCCAGCGGCGCATCGGTGGCCGAGAAACCGGCGAAGTCGGCTGAGGCGGCTGGGCGCAGGCCGTGTTCGGTCAGCATGGTGGCCAGCGTTTCGCGCCGGCCGGCCGATTCGGCCAGCAGCAGCACGCGGCCCTTGAAGCTGGCCAGATGGTTCTTCAGCTTGCCGAGCGGGTCGTCGGCGCGGCGATCGACGGCGATATCGGGCAGGGCAGTCGCTGCCGGGTTTTCGGTTTTGGCCGAAAAAACGAGGCGACCGTAGCATTTGGCCGCCGTGAAGAACGCTTCGTCGGTCAGGAACAATTGTTCCGGCGGCAGCAGCGGCCGCGCCTTGTCGCCCTGCAGCATGTTGTAGCGCGAGCGGGTGTCGTTCCAGAAGGCGGCGATGGCAGCCGGCGCGTCGCCGTGCGTGACGAAAACCGCATCCTTGGGCAGGTAGTCGAAAACGGTGGCCGTCTCGTCGAAGAACAGCGGCAGGTAGTACTCGATGCCGGCGCTGGCGATGCCCTGGGAAACATCCTTGTAGATCCCCGACTTGGCCGGGTCACCCTCGAAGGTCTCGCGGAAGCACTGGCGGAAATGCGTGCGCCCCTTGTCGTCCATCGGGAATTCGCGCGCCGGCAGCAGGCGCACTTCCGGCACCGGATAAACGGTGCGCTGGGTATCGACGTCGAAGGTCTTGATGCTTTCGATCTCGTCGTCGAACAGGTCGAGCCGGTAAGGCAGCTGCGAACCCATCGGGAAGAGGTCGATCAGCCCGCCGCGGATCGAGTATTCGCCCGGCGACACCACTTGCGTGACGTGGGCGTAACCGGCCAGCGTCACCTGGCTGCGGAACTTCTCGGCATCGAGCGTCTCGCCCTTCTTGAAGGCGAAGGTATAGGCGGCCAGGAAGGCCGGCGGCGCCAGTCGATAGACGGCCGTGGTGGCCGGCACGAGCAGGATGTCCAGCTCGCCCTGCGTTGCCGCCCACAAGGTCGCCAGCCGCTCGGAAACCAGGTCCTGGTGCGGCGAAAAGGTGTCGTAAGGCAGCGTTTCCCAGTCCGGCAACAGGCGCACGCGCAGGTTCGGTGCGAACCACGGGATTTCATCTAGCAGCCGCTGCGCATCGGCCGCATTGGCGGTCACGACGGCAAGCAGCTTGCCGGGATTGCCGACGGCGATTTCAGCCAACGCCAACGCATCGGCCGACCCGGCCAGCGACGGCAGATCGATACGGGCACCGGCCTTGGGCAGGGCGGGGAGGGAAAGCAGGGGCTTGGAAGCGGACACTAAGCGGTGGGCGGCGTTACGGGGCTTGGATTATAGCCGCTTCGGGCGGGGCAGGTTTTTGGGGGTGGGAGCGGGTGATGGCAGGGGAGTGACAGGTTATGGCATGGTGATAAGATGCCATGTGAATTCAATTGCCGAAATTTGCGATTGCATACCAATAAATATATTTGAACGGAAGCCGGGAGTGCTTGCTACGAGAGGAATTGATGGTGATGCGTTTTTCCGACTGGCTGGCATTTGGTCTTCTTTCACGTCAATTTTGATGTCTACTTTTTTGGAATTGAGACCCAATGGATGCGTTCATCTTGTACGTGTTTCTTTCGCTGGTCGCGCTCTCGGCACTGTGGTGTGCGATTGATCCCGAATCGGTAGTGGCATGGCGTCGACGTCGTGGTTGGTCAGACAGTGTATTGAGCGGCGGCTACTTCTATGCGACTCCACTGCGCGCCCGATGTACCGGCATTGCGTTGTGCGTCGTTCTAAGCGCGCTTGTCTTAGTGAAGCTTCGGTCTCGATGATTCAGCAGCCAGGAATTCCTAACATGCCGTTGCAACTAATCGCGGTGATGAACGCCGCTCCGGCTGAACGGCCGCGTTGAACCTCATTAACCTACAGGAACTTATCTATGGGCGCGAAGACTTGGATGCTCGTACTTGCAGACTCAAATGCACGTGAGGCGCTCGCAGCGAAGCCATCGTTGGACAGGGAGGCGACCTTGAAGCTTGCGAACACCCTGTTCCCAGACGAGAAACTCGAACCAATTGGTGATGGCGATCTTTCCTTTACGTGCCCACCTGACGACGAACTTCACATTGGTTGCTTTCCGGGCTTATCGGTTGTTGCAGCAAAGGAATTCGGTATCGATTACCCGTCTAAGCTACCTCAGCGGTTCGTTGATGCTGGTGGCGCCGGAGTCGTCACGCTTCACGCCATGCACAGCGTAGTTGATTGGTTCGCCTATGCAATGTGGAAGAACGGAAAATTGGTGCGTTCTCTGAGTCTGTCTCCGGATAGCGGCATCATGGAAGACATCGGACGGCGCCCACCTTTCGAGGAACCGTACTGGTCAGGTGAGCACCCAGCTGTTGATGGAGAGGAAGAGAAGGATACTTACCCCTTCCCGTTCCATCCTCTGGACCTCGGCGAGGCGACATTGAAGGAGAGTTTCGGCTACCAGCTTGAGGGATTTGTCGATACTTCCCTGCTTGAACCAGAGTCGATTCCACTGGTTCGCTTCAAGCGTTCCCGGTCGCCGTGGTGGAAGTTTTGGTGACGAGGCCCAACGGATCAATCAACCCGAGCGGGATTTTCAACGTTGGAACTCTCAATATGGCCCGGTTAATCGCAACCGCTATTCTCATTCTGATGCTGTCACTCGCTCACGCAGATACCGATGTAGCCAACCGTGCTTGCCCGAAGCTACCGAGCGACTCGTCACTATCTTGGCAGTATCGCGACGGGCCGGACTTCTACGTGTGTAACGCTCGGTTAAAAGGTTCATCCCAAAAGTTGGTCGGTGTCTACGTTGGTTTTCACCCTGATTTTCACCCGAATGCAGAAAACTTTGAGCAAAGTGGCAACGTTGGTGGTTACTCAATCCAGTGGTACAGGAAAAGGCTTGAAACAGAGCAATTTCGGATCGCCTTAGAAGCACGTTTTCCCCTCCTATCGGCAAGGGAGAACCCGCCAGTAGCGCAGGTGCACATATGGGTGCTTGCAAATGACAAAGCTTCGCTCAGTTCTTTACTTCAACAGCTTGAGAAGACGAGCTTTGCACACATCAAGTTCTAACTTTCAGGTTGCTGTGGGAAACGGCGCGGCTCACCCCTCCCGATGCAAATGCAGCTCCCCGGTATTGCTGCGGCTGGCGTTGATCAGGACCTTGCTGATCTGAACCACCGGCTGGACGTTCGTGTAGTTGGGGATGTCGGCCATGATGGCCGCGTCGTGAGGGCCGAAGGCGGCCTGGAAGGCTTCGACGGTTTCGAAGAACAGGTGGCAGACGGCGGCGTAGGGCGCGTCGTTGCCTATGCCCTGATCCACGGCGATGCCTTTGCAGGCGTTGCCCAGCTTGTCCTTGACCATGGGCATGTGCTGGTTGCAGTAGTAATCCATGTCGAAATGGCTGCCGGTGGTGTTGGGGTACAGGACGCTGACCTTGATCATGCTGCTTTCTCCGGTGAATGGTGTTTGTTCGGTGGCGCTCGGGGCGCCTCCGGCTATCGTAGCAGTTCGTCGACGGGGCGGTAGCTGCCCGGCGCATCGTCAGCGTTTTTTCGGGAGGCAATCCGCCGCGGGGTTGTCGGGTAATTTGCCCTCGTCATGGACGGGGGCTTCGCAATACGCTTTCCATACTCAACCCGAGTATGCGAAGGAGATGCAGATGGCCGGACTTTCCACTGTTTTCAGGATTCGTTTTTCACGCTGGCTGGCGGTTTTCGGCCTGGCGTTTGCTGCCAATTGCCACGCCCAACTGGCGGTCGAGGAGGTGATTTTGGGCGGAGTCCTCAATCCGAGCGACACTTCCTGGCATTACTACCTGGACCAGATGAAGCGCTTCCCCGACCGCCTGGGCTTTATTTGCGTCAATGGTTACGAACTCGACAAGACGGGCGATCACGTCGCTGGCCGGGCATTCCTGACCGAGTGTGCGCAACGCGGCAACGCGCCGTCGATGATTTACCTCGCCGAGATTCTGGAGGCCGGGCTGGCCAGCGATACCGGCGCCGACCCGGAGGGCGCGATCCACTGGTTGCGCAAGGCGGCGGAAACGGGCTATTCGGTCGCCCAGTTTCATTTGGGGGCGGCCCTGTTGCTGGGCCGCGGCGTGGCGCCTGACCGCCAGGAGGCCGAGACGTGGCTGCGCAGGGCGGCCGCCCAGGGCGATGACGATGCGCGGGCCTTGATCCGGGCGAATTTTGACTGCGACCTGGCAGCGACTTCGCGGCCGGTGTATGGGGGCAAGGGGGCGGTCTTTTTGGATTGATAGCCGGCAAGTGCGCAAGATTCGGGTCGCCGAAAGGTTATTTGCGGGCGAAACTGTCGTCGTACCGCGCCGAACGGCCGGTGTACCATCACTGGACCATGCCCATGACCGACTACGAGCGCATCGCCAAGGCCATCGCCTTTATCGCCCAGCGGGTCGATAGCCAGCCGACGCTGGAGGAAGTCGCGGCGCACCTGCATTTGAGCCCGTTTCATTTCCAGCGCCTGTTCAGTCGCTGGGCGGGCGTGACGCCGAAGCGCTTTCTACAGGTGCTGACGGTGGCGCGTGCCAAGCGCCTGCTCGGCGAGGCCAGGCCGCTGCTGGAAGTGGCTGATGGCCTCGGCCTGAGCAGCGCGTCGCGCCTTTACGACCATTTTGTCCAGCTTGAGGCGGTGACGCCGGGGGAGTTCAAGACGCGCGGTGCCGGGCTGGTCATCCGGTTTGCCGTGCAGGAGACGCCGTTCGGCCCGGCCTTCATTGCGATGACGCCGCGGGGCATCTGCCATTTTGCCTTTGTCGATGGTGGCGGGATCGACGTGGAACTTGCCGCGCTGCGGGCGCAGTGGCCGCTGGCCGAGCTGTGCGAGGACGGCCGGCCATCGCAGGCGGTCATCGAGGCCATGTTCGGTGCATCGGTCCGTCGGGAGCTTCGGCTGCCGATTTCGCTGCATGTGTCCGGGACCAATTTCCAGATCAGCGTCTGGAAGGCGCTGCTGAACATCGCGCCGGCGACGGTGGCGAGCTATGCCCAGGTGGCCGAGGCCGTCGGCCGCCCCAAGGCAGCGCGCGCCGTCGGGCAGGCGGTTGGCGCCAATCCTGTTGCCTTGCTGATCCCGTGTCACCGGGTGATCCAGCAAAGCGGTGCATTGGGCGGTTACCACTGGGGCACCAGTCGCAAGCAGGCGATTCAGGCGTGGGAGTTGGTGTGCGATTCGACGCGTGATTCGACGCTGGAATCGGCGCACCACGATGAATGCTACGGTCGGCCGTAAAAAACGGCAAAAACCGAACCGATTTCAGGCCTCACGCGCCAGCATCGCGTCCTTCTCGGCCTTGACGGTCGGGTGATAGCACTCGGCAGGCTGGGCGCCGAGGTGGCCGACGCAGCCGCTGCATTCGACGCAGTGCGGGCCAGGCTGGTTGTCGCGGATGTGGCGATAGAAGAAGGGGTCGGCGATGTAGGCCCGGCCGGCCGAGACGGCGTCGCACTTACCCTGGGCGATGGCCGCTTCCATGGCGTCGCGGGTACGGAAGCCGCCGACGCAGATGACCGGTATTTTCAGCTTCGCCTTGAATTGCGGCGTGTAGTCGAGGTTGTAGCCCTGGCGGCCTTTCCAGAGGACGTTGGAGGCCAGGGTGACAAGCGGCCGGAAGACACGCAGCAGGGTGCGGCGCGGCTCTGGCAGGTAGGCCATGCTGCCGTTGACCATGTGGCGCAGGCAGAGGTTGAAGGTGCCGCGCACCATCGGGAAACCCGATTCGTAATGGCCGACCGAGATTTCGACAGCATCGAAGCCGGCGTGTTCGAAGTGGGTGGCAGCCTCGACCAGTTCGCCGGTTTTCAGGCCGTCCCGGAGCGGCAGCCAGTCCGAGCCGTTCATCTTGATGATGACTGGGAAGTCCGGGCCGAGGCGGCTGCGGATCGCGGCGAGGATTTCGCGGTGGAAGCGGGTGCGGTTTTCCATGCTGCCGCCGTATTCGTCGGTACGGCGGTTGGTGTAGGGGGTGAGGAACTGGCTGAGCAGGTAGCCGTTGGCCGAGTGCAGTTGCACGCCGTCGAAGCCGGCACGGTGGCAGCGTTCGGCGGCGTCGGCGTAGCAGCCGATCAGGCGTTTGATCTCCGGGATGGTCAGGGCCTGCGGCCGGGTGCCGGTGAGCAGGTCCTTGACGGCGGAAGCCGAGTAGGCGACCGGCGACTGGGCGAAGCGGGGGATGACCTGCCGGCCGCAGTGGTTGAGCTGGGCGAAGAATTTGCCGCCGTGGGCATGCACTGCAGCGACCACGCTGGCGAGGCCGGGAATCTTGTTGTCCTCATCGGCACCGAGCTGCATCGGGGCCGACTTGCCGTCGCGGCAGACATAGATGTTGCCGGTAATGATCAAGGGCGTTTCGCCGCGGGCGATCAGGGTGTAGAAATCGATCACCGCCTGGGTGGCATAACCGTCTAGCGTGGCGCGGGTTTCGGCGGTGGCGGTCTTGAATAGCCGGCCGGGCAGGGTGAGTTGCCCGATGCGGATCGGTGTGAAGAGAACGCTGCTTTCTGTGGTCATTTAAGGCTCCTTCCCGGATTGCATAGAGGGTTCGAACCTTGATATTCCATTTGGTTCACGTCAGGATGGCACGGTCGCAATTTATCTCCAGCCTGGAGCACGCCATTGATCATTGAACGCATCTTCATTTGCCAGACGCGTGGCGGTGTCCAGCTCGAATGCGCGCAGGTGGCGCTTGAGGCGGGCAGGGGGATTATCGGCGACCGGAGTTTCGGGAAGAACGCCTATCCCGGGCAGAGCGTGACGCTGGTCGAGGCCGAGGAGATCGAGCGCTTCTGCGCCGATCAGGGCCGGCCAGTCGATCTGGCCATGACGCGGCGCAATCTGGTGACCCGGGGTATTCGGTTGAACGATCTGGTTGGGCGGGAATTCAGTGTGGGGACGGCGAAGCTGAAAGGCGTCGAGCTGTGCGAGCCATGCTCGGCGCTGGGTGATCGGCTGGCCGAAGCCGCGCTGACGCCAGCTGCTGCGGTCAGGCGCTGGGTGGGGCGCGGTGGCTTGCTGGCAGAGGTGCTGGAGTCGGGCGTCGTCGAGCCAGGCGCCCGAATAGAAGCGGACGATTAGTCGCCTGCCGGACAGCGCCAGCGGCCAAAATGCTACGGTCGGCCGGAAAATTTGGCCAAAAATGAAAACGGGGCGCGAGGCCCGTTTGATCTTTCTGGAAGTATTTCTGCGCCCTACATGCCGAGCGAGCGGAGCAGTTCGTCCTGGTCGCCGGATGCGGTCGGCGGCGTGGCGGAGGGCTTTTGGGCGTGGTACTGGGCGATCAGTTCGTCCGGGTCCGGCACCTCGGTGGCTTCGAAGTCGTGGAGCTTGATGAACTCGGTCTTGTCCATCGCCAGTTCGAGGTAAAAGATGTTGTTCTGGCCGGTGTAGAAGGTGACGCGGCGGGCTTCCGGCTTGTCGAGATTGGTGTCGACGCTGAGCATGACCTGCTTGTTGAGAACCAGCATTTTCGGCTGGTTCTGCGTGATGTGGGTCTGCAGCTCGCGCGCCACCTTGCCGGTAAAGTCGCCGACGATCTGGTTCATCAGCTCGCCCATCACGTTGCTGACTTCGTCGGCCGTGTGCGTGGTGGCCAGCTCGCCCTTGGCCATGCCCATGTGCAGCATGTAGCTCTCATAGAGTTCCATCGCGGCACTGGCCGAGAAGTTGATGACGACCAGGCCGGAGAAGCCGCCGTCGAACAGCACGAAGCAGCCGATATCGGGCTTCAGGCAGGTCTTGCTGATGCGCTGGACCATGCCGGAATAGTGAATCTGGCTCTGCGTGGCGATGGTCAGGACTTTGGTCACCGAGTTGCACAGGCTTCTCAGGATATCTTCGGTGCCGTAGATGACGGCGCTGTCTTGGCTGCTCATGGCTGTGGATTTGTCCGACGATGAAAGTGGCTGCATATATAGCACAGTCGGGCCGGCGTGCGCCCCGATTCACCGGGCTGGCTTGCTCCAGACTTCGTGGCAGGTGTTGATTTCCTCGTCGGTCATCACCGGCTTGATCTGGCAGCGGGCTTCCCATGCGGCTTGTGCTCTCTGGCGTTCGAGTGCGGCGAGTTCCTTGTTCTTGACGCGGTCGGCCGCGTCGCGGCGCTTCTGGTCCTCGGTGGCGGCGATGGCGGCCTGTTCGGCCTGCTGGCGACGTTTTTCCTCGGCGGCAATTTCGGCTGCCTTGCGCGCGGCAAAGTCTTCGGAATCCGACTTGGCGCGGGCGGCCGCCCTGGCTTCGCGGATGCGTCTCTGGCTCGGATCCTGCTCGTCCTCGGCTGCCGTCGGTGCCGGGCTGGCGGTGTTGCCGCTGCTGTTGTTGTCGGACCGGCCGGAGCGGCTGACTACGCCGCGGACGACACCGCCGCCGCTACCTTCGCCGGCATGGGCGTCGTCGCCATGGTTCGGGTGGCTGCTGGACGATGAATGGGACGGTGCGTGGGATGAGCCGCGCGATTTGGCCATGGCATCGGCCGAGATGCCGATGGACAGGGTGACAAGGGCGGCGACAAGGGCGGCAATCTTCATGTGGTTTCCCCGGCTGGGTCGTTTCAAAAATGGCTTCCATTCTACACAGCCTGCTTGCCGGGGGAAGCGATGGGTATGCCCTGAAGCTATGCCATGATGCTAATATTCAATCGGTCGGAAATATTCCAGAAATTTCTTTTGCCGAATAATGTCCATTCTCATTGAAAAACGGTCGGGCGCCGACCGGCGCCGGAAAGCCGAATTGCCACCCTCGGAGCTGGGCGAGCGACGCTGTGCGGAGCGGCGGCAAATAGTGGTGACGGACATTTCGTTTTTTCAATGGGCAACCCATTTCGCATCGTTCCAGCGAGGGCTGGCGATGCCGGAGGCGGGACATTCGGGAAGCAGCCGCGGGGGCGCGGGCAACAACGAGACGGACACGAACGATGGAAACAAATCAGAACACTGAGCGCCGTAAGAGCAGGCAACGGCGTCATGCCGATGCGGGGCCGCCGGCCGGCATCGGGGAGCGGCGCATCAATATCGAACGACGCTTGTTCAATGTCGATTTTGGTCAGGGCGCAAGCCGGCGCGTTGCCGATGCGAATGCCATCGGCCAGAGAGCGCCGGACTGAGTTCCTTGCCGGCCGGTCTTAGTGACTGGCTGCGCTCACAGCGGCCTCACTGGCTTCCTCGCTGATTCCGGTAGTTTCGGTGAAGTAGCCGCACAAGGGGCATTTGAAGCCGGGCGGACAATTGTGTTCGCGGGCGCACTGGGCCTGGGTTTCATCGGTCAGGACCATCTGGCGGACGGCATCGCAACGGGCGATCGGGGAATCGAAAAAGGACATCGGAGTCTCCTGAATTGGTATGTGTACTTTCAGTCTAGTCCGGATGCCATGGATTACCACTGTCATGGCGAAATGCTACGGTCACCCCCTCAAATAACGCGAAAACCACGCGGCAACCCGCTTCACCGGGTCTTCACCGATCTCCAGCACGTGCACCTCCTGGATGCAACCCAGGAGTGCAGTGGCGCGATGGAAGGCGGCAAGGCCGAGGCTGTCTTCGTTGTCGATCAGCATCAACAGCGGTGAGGAGAGCAGATCGAGCGCTTGGGCGCCGGCCCGGTCGATCAGTCCGCCGTGGCAGGCGACGGCCCTGACCTGGGTGTCACGCTGTGCGGCGGCGCGGATTACCGCCGGGGCGATCTCGCCGCTGGCGAAAATGCCGAGCGGCAAGGTCAGCATGTCGCCGTCGTTGCGCGCCAGGTCGAGAATGTCGATCAGCCGCTGGGTCAGGCGCGGCACATTTTGCGTTGCGTCGACGAACTGCAGTTCGTGTGCGGTCAACAGTTCCATGGCCAGGATGGCGTAGCCGTGCGCCGCAAGATTGGCGGTGATCGTCGCGTCGACCGGCACCGGGTGCGAACGGGCGAGCAGGATCAGGCCGCGCGGGTTGTCGGGAATTTCGAGCTGGCCATGCAGCGAGCCGTGCGGGGTGTGCAGCGTGAGGTGACGATTCATGCCGAGAGGCGCACGGGGATGCGGTTGGGGCCGAAGGCCTTGCCGCCGCGCCCGAGAACCTTGCCAAAGCGGCCGGCGATCGCGGTCTGGCAATGCGGGCAGTGGCCTTCCGGATTCAGGTCGTAGCGGCGGATTTCGTACCAGTCGCGGACGATCAGCCCGGCATGGCAATTCGGGCAGAAGGTCGTGCCGCCTTCAGGATCGTGCACGTTGCCGGTGAAGACATGGTGCAGGCCGGCGTCGAGCGCGATGCGGCGGGCCTGGATCAGCGTCGCCGGCGGCGTCGGTGGGATGTCGCTCATTTTCCAGTCGGGGTGGAAGGCCGAGAAGTGCAGCGGCACGTCCGGCCCCAGTTCGCGGGCGATCCAGGTGACCAGTTCGTTGATCTCCTCGGGCGTATCGTTCTGGCCGGGAATCAGCAGCGTGGTGATCTCCAGCCAGCAGTCAGTCTCGTGGTGGATGTAGGCCAGCGTGTCGAGCACCGGCTGCAGGTGGGCGACGCAGAGCTTGTGATAAAAGCCCTCGGTGAAGGCCTTGAGATCGACGTTGGCGGCATCCATGACGGCGAAGAACTCGCGCGCCGGTTCGGGGTGGATGTAGCCGGCGGTGACGGCGACATTGCGGATGCCCTGGTCGCGGCAGGCCAGCGCGGTGTCGATGGCGTATTCGGCGAAGACTACCGGGTCGTTGTAGGTATAGGCGACGGCATCGGCGCCGTAGCGCCGGGCGGCGCTGGCGATCATTTCCGGGCTGGCCGCATCCATCAGGCGGTCCATGTCCTTGGACTTGGAAATGTCCCAGTTCTGGCAGAAGCGGCAGGCCAGGTTGCAGCCGGCGGTGCCGAAGGAGAGGATGCTGCTGCCCGGGTAGAAGTGGTTGAGCGGTTTCTTTTCGATAGGATCGATGCAGAAGCCCGAGGAGCGGCCGTAAGTCGTCAGCTGCATGGCGTTGCCCACCCGCTGGCGGACGAAGCAGGCGCCGCGCTGGCCCTCGTGCAACTGGCAGTCGCGCGGGCAGAGGTCGCACTGGACCCGGCCGTCCGGCAGCGCATGCCACCAGCGTCCAGGGAACAGGGATGTGGTGTGGCTCATGGGGCAGCCTCCTTCCATTTCTTGACGGTGTAGCGTTCGAGACGGATATCCGGCCCCCAATAGCCGGCCGGCAGCCCGGCCTTTTTCTTTAGATGGGCCAGGAAGGTCGCCGGTTCGGGCAACTGTTCCCAGACCTGCGGCAGGAAGGTCGATCGGTGGTGGCCGGCAGTGAAGATCACGCCATCGACGTTCGGGCGCAACTGGGCGAGGGCGTCGGCTTCGCTGGTGAAGCTCATTGGTTCATCCGGGGTCAGCAGCGAGACTTCAACGCGGATGGATGGCAGTTCTTCAGCATTCAAAGGCTTGAAACGCGGATCGCGGAAAGCTGCGGCCAGCGCGTTTTCACGGACGTCCTTGGCGAGCGGCCGCCAGGCTTCGAGGCTGCCGATGCAACCCCGCAGGTTGCCGTGCTGGGTCAGGGTGACGAAGGTGGCACCTGGTTTTTGCAGTTCTGGAGCATCGAGCGCGCCCCGAAGGAAGTCCCCTTGGGGGATAGCATTTGGTGGGACACCGAAATGGCCGGCGATGGCGTTGCGGGCCAGGGTCAGCAGTGTGGTGCCGAGATCAGGCATGGTGCTCGCCCTCGGTGAAGGCAAAGGCCGCATAGCCGACGACGCGGCTCTTGTCGCCAGCCGTGTCGCCCGAGTTGCAGAGGCCGAGCAATTCCGGCTTCAGACCCCGACGGCGGGCGGCGAGTAGCAGGCCGTTGATCGGAAAGGCGCCGCAAGCCTGTTCGGGATTGAGGTGACCGTCGAGTTGCAGGATATGCCGGCAGGTGTTGCTGTCGACCTGCTGCGCCGTGCCGTAGGGCAGGAAATGCGACAGGTCGGAGCTGACCACGATCAGCGTTTGCGGACCGTCCCACAGCAGGTCGAGTACTTCGGCGACGGCCTCCGGTTCGGCCTGGCCGACGGCCAGCGGGACCAGCGTGAATTGCCCAAGTACGCGCTGCAGGAAGGGCAGGTGCACTTCCAGCGAATGCTCGAAAGCATGCACCTTGTCGCTGAAGACGATCTGCGGCAGGTCGGCGATCACGGTGATGGCCTGCGCGTCGAGCCGGATGGTGCCGAGCGGGGTCGCAAAGGCTTCCGCTTCGGGCAGCGCGATGCCCTCGACGGCAACCCGGTGGGTCGGGCCGAGCAGGATCACGCGGTGGATGGATGCCGCCCACGGCGCCAGCGAGGCATAGGCCGCGGCGGCCGTCGAGCCGGAATAGATGTAGCCGGCATGCGGGACGATCAGTGCTTTGGGCTGTCGGTCGGTCGTACTGCTCGCTTCGCCGAGCAGTGCGTCGACGGTGGCGGTCAGCGTGGGCGGATCGCCGGGATAGAACATACCGGCGACGGCGGGAGGGCGGGTGGCGATCATGATCGACTCCTCAAACAAGCATCAGTCCGGCTGCCATGCCGCCACCGATGACCAGCAGGCCGGGCAGGGCGTGGCGGGCGAGCGGGCGCCCGCCGATGCTGAGCACCAGCCCGATCTTGAAAACCAGGTTGGCGAGCAGCGCCAGCGTGACAGCAACGACGGCTTCGCTGCCGCCGACCGTCGCCAGATTGAACAGGCGCAACGTGGACAGCACGCTGGCGTCGGCATCGGTCAGGCCGGAAACCAGCGCAACGATGTAGAGGCCGCTGCTGCCGGCGATGTCCTGCAGCCAGGCCGAGGCGAGCAGGACGACGGCGTAGAGCAGGCCGAAGGAAAGGGCGGTGCGCAATTCGGTCGGATTCTTGACTTCCGGCATTGGCAAGGCGCCGGCGGCGCTCAGTACCTTCCAGCCAACCAGCGCCATGACAACGCCGGGAACGATGCCGCAGGCGAAAACGATGGCGATCGGCGTCGCCAGTCCGGGCGCGACGACGCTGGCGACCAGCCACAGGCGGATCATCACCATGACATTGGCGATCAGGATGACGATGGCCGACATGTGGATCAGATGGACATGGTCGCGGGCGTGGCGCGAGAACATCATGGTCGTCGCCGTCGACGAGGCCAGGCCGCCGAAAATGCCGAGCAGCGCCGCGCCATGACGCGCCCCGACAATGCGCAGCGCGAGGTAGCCGGCCAGCGCCAGGCCGGAAATCAGGACGACCATGTACCAGATCTGGCGCGGGTTGATCGCGTTGTACGGCCCGAAATCCTCGCTCGGCAAAATGGGCAGGATGACCAGCGAGAGCACTGCAAACTGCAGGATGGAGTTGATGTCCTTCGGCGTCGTCCGTTCGCTGAACTGGCGCAGCTCCGCCTTGAAATAGAGCAGCACGGTGGTGGTGATGGCGAGCATGACGGCCAGCGTTGAATACCCGAACCAGACGGCGGCACCCAAACCGTAGGTGGCGATGATCGCCGCTTCCGAGGTGAAGCCGCGATACTGCTCCTCCTGCTGGGCCGAGAAATTCGAGGCGACCATGCTGCCCGAGATGACCAGCAGGCCGACTGCCAGCAGCCAGGGGCCGCCGGTTTTTTCGCCGAGCAGCGCAAACAGGCAGCCAAGCATGGCGACCAGCGCAAAGGTACGCAGGCCGGCGGACGCATCCGGACGACGTTCGCGCTCCATGCCGATCAGCAGGCCGATGCCGAGCGCCGTCGCAAAAGCCTCGACGGGGGCTGCCAGCTCGGGAACGACAAAGGTCATGCGACTCCTCTTTTATGTGCGTTCTTCAGTAAAATTAAGCCATGCCACGTCATTACGCAATTGTTCCCGCTGCCGGCAGCGGTTCCCGCTTCGGCGGCGAGAAGCCAAAACAGTATCTCGACCTGCTCGGTCGCCCGCTGATTTATCACACGCTGGCGGCGCTGACCGCCTGTCCGGGCATCGAGCGTGTCTGGGTCGTGCTGGCGCCGGATGACCCGTGGTGGCCACAATACGACTGGAGCGGGCTTGGCGCCAAGCTGGAAACCGTGCGTTGCGGCGGCGCGACGCGAGCCGAGAGCGTGAGCAACGGCCTACAGGCAGCGGCGATGGTCGCCACCGACGATGACTGGATTCTGGTCCACGACGCGGCACGCCCCTGCCTGTCGGCGGCGATGCTCGAAGCCTTGTTCGACGAACTGGCTGACGATCCGGTCGGCGGCATCTTGGCCGTGCCGGTCGCCGATACGCTGAAGCGCGCCGACGCCGACCAGCGCGTGGCCGCGACCGAGCCGCGGGAAGGCTTGTGGCAGGCGCAAACGCCGCAGATGTTTCGCTACGGTCAGCTGCAAAAATCGCTCAAAAATGAAATTTCCGTGACCGATGAAGCCGGCGCCATCGAGGCCGCCGGCCTGAAACCGAAGCTGGTGCGCGGCGATTCGACCAATCTGAAAGTCACCTGGCCGGCCGACCTCGCGCTGGCCGCGATGATACTGAGGGCACGCAAATGAATATCCGCGTCGGGCAGGGCTACGATGTGCACAAGCTGGTCGAGGGCCGCAAGCTGATTCTCGGCGGCGTCGAAATTCCGCACCCGACCGGGCTGCTCGGTCATTCCGATGCCGACGCATTGCTCCACGCGATTACCGACGCCCTGCTCGGTGCCGTGGCGCTCGGCGATATCGGGCGGCATTTTCCGGACGCCGATCCGCGCTACAAGGGCGCCGACAGCCGGGTGCTACTGCGCGCCGCCGTCACGCTGCTGGCCGACAAGGGCTGGCGGCCGGTCAATGTCGACGCGACGCTGATCGCCCAGCAGCCAAAACTGGCCCCGCACGCGGCGGCCATGGTCGCCAACGTGGCCGCCGATCTTGGTATCCCGGCAGATTGCGTCAATATCAAGGGCAAAACCAACGAGCGCCTGGGATACCTCGGCCGTGAGGAGGCCGTCGAGGCGCAGGCCGTCGTGCTGGTGGAACGTGCCGGCTGATCGCCGGCCGGAAACTCCGCAACGGCCGGCAACGGCCAGAGTCTTTTTCGCCCTCTGGCCGCCGGCCGAGGTGGCCGAACGCCTGGCCGAAATCGCCGGCGAGGCGGCAGGCCGGTTCGGCGGACGGGCCACCCGCCGTGACACCATCCATTTGACCCTGGCCTTTCTGGGCGACGTGCCGGAGTCGCGCCTTGCTGAACTGGGCGATGTCGCGGCCGGCGTGACGAGCGCCGCCTTCGAGATGCGCCTGGACCGCCTTGGCTTCTGGCAGCATAACCACCTGCTGTGGGCCGGGGGCGAGATGCCGGCCGCCCTGGAAGCACTCCATGGCGCCTTGCGCAAGGCGTTGACCAGTAATGGCTTCAAGGTCGATGGCGCAGGGCGAAGCTTCGCGCCGCACGTCACGCTGGTTCGCAAGGTGCCGCCGGCCTGCCAGCTGAAGGCAGGGCAGGAACTGCCCATGCCGGCATTGGCTTGGCCTTGCCAACGATTTTTTCTCGTTCGCTCCCAATTGTCGTCGTCCGGCTCTGAGTATCTGATTCTTCGCGATTTTCCAATGGCCGAAATGTGATTGTCATGGCTTGCGCGGGGCGGATTTTCTCTCTGCTTCAGGACACCCCTAAAGTTTTCTGGAATGATGTCGGTAATAACTTGAATGGCGCTCGCCACAATAAGTTCGGCGCTTTTGCAGCAAGCGGGAAACGAAACCAAGGGGAGTCGTTTTGGGGGTACTTGGCAGTTCTGAAAGCGCTGCAATCCTTCGGGTATTGCTGATTGAGCCGGAGGGCCGGGACGGCCAGCGCCTGCTCGAAGCCCTGCATGGCGGCGGCCATGTCGTTCATTGGCGCCAGGTGACCCGGCACGATGAACTGGTGCAGGCGCTGCGCGAGGAACAATGGGATACGGCGCTGCTGAGCTGTAGCCTGGAAGATCTGCCGGTAGCGGCAGCCATGGATCTGTTCCTCGAACTGGCGCCCATGCTGCCGGTCATCCTCACCGTCGAACGCGGATCGCCCGATTTCCCCTTCGAACTGCTCGACAAGGGTGCCTGCGATTTCGTCTTCAAGAGCAACCCATCCCGACTTCTCGCCGTGGTTGAGCGCGAATGTGCCCGTGTCGGTTTGCTGCGTGAAAAGCGCGAATCTCTGGTCGGCAGCGAGATGTTCGGGCAGATCGATGAGGCCGCAGCCCGGTTTTTCCAGCTGGCCAGCCACGTGCCGGAATGCTACTGGCTGGTGGACGCCGATACGCAGCGGGTCACCTATGTCAGCAAGGGCTACGAGCAGATCTGGGGGCGCCACGTCGAAGCGCTCTACGCACACCGGCTGGACTGGCTGACCTACGTTCACCAGGATGACCGCGAGCGGGTTCTGGCCGACGCGCGGCTGCACCGGATGGGCACCCTGGACATCAAGTTCCGCGTCGAGCGTCCCGGCGACAGTCTGCGCTGGCTGCACGTCCGCAATTTCCCGGTGCGCGACGAGCGAGGCGATATCGTCAGCGTCGGCGGCGTTGCCACCGACATCACCAGTCTGTTGGCCGACAAGTGGAAAGCGCCGTTCTTCGCCCATTTCGACGCCCTGACGGCCTTGCCCAACCAGTTGATGTTCCACGACCAGATGCAGCGGATGCTGGCGCTGTCGCGACGCAAGCGCCTGCCCTTGGGGGTCATGGTCGTCGACGTCGACCGCTTCCGCGAGCTCAATCAGACCTTCGGCCAAACGTCGGGCGACGAATTGCTGCGCCAGATCGCCGGACGGGTTTCCGGCTCGCTGCGCGAATCCGACGTTCTCGGGCGGATCGGTGGCGACGTCTTCGGAGTCCTGCTGCCGGATGTCGGCGATATCCAGCATGCCGGCATTGTCGCTCGCCGGATTATCGATGCGCTGATCATGCCGGTCCGGGTCGACGGTTGCGACGTCTTCGCAACGGCAGGTATCGGCATTGCGTTCTATCCGCAGGATGGTCGGGACGTTCATGAGATGGTGAGCAATGCCGAGATTGCCTGCCGCCACGCCAAGAGCCTGGGGCGCAACAATTACCATTGCTACAGCCCGGACATGCAGGAAAGCATCCGGGACCGGATGTTCCTTGAGATCGACTTGCGCAATGCCACGCTGTGCAAGGAATTCATTCTCCATTTTCAGCCCAAGGCCAGCTGCGCCAACGGCCGGATCACGGGAACCGAAGCCCTGTTGCGCTGGGCGCATCCGCGGCGCGGCGTGGTCGGGCCGGACCAGTTCATCCCCTTGCTGGAAGAAACCGGGCTGATCGTCCAGGTCGGGCGCTGGGTGCTCGAAGAGGCCTGCCGCCAGACAGTCGAATGGCAGGCGGCCGGCCTCGATATTCCGAGCATTTCGGTCAATCTTTCGGCTCGCCAGTTGCAGTCGGACACGCTGCTGGCCGACGTCGCGGCGACCCTGGAGAAGACCGGCCTGAAGCCAGCCTGCCTGGATCTGGAAATCACCGAAAGCATGCTGATGGACAACGCCGAGACAGCGATCAGCACGCTGACGGCGCTGAAAAAGATGGGCATCACCATTTCGCTCGACGATTTCGGCACCGGCTATTCGAGCCTGGCTTACCTGAAGCGCTTCCCGATCGACACGGTCAAGGTCGATCGCTCCTTCGTCCAGGATATCACCGCCGATTCGGACGATGCCTCGATCACCCGGGCGGTGATCACCATGGCGCATCATCTGAAGCTGAAAGTGGTGGCCGAAGGCGTCGAGACCCAGGAGCAACTGGCCTTGCTGATTTCGCACCAGTGCGACGTCATTCAGGGCTATTTTTTCTCACGGCCGCTGGCTGCGCCAGCGATGATGGACCTGCTGACCACCGACAAGCGCCTGCCGAAAAATCTGCTGCGCTCGGGCACCCGCAAGCCGATGGCCCTGTTCGTGGCCGTCGAAGGTTTCGCGGATGTCATTGCTGGTTTGATCCGCGAAGGGCATCGGGTTTGCGAGGTGGCCGATGTTCAGGGTGCGGCGCAATGGTTTACCGGCAATCTCGTCGATGTGCTGGTTTGTGGCGCACCGCGCAAGGATTTCGATGCCGCGGCGCTGATCGAGTTGGCGACACGGGCACAACCGAAGTGCGAGCGGATACTGGTGGCCGACAGCCGCCAGTGGAACCGCAAGGCAGTGGCGGCCTTGAGCGCCTCCGGCCAGGTCCATCGGGTGATCCGGGTGCCGGCCGATGCAGCGTCCTTTCACCAGGTAGTCGATGAGGCGCTCAGTCGTCGCTACATCTCCGACGAATACAGCCGCCTGTCGCACGAGGTCGAAGTGGCCGAGCGGGAAATGCTGCGCATCGAGGAAGACCGCAAGCGCCTGGAAAGCGAGAACCTCATGCTGCGGGAACAGGCCCACGGCGGCTACCGGATTCTGCAGGATGTGCTTGCCGAACTGCCCTGGCCGGTCATCGGGATCGACGAGGCTGGGCTGATCGTGCTGGCCAATGACGCTGCCTGCGAGCGGTTTGCCGCACGTGGCTTCGCGCCCGGAATCGCCATGGCGGCCGTTTTGCCCGAAGTCGGCAGCTTCGACAGTGCCGTCCGCGTCGAACTGGATGGCGTGAATTATCGCTGCCGCTGGCGGCACTCCGGAGGCGACGGGCCCGGCGGCGGGCGCATTCTGGTACTTGAAGAGGAGGCCGGATGACGGCACGGGATGTCATTGCGCTGGTCGAGGCGCGACCGGGCATGCGGCTGGGCATCGCACTTGCCGACAGGGCCGGGCAGGTGCTGGTGCCGGCCGGTGTTGAGCTAACGGAAAGCCTGCTGCAATCGCTGCTGCGCCGGGATATCGCCTCGATCTGCGTCGAGCGCGAGGTCGCCGAAGACCCGGCTGCGCAGGAAGCCAGGCTGGCCGCTGTCAAGGCCGCAGCCGACCATCTGTTTCGCGTGGCGGGCGGTGGCATTGCGACCCGAACGCTCTATCAGTGCATCGTCGATTTCCGCTCGGAGTCACGGCAATGAACACGCTCCGGCCCGAGCAGGTCCTGACCTGCCTGCATTCGCTACCGGCGCTGCCGGCAGTGGTCACTGACCTGCTTGCCTCCTTTGACAACGAAGATGTCGATGTCGGCGCCCTGGCCCGGCAGATCGCGCGCGACCAGGCACTGGCCGCGCGTTTGCTGCGCGTCGCCAATTCATCGTTCTACGGCTTGCAGACGCGGATTTCGTCGATCAACGAAGCGGTTGTCGTGCTTGGTTTTCGCGCCGTGCGCAGCATGGTGATCGCGGTCGGTGTCGGGGGTGTGTTCCGGGCCGAACAATGCCCCGGATTTGGTGTGCAGGCGCACATCCGGCACGGCGTTGGCGTCGGATTGGCAGCGCGCGCGCTGGCACTGGCGACCCGGCGTAATCCTGAAATTGCCTTCACCGGCGGCATCCTGCACGACATCGGCAAACTGGTGCTGGCCAGTTGTTTCTCCCCGCAATACCAGCAGGCGCTGACTTATCGCGAGCGCCACGATTGCCCGGTGGTCGTCGCCGAGCGCGATGTGCTTGGTCTCGACCACGCCATCGTCGGCGGGCTGCTGGCCGACGCCTGGCGCTTCCCGCCGGCACTGCGTTCGGCGCTTGCCGAACATCACTCGCCCGCGGCGGCGACGGCCGATTCGCTGGCTGACCTGATCCATGTCGCCGATGCGGTCGCGCATGGTCTGGGCTTGGGGCAGACGGCCGGCGAGCTGGTCATGCCGGTCGATCAAACCGCGTGGCAACGCCTCGGTGTCAGCGGCGAAACCATCACGCAGTTGCTGCCGCAGATCGCCGACGGCGTAGACGAGACCTGTCTCGCCTTCAATGCCTGACCGGTAGCACCAGACGGGCCAGTAGCCCGCCGCCGGGATTGGGCAGCAGGTCGAGACGTCCATCGTGCAGCCGGGCGATGCGCTCGACGATGGCCAGCCCGAGGCCGGTGCCGGAAGCATTGGTGCGCGCCGACTCCAGCCGGGTGAAAGGGCGCTTCAGCCGCTCGAATTCAGCAGCCGGTATGCCCGGACCGCGATCGCTGATTTCGACCCGAATTTCACCCCCGACCGTAGCATTTGTCAGCGAAATCTCGCCGCCGCCATATTTTGCGGCATTGTCGATCAGGTTGGTCACGGCGCGGGTGATCGCCTTCGGGCGGAGCAGCATTTCCGGCGTCGATTCGATCTGCGCGGCAATCGGCCGGCCGATGCAAGCCTGACGCTCGACGATGCTGGAGAGCAGGGCGGCAAGGTCGGTGACCACCGGCGTTTCGCCGGATTCGGTGCGGGCGTAGTCCATGAACTGCGAGATTACCGCTTCCATCTGCTCGATGTCGGCAACCACCGCCTGCCGGGCACCATCGTCGGCGACGCTCATTTCGGCTTCGAGACGCAGGCGGGTCAGCGGTGTGCGCAAGTCGTGCGAAATGCCGGCCAGCACTTCGGAACGGTCCTTTTCATGGCGCTGCAGGTCGGCGGCCATGGTGTTGAACGCTGTCGCCAGCCGGCTCAGTTCCTCGGCACCGCCTTCCGGCAAGGGTTCCGGCACCTGCCCGCGACCGACCGTTTCGGCCGATCTGGCCATCGCTTTCAGGGGCCGGCTAATGCGCGAGGCGATCAGCCAGGCGACGGCCATCGCCAGTACGAAAGCCAGCAGACCCCAGGCCAGCCAGTGGCTGGCGAAGTCGCGGGCGGCCCGTTCGCTGGGCAGGATCAGCCAGTATTCTTCCTCGTCGGCATCGTCCAGCCGGAAGCTGACCCAGAAGCCGGGGATGCCGTCGACGCTGGCTGCGATCCGCGTATGATCGCCCAGCCGTGCCGTCAGCTCGCGTTGCAGCAGGCGGATGAAGCGACCTTCGGGCATTGCCTCGATCTTGTCTTCCGGTTCGGCCGGCAGCAGGCGGATGCCTTCGCGGGTCGAGAATTCGGTGAACAGGCCGAGGCGCTTTTCGGGCGCTGCCGCAAACAGCGAGGCGCGAATCAGATTGACGGCGGAGGCGGCCAGCTGGGCGGTTTCCCGCGCCCGCGGCTCGGCGTCGATGTAACGGAACAGGCTGAGCCAGGCCGCCGTGGTCAGCAGCACCAGCATGGCGAGCAGCAGGAAGGTGCGCGCCAGCAGCGTGCGCGGCATCATTCCTTGGCAGCGCCGTCCGGTACGAAGACGTAGCCGAAGCCCCAGACCGTCTGGATGTAGCGGGGCTGCGCCGGGTCGGTCTCGATCAGTTTGCGCAGACGGGAGACCTGGACGTCGATGGCGCGGTCAAACGGGCCCTGTTCGCGGCCGCGGGCCAGGGTCATCAGCTTGTCGCGCGACAGCGGTACCCGCGGGTGCTGGAGCAGCACCTTGAGGACGGCGAATTCACCGGTGGTCAGCGCCTGCAGTTCGTTGCCGCGGGTCAGCGTGCGGGCGGCGAGATCGACCTCGACGTTACCGAACGTGATCTTTTCCTGGTCGTCTTCCGGGGCGCCCGGCGGCTTGTTGCCCTGGCGGCGCAGCACGGCGTGGATGCGGGCGAGCAGTTCGCGCGGATTGAAGGGTTTCGGCAGGTAGTCGTCGGCGCCCATTTCCAGGCCAACGATACGATCGACCTCGTCGCCCTTGGCGGTCAGCATGATGATCGGCGTCTGGTCGCCCTGGCCGCGCAGGCGGCGGCAGATGCTCAGGCCGTCCTCGCCGGGCATCATCAGGTCGAGGACGATCAGGTGGTAGTGTTCGCGGGCGCGCAGCTTGTCCATCTGCTGGCCGTCGGCCGCGGCCTTGACCTCAAAGCCCTGTTCGCCGAGATAGCGGACCAGCAGGTCGCGCAGGCGGGCGTCGTCATCGACGACGAGGATGTGGGAGTGTTGTTCGTTCATGCTGGCAAGGATAAGGGCGGACAGTGAATGGAACGCGGCAAATGGTAACAAGCTTTTGCGGAGGCTGGCCGGGAAACATATTCTTACATCTCGCGATGCTTGCCTGTGGCTGGCGGATGGACAATGATCGCATCTGAATCCTGTCCTGATCCACCGCCATGAAACGTCGCCTTGCCATTGTTCTGTTGTTCCTGAGCCTGCTCGGCTCGGCGGGCGGGGCATGGGCGCAGGCCTACTGGCGGGACCTGCCGCCGGATGAGCGGCGTCAGTTGCGCCAGCAGATGCGCGAGCACTGGCAGCAGGAACGGGAAATCCGCCGCGACGAGGGCGCCCCGCGCTGGCGTGACGTGCCGCAGGAGGATCGCCGCCGGCTGCGCGACGAAATGCGCGAGCAGCGTGGCTGGGAAGATCGCCGCGAGCTGCGCGACGGGCGTGGCGGCGGCCGAGGCTGGCGTCGCGATTGACCCCCCGGCGCCGACCAGCCTCCGGTAAAATGCCGGCCCATGCTGATCCTCGCCCTTGAGACCTCCACCGACTTTGGTTCCTGCGCCCTATGGCGTGATGGAACGGTATCCGAACGCATTTGCCCGTCCGAAAAACCGCATTCGGAAACGCTGCTGCCGCTGGTTCGCGAACTGCTTGCGGAGGCCGGCGTGACGGTCGGGCAACTCGATGGCATCGCTTTCGGGGTTGGTCCCGGCGCCTTCACCGGGCTACGCGTTGCCTGCGGTGCGGCGCAGGGCTTGGCAGTCGCCGCCAATGTGCCGCTGCTGCCGGTGACCAGTCTGGAAAACCTGGCCGCGCAGAGTGGCGCCGACCGTGTGCTGGCCTTACTAGATGCGCGGATGGGCGAAGTCTATTCCGCGGCGTATGCGCTTGTCGGCGATGCCCACGTGTTGCAGGGCGAGATTCGCGTCTCAGCGCCGGAGGCCGTCGCCTTCCCCGAAGCGCCCGGTTGGCTGGCCTGCGGCAACGGCATTGCGGCCTACCCGGCCTTGCTTGAGCGCCTGATAGCTGCGGCCATCCCGGTCCGCACTGACCTCCTGCCGACAGCGGCTACCGTGGCGTCGCTGGCCGCGCCCCGCGCCTTGCGCGGCGAGGGTATCGATGCCGCTTTGGCGGCGCCCCTTTACATCCGCGACAAGGTGGCAAAGACCGTGGCCGAGCGGCTCAGCGAGGGCGGCCGGGCGTGAAATTGCCGGAAATCGCCGCCGAGTTCTTCCCAATGAACGAGCGCGATCTCGATGCGGTCGCCGCACTGGAGGCCACTCTGCAGGTCTTTCCGTGGTCGCGCGGCAATTTCGAGGATTCGCTGACGGCTGGCTACAGCGTCTGGGTGTTGCGCCTAGGCGGCGACCTGATCGGCTTTTCGGTTGTCATGTCGGTGATCGACGAGGCGCACCTGCTGACCATCGGCGTCTGCAAGCGTTACCAGGGGCAGGGCTACGGCGCCCGGTTGCTCCGCCACGCCATGGAGTGCGCACGGCTGGGCGGCGCACACAAGCTGTTTCTCGAAGTCCGGCCCTCGAACGAGCGGGCGGTCGAGCTGTATCGCCATTTCGGATTCAAGCAACTCGGCACGCGCAAGGGCTATTATCCGGCCGTGGTCGGGCGCGAGGATGCGCTGATCTTTGACAAGGAACTGGGATGAGCCTGAGCCGCGAACAGATGCTGGTTGAGATGGGCATTACGCCGATCTGGGTGTTGCGCGACGCAGCGTCCGAGCCGTCCGTATCCGAATCCCGCCCCGAGCTTCCTGTCGCAGCCGAAGTTGCTACGCCGGCAGTTGGGCGAGCCCCGGAACCCAGGCCGACGGAAGTCAGGCCACAACCGCCGATGGGGCCGGTCGAAACGCTGGACTGGCCGGCACTGGCCCTGCAGGTTGCGGATTGCCGGGCCTGCGCCTTGTGCGAACAGCGCAAGCAGGCGGTACTCGGGGTCGGCGACCTCAATCCTGACTGGCTGTTCATCGGCGAAGGCCCGGGCGCTGAAGAGGACGTCAAGGGCGAACCCTTCGTCGGGCAAGCCGGCAAGCTGCTCGACGCCATGCTGGCCTCGCTCGATATCGCCCGCGGCAACCGGGCCTACATCGCCAATGCGGTGAAATGCCGGCCACCTGGCAATCGTACGCCGGAAGCGGCGGAGATGGCTGCCTGCCGGCCCTATCTCGAACGCCAGATTGCGCTGCTCAAGCCGAAGATCATCGTCCTGCTCGGCAAGGCTGCCGTCCATGCCGTGCTGCACGACGACAAGTCGCTCGCCTCGCTACGCGGCCAGCGTTTCGAATATGCGGGAATCCCGGTGGTGGTGACTTATCACCCGGCTTACCTGCTGCGCAACCTGCCGGACAAGGCCAAGGCATGGGAAGACCTGCTCTTCGCCCGCCGCACGCTGCGCGAGCAGATGACGCCGGAACTGCCGTTCTAGACAACCGGCAAGCGTTGACCCGACCTCCGTTCGCGGGTCGAATGGGTGATGGCTTGCCGGGTCAGCGCACTGCGCAGCCGCTTATCTTTTAGCGCGCCCCTATACCTTTGGTGGTATTGACCCGGCATTTATCCATAACCAGAATGCCCAATCTTCATAAAAGCAAGTTGGATCATGCAAGCTTCAGAGGGGACACTGGAGTATCGGGAGGTGCTATGGCTGCTCGGCAGCATATGCAGCCTCTATCGCATTCCCTTCGACCCCAAGCTGGTCGAGCAGGATTTCCCGCCGCCGCATAGCCTCGCCACCTTCCACGAAGCCGCCACCCAGTTCAAACCCGAACTCATCCTCGCCTCGCGCGAAGCCAGCGGCACCAACAAGGATGGCGAAATCCCCGGCTTTGAAGTCGAGAAGAAAGAATTCGGCTTCAAGTGGTTCATCCCCGAACTCCTCAAACACAAAACCATCTGGCGTGACGTCCTGCTCGCCAGCCTGGCCATCCAGTTGGTCGGTCTGGCCACCCCGCTGTTCACCCAGGTCATCATCGACAAGGTCGTCGTCCACCAGACCCACAGCACCCTGATCGTCCTAGGCGTGGCGCTCGTCATGTTCATGCTGTTCACCAGCGGCATGAGCTGGTTACGCCAATACCTCGTGCTGCACACCGGCAACCGCATCGATGCCGTGCTCGGCAGTCAGGTTTTCCGCCATCTGCTCCGGTTGCCACTGCCGTACTTCGAACACCGCCCCACCGGCACCCTCGTCGCCCGCCTGCACGGCGTCGAAACAATCCGCGAATTCGTCTCTGGTGCCGCCGTCACGCTGGTCCTCGATTTTCCCTTCCTGCTCATTTTTCTCGCCGTGATGTTTGCCTACAGCTGGCAACTCTCCTTGATTGCCGTCGGCCTGCTCGGCACCATCGCCTTCATCAGCTTTCTCGTCGCCCCAGTCTTTCGCGACAAGCTCAATCATCAGTTCATGCTTGGGGCGAGAAACCAGTCTTTCCTGACCGAATACGTCTCAGGCATGGCCACCGTCAAATCCCTGCAGATGGAAGCCGACATCGACAAGAAGTACGGCGACTTCCTTGCCCAGTATCTGGCCGCTGGTTTCAGTACGAAGCAGGTCGGCAATACCTACAACGTGATCAGCAACGGCCTCGAACAAGTGATGACGCTCTCCATCCTGATCGTCGGTGCCTCGCTGGTCATGCAGAACGACGGCTTTACGGTCGGCATGCTGGTCGCCTTCCAGATGTTCGCCGGCCGGATGAGCCAGCCGCTGCTGCGCCTCGTCGGCCTGTGGCAGGAATTCCAGCAGGCCAACATCGCCGTCAAACGCCTCGGCGACATTCTCGATATGCCGCAGGAGCCGCATACGCTCACCCCAACAAGAGAAAACCACGGGCCGGGAAGAATCGACCTGAGCCATCTTGCCTTCCGCTATTCGGAACATCATCCTTGGCTCTACAAGAACCTGAGCCTGACGCTGAAGCCCGGCCATCTGACCGTGCTGATGGGGCCGTCCGGTTGCGGCAAGAGCACGCTGGCCAAACTGCTGCTTGGTTTCTATCAACCGAACGAAGGCCAGATTAATCTCGACGGCAAGGACATCCGCCACCTCGCCGCCAACGAACTGCGGCAAACCTTCGGTGTGGTGCCGCAGGAAACCGTGCTCTTCGCAGGCACCCTCTACGACAACCTGGTCATGGCGCATCCGCATGCCAACTTCGAGGATGTGATCCAGGCCTGCAAGGCGGCAGAGATTCATGAGGTGATCGAGACGCTCAATGACGGGTATCAGACCGAAATCGGGGAGCGCGGGACCGGGCTATCGGGTGGCCAAAGACAAAGAATCGCCATTGCCCGGGCACTCCTGAAACGGCCGAAGATTCTGGTCTTTGATGAGGCTGTATCCAATTTGGATCAGCAGACGGCGGAACACTTCGCCCGAACGATCAACAAGCTCAAGGGGAAGGTGACGATGCTGTTTATTACTCATCAGATTCCGCGTGGGCTGGCGGTGGATGAAGTGATTGAGCTTGGAACGAATACAACCCGGCAGATGGAAGTTGTGGAGGAAGAAAAATGAGGATGCGGGATATGAATCCGGGCAGGAAAACTGAAATGCTACGGTCGACCGGAAAAAATGGCCAAAAACGAAATTTCCAAGATCCCAGTGATGTCGAGAAAGTCAACCGTGGCGGCACGGCTATGAACGAAAACCAATGGTGCATCGTCGCATGAAAACATTCCTCTTTATCAAGATGTCCTGCGATCAACGCGGAGGCAGCAAGCTCAAAGGCATCTTGATTCTCGTGGCTATTGTTGTTCTCGGTCCATTGCTGATCGCCGGCTTCTATGAAGGCCGCAAGGCTTACTGGGATGCCCAGGTCAGGGGGATGTGCGCGAAGGATGGGGGAGTCAGAATCTTCGAAGAAATGTTGATTTCTAGAGAACAAGCAGGACACCTGCCACATGTCGATGGAGTCATCGCGGTAACCAAAGAATCCATTTCTGATCCAGCGGCACCTGCGTTTTCGAAAATACTCGAGACTGTTGTTAAGGACGGCGAGCCATCGATTTTTCGATATGAGCAGGCAATAGTGCGTCGCTCCGATCAGGCTACCGTAGCGAAGGCAGTTATCTATGTTCGCACTGGTGGCGATATGCCATCTCCTGCCTTTCCTAGTAGTTTTTATTGCCCGCCGCTCAAGAAAATGAATGCGGATATTTCCACGATTTTTAGGATTGAGGAGTTCAAATGATGACAATTCCTACCATTCTGAACAACAGGGGACAGACCACGGTTTGTCTACAAAACTATTGCGCGAGCAAATGACGCCGGAACTGCCGTTCTAGGCGCTGACCAGGCTAATGATGCGCTGAATCGTCAAGGTGCTGGACGTCGTCCCGCGCCGCCTGGTTGGCGAAATGACGCTGGCGGATCAGGTACATCAGGCCGCTGACGAACAGCCCGAACAGGGTGACGACCCAATAGATCGACATGTCCATCTTGATCATCAGGTAGTACAGCCCGGTCATGATCAGGATGGAGATGTTTTCGTTGAAGTTCTGCACGGCGATCGAGTGGCCGGCGCCCATCAGGATGTGGCCGCGGTGCTGGAGCAGGGCGTTCATCGGCACGACGAAGAAGCCGGACAGGGCGCCAATGATGATCAGCAGCGGCACGGCCAGCCAGATTTCATGGACGAAGTTCATGGCCAGCACGATCAGGCCCATGGCGATGCCGAGCGGGATGACGCGGACCGATTTTTTCAGGGTGATGAACTTGGCGGCGGCAATCGCACCGACCGCCACGCCGACGGCGACGACACCCTGGAGCATCGAGGATTTGGAGAGCCCCAGGCCGAGCGAGACTTCGGCCCACTTGATGACGATGAATTGCAGCGTCGCGCCGGCACCCCAGAACAGCGTGGTGACGGCCAGCGAAATCTGGCCCAGGCGGTCGCGCCAGAGGAGGGCGAGGCAGTGGTTGAATTCGTGGATCAGGAACCAGGGGTTTTTCTTCAGGACCTTGTGGTCGACGCCGGTGTCCGGAACGTAGAAATTGAAGGCGGCGGCCAGCAAATACAGCACGGCAACGACCGAAAGCGCCATTTCGCCGACCGTGTCGACACCCGTGTCAAGCACCGGAAAATCAAAAGCGAGCAGGTGCTGGGCAATTTCCGGGCGGATCAGCGTGCCGCCGATGACGACGCCGAGGATGATGGCGCCGACGGTCAAACCTTCGATCCATCCATTGGCGACGACGAGCAGGCGGTGCGGCAGGTATTCGGTCAGGATGCCGTACTTGGCCGGCGAATAGGCGGCGGCGCCAAGGCCGACAACGGCATAGGCGACCAGCGGATGGGCGCCGAAGAACATCATGCTGCAGCCGACGATCTTGATGCCGTTGCTGATCAGCATGACCCGGCCCTTGGGCATCGAGTCGGCAAAGGCGCCGACGAAGGCGGCAAGAACGACGTAGGAAACGGTGAAGAAGGTTTTGAGCAGGGGCTCGTATTCGGCCGGTGCGTGCATCTCGCGCAGGGCGGCGATAGCGGCGATCAGGAGGGCATTGTCGGCCAGCGCGGAAAAAAACTGCGCGGCCATGATGATGTAGAAGCCGAACGGCACGAAATATTTGTCTCTTATATTACTTTGGGCGAGGTTTATACCACGCTCAGGATTGGATACAAGACTTGCGCCGTCGTCTTTGATGTGCATCGTCTCGCCATTGCTGCGGAAAACCGCGAGTCTGTGTCCGGCCGGTTAAGCCTTGATGACGGCAAATGCTACGACCATAGAAACAACGGCTGGCCCCAGGGTCGCCCCCAAATTTTGGCCAAAATTGAAGGAAGGAGCGTGGAATGTGATTGAATATCGGCCGCACACCCTTCTGGAGAAACATCATGGCTGACCGGCGTTTACAGGTATTCCATGCCGTCGCCAAACATCTGAGCTTCACGCGCGCCGCCGACGCCCTGTTCATGACGCAGCCGGCCGTGACCTTCCAGATCAAGCAACTGGAGGAGCAATACAGCACGCGCCTGTTCGAACGCCGCCACGGCAGCATTTCGCTGACCCCGGCCGGCGAGCTGGTGCTGTCCTACGCCGAAAAGATCCTCGCCCTGTCCGACGAGATGGAAACCCGCCTTGGCGAGATGACCGGCGAAATGCGCGGGCCGCTGCTCGTCGGTGCCAGCACGACCATCGCCGAATTCATGCTGCCGCGCGTGCTCGGGGAATTCAATGCGCTGTATCCGCAGGTCCGGGCGCGGCTGATCGTCGCTAACTCGGAAAGCATCGAAAGCCGCGTTGCCGAGCATACGCTCGACGTCGGGCTGATCGAGGCGCCGGCCAAGCTCGGCGGCCTGACCAGCCAGATTTGCTGTGAGGACGAATTGCGCGCCATCTGCGCCCCGGATTATCCGTTGGCCGGCATGAAGTCGGTGACACCGAAGGCGCTGGCCGACTATGAATTCATTTCCCGGGAGCCGGGGTCGGGCACCCGTGAGATCACCGACACTTATTTCCGCAGTCACGGCATTGCGCCGGACAGCCTGAAGATGCAGATGGAACTGGGCAGCCCGGAAGCCCTTAAGGGCGTCGTGTCCACCGGCCTCGGCTTCGCCATCGTGTCGCGCGCCGTGGTCGAGAAGGAAACGCTGCTTGGCGAACTGCTTTCGATTCCCCTCAAGCCGCCACTGACCCGCAGCCTCTACCTGGTCTTCCCGGCCGATCGCTTCCAGTCGCGCCTGACTTCCACCTTCATCGAATTCGCCAAAGGCAAGCTGAAGGAACTGGCGCTATGAAAACCTCGCGGCCCATCCGCGCCCGCATTGCGCCAGCGGCGATCCTCCACAACTACCGGCGGGTCAAGCAACTGGCGCCGCTTTCGCGCGCCTGGGCCGTCGTCAAGGCCAACGCCTACGGCCACGGCCAGTGGCGCGCCGTCGAAGCCCTGCGCGGCGAGGCCGACGGTTTTGCCCTGCTTGAATGCGAGAACGCCGTCGCCCTGCGCGAGGCCGGCGTCAGCCAGCCCATCCTGCTGCTCGAAGGCGTGTTCAGCGCCCGCGACGTGCGCGCCGTTGCCGAGCGTGGCCTGAGCTGCGTCGTCCATTGTCCGGAACAGCTCGAATTGCTGCTCGGCGAAGCCGGCGACGCGCCGCTGTCGCTTTACCTGAAGCTGAATACCGGCATGAACCGCCTCGGTTTCCCGGCGAGCAAGCTGCCGGCGGCGCTGGCCGCGGTGCGCAGCCGCCCGGCGACTGAAACGACGTTGATGACCCATTTTGCCGACGCCGACGGCGAGCGCGGCGTGGCCTGGCAGGTCGAACGCTTCAAGGCGATGACCGGCGACTGGACTGGCCCGGTCAGCCTGGCCAATTCGGCGGCTATCTTCGACCATCCGACCACGCACGCCGACTGGGTGCGGCCGGGCATCATGCTGTACGGCGCCAGCCCGTTCGCTGAACGCAGCGCCGAGACGCTCGGCCTGAAGCCGGCGATGACGCTGGAGAGCGCGATCATCGGCGTCCAGGAACTGGCCGCCGGCGAGCGCGTCGGCTACGGCGGTACTTTCACGGCCGAGCAGGCCATGCGCATCGGCATCGTCGCCTGCGGCTACGCCGACGGCTACCCACGCCATGCGCCGACCGGCACGCCGATTGCGGTCATGGGCCAACGGACGCGGACCCTCGGCCGGGTCTCGATGGATATGCTGGCCTGCGATTTGACGGAAATTCCCGAAGCCGGCATCGGCGCCCCGGTCACCTTGTGGGGCCGCGGCATCGCCGGCGAGGTACCGGCCGACGAGGTGGCCGCTGCGGCCGGTACGATCGCCTACGAGCTGTTCTGCGCCCTGGCGCCACGCGTCCCGGTGCTTGTTGACTGAATGCTACGGTCGCCCCTAAAAAATGGCCAAAATCAAAACAATTTATAGCTGCACCGAATGCGGTGCGACCAGCCCGAAGTGGCAGGGCCAGTGTCCCGGCTGCAACCAGTGGAACACGCTGGTCGAAACCGTTGCCGAGAAGGCGCCGACCAACAGCCGCTTCGAGTCGCTGGCCCCGGCAGCCAGGTTGCAGAATCTTTCCGAGATCGAGGCGCGCGAAGTCGAGCGGATTTCCACCGGCATCGGCGAATTCGACCGTGCTCTCGGCGGCGGCCTGGTCAATGGCGGTGTCGTGCTGATCGGCGGCGACCCCGGCATCGGCAAGAGCACGCTGCTGCTGCAGGCGCTGGCCCACCTTTCTGTTGCCAACAAGGTGCTTTACGTCAGCGGCGAGGAGTCGGGCGAACAGGTCGCCCTGCGCGCCCGCCGGCTTGGGCTGGATACCCGTCAGCTTCAACTGATGGCGGAAATCAACCTGGAACGCATCCTGGCCACGCTCCAAGCCGAGCAGCCGGTGGTTGCGGTGATCGACTCGATCCAGACCCTGTGGTCCGACCAGCTGTCCAGTGCGCCGGGTTCGGTGGCCCAGGTCCGCGAATGTGCGGCGCAGCTGACGCGGCTGGCCAAGCAGTCCGGCATCACGGTCATCCTGGTCGGCCATGTGACCAAGGAGGGCGCGCTGGCCGGGCCGCGCGTACTCGAACACATCGTCGACACGGTGCTTTATTTCGAGGGCGATACCCATTCCAGTTTCCGGCTGGTCCGCGCCTTCAAGAACCGCTTCGGCGCGGTCAATGAACTCGGCGTCTTTGCGATGACCGAAACGGGTCTCAAGGGCGTCAGCAACCCGTCGGCGCTGTTCCTGTCGCAGCACGGACAGGATGTTGCCGGTTCCTGCGTGATGGTGACCCAGGAGGGCACACGGCCGCTGCTTGTCGAAATCCAGGCGCTGGTCGATTCCTCGCACGGCAATCCGCGCCGCCTGACCGTCGGCCTCGATCCGCAACGTCTGGCCATGCTGCTGGCGGTTTTGCATCGCCATGCCGGCATTGTCTGCTTCGATCAGGATGTTTTCGTCAATGCCGTCGGCGGGGTCAAGATCACTGAACCCGCCGCCGATCTGGCGGTACTGCTTTCGATTACATCATCGTTAAAAAACAAGCCATTGCCATCCAAACTTATAGTATTTGGTGAAGTTGGCCTGGCCGGCGAAATCCGTCCGGCGCCACGCGGTCAGGAGCGTTTGAAGGAAGCCGCCAAGCTCGGCTTCACCCGGGCGCTGATCCCCGAGGCCAATCGCCCGAAGCAGGCCATCCCCGGCATGCAGGTCGTGGCGGTCAAACGCGTGGAAGAGGCGGTGGCGCGGATACGCGAGATGGAATAAGCTGCCGAAATAAACTTATCGGCGTCTATGTTTAATCTTTCGCGCTATTTCTCGACGGTCAGCTTCATCCTCATCGTCCTGGCCGCGGGCGTTCTGGGGCCGCTGTACCGACAGCTGTCGCTACAGCAGATGCAGGATCTGGCTGAAAGCCGCAATGTGGCGATGGCCCAGGTCCTCCAGAACTCCCTGCGCACGCCGCTCGAAGCTCTGATGAGCGACGCCGTCGGCCGCGACGACGAGTACCTTCGCCAGTCCGAAAGTGCCGCCAGCCTGCAGGCCAGTGTCCTTGAACTGTTGCGCGACACGGCGGTGGTTAAGGTCCGGATCTACAACCGCCTTGGCAACACGGCATTTTCGACCGATCCGGCGCAGATCGGCGAGAGCCGGCTGGACAGCCCGGGCTTCCGCACCGCCATGCGCGGTACGGTGGCCAGCGAACTGGCCCATCAGGATCGTTTCGACACCTTCGCCGGCACGCTGTCCGACGTCGAAGTGTTCTCCAGCTACATTCCGATCGTCGGCAAGGACAAGGCGGTCGAGGGCGTTCTTGAGCTCTACCAGAACGTCACGCCTTTCGTCGCCCAGTTGCATCGCAGCCTGTGGTGGGTCACGGCTGGTGTGGTGGTGGTCTTTGCGCTGCTCTATCTGATGCAGTTCCTGGTCGTGCGCCGGGCGCAGGGCATCCTCGAAGACCAGGAAGGCCGCATCAAGGCGGCGCGCGATACGCTGGAAATCCAGGTCGCGGCGCGCACCGACGAACTGAAACGGACCAACAGCCAGCTCGAGGGCGAGATTTCCGAGCGTCGGCAGGCGCAGAGCAAACTCAATTATCTGGCCTACCACGATCCGCTGACCGGGCTGGCCAACCGCCGCTGCTTCATCGAACGGCTGGAGGAGAGCCTGCGCGAAAACGGCCGGCATGGCGAGCGGCTGGCGGTGCTGTTCATCGACCTTGACCAGTTCAAGCAGGTCAATGACTCGCTTGGCCACGGGGTTGGCGACGAATTGCTGGTTTCCGTTGCGGCGCGGCTGTCCGAGCATGTGCGCCTGATCGACATGCTGGCCCGCCTGGGTGGCGACGAATTCATCTGCCTGATGGAAGCGGTGCGTAGCGAAGACGAGGTCGCGATGCTGGCCCGCGAAATCCTCGGCGCATTCGAGCAGCCGTTCAGTCTCGGCGACCATGAACTGTTCCTGACCGCCGCCGTCGGCATCTGCCTGTTCCCCGGCGACGGCGACAGCGTGCTCGACCTGATGCGCAACGCCGACACGGCGATGTATCGGGCCAAGGCGCACGGGCGGGGCAATTTCCAGTTTTACACCCCGGAAATGACCCGCGATGCCCAGGTCCGCATCCGCATGGAAAACCTGCTGCGCCGCGCGCTCGACAACGGCGAGCTGAGCGTCCACCTGCAGCCGCAGGTCGACACGCAGAGCGGCCGGCTGGTCGGCGCCGAAGCGCTGGTCCGCTGGAACAGCCCCGAGCTTGGCGAGGTCATGCCGATGAGCTTCATCCCGATGGCCGAGGATTCCGGCCTGATCGTCGGGCTCGGCAACTGGGTCCTGCGCGAAACCTGCCGGCAGTTCGTCCAGTGGCGGGAGAGTGGTTTCGAGTTGCCACAGGTATCGGTCAACCTGTCCGTCAAGCAGCTGGAGCGCCCCGAATTCATCGACGTCCTCGAGCAGATCCTCGACGAAACCGGCATGGACCCGACCTGCCTGAAATTCGAACTGACCGAATCGGTGGTCATGGCGGTCGGTGATTCCTTCACGCTACTCGAACGCCTGCGCGAACTGGGCATCAGCCTCGCGCTCGACGACTTTGGCACCGGCTACTCCTCGCTCAGCTACCTGAAGATGCTGCCGATCCAGCAACTGAAAATCGACGGATCCTTCGTCGAAGGCATAGGCCGCAACACCGGCGACGAGGCGATCATCCGGACGGTCATGGAACTGGCCCGCAGCCTTGGCTTCGAAGTCGTCGCCGAGGGCGTCGAAACCGAGGCGCAGGCGGCTTTCCTGGCGCAACTCGGTTGCGAGCAACTGCAGGGCTACCTGCACGGCCGGGCCGTGGCGCCGGCCGAATTCCGCGCCCGCTGGCAGATCCGCCCCTGATGTCAGCATTCGCCTGGCGCCTGCTCGGCCGGGAAATGCGCTCCGGCGAATTGCGCCTGCTCTTTGCCGCGCTGGTCGTCGCCGTAACCGCCGTGACCGTGGTTGGCTTTTTTGCCGACCGCGTGCGCCATGGCCTGGAGCGCCAGGCCCGACAGATGCTGGGCGGCGATCTGGTACTGGTCGCCGATCACGCGCTGCCCGAAACGCATGCCGGCGAGGCGCGCCGGCGAGGCCTGCAAATCGCCGAAACCCTCGTTTTTCCGAGCATGGTCATTGGCGCCGGGCAGGCGCAGCTGGCCGACATCAAGGCGGTGACCGGCGGCTACCCCTTGCGCGGGCAACTGACAGCCATTGATGGCAACAAGGCCTCGTTCAACGGTCGCCCGCAGCCGGGCACGGTATGGCTCGACGAGCGGCTGGCCAGCGCCCTCGATGCCGCGCCGGGCGACCGCGTGACGGTGGGTGCCCGGCAATTCGTCGTCGCCGCCATCCTGATCCAGGAGCCGGACCGCGGCATCAATTTTTTCAGCCTGGCACCGCGGCTGATGATGCACGCCGACGATATCCCCGCCACCGGGCTGGTCCGCAACGGTTCGCGGGTCAGCTACCGGCTGCTCGTCGCCGGCGAAGACCGGGCGGTCGCCGCCTATCGGCAATGGCTGGGCGACCGGCTGGCCCGCGGCGAACGCCTGGAGGAAGTCGGCAATGCCCGACCCGAACTACGTTCGGCGCTGGATCGGGCCGAGCGCTTTCTTGGTCTGGCAACGGTGCTGACTGTGGTCCTTGCCGCGGTGGCGGTCGCCATGGCCAGCCGCCGATACATGCAACGCCACCTCGATGCCTGCGCCGTGATGCGCTGCCTGGGCATGACACACGGCCGGCTGCTGCGCCTGCATGCGGCGCTCTTTTTCTGGCTGGCGCTGATTGGCGCGGGCGTCGGCAGCCTGCTCGGCTTTGCCGCGCATTTTGTCCTGATCCGCTGGCTGAGCGCCTTGCTGGCGATCGAACTGCCGTATCCGGGCTGGTTGCCGGTGGCGGCCGGATTCGGCGTCGCCGGTGTGCTGCTCTTTGGCTTTGTTATTCCGCCACTGCTGCAACTGGCTCGCGTCCCGACCCTGCGCGTGCTGCGTCGCGAACTCGGCCCGCCGCGACCCTTCCTGCTGGGTGGTTACACGCTCGGGCTTAGCCTGCTGGCCGGCCTGATTGTGCTGGTTTCCGGCAACCTGCGCCTTGGACTGCTGACGGTCGGCGGATTCATCGTCGCGCTCGGCGCGTTCTGGGGCTTTGCCCGGCTGGCCATCTTGGTCGTCGGGCGCTGGCGCGGCGCGGCTGGTTTCGGCTGGCGGCAGGGGCTGGCCGGCCTGGCCCGGCATCCGGGCGCCAGCGCCGTCCAGGTCGTAGCGCTAGCCATCGGCCTGATGGCCATGCTGCTGCTGACGGTAACCCGGGCCGAATTGCTCGATGCCTGGCAGAAGTCACTGCCCGCCGATGCGCCGAACCGGTTTGCGATCAACATCCAGCCCGACCAGCGCGCTGCCGTCGAACAAGCCCTGAACGCGGCCCACATCCACAGCGAATTGCAGCCGATGGTTCGCGCCCGGCTGGTCGCCATCGGCGGCAAGGCCGTCGGTGCCGCCAGCTATCCCGACGACGACAAGGCGCAGCGCCTGATCGAGCGCGAATTCAACCTGTCGTGGCGCAGTGCCTTGCCCGAGGGAAATACGGTCAGCGCCGGCTCCTGGTTTACGACCAGCGAGGCGGGGCAGGGGCTTGCTTCGGTCGAGGTTGGGCTCGCCGATACGCTGGGCATCCGGCTCGGCGACGAGCTGGTCTTCATGGCCGCCGGTGTCGAAAAACGGCTGCGGGTGAGCAGCCTGCGCAAGCTCGCCTGGGATTCGATGCGCGTCAATTTCTTCGTGCTGGCGCCGCCCGGCATCCTCGACGATGCCCCAGCCAGCTACATCACCAGCTTCCACCTGCCGGCTGAGCGGGCCGAAGCGGCGTCCGGGCTCGTCCGCCAGTTTCCCAACCTGACGCTGATCGACGTCGGTGCCATCCTTGGTCAGTTGCAGTCGGTGATCGGCCAGGTCGCCGGTGCAGTGCAGTTCGTTTTTCTCTTTTCGCTGCTGGCCGGCGGCATTGTGCTGTATTCGGCGCTGCTGACAGCCTTCGACGAGCGACGCTACGAACTGGCCGTAATGCGCGCCCTCGGTGCCCAGCGGGCGCAACTGCGCCAGGCGCTGCTGGTCGAGCTGGCGCTTATCGGCGGCCTGGCCGGGCTGATTGCCGCCCTGGGCGCCATGGCGCTCGGCGCGGTGGTCGGCCGCCAGGTGTTCGATCTGGATCTGGCCTTCCGGCCATGGTTGCCGGTGCTGTCGGCAGCGGGCGGGGTTGCGTTGGCGATTGCCGTCGGTTGGCTGGCGATACGCCGGCTGGTCATCGTGCCGCCCCTGCTGGCGCTGCGCAACGGCGTTTAGATTTCCAGGTCCGTGACGTTGCAGCCGTCGCGGTAGTTGTGGCGCAGTGCTTTGCACAGTCCACGGATCAGCTGGAGGCCCAGACCGCCCAATGCTACGGTCGGCTCGTTTTTTGGGCCATTTTCAGAAAAATCGAAGGGCGGGGCTTCGTCCTCGTAGCGCGCTGCCAGCGCTTGCCCGTTGCGGCAGACGGAAACGCGGATGGAATGGTCGCTGTCGCCGCCGTAGCCGTGGCTGATCGTGTTGGTGAATAACTCCTCAATGACCAGTTGCAGGCGCTTCGCATCGTCTTCCGTGGCGCCCACTTCGGCGGCTGCGCGGGCGGTCGCCGCGAGCAGGCCGGGCAACTCGGAATAGCGTGCGTTGACGGAAATCTCCGTAAAATGACAGGACATTGAATCGACTCGGGTTTTCTTATGATTAAAACACACTGGGCTGCCCTTTGCGTGCTGGCGGCCACCATCGCCCCGGGGATGGCCGCCGCCGGCGACGCTGCCGGCATGGTCAAGGTCGTCAAAGGGACGGTCAGTATCGAGCGGAACGGCAAGCGGCAGACGGCCGGCGTCGGTATGCCGGTCGAAGTCGCCGACCGCATACGGACCGGGGCTGACGGCTCGGTGGGTGTCACGCTGCGCGACAACACCCTGCTGTCGGCCGGGCCAAATTCGCTGGTCGTGATCGAGAAATTCGCGTTCGACAACACCACGCAGGACGGCCACATGTCGGTCGGTATCCGCCGCGGCACGCTGTCCGTCGCCTCGGGAAAGATTGCCAAGCGGACCCCGGAATCGGTCGATTTCCACACACCGACGTCGGTACTCGGCGTGCGCGGTACCGAGTTTGTCGTCGAAGTGGCGGGAGATCGCGATGAATAAGGCCAAGCTCTCACTGGCGCTGGCCGGGTTGCTCGTTCTCGCTGGCTGCACGACCGAGCGCGTAGTGCTGCTGCCGTCAGCCAATGGTGCAAGCAGCGCCGTCGTCGTTCGCGATGCCAAGGGCGAAGTGTTGCTCGACAAGCCCTACGCGGCGGTCAAGCGCAGTCTGGATGCCAACACCGGCTACCAGTCGTCGCCCGACGAGGTCAAGGCGCGTTTTGCCGGCGCCCTGGCTGCCCAGCCGGCCCGTCCGGCCAGCTACGTGCTGTATTTTGAGGCTGGCGGCAACGTGCTGACGCCGGAATCGCAGTCGGCATTGACCACTATCCGCCAGGAAATTGCCGAACGGGCCGCCTCGGAAGTCATGGTTATCGGCCATACCGACCGCGTCGGCAGCGTCGAGGACAACGACCGACTGTCGCAGAAGCGGGCCGAGGGCCTGCGCGACCTGCTGGTCGAGTCGGGCGTGCCTGCCGAAAAGATGGAAGCCGTTGGCCGCGGCGAACGCGACCCGCTGGTGCCCACGGCGGATGAAGTCGACGAACCGAAGAACCGGCGCGTCGAGATCAGCGTGCGTTAGTCCAGCGCATCAGGAGCAGGGTCAGGTCGTCCGCCGCCGGCTGGCCTGACTCGAAGCGCCGTACGCTGTCGCGCAACGCGTCAGCGGCATCCTGCAGGCTACTCGTCGCCGGAATCTCGGCCAGGCAGTCCAGCAGACGGTCGCTGCCAAACAGCTTGGTACCGTTCATGGCTTCGGTCACGCCATCGGTGAACAGGCAAAGCAGGTCGCCGGGCTGCAACTGCGTCCGGGCGGCGACATAGGGGTAGCTGCCGGCGGCGCAGAGCGGCGGGCCTGAGATGGCTTCCGTGTCGATCCGCGACAGGTTGCCCTGGCGGCGCAGGATCGGCGCATCGTGGCCGGCGCAGACGTATTCCATGGCGCCATCCTCGATGTCGATGACGGCGATGAAGGCGGTGACGAACAAGTATTCCGGGTTTTCGCGGTTCAGCTCGGCCTCGATGTCGCGCAGGGCCAGACCGAGGTCGGCGTGACGACGGGTCAGCGTGCCGGTCAGGGTTTTCGAGATGGCCATGAACAGGCTGGCCGGCACGCCCTTACCGGACACATCGCCGATCGCCAGGCAGAGCCGCCGCTCGTCGAGCATGAAGCAGTCGTAGTAGTCGCCGCCAACGGCACGCGCCGGTTCGAGCAGGGCGGCGACCGAAAAGCGGCGTTCGTCGGCAAACAACGTCTTCGGGTCGGGCAGCAGACCCATCTGGATGCGTCGCGCCGCATCGAGTTCGCCGTTGACCCGGGCTGCTTCCTCGCGGCTCGCCTGTAGTTGCCGTTCCGCCTCGCGGCGCTGGCTGTCCGCAGCAATCAGCGTATTGCCGAGCAACAAGATGAAGACGGGGCTGAGCAGCAGCAGTTGCGACGCGCCGTCGAACAGCCAGCGACCCGCCAGGAAGGCGATGTGACCGCCGGCCAGGATCAACAAAGTGACCGCGGCGAAGCTGAGCACTGCGTAGCGCCGCGCCCGCAGCGCCGGAATCGTCGCGATCAACAGCAGCCCACCCATCAGCAACGTGGCCATTTCCAGGCGCGGCATCCAGTGCGGACGCCGTAGCGCCTGGCCAGCCAGCGCGCTTTCGATGACTTGGACGTGGATGTCGATCCCGGGCAGGCTTTCGCCGCGCGGCGTGACGATGCGGTCCTGCAAGCCGGTGCTGTTAAAGCCGATGATCACGAAGCGCGAGTGAAAGAATTCGGGCGGATGAACGCCGGCCAGCACATCGGCGGCTGACAGGTAGTAGCTGGAACTGGCCTTGCCGAAATGCAGCAGCAACTCTCCGTTGGCCTGGGTCGGCAGGCGGTAGTCCCCGATGCGGATCGCGGTCATGCCTTCGGGCCCGCCTTCGGTGACGACGGTGCCACCTTCGCCCAAAGCCTGGCGCAACATTTCCAGTGGCAGGGACAGGAAAGGCAGATCGTTGATCAGGGCCAGTGTCGGCACCCGACGCAGCACGCCGCGCTCGCTGTTTGCCTGCAGCAGCCCCGGGCTGGCGTTGATCAGCCCTTCGCCGGCAGCGGCCTGTTCGAGCAGCGGGCGGCTGGCCAGGGCAGCGGCGAAGCGGGGGAGGTCGCGGCCGCTCCCGGTCTCCTGATTGAAGGCGGGCAAGGGGCGAGCGGGTTGTGTCGAGCCTGGTAGAGGATTGCTCAGGCCGACAACGGCGAGGACGGCCGGCGGGCCGGCCAGCGCCCTGGCCAGTTGGCGGTCGGGATCTGGCAGGCTCGCGATGCTTGCGGCAGGCAGTTCGGGATAGCGCGCGGCCAGTACTTCCGGGCTGTAGCGGTCGCGCTCGGCAAAGACGACATCGATACCCAGCGCCAGCGGCTTGCCGGCCTGGATGCGATCCACCAGCCGTCCGACCAGATCGCGCGACCATGGCCACTGGCCGTGCTTGACCAGGCTCTGGCTGTCGATGCCGACGACGATGACTGGTTCGCTGTCGCGCTGACGTGGCATCAGACGCTGATAGAGGTCGAACTGGGTTTCGCGGACGCTGAGCAGCGGCGTGTTGTCGATGCCGTTGAGGATCAGGGCGGCGATGACCAGCAGGAGCAGCGGCAAGGCCCGGCCGCGTCCGGCGCGGATCACGGCGAGGGCTGGTCCGCTCGGCTTGCTCACAGTTCGATGGTCAGGCCGTCGTAGGCGGAAATGATTTCGAGCGGCGCCCGGCTGCCCCGGGTGATCTGTTCCAGGCGCCGGGTTTCGGCGACCAGCCGCGACAGCTGCTTGTCGTCATGGACCGGCTCATGGTGAAACAGGGCCAGCCGCCGGGCCGCAGCCGCCTGGCAGAGCTCGACGCCGACGACGTTGCTCGAATGGCCCCAGTCGGCCTTGACCGAGACCGCCTCGGCCAGCGAATACATGGCGTCGAAAATGACCAGATCGGCCTTGGCGAAGAAGGCGACGAATTCGTCGTGTTCGGCCGGGTCGTCGAGCCGGTGTTCGGAGTCGGTCGAGTAAACGACGGTGCGCTCCAGGCTTTCGAAGCGGTAGCCGTAGGAGTCCCCGGCGTGCAGTTGCTTTTTTGGCGTGACATTGATGCCGGCAATGTAATCCGGCTTGTCCGGTGTCATCAGGTCGAATTCGATGCGGGCGCCGGCCTGGGCGTAGTCGACCGGAAAACTGGGTGCGCGCATCTGGAGGCGAATCGATTCTTCCAGTTGCTGATGGCAGCCGTGGATGACAATGCGGTTGCCGGGGATGTACATGGGCGCGAAATACGGAAAGCCCATCAGGTGATCCCAGTGCAGGTGGGAAATGAAGATGTGGTAGGTCTGCGGGGCCGGTACGCCGTATTTGGCGATTTTGGCCTGACCGAGCGGACGGGCGCCGCTGCCCATGTCGCAGATGAAATGCTCGGGGCTGTCGCCGACGATCTCGACGCAGGCCGAGTTGCCGCCGAAGGTGCCATTGGTGGCGAAGGGGAGCTGGTCGACAAATTCGTCGAGTGCCTGGCGGGTTTTGAAGGTCTTGCCGTTGGCTGCGGTCAGTGCGGAGACGATCTTTTCGCGAACGTCGCGGTGGGTCAGCGCCACCGGCAGGGAACCGCGCGTTCCCCAGAAAACGACCCGGTTCATGCGCCGAGAACCTTGCAGGCGCTATCCACGGAGGCGTAACAGGGAACGATCAGGTTGAAGCGGCTGATCGCGAACACTTCCTGAACCAGCGGCTGCAGCGAAGCGATGGCAAAGGCACCCATCTGGGCCTTGGCGCGGCGCGAGGCCATCATCAGCACGCGCAGGCCGGCGCTGCTGATGTAATCGACGCCGGAAAAATCGAGCAGGACCGGCGGATGCCCCTGGGCACACTGATCGAGCAGGAGATTGAGCGCATTTGTGAACTCTTCGCTCGCCGTGTGGTCAATGCGACCGCTGACTGAAACAATCAGGACGCCAGCCTGTTCGCGTGTGGGAAGAATCATTGTCGCGTACGGGATAGGGGTGTTTTGGAAGCGGCAAGTATGCCATGCCGGTCGGCCCACTCGGGTAAAATAGTGTATGAATTCGAATCAGCAGTCTGTCAGTCAAATGCCGCGTCCGCTCTTTGGTTATCGCAAATTCTGGGCGCACCGCTTTGGCCCGGCGCCCTTCCTGCCCATGTCACGTGCCGAAATGGAGGCGCTAGGCTGGGATTCGTGCGACATCGTCCTGGTTACCGGCGATGCCTACATCGACCATCCGAGTTTCGGTATGGCCTTGATCGGCCGCCTTCTCGAAGCCCAGGGCTTCCGCGTCGGGATCATCTGCCAGCCGGACTGGAATTCGGCCGCGGATTTCAAGAAGCTGGGCAAGCCCAACCTGTTCTACGGCGTCACTGCCGGCAACATGGATTCGATGGTCAACCGCTACACGGCCGACCGCAAGATCCGCTCCGACGACGCCTATACGCCGAACGGCGAACCGAACAAGCGGCCGGATCGTACCGTCACCGTCTATGCCCAGCGTTGCCGCGAGGCTTTTCCGGGCGCCGCCGTGATTATTGGCTCCATCGAAGCCAGTCTGCGCCGCATCGCGCACTACGACTACTGGTCGGACAAGGTGCGCCGTTCGGTCCTGCCCGATTCGAAGGCCGATCTGCTGGTCTTCGGCAACGCCGAACGGGCCATTGTTGAAGTGGCACACCGACTGGCCAAGGGCGAGAAGATCGGTGATATCCGCGACCTGAAAGGCACGGCCTTCATGGCCTCGCCAGGCTGGTTGCCGTCGGATGAGTGGGAAGCCATGGACTCGACCTCGGTCGACACCCCGGGGCCGCTAGTCAAGCATGCCGATCCGTATGCGATGGAAAATGGCCCCGCCCAGGCACCGACCGTAGCATTGCCCGGCGAACACGCCGTACGCATCGTTTCCCGCGAGGAACGCCTGGCCGCGCGGCGCGACCGCCGGGCACACACGGTCATCCGCCTGCCGTCCTACGAGCAGGTTGTGGCCGACCCGGTGCTCTACGCCCACGCCTCGCGCACCTTCCACCTCGAATCCAATCCCGGCAATGCCCGGGCGCTGGTTCAGGCCCACGGCGAACGCGACGTCTGGCTGAATCCGCCGCCGATCCCGCTGACCACTGAAGAACTCGATGCGGTCTACGAACTGCCCTATGCCCGACGGCCGCATCCGGCCTACGGCGAAGCGAAGATTCCCGCCTGGGAGATGATCCGTTTCTCGGTGAACATCATGCGCGGCTGTTTCGGCGGCTGCACCTTCTGTTCGATCACAGAGCACGAGGGGCGCATCATCCAGAGCCGTTCGGAAGATTCGGTGATCCGCGAAATCGAGGAAATGCGCGACAAGACGCCGGGCTTCACCGGTGTCGTCTCCGACCTCGGCGGCCCGACAGCCAACATGTTCCACCTCAAGTGCAAGGACGAGAAGATCGAATCGGCCTGCCGGCGTTTGTCCTGCGTCTATCCGGACATCTGCGAGAACATGAATACCGACCACTCGAAGCTGATCTCGCTGTACCGCAAGGCGCGTTCGCTGAAGGGGGTCAAGAAGGTGCTGATCGGCTCCGGGTTGCGCTACGACCTCGCCGTGCGCTCTCCCGAATACATCAAGGAACTGGTCACCCACCACGTTGGCGGCTATCTGAAAATCGCGCCGGAACATACCGAGGAGGGTGTGCTCTCCAAGATGATGAAGCCCGGCATCGGCTCTTATGACCGCTTCAAGCAATTATTCGACCGTTTTTCGCGCGAGGCCGGCAAGGAGCAATACCTGATCCCGTACTTCATCGCAGCCCATCCGGGGACAACCGACGAGGACATGCTCAACCTGGCGCTGTGGCTGAAGAAGAACAATTTCCGGCTCGACCAGGTGCAAACCTTCATCCCGACCCCGATGGCGATGGCAACGACGATGTACCACAGCGAGCGCAATCCGCTGCGCAAGGTCAATCGCAGTAGCGAACACGTCGGGGCCGTGCGCAACGGCCGCCAGCGCAAGCTGCAGAAGGCGTTCCTGCGCTATCACGATCCGGCCAACTGGCCGCTACTGCGCGAGGCGCTGAAGGAAATGGGCCGGGCCGACCTGATCGGCAACGGCAAGAAGCAGCTGATTCCGGCGTGGCAACCTGCAGGGACGGGCGGTGCATCGGCCCCGACGCGAACACCGGTGCGGCGCAGTACCCCCCCGCTGCGCGGTGCGCCGGTCCGGCGTACGAGGCCCTCCGGGAAGTAGCTACACGGTAATTGACGGGGCAGGAGCAGTGACGATACCCTGCCGGTATATATCGTTGTTTTCGTCAATTTGGTTGCCTTGATGCCCAGATTGACCCCGTTGAACGGCAGTGCCGCGCAAGCCCGGATAGCTGGAGTTCAGATGTACACCGAAAGAACGCACAACAGGCGTGACCGTTGTGGCCGACGCACAAGCGACCGGCAGCACAGCCTTGCCCAGCGTATCGGCCAGGCCTTCCTGAGCGGGTCCGAGCGTCGCCTGTCGTGGGAGGATCAGCGCGCCCAGTACTGGACGCGGCTTTTGTTTTGCGGCTTGGCATTGATGTATTTCAACGTTGGCGGCGAGATACAGGTTCGGCCGTGGACCAGCCTGTTTCTGGTCAATGTCGTCATGTCGATGTACGGCCTGCAGATACTCTTTTTCATGTGGCACGCATCGACCCGGCCGCATGCACCCTGGCGCCAGCACCTGACCATGTGGGTGGACATTGCCGCGGCAACTTTCGCGGCGCTCGCCGATTCGACGCTGAGCTCTCCCGGATTCCTGGTCTTCCTGATGGTTATCCTCGGCAACGGCATGCGCTACGGCCTGGCACTATTCGGCGAGGCAGTGATTGGCTGCCTGGGCGCCTCGATCCTGATCGTGTGGCTCCGCCTGCCGGACTACCTGGGCATGTTCTCGGTCAGCGCCATCTTTTTCCTGGTTTTCTTCACCATCATCGTTCTCTATTCCTACTCGCTGACCGCCAAGATCGAGCGGGCGCGATCCAAGCTGGCACACGAACGCAATGTCGATGCGCTGACCGGGATGCTGAACCGTCGTGCCTTGATGGAACGTGCCTCACATTTGTTCCAGTCACCGGAATCGCATGGTGGCGAAATCGTCGTGCTGTTTGCCGACCTTGACGGCTTCAAGGCGGTCAACGATACCTACGGTCACCACGCTGGCGACCGCGTGCTGGTTGCGGTTGCTGAGGCGATTCTCGAGAACGTGCGCGATGTTGACCTCGTCGCCCGCTATGGTGGTGATGAATTCCTGCTCGTCCTGCCCCGGACCTCGCTGGAGGGGGGAGAAATCGTCGCCCAGCGCGTGCGCCAGGGCATCAACGAATGGGCGCGGCAAAACAAGATCGACTTCAACGTGTCGATCGGCCTCGGTTCCTATCCGGCGCATGGTCATGATCTCCAGTCGGTGATCGCTTCGGTGGACAAAGCCATGTATCGCAGCAAGACCGTGCACGGCGGTGGCGGCATCCTGCACGCCGAGGTTTCCCCGGCCGACGCCTAATTCTGCGAGCACGGTAATTCTCGGCAAGTGCCGGCGCATCCGGTAAACTCGCTGCGCCAATGACGAAAGATCGCGATGACTACCCAGACGGACACCCCAACCACCTATGAAAAAATCGGCGGCGAAGCTGCCGTTGGCAAGCTTTGTGACCGCTTCTACGAACTGATGGCGACGGTGCCGCAGTTCGCCGAACTGCGGGCGATGCATCCCGAGAGCCTGCAGGGCTCGCGCGACAAGCTTTTCATGTTCCTGTCGGGCTGGTTCGGCGGCCCGGACCTGTTCGTCGAGAAATTCGGCCACCCGAGGTTGCGGGCGCGGCACATGCCGTTCCAGATCGGTGCCCGCGAGCGCGACCAGTGGGTTGCCTGCATGGTGCTGGCCATGGAGGATGTCGGTATCGAGGAAGGCATCCGCGCCAAGTTGCTGGAGAACTTCTTCAATACCGCGGATTTCATGCGCAACAAGACCGAGTAGGGCGTATTGCGCTTCCGTCGCGTGGATTTTTCCTTCCTCAACCCGCTGGTCGGGCTGGTATATCGCGCTATCGAGCCGCTTGGCTATCGGCCGCTCACCCGGGTTCAAAGCCCCTTCGTTCCTCCAGTGGCTGCCCGTATGGCCACCATGTTGCGCGAAGGCAAGCACGACACGCTGCGTTTCACCCTGAGCAAGCTGCACCGCGACAGTCAGCGCAGCAGCATCGAAGCAATGCTGCAGATTCTGGACGATGCCGAAAACGCCGATCAGTGGATTGAGCGACTGTGGCGGTGGTACCGGGAAAACCGCGAATTCCATGCGAGCAACGTGCTGGCGAGCGGCCTGGTCAAATATGCCTGGCTGAACCGCGGCAACGGCTCGCCCACTCGCCCCACTGAGCGCCAGATGGATGCTGCCCGGGAGGCCTTCGAGGAAGCGGAGCGGCTGATCGACAAGGCAGTGGCCGCGCAGCCCGACAACGTCGACCTGTTGTGCCTGCGTCTGGATACGGCCCGTGGCCTGGGGCTGGATTCCACCCAGCACTGGGCGCGCTTTCGGACTCTGATTGCAGTCGATTCCGGTCACTATCGTGGTCACCTGGCCATGCTTGAAAATCTCAACGCCAGGTGGGGTGGCAGCCACGATGCGATGTTCCAGTTCGCGCGGAGCCGTGCGAAGCAGATGCCTGACGGCCATCCCCTGAAGGCGCTGGTCGTATTCGCCCACTTCGAGATGCGCAACGCGCGCTACTGGTCCGGCGATCCGAATGCCGACGAGTATTTCCTGGCACCGGAGATCGCCACCGAAATCGAGCAAGCCTGGGATGAGTCGGTCAATTCGCCGCAGTTCCGGGACGAATCACGAGCTGACGAGCTGCACAACCTGTTTGCCGCAGCCCTCTATCTGGCAGGGCGCCATGCACCGGCGCGCGTTGCGCTGGGCCGGATGGATGGTCGATGCCTGCCGATGCCGTGGGGCCCGATGGGCGCCACGCCGAAAGAGCAGGGTAACCCGGGCTGGGTGGTGGACCGGATTCGGGCCGAACTGAACCCGGTATAGGCAACTATTTTTGCCTGATCAATGGCTTGACAGGCAACAAAGGATGCTGCAGCGCAGCACCGGATGCTAGAATATCGCCTTTGTCTTTCAGGCCGTCTTCCATGTCCGCTCGCCCCATTCGCAACATCGCCATCATCGCCCACGTTGACCACGGTAAAACCACGCTGGTCGACCAACTGCTCCGCCAGTCCGGTACCTTCGCCGCTCACCAGCAACTGGTCGAGTGCGTCATGGACTCCAACGACCTGGAAAAGGAACGTGGCATCACGATTCTTTCCAAGAACACCTCGGTCGAGTACGAAGGCGTTCACATCAACATCGTCGATACCCCGGGTCACGCCGACTTTGGTGGTGAAGTCGAGCGCGTGCTGGGCATGGTCGATGGCGTCGTCCTGCTGGTCGATGCCGCCGAAGGCCCGATGCCGCAAACCCGCTTCGTGACCAAGAAAGCGCTGGCTCTCGGCCTGCGTCCGATTGTGTTGGTCAACAAGGTCGACCGCGATGGCGCCGATCCCGACCAGGCCGTCAATCTGACTTTCGACCTGTTCGACAAGCTGGGTGCCACCGACGAACAACTCGATTTCCCGATCGTTTACGCTTCCGGCCTGAACGGCTGGGCTGCCATGGAACTCGATCAGCCGCGCGAAAACATGAAGCCGCTGTTCGACACCATCCTGCGCCACGTGCCGGCCCCGGACACCGATATCGAAGCGCCGCTGCAGCTGCAGATCACTGCCCTGGATTACTCGTCCTACGTCGGTCGTATCGGCGTCGGCAAGATCAATCGCGGCAAGGTCAAGACCGGCCAGAACGTGCTGGTCATGTTCGGTACCGAAGAAGAAGCTGCTGAACATGAGCGCACCCCGATCAAGGCCAAGATTGGCCAGGTCTTCGGCTACAAGGGCCTGAACAAGGTTGAGCTCGAAGAAGGCCACGCCGGGGACATCGTCCAGATCACCGGTATCGAAGACCTGGTGCTGGGTTGCACGGTGACCGATCCGGAGCAACCGGAATCGCTGCCGCTGCTGAAGATCGACGAGCCGACGCTGTCCATGCAGTTCATGGTCAACACCAGCCCGCTGGCCGGCACCGAAGGCAAGTTCGTTACCAGCCGCCAGCTGCGCGACCGCCTGCACAAGGAACTGCTGACCAACATGGCGCTGCGCGTCCATGACACGCCGAATGGCGACGTATTCGACGTCGCGGGCCGCGGCGAACTGCACCTCGGTATCCTGCTCGAAAACATGCGTCGCGAAGGTTACGAACTGGCTGTCGGCCGTCCGCGCGTCGTCAAGAAGACGATCAACGGTGTCGAGTGCGAGCCGTATGAAATGCTGACGGTCGACGTCGAGGAAGACACCCAGGGCGGTGTCATGGAAAGCCTCGGCATGCGTAAGGGCGACCTTCAGGATATGGTGCCGGATGGTCGTGGTCGCGTCCGTATCGAATACCGCATTCCGGCCCGCGGCCTGATCGGCTTCCAGGGCGAATTCATGAACCTGACTCGCGGCAATGGCCTGATGAGCCACGTCTTCGACGAATACGCCCCGGTCAAGGAAGGTGGCGTCGCCGAACGTCGCAACGGCGTGCTGATTTCCCAGGACAACGGCGAAGCTGTCGCCTACGCTCTCTGGAAGCTGCAGGATCGCGGCCGCATGTTCGTTAGCCCGGGCGAAAAGCTGTACGAAGGCATGATCATCGGTATCCATAGCCGTGAAAACGACCTCGTGGTCAACCCGATCAAGGGCAAGCAGCTGACCAACGTGCGTGCTTCCGGCACCGACGAAGCGGTGCGCCTGGTGCCGCCGGTCCAGCTGAGCCTTGAAGCAGCGGTCGAATTCATCGCCGAAGACGAACTGGTCGAACTGACGCCGAAGTCGATTCGTCTGCGCAAGCGCTACCTGACCGAAATCGAGCGTAAGCGGGCGGTTCGCGGCTTGTAAGCAGCCTCTTGAACACAAAAAATGGCGGCCTGCATGGCCGCCATTTTTTTGTCCCCCATTGTCTCCCCGGAATTCGCCAGATCTCTCCCTGGTGGCGATTCCGGGCGGCGTTCCGCTAAATGCTACGGTCGGCCAGATATTTTGCCGAAAAATCGAAAGCATTGACCGGCCGTCCGGTCAGGTAGCCCTGGACAGTATCGCAACCCAACGATTTCAGGAATTCATACTGCGCTTCGGTTTCCACCCCTTCGGCCACCACTTCCAGCGACAGGCTCTGCGCCATGGCGACGATGGCACGGACCAGGGGTTCGCTCCCGCCAGTCGAGCGATCCAGGGGCAGGGCGCTGATGAATGATCGATCGATCTTGAGGGTGCTAATCGGCAGGCGGTGAAGGTAAGAAAGTGACGAATAGCCGGTCCCGAAATCATCGAGTGCAATGCGTATGCCGGCATCGCGCAGACGCATCAGTTCTTCTATGCAGCCGCCATCCGCATCGAGCAGTAGCGATTCGGTGACTTCGACCTCCAGGGCCGAGGTTGGCACACCGGCAGCCAGCAGGCCATCGATAATGTAGCGGGAGACCGACGGGCGCCAGAACTGCCGCGGCGAGAGATTGATCGTGATCGGGATCGGGTTGGCATACTGTGTTCGCCATTGGGCGATCTGGGCGATTGCCCGGTCGATGACCCATTCGCCAATCGGAAGGATCAGTCCGCTTTCTTCGGCAACCGGGATAAAGCGATCCGGGGGAATCTGATTGTCGCCATCGTGCCAGCGCAACAGCGACTCGGCGCCAACGACCCGGCGGCTGGCGGTATCGACCTTGGGCTGGAAATGCAGATCGAGTTGATTGTCCTGAATGGCTCGCCGCAGACGGATTTCCAGGCCCATGCGGGAAACGACACGTTCGTCCATCTGCAAGGTATGCGTCCGGATGGTGTTCCCGCCGGCCGCCTTCGCCTCATACATCGCTGTGTCGGCGTGGCGCAGCAAGGTTTCGCCGTCGTTCGCGTCATCGGGAAACAGGCTGACGCCGATACTGGCGCTGGTGAAGTAATCGGTCTCATCGCCAGTGATCGGTGTTGCTATCACATCCTTCACCGTACCTGCGATTGAAAAGACCACTTCTGCATCGGCAAGCGGTGCCACAAGCACAATAAATTCGTCACCCCCCTGGCGGTACAGCCGGGCGTTTTTTGGAAGCTTGTGACCAACGCGTTCGGCCACCAGTTGCAACAACCGATCTCCGGCCCTGTGGCCGAGCGTGTCGTTGATATTCTTGAAACGGTCGAGGTCGAAAAACAGAACGGCTACCCGATGATTCAGGACGCTTGCCGCAGTGATTGCTTCGTTCAGGTGCTCCGCAAACAGCAGACGGTTGGGGAGTCCGGTCAGTACATCGTGCCGCGCAAGGAACTCCATTTCCTCCTGGTGATTGTGGCGCTGAGTGATGTCGGTGACCGAGCCGACCATCTGGTAGGCTTTTCCCCGCCGGTCGCGGACCGCCAGGCCTCGCGAGGCGATCCAGCGATACAAGCCGTCGCTGGCCAGCACGCGGTACTCGCAGTAGAAATACTCGCTTTCCCCTTTCAGGTGTTGAGCGACCGCACGATTGTAGTTGGCCACATCTTCGGGATGCACCAGGCGCAACCAGGCATGGGTATCGGGCAAGAAATCCTGTTGGTACCCCAGTATCTGTAAAAGCCGTCGCCCGACATGGAGCGCCTTCGTTTTGGGATTCCATTCCCAGAACCCGTCGTGCGCCGCCTGCATGGCCATGTCGTAAGCGCGACTGATCGATTGAAAATGGCGCCATTCATCCACGGCGATCCAGGCGAACGCAAGCAATACCAGAATCAGCGACAACGCGGTCCCGATCCCGGGAGCCAGCAGGTAAGCCGGCAGTGCGAGGGCCGCAGCGATGCCCAGGGCGATCAGGTGAAACTTGCGGTTACCCTGCAGCAGCGATGACCAGTTCGGTCGGGACAACTGCAGGCCGGTTCCCGGCATGGTTTCAGCCGCCGGTCATCGACATGAAACGAACCACCTGCGGCGCATCCATCTGTTGCGTAAAGTCGTGCCCGAATGGTTTGATGCCCATGCTGTCGATAATGGCCTGGCGCAAGGCCACGTCATCGCCGCCCGAACGCATAATGGGCAGCAGGCTGGCAGCATCGTTCTGACCAAGGCAGGGATATAGTTCGCCCTTGGCGGTAATCCGCACCCGGTTGCAGGTGTCGCAGAAATTGTGGCTGTGTGGCGAGATAAATCCGACACGCGATTCGCTGCCGGGAATGCGCCAATAGCGGGCCGGACCGCCTGAATTTTCGTCTGAAGGAATCAGTACGAAATGCTGCGCCAGCAAAGCCCGGGTCTCTTCGGAAGAAATGAATGTATTGCTACGGCCATGAATCTCACCCAGAGGCATTTCCTCGATGAATGAAATATCCAGTTCATTGTCGACGGCAAAACGGACCAGATCGACAAATTCGTCGTCATTGGTGCCACGCATCATGACCGCATTCAGTTTGGTCCTGCGAAAGCCTGCCGCATGGGCGGCCTTGATTCCCTTGAGCACCTTGTCCAAATCACCGATCCGGGTGATTTTCCGGAAGCGTTCCGGTTTCAGGGTATCCAGACTGATGTTGATACGGCTAACGCCGGCATCCCGCAAGGGTTGGGCGAATCGGTCCAGTTGTGAACCATTGGTGGTCAGCACCAGGTTTTCCAGGCCAGGCAGAGAACCAAGACGTTCGATCAGCCACATGGCGTCCTTGCGGACTAGCGGTTCGCCGCCGGTGATTCGCAGTTTTATCACGCCGAGCCCAACGAAGACTGAGGCAACCCGCAGGCATTCCTCCAGGCTCATAACCTCCTGGCGGGGCAGGAAAGTCATGTCTTCTGACATGCAGTAGGTACAGCGGAAATCGCAGCGGTCGGTGATCGACAGGCGGACGTAGGTGATACGTCGGCCATATTTGTCGAGCAACGTCCCTTCACTATAACCCGTCGCAGGAATGGCGACCTTAGGTGTGAACTCGGACAATCCCGGGGGGGTGATTTCAGGCTTCAGTGTTTCGTTTTGCATGGCGGGCGGTGACTTTCAACGGTCTGCATGTGCGCGGACGCGACCTCTGTGAGCCGATTATCGGCCCGCGATCACTTCTCTACAAGTAGAGAGATCAAAAATCGAAAAGTTCGCTTGAAATCTGCCAAAGATGCGACTTAAAGCCAAAATGATATTATCATTGGCCACAGTCAAGGTCCTAAACCAGCAGTGGGAGAGGTATGGAAATGCATCCCCGCCATAGGACAAAGAAAGCAAAAAGCCCAACCGTTGGGTTGGGCTTTTTGATACTGAATTCTGGCTCCTCGACCTGGGCTCGAACCAGGGACCTACGGATTAACAGTCCGTTTTAGGCCCCTTGATTTCAGCGGGGAATTTCTAAAAAACCAATAAATACAAGCAGCTTAGCTTACTTTGATTTACCGAGCTTTACCGATATCTGCTGCACTTGTTGCAGCAAAATTGCAGCATCGCTAAGCGGCTATTATAGCGCGCGTTTGAATTATGGACAACTCCAAACAGGCCACTCTCGTGGTTCTCGTGAGTTGATGTATCTATCTGCCTATACTCCTTGCAGCTACTTGGCTGCTTCGAATAGGCAGAGGCTGAATTGGAGCAATTATTCACCCCCGAGTCCTTGGCTGACTACCTAGGACTCGCCAGACAAACAATATATAACCGCAACTCGACGGGAGGAGATTTGCCCGAAATTATCAAGATTGGGCGCCTAATTCGATTTCACCCCAAAGACGTCGAATACTGGCTTGAGTTGCAACGATGCAAGCAGAAACCAATTCCACAGTCAGTGGAGGGCAGTGCGAGGCGACGCGGACGACCAACAAAAGCTCAACAAATTTCTGCCAGAGCCAATAAAAGCATTCAATGAATCGTTGCCAACGATTTGGGGTTGCCGTGATTTTCGATGTCCGTAGATCGGCCTTATTGAATCGCCCCGGAACCTCTAGACGCTCCGAAGCCTTAAACTTAGGCAAAAGGAGAAGTCATGAGCAGCAAGCGTTACCCGGAAGAATTCAAGGTCGAAGCAGTCAAA
>Ga0075163_10000023_pt1 | contig 158474 bp, 151 predicted proteins | sample JI1023141ADNA_FD_71478 | JGI IMG/M metagenome (GOLD analysis project Ga0075163, IMG submission 71478) | Wastewater effluent complex algal communities from Wisconsin, to seasonally profile nutrient transformation and Carbon sequestration -... | ecosystem: Engineered > WWTP > Effluent > Algae...
CGCAGGATGCGCGCCATCGCCAGCATTTGCTGCTCTCCGCCGGACAGCTTGCTGCCCGGGCTGGTTCTGCGTTCCTTCAGATTCGGGAACATCTCGTAAAGTTCTTCGACCGACATGCCGCCGCTGGCCACGATGGGCGCCAGCGTCAGATTCTCCTCGGTGCTCAGCGAGGCGAAGATGGCGCGCTCCTCGGGGCAATAGCCGACGCCGCGGTGAGCGATCTTGTGCGTCGGCACATTGATGATCTCGTTGCCGTTGAGCATGATCGAGCCGGTCCGACGGCCGACCATGCCCATGATGGCTTTCAGCGTCGTCGTCCGGCCGGCGCCGTTGCGGCCGAGCAGCGTGACGCATTCGCCCTTGGCGACGCTGAGATCGATGCCGTGCAGGATGTGCGACTCGCCGTAGAAAGCGTGCAGGCGGGTCAGGCGCAGGAATTCGGGTTGCGGAGCGAAGGCGCTGGTCATGGTCGTTTCTGGTTCAGTGGTGCGCGTCGTTGATGTTGTCGGAGCCGACGTAGGCGGCCAGCACCTGCGGATTCTTCGAGACCTCGTCGTAAGTCCCTTCGGCCAGCACGCTGCCGCGGGTCAGCACGGTGATCCGGTCGCACAGGTTGGCGACTACCGACAGGTTGTGCTCGACCATCAGCACGGTGCGGTTGGCGGAGACCTTGCGGATCAGCGCGACCACGCGGTCGATGTCCTCGTGCCCCATGCCCTGCGTCGGCTCGTCGAGCAGCATCATGTCCGGTTCAAGGGCCAGGGTCGTGGCGATTTCCAGCGCCCGCTTGCGGCCGTAGGGCATGTCGGCCGTCACGCTGTCGGCGAAGCTGCCGAGATCGACCGATTCGAGCAGGGCCATCGCCTCGTCGTTCAGCTGGTTCAGGCTCTTTTCCGACTTCCAGAAATGGAACTCCGTACCCAGCTTGCGTTGCAGGCCAATACGGACATTTTCCATGACCGTCAGGTGCGGGAAGGTGGCCGAAATCTGGAAGGAGCGGACGAAGCCGCGGCGCGCCGTGACGGCCGGCGCCTCGTGGGTGATGTCCTCGCCCTTGAAATGGATGGTCCCGGCAGTCGGCGGCAGGAACTTGGTGACCAGGTTGAACACCGTGGTCTTGCCGGCGCCGTTCGGGCCGATCAGCGCATGGATGGTGCCGCGCCGGACCTTTAGATTGACGTCGGAAACGGCTGTAAAGCCCTTGAATTCCTTGGTCAGGCCGCGGGTTTCCAGAATGACGTCGCTCATCAAGCCCCCTCCCGGCACGCTGCCGTTTTCCGAAGCTTCGGACACAGCGGATCCAAAATTAGTTCGATCGCTGACAGCCATGGATGCACGCTCATGTTGGTCGATTCACTTATTCGAAACCAGTTTTCATACGTTTGATTATTGCATGATTGCAGCGCTTGCCAAGCCCCTAGGGCAAGCGATTCGGCAGATTTCCCGGAGCTCGGCGCACAAGTGCAGCCAAGCGCCGCAAAATCGACGAAAATTCCGCCATGCTTCCCGAATCCAACGTCGACCTCGCCCCCTTCAACACCCTCGCCCTGCCCGGCCGGGCCGCCCGCTACCTGGCCATCACCGCTGCCGGCCAGCTGGCCGATGGCGAACTGGCCACCGACCGGCGCTTCATCCTCGGCGGCGGCAGCAATCTGGTGCTGACCGGCGATTTCGACGGCCTCGTGCTGCACATGGACATCCCCGGCAAGCGCCTGGTCGGGGAAGACGCCGAGGCATGGTACATCGAGGCCGGGGCCGGCGAGAACTGGCATGATTTCGTGCAATGGACGCTGGCCCAGGGCTGGCCGGGGCTGGAAAACCTGAGCCTGATCCCCGGCACGGTCGGCGCCGCGCCGATCCAGAACATCGGCGCCTACGGCCTGGAAGTCGGCGAATTGCTGCACACGGTGACCGCCTGGGATTTTGAAAAACAGGCCTTTTTTGCCTTCGACCGTAGCATTTGCCGCTTTGCCTACCGCGACAGCGTCTTCAAGCAGGAAGGCTGGCACCTGAACGGGCAGATCGCCATCACCTCGGTCGTCTTCCGCTTGCCCAAGGCCTGGCAGCCGAACCTGCGCTATGCCGACATCGGGCAGGAACTTGCGGCGCACCGGATCGCCACGCCGACCGCCCGCGACATCGCCGACGCGATCATCGCCATCCGCCAGCGCAAGCTGCCCGACCCGGCGGTGACGCCCAACGCCGGCAGTTTCTTCCACAACCCGGTGGTCGATGCGACGCAAGCTGAAACGCTGGCCGCCGCCTACCCGACCCTGCCCCGTTACCCGCAGCCCGACGGCCGGGTCAAGCTGGCCGCCGGCTGGCTGATCGAACAGGCCGGCTGGAAGGGCAAGGCGCTCGGCCCGGTCGGCATGTACGAAAAGCAGGCGCTGGTCCTGGTCAATCGCGGCGGCGCGACCGGTGCCGACGTCAAAAAGACGATGGCCGCCGTGCAGGCCGATGTGCGCGCCAAGTTCGGCGTCGACCTGACGCCCGAGCCGATCTTCCTCTGATCCGGCCTACTCGGCCGCCTTGACGTACAGGCAGGCGGCGATGCCGGTGGTCACCGCATCGGCCATCCGGGCCTGGCGCTCGGGATCGAGCAGTTCCAGTTCCTCGTCGCGGTGCTTGATCACCCCGGCCTCGAACAGGACCGCCGGCAGCGTCGTCCGGTAGAGCACGACCAGGTTGTCGTAAAACCAGACGCCGTTGTCGGCGTCGGCCGGCAGGTGCTTGCGGGCATGCCACGGCGACGGCTCGAAGCCGGCCCGGCGCATCATCACGCCGATCGTCGAGGCGCAGCGCAGGCTGGTCGCGAGGTCCGGATTCTGTGCCGAGACGAAGATGCCGTAGCCGCGCTTGACCTCGGTATAGGTCTGCGGCGTACCGTTCCATTCCCAGTTGAGCAACCACGGCTCGCCGATCGAATCGTGATGGATGGCGATGAAGAAATCGCTGCCCGCCGCGGCCAGCGGCCGCGCCGCCAGACTGCCGATATTGCCGTCGAAATTGACTTCGCGGACGGCCAGTTCGCGTTCCCGCAAGGTCGCCGCCAGGACGCGGGAAAAATCGAGGTTGAACTCGAACTCGCTCCGCCCACGGGCGCTGATCGCACCGCTATCCTTGCCGCCATGGCCGACATCGACGGCGACCAGCGGTGCGGCGAATGCTACGGTTGGCAGCAAAAAAAGGGCAAAAACGAAAAAGCAATGCATGTCCGGATTATCTCCGGGATCGGGATGCCCTAACATAGGCGTCCGATCATCATCGAGGTTTGCCCATGCGTTTCTTCGCCCTGCTCCTTGCCACCCTTTGCCTGCCGGTGGCCGCCCAGGAAAAATCCGGGCAAGAGGTTTACAACACCACCTGCATCCACTGCCATGGCGACGGCAAGGACGGCGCCCCAGTCTTCGGCAACCGCAAGCAGTGGGGCAAACTGGTCAGGGAAGGTCTCAACGAACTGGTCCCGACGGCGCTCGTCGGCATCCGCAAAATGCCCGCTCGCGGCGGCAACCCGGCCCTGAGCGATGGCGAAGTCGCCAGCGCCGTGATCCATATGGCCAACGCCGGCGGTGGCCGATTCGCCGAGCCGACCCCGGCCGACCTCGCCCGCTGGCGACAGAAAGCCGACAAGCGCCTGAAGAAATGACATGCCCAAACTGACCGTCTTCGCCCGCCAGACACCGGAACCCGGCTACGACCGCCCGCGCCCCGACCGCCTCGTCCGCGGCAACCCGCAGCGCACCACCCTTGAACATTTCCTCAGCCCTGATGGCGATTTGTCGGCCGGCATCTGGGCCTGCGAGCCGGGGGCCTGGAACATCGCCTTCGCGCCGGGCAAGGACGAATTCTTCTGCGTCATCGAGGGGCGCCTGCGCATCACCGACCACGACGGCGAGGCTGCCGAATTCGGCCCGGGCGATGCCTGCGTCATCCCCGGCGGATTCGCCGGAACCTTCGAAGTCCTTGAAGCAGTGCGCAAACACTACGTCGTGGTGGAACGCCCGGCTTAAATTGCGCTATAGTCCCCGGCCAGCGAGGAGAGCTAATAATGAATGACGACACCAGCCAGCCGCGCGGCACCACCGCCCACATGCCGGACCTGAACTGGAGCCAGGTCCGCGAGACGGTGCTGATGCTCGAACTGTCCGCCGTGCAGATCGAAGCGGCGATGAAGGACAGCAACGCCTCGGTGGAAGTGCTGACCGACTCCTTCACGACCATGGCCGGCTACATGCGGATGATCTCCGACACCATCCAGACGCTGCCCGACCAGGGCGAAGTCGGCATCGCCAAGCAGAACCTGAGCGGCGTCTCGGAACACGTCTCGAGCATGGTCCATCAGGCCATCATCGCCTTCCAGTTCTACGACAAGCTGGTCCAGCGTCTGGCCCACGTCGGGCTGAGCCTCGGCGACCTCAGCGACCTGGTCGCCGACAGCCGGCGGCTGTACAACCCCGGTGAATGGGTCGGCCTGCAGCACAAGATCAAGGCCAAATATTCGACACGTGAGGAAATCGCCATGTTCGACGCCGTCATGCAAGGCATGCCTGTTCAGGAAGCCGTGGACAAGTTCATGGCCGAGATGAAGGAAAAGAGCGACGACGTCGAGCTGTTCTAGCTCGCCCGTCGTCCCGATCATGTCGTTTACCAGCCAACTCCCGGCCGAAGCCCTGGAAGAGGCCCTCGCCCTCGCCGGTGTCGGTTGCTGGCTGTGGCATGAAGACCGTCGCCTGCAGGTTTCGGCCAATTTCCACCAGTTGCTCGGCACCACTCCCGACCAACTGCCGGCCACCCCGGCGGCCTGGCTGGAACGCGTCCACCCCGACGAGCGCGCACAACTGGCCGCCCTGTTCGACCAGCTGGCCGCCAACACGGCGCGCGGCCAAGCTGCTTTTACGCTGCGCCTGAAACACGCCAGCGGCCTCTGGCACCGCTTCGATGTCCGCCTGCCGGCCGCCAGCCAGGGCGATGACCAGGCAGCGCTGATCGTCACCTTCAACGAAACTGCCCGGCCCGCCATCGACCCCACGGCGGAACTCGCCGATGCCGATGACACGCTGGCCCAGATCATCGACAGCAGCCCGGTACCGGCCTTCGTGATCGATGCCGACCATGTCGTCACCCACTGGAACCGGGCCTGCGAGCAAATCATCGGCGTCCCGGCCACCGACATTCTCGGCACGCGCAATCAGTGGCGGGCGTTCTATCCGGCGCAGCGACCGATCATGGCCGATCTGGTCATCACCGGCGAGATGGCGCTGATCCAGAAGCTCTATTCGAACAAATACCGCAAATCCCTGCTCATCGAAGGCGCCTTCGAGGCCGAGGACTACTTCCCCGCCTTCGACCGCTGGCTGTTCTTCACCGCCGCCCCGTTGCGCGACAAGCACGGCCGGATCATCGGCGCGATCGAAACCCTGCAGGACATCAGCGAACGCAAGCTGGCCGAAATCGCCCTGACCGATGCCAAGCGGGCCGCCGAAGCCGCCGCCAACGCAAAGACGGAATTCCTGGCCAACATGAGCCACGAAATCCGCACGCCGATGAACGCCGTCATCGGCCTGGCCCACCTGCTGCTCAAAACCGAGTTGACCGACAAGCAACGCGATTTCATCTCGCGCATTCACGGCGCCGGGCAAATGCTGCTCGGCCTAGTCAGCGACATCCTGGATTTCTCCAAGATCGATGCCGGGCGCATGCAACTCGAGGAAACCGAGTTCGCCCTGGACGGCGTTCTCGACAATGTGACCAGCGTCCTCCTCCATCGGGCGCAGGAAAAAGGCCTGGAACTCCAGTACGTCGTCGATCCGGACGTCCCGCCCAACCTCAATGGCGATCCGCTGCGCCTGGGTCAGATCCTGATCAACCTGATCGGCAATGCCATCAAATTCACGGCCAAGGGCTCGATCACCGTTTTTGTCCGCCGCCTGCCCGACGACAACGGCCAGGCCCATCTCGAATTCGACGTCCAGGACACCGGTATCGGCATGTCCCCGGCCCAGCAGCAAAGCCTGTTCAATGCCTTCAGCCAGGCCGATACCTCGATCACCCGCAAATTCGGCGGCACCGGACTCGGCCTGACGATCAGCAAACGCTTGGCGCAGCTGATGAAAGGCGACATCTGGGTACGCAGCCAACCGAACCTCGGCAGTACCTTTACCTTCAGCATCAAGCTGGCGCTCGGCCGAAACAACGCGCCGACACCGAACCTCGTGCGGCGACGGGCACTGGTCGTCGACGACAGCCCGCTGGCCCGCTCTATCCTGATCGCCTTGCTCGAAAAGCAGGGCTACACGGCGCTCCCCGCCGAATCCGGCGAGCAGGCGCTGGCCATGCTCGGCGATACCCGCACGGCCCGCTTCGAATTCGTCACCATCGACCTCAACATGCCGGGCATGGACGGGCTGGAACTGGCCGACGCCATCCTCAACCAGATCACGCCGGCGCCCAAGCTGGTCATGGTCACTGCCACAGACACCGCCACGCTGGCCGGCGAAACACGCCTGCGTTGCTTCGATGCCGTACTCAACAAGCCTGTGACCGCCGCCCAGATCAGCAAACTGATCAACCAGGGCGAAGCCCCGGCGCCCGCTGCACCGAGCAAGCCCGCGCCGCTGGCCGGCCTGCGCGTGCTGCTCGTCGAAGACATGCCGACCAACCAGCTGATCGCCAGCGAGATCCTCGAATCCTTCGGCATTACCGTCGATCTGGCCGACAACGGCGTACAGGCGCTAAGCAAACTGCTTGAGGAAAGCAACAGTTACGACATCGTGCTGATGGACATCCAGATGCCGGAGATGGATGGCCTGGAAGCCACCCGCCGCCTGCGGGCGAGCGGCCGCCTGGGATCCTTGCCGATCATCGCGATGACCGCCCACGCGATGGATTCGGAACGTCAGCGCTGCCTTGACATCGGCATGAACGATTTCGTGACCAAGCCCATTGACCCTGAAGGACTCAGGGATATACTCATCCGCTGGCGCCCCACCCAGGCGACGCTGGCCCAAGCAAAAAAATTGGAGAGTGCTCCCATGAGCTCCGCTGACGGATTGCCGGATCTACCGGGCATCGACAAGGCCGATGGCCTGCGCCGCATGATGAACAAGCCGGCGCTTTACGAAAAGGTATTGCGTGACTTCCATGCCCGCTTCATGGCCGAACCGGAAGCCATCCGCAATGCCATGCAGGCTGGCGATTTCGCCACCGCCGAACGGCGCGCCCACAGCACCAAGGGCCTGGCCGGAACGATCGGCGCCCAGGGGCTGCAGAACGCCTCGAAGGAACTTGAACTGGCGCTCCGCCAGGGCGAAGCCCTGCCCGACGGCATTTTTCAGCGCTTCGAAAGCGAGTTGAACGCCGTCATCGCCAGCATCGCCCACGGCTTTCGCATCGAGTAAACAGCGCTGACAAGATCGGCGCGGCGCCTCAGAAATCGCTAGGGGCCTGCCAGACGATATTGGCTTTCGAGCCGCCCGCGCCGGTTCTTTCCAGCATGTCGATCAGCGGCCAGGCCCGCTGGCCGAGCGCGACGACCGGCTCCTTCTTTTTCCCGTACTCATCCACTTCATCCTCCACCGGCGGCGCTTCGGCCCGTTGCACGGCCTCGCGCAAGGTCCGGGCGGCCCCGGCCATCTCGTCCCGGGTAAAGCTGCCGCGGGCCGTACATTCCTTGCCGATCGCCTGCAACAGCGTCCGCGCCGCTTCGGCGAACATCAGGATTTCTCCGGTTTCACTCGATAAAAATCGCACCAACATGGCTTTTCCCTTCCTCTGGTGATTCGCTGTTGTCATCCCGCCCGACCTTCATGCACAATGACCAAATGCGGGGAGACAAGAGATGACCACAAATATTACCGCCAATCCCCTGGAGACAGGGGCCGACGAAATGGAGCGTTTCGCGCTGGAAGAGTGCGTCAAGCGCCAGCGTATCGACCATCGCGTTGCCGTGATGATCCTGCCCGACCGGCGCTGCGAAATGGCGATCAAGTTCGCCCGCCTCGGCGCGCACGTGGTCGTCGCCGAAGAGCCTGCCCTCAAGCAGGATATCGAGGGACGCATCCTGGCGGCCGGGATGTCCGAACAGATCCGCTTCGCCCCCTATGTCCTGCCCGACCTGCCCGACAACCCCGATGACGGATTGTTCGACATCATCGTCATCCGCCGCGGCTTGTGCTCCATGCCCTACGACAAGGCCCGGCAGATCGTCCGCCAGTTGCTGTTCAAGCTGAAGATCGGCGGCAAGCTGTACCTTTCCGTCCTCGGCCTGCATTCCGAACTCAGCGAAGGCTATGCCGCCAGCGAGGCGACCATCGACCAGCGCTACGCCGAACTGGCCCCCGCGCTGGCCAGCAAGTACAACATCCACCAGCCGGTCTGCCTGTACACCGAGCGCAACCTGTTCATGCTGCTGCTCGAAGCCGGCGCCAGCGTGCTTCGCACGCTGACCACCACCCACGGAAACGTCAAGGGTATCGCCGTCAGGGTCTGAGCCCGCTTCGCCTACAGCGGCAGCAGGCAAAATCTGCTACAGGCTGATCCGACCCACGCGGCGCAACAGACCGGACGCCGGAACTCCCAGGCTGCGGCGGAACTCGCGACTGAAATGCTGGGAATCGGAAAAACCGGCGGCGATTGCCGCCGTGGTCAGGTTTTGCCCTGCAGCGACGTTCCGCATGCTTGACTGGAGGCGACACCACAGCCGATATCGACGATAGGGGATGCCCATTTGCTCGGCAAACAGGTGCATCAGTCGGGAGGACGACAACCCCTGCGTGGCGGCAACGCACTCGACAGAGAGAGCGACCTCCGGCGTCCGGCGCAGGGCGCCGATCACATTGGCCAAGCGGGTGTCCAGGGGAGACTGGCGGCGGCTGACCACCGAACTGGCGAACAGACTGTCGAGTGCCTCGCCTGTCCAACCTTGGCTGTGTCCGCTTTCGTAAAGTTCACGGAATAATCCAGTTTCCCCGGCCTGGCCGGCGATGACGCCGCATCCGTCAATGCGCTGGCTGACCAGCGTCGCCAGCCCCGACAAGTCAGCTCGCCCTGCCTCTGGATAGAGAACGGCCAGCGGCATTTGCCCGGCATCCAGTTCGTGCGCAATGCCTGCCGGAACAACTGCAGTCCGGCAAGTGACCCACCCCCCATCTGCGATGCGCAGACGAAAGGCACCGTAAAGACCGGCGAGATAGACCGGGACTGCATGGCTGTGCAGGCCAACGCTGTCGAGCACCCCGGCAAAGAAGGTGTCGCGGCCGACGTGAAGCAGCGCATCCCGGGAAATTTCTTGCGCCATGGCAGATTCGTACAAGTCTCGCTGGTCCTCGCTACATAGCATTCAAAACTGGTGAAAGCGCTTGCAATTTGAGCACACATCCACTCACCGACCAATCGAATCCACTTTGGAGGAATAGATGAACCTGGCCGTCAAATTATGTCTTGTCGCGAGCGGTGTCTTTTTCATGACCGGGCTGCTCACCGGCACCTGGAAATACCTGAGCATCCGGGCCAGCCCTGAGCATCGCGCCCACCCCTACATCAACGTCGCCCATCAGGCCGCCCTGGCCTATTCCTTCGCCTGTCTCGTGCTGGCCAGGTTCGCCGAATACAGCCCTTATTCTGACTTCGTGACAGTCACGGCGGCGTCGTTCGCGATCTATCACTTTGCCTTTGCCATCGTCGCTTACATCATTCATGGCGCGACGCGCGATACCGACAATCAGTTCCGACCACCCCATACCCTTGGCAAGCTCCGCCTCACCAAGCCGCTGGTCCATTTCCTGATGTGGTCACTGGTGATCAGCGAAATCGGTGGCGCTGGCCTGCTCTTCTGGGGTTTTTTGCAAACCCAGGTACTGGGTGCCTGAACGACAATGAGCACAAGCCATCCACGGCCTCGTCGCCACCGCATGCACTTGGCCTTCGCACTCATTGCGAGCATCTGGCCGGTGGCCGGCGTCATCGCAGACAGCGAAGAAATCGTTTCGGACCAGGAAATAAGGACCTTTTTCCTTTCAGGCCACCCACTGAAATGTGCAGTCGGCCAAGCTGCGCAGATGCAGGGTGATCACGAGACAGCCATCTGGATCTTTTCAACCTGTGCCCGCGAGAACAACCTCTACGGCATCATGTCGCTCGCCCTGTTCCACGAGCTGGGACTAGGCGTCGAAAAGAGCGACCAGCGGGCGGCCGAACTCTACCGGCAAGCCGCCAATCACCCGGACAGCGCCGGCTACGGCAAGAACGGCAAGTACTACTACGCACTGGCCCTGCTGCATGGCAGGGGCACTCCGCGGGACTTCGCGGCAGGCATTTACTGGATGAGAGAAGCGGCCAGATACGGGCAGACCGATGCCATCGAATATCTTGCCGATTTCGACGCCGGGAAAGATATGCAAGCTTTCCAGCGCTAGAATTGGCAGCCCTAACCCAATAAGACCGGCCAGCGCCGATCTCCCGACACCCAGCATGCTACGACTTGGCATCGACCTCGGCGGCACGAAAATCGAAATCATCGCCCTGGCCGACGATGGCAGGGAATTGCTGCGCCAGCGCGTCGGTACGCCTAAAGGCGACTACATGGCGACGGTGATGGCGGTGGCCGGGCTGGTCGAAGCGGCCGAAGTCAAACTCGGACAGCGCGGCACGGTCGGCATCGGCATTCCCGGCGCCGAATCGCTGGCCACGGGCCTGATCAAGAACGCCAATTCGACCTGCCTGATCGGCAAGCCCCTGCGCCGCGACCTGCAGGCGCTGCTTCAGCGGGAAGTGCGCATCGCCAACGACGCCAACTGCTTTGCGCTGTCCGAGGCGATCGACGGCAGCGGCCGCGACGCCGGGATCGTCTTCGGCGTCATCCTTGGCACCGGGGTCGGCGGCGGCGTGGTCGTCGACCGCCATGTCCTGACCGGCGCCAATGCCATCGCCGGCGAGTGGGGGCACAATCCGCTGCCGCGGGCTGCCGGCGACGATTTGCCGCTGCCGGCCTGTTATTGCGGCCGCGACGGCTGCATCGAAGCCTATCTGTCCGGCCCGGCGCTGAGCACCGATCACCAGCGGCACACCGGCGAAAGCCTCGAACCTGCCGAGATCGACCGCCGCGCGAGCGCCGGAGATGCCGCCTGCGAAGCGACGCTGTGCCGCTACGAAGACCGGCTGGGCCGGGCGCTGGCCGGCGTCATCAACCTGCTCGACCCGCAGGTCATCGTCCTCGGCGGCGGCCTGTCCAATATCGCCCGGCTGTATCGCAATGTACCGGAATGCTACGGTCGGCATATTTTTTCGGATGTTTTCTACACGAAATTGCTGCCGCCGACCCATGGGGATTCCTCGGGGGTGCGCGGCGCGGCATGGTTGTGGGATTGATGGCAAAATCCTCCGACCATGGCGCACGTTTCCCTCTTCGTCGGCGGCATCCGGCCGCTGCCTGACTCCGGCCGGCCGACCGGCATCTACAAGCAGGCAGTGACCGCTGCGCTCGACCTCGGGCCGGAAGGTTTCATTGGTGACCAGCAGGCCGACCGTCGCGTCCATGGTGGCCCGGACAAGGCCGTACACCTTTACCCGGCTGGTCACTACGCCAGACTCGCCGGCCGCTTTCCGGAAGCCGCCGGGCAACTGATCATTGGCAGCCTGGGCGAAAACCTGTCGGCCGACCTCGACGAAGGCGACGTCCGTATCGGTGACATCTGGCGTCTCGGAGGCGCCCGCCTGCAGGTCTGCCAGCCGCGCAACCCGTGCTGGAAGATCGACGAGCGTTTCGGCTGCGAAGGCATGGCCGCCTACATCGCCGAGCACCGGCTGACCGGCTGGTACTGGCGGGTGCTGACGCCTGGCCGGGTGGCACCGGGCGACGCGCTGGCACTCGAAAGCGCCGCCGACACCTTCACGCTGGCCGAAGCGATGCGGCTTTGGCAGGGCCATCGCCCGACCCTCGACGACCTGGACAAACTGGCTGCCGCACCGGGGATCGCCGATAACTGGCGGCTGAAGATCGTCACCCGCGCCAACTGGCTGCGCAACAACCCCGAGAAGGCGGCCCCAGCCGTCAAGGCGTTTCACGTGAAACCGGAGCAACCGTGACCCCGACCGACACCCGGAGCCTGTGGATCAAGCTCTTCCTGCCCTTCGCCGCTGGCTATTTCCTGTCCTACCTGTTCCGCACGGTCAATGCGGTGATCGGGCCGGTGCTCGCCCGCGAACTGGCCATTGGAGACAACGCGCTGGGGCTTCTGACCAGCACCTATTTTCTTGCCTTTGGCCTCGCCCAGTTGCCGCTCGGCATGCTGCTCGACCGCTTCGGGCCGCGCCGCGTCGAATCCGGCCTGCTCTTGCTGGCCGCCGCCGGCGCCGCTGTTTTCGCGCTAGCCGACGACATCGCCGGGCTGGCCGTCGGCCGCGCGCTGATCGGGCTCGGCGTCTCGGCCTGCCTGATGGCCTCCTTCAAGGCGTTTTCGCAGTGGTTTCCGCCCGAGCGTCAGGCGTCGCTGACCGGCTGGATCATGGCGTCGGGGGGCCTCGGCGCGCTGGCCGCCGCCCGCCCGCTGGAATTCGCCCTCGGTTTTACCGGCTGGCGGGAGATTGCCCTGGCGCTGGCAGCGACCACGCTGGCAGTCGCCGCCACCCTCTGGCTCGCCGTGCCGGACAAGCCCGCCGACAGCAAGGGGGCCGGCCTGGCTGATCAGTTCGCCGGGGTGCGTACGGTTTTCTCCAGCCGCCATTTCTGGCGTTACGCACCGATGGGCTTCCTGTTCACTGGCGGCTTCATGGCCGTTCAGGGGCTGTGGGCCTCGCGCTGGATGGCCGTCCTTGAAGGCATGGACGCCCCCGCCATCGCGGCGCGACTGACGTGGATGAGCGGAGCCATGCTGGCCGGCTTCCTGTTCATGGGCTTCTTCGCGACGCGACTGGTCCGGCGCGGGATCAAGCTGGAACGGATCTATCTTGCCGCCATGCTCGTCGCGCTGGCCTGCTTCGCCCTGATCAGCGCCCGCCCTGCTTTTGCCGGCAACCTGCTGTGGCCAGTGCTCGGCGCCTGTTTCTCGCTGTCCAACATCGCCTATTCGCTGGTCTCGCAGGCCTTTCCTCCGACCCTGTCGGGACGGGCCAATACGGCGCTCAACCTGCTGGTCTTTGCCGGCGCCTTCGGCCTGCAATGGGGCATCGGCGGCTTCGTCGACGCGCTGCAGGCAATGGGCTGGGCAGCCGACAGCGCCTACCGGGCCGCTTTCTTCAGCCTACTCGGTGGCCAGGTTGCGGCCCTCGGCTGGCTGCTGCGGCCGGCCAGCAGCCAGCATACCGGCTAAACGGCTTTTTCGATTTTGGGCAAAATTTCGGGCCGACCGTAGCATTTGGCTTCGCCGGCAGCCGAAAGCGGTCAAAACTCCAGCGGATCGACTTCGATGTGCCAGCGCAGTTTCGACGGCGCCTTGAGGCCCTCGATAGCCTCCCGCCAGCGCGGCAGGAAGGCCTGCAAGGCCGGCCGGGAATGCGATTCGGCCAGCAACTGGCCGCGCTCCAGATTGGCCAAGCGGGCCATTTTCATCGGCACCGGGTCGTAGATGAAAACCTTGTCGTGCTCGCCGATCACCGGCAGTTCGGCGGCGGTCTTCAGGAAGGCAATGGCATCGGCCATCTCCGGCGCCTCGGCGCGCAGCATCGCCTGAAAGGCATAGGGCGGAAAGCCCGCCAGTTCGCGTTCCTTGAGCTGGGCCGCGGCAAAGCCCGGGTAATCATGCGCCACCAGCGCGGCAAACAAGGGATGATCCGGGTATTGCGTCTGGATCATCACCTCGCCCTTCAGTTCGGCCCGCCCGGCCCGTCCGGCGACCTGCATCAGCTGGGCGAACAGGCGTTCCGGCGCCCGCCAGTCGGCGGCGAACAGCGCGGCGTCGGCGCCCAGCGCGCCGACCAGCGTCAACTTGGGAAAGTCGTGGCCCTTGGCCAGCATCTGGGTGCCGACCAGGATGTCGGCCTCGCCACCATGAATGCGTTCGAGCATGACCTCCCACTGCTTGCGGCTCTTCACCGAATCGCGGTCGACGCGCAGCACGCGCGCCTCGGGAAACTGCTCATGCAACCAGCCTTCGAGCCGTTGAGTACCGCGTCCGAAGGGGTGGATGTCCTGATTGCCGCAGGTCGGGCAGGCCTTCGGCACGCGATGCTCGCAGCCACAGTGGTGGCAGCGCAAGCGGCGGTCGGCCAGATGCAGCACCATGTTGGCGGCGCAACGCGTGCACCGCGACACCCAGCCGCAGGCCGGACAGGCCAGCACCGGCGCATAGCCGCGGCGATTCAGGAAAACCAGGCTCTGCTCGCCGCGCGCCAGACGCTCCTTGATGGCAGCGATCAGCGGCTCGCTGACGCCCTCCTTGAGCACCATCCGTCGCGTGTCCAGCACATGCACCGCCGGCAGGCTGGCCTCCGGGTTGGCCCGCTCGTGCAGGGTGAGCAGACCATATCGGCCACCCTGCGCGTTGGCCCAGGTCTCCAGCGAAGGGGTCGCCGAGCCGAGCAGGATGGGAATACCGAGCTGGCGGGCGCGGAAAACGGCGATATCGCGCGCCGAATAGCGCATCCCGTCCTGCTGCTTGAACGAGGCATCGTGTTCCTCGTCGACAACGATCAGGCCGAGGCGCGGCAGCGGCGTGAAAATCGACAGCCGGGTGCCGAGCACGATGCTCGCGTCGCCAGCAAAGGCGGCCCGCCAGTTGCGCTCGCGAGCGGCCTCGGCCAGTTCGCTGTGCAGCGAGACGACACCGGTTTCCGGAAAGCGGGCGCGGACCCGCTCCTCCAGCTGGGGTGTCAGGTTGATTTCCGGCACCAGCAGCAGGACCTGCCGTCCGGCCGCCAGGGCACGTTCGACCAGGCGCAGGTAGACCTCCGTCTTGCCGCTGCCGGTCACGCCATGCAGCAGGTACGCCGAGAATCCGGCCGCCGGGTCGATGGCCTCGACGGCCACGGTTTGCTCGGCGGTCAGCGCCGGCGGCGGCAGCGCGGTCGAAACTTTGGCCGGCCGCCCGTTACGCCGGGTCGGCGGATCGATCCGCTTCAGGCCGACCGGCAGGGCCTGAAGCACTACTTCTCCGAAGGCAGCCTGATAGTAAGTGCTTGCAAATTCGCAAAGGCCGAAGAATTCCCTGGGGAGCGGCGGCAGGTCCCGCAGGATTTCACCGGCCGGTTTGAGCTGGTCGACGGGCCAGTCGCTGCCATCGACCACATCGACGATCACCCCCAGCTTCTCGCCGCGGCCGAAGGGTACGCGAACGCGCAGCCCGACATCGCCAGCCGATGCCGCCTCGGCCACATAGTCAAAAAGCCGATGCAAGGGTAAATCAAGGGCAACGCGCAAAACTGGCATGGATTGGCCGGCCAAAGCCGCTATTTCTCCAACAAATCGGGCATTTTGCGACCCAAAACCGGGGGTTTTCGAGTTGTCCACAAAAACTGTGGATAACTATGTGGATTTCTTTTTGAGTTTGGCGCCGGGTAACGGTTTGGTAAGGATTCTGTCACTCTGCCGAAATATTGAGCAACACAACTATTCGTTTAAATTCAACACCTTAAACAAATGCGATCAAGTCAACAGATTTGGTGAATTTATTTCTTGCGAGAGGCAAAACTCTGTGCATAAGTCAAACTCCGCCCCTCGCTTATGGATATTACTTACGTAATAAGCGGCTGTGCGCATGGACCGTTTCAACCAGCGCAGTCACGCTTTCCGGCGGCGTGAATTGCGAAATGCCGTGGCCGAGGTTGAAAACGTGGCCGGTATTGCCCGGACCGAAGCTGTCGAGGACCTTCTTCGCTTCGGCGGCGACGATTTCCGGCTGCGCGAACAGCACGTTCGGGTCGAGGTTGCCCTGCAAGGCCACCTTGTCGCCGACCCGGCGACGGGCTTCACCAATGTCGATGGTCCAGTCCAGGCCGACCGCATCGCAGCCGATAGCGGCGATCTTCTCCAGCCACAGGCCACCGTTCTTGGTGAACACGATGCTCGGGATGCGCTGGCCGTCCTTTTCCTTCTTCAGGCCGGCGACGATGCGCTGCATGTATTGCAGCGAGAATTCCTGATAAGCGGCGTTGGACAGCGAGCCACCCCAGGTGTCGAAGATCATCACGGCCTGGGCGCCGCAGTCGATCTGGGCGTTCAGGTAGGAAATCACCGACTCCGTGGTCACCGACAGGATGCGGTGCAACAGGTCCGGCCGGTTGTAGAGCATCGCCTTGATGTTGCGGAAATCGCTGGAGCCCTCGCCTTCAACCATGTAGCAGGCCAACGTGTAGGGGCTGCCGGAAAAGCCGATCAGCGGCACCGAGTTGTCCAGCGCGCGGCGAATTTCCGACACGGCATCCATGACATAGCCGAGGTGCTCGTAAGGGTCCGGCGCGGTCAGGTTGTTGATCGCCCATTCCTCGCGCAGCGGACGCTCGAACTTCGGGCCTTCGCCTTCGGCGAAGTACAGGCCGAGGCCCATCGCATCCGGCACGGTCAGGATGTCCGAGAACAGAATGGCGGCGTCGAGGTTGTAGCGAGCCAGCGGCTGCAGCGTCACTTCGCAAGCCATGGACGGCGACTTGCAGAGGTTCAGGAAGTTGCCGGCCCGTTTGCGGGTCTCGCAGTACTCGGGCAGATAGCGCCCGGCCTGGCGCATCAGCCAGAGCGGTGTGTACTCGGTCGGCTCCTTGAGAAGGGCGCGCAGGAAGGTATCGTTCTTGGGTCGGCTCACGTCGGACTCCGCCAGAAAATCGGAAAGGCGGAATTATCCGCCTTTCCGGGGCTCAGGTCACTTACGCCAAAAGGCGGGGGTCAGCACAACCAGCAGCGTGAAGATTTCCAGACGACCCAAAAGCATGGCAAAAATGCACACCCAGGTCTGGAAATCACCGAGGATGGCATAGGTCGTCGACGGACCGACCACCCCGAGGCCTGGTCCGGTATTGTTGATACTGGCAACGACGGCGGTGAATGCCGAGATGATGTCGAGCCCGGTAAAGGCGAGAACCAGCGTCAGCGACACGATGCTGACCATGTACATGAAACCGAACGAGAGGACGGCAAACAGGATGGGTTGCGGCGCCACCTGACCGCCGATCCGGATGTTGTAAACCGCATTGGGATGCATGGCGCGCAGCAGTTCGCGAAAGACCTGCTTGTAGAGCAGCAGGGCGCGCATCATCTTGATGCCGCCCCCCGTTGACCCGGCGCTGGTGGCAAAACTCGACAGGAACAGCATCCACAGGGGGGCAAAGACAGGCCACAGGGCATAGTCGACGCTGGCATAGCCGGTCGTCGTGGCAATCGACACCACATTAAAGGCAGCATGACGCATTGCCGTGTCAAGGTCGGGATAGATGCCGTCCTTCCAGATATAAACGGCGACACAGAAGATGCTGACCAGCGTGACACCGATGAACCAGCCGGCCTCCGGATCCTTGAAATAGGGCCGGATGGAGCGCCCACTGACAGCAAGGAAAAGGGTGCCGAAATTCATGCCGGCGATCATCATGAAAACGATGGCGACCAATTCGATGGCCGGCGAATTGAAATACCCGAAGCTGGCATCGTGGGTCGAAAATCCACCGAGGCCCATCGTCGAAAAGGTGTGGCACACGGCATCGAACCAGGTCATGCCGGCCCAGCGGAAAGCGAGCACACAGGCGATGGTCACCCCCAGATAGACCAGCCACAAGCCTTTGGCCGTCTCGGCGATGCGCGGCGTCATCTTGGCATCCTTCATCGGCCCCGGCGTCTCGGCCTTGAACATCTGGCGGCCGCCGATACCGAGCAGCGGCAGGATGGCGATCGCCAGCACGATCAGGCCCATGCCGCCGACCCAGACCAGCTGGTGACGCCACAGGTTGATCGACATCGGCAGTGTGTCTATGTTGGAGAGCACGGTCGAGCCGGTCGTCGTCAAGCCGGAGACCGTCTCGAAATAGGCATCGGTGTGACTGATGCCGAGCTGGATCATCAGGGGAATGGCCGCGAAGGCCGGCAATACCGTCCACACCAGGACGACCATCAGGAAGCCGTCACGGATGTTCAGCTCGCGCTTGCAGCGGCGGTAGCGATACCAGAGAAAGGCACCGCTCAGCATGGTCAGCGCAAAGGCTTCGTCATAGGCCGTCTGGGCGCCGTCGTTGGTCGCGTAGGAAAGGATCAGGGGCGCCAGCATGGTCAGGCCAAACAGCATGATGATCATGCCAAGCGCACGATAGACAGGAGCAAATCGCGTCACGGCCGACCCCTCAGAAGAAGTGGAAACCGACCTGGAACAGCTTCTCGACCTTCTTGACCAGCTTTTTGCGGGTGCAGAAGACGATGACGTGATCGTCCGACTGGATCACCGTATCGTGGTGGGCGATCACGACCTCGCCGTGACGGGTGATCGCCGTCCAGTCGTCGGTTTGGCCAACAATGACCGCCTTGTCGAAATTGCGCACGAGCGCCGCCACGGTCACGCCGTGCGGCCAGTCGATCTCGCCGATCTTCCGACCGACCACTTTCGAGGTTTTCGCATCGCCATGCGCAATCAGTTCCAGTGCCTCGGCAGCCCCCCGGCGCAGGGAGTGGACTTCGGCCACGTCGCCCTGCCTGACATGAGCCAGCAGGGTACCGATCGATACCTGCGCCGGCGAAATGCCAATATCGATCGGCCCGCCTTCGATCATGTCGGCATAGGCCCGCCGGTTGATCAGGGCGACCACCCGCTTGCAGCCCAGGCGCTTGGCCAGGCTTCCGGACATGATGTTGTCTTCGTCGTCGTTGGTCACCGCCAGGAACAGGTCCATCTCGGCGATGTTTTCGCGCTCAAGGAGTTCCTCGTCAGTCGCGTCGCCAAGCAGGACCAGGGTGTTTTCCAGTTCGTTGGCGATGACTTCGGCGCGATCCTTGCGACCTTCGATCAGCTTGATTTCGTAGCGGCTCTCCAGCGACTTGGCCAGTCGCAAGCCGATGTTGCCACCGCCGGCGATCATGATGCGCTCAACCGGGGTCATCATGCGTCGCAACTGGCGAAGGACCGGCCGGATATGCTCGGTCGCCGCCAGCAGGAATACCTCGTCACGGGCCTCGATGACAGTATCCCCTTCCGGGAAGACCGGCTGGTCGCGACGGAAAATGGCGGCGATCCGTGCATCCGTGTCAGGGGGCAGGTGTTCGCGCATCTGCTTGATCGGCTTGCCGACCAGCAATCCACCTTCGTAGGCCCGCACGGCAACCAGGCTGACCCGGTTCTTGGCAAAGCTAAGCACCTGCAGGGCTTCGGGGAACTCGATCAAACGACGGATGTAGTCGGTAATGACCTGCTCCGGGCAGAGGGCAAAATCGACTGCGAAATTCTCCGGAGAAAGCAGCGTGGCATCTTCGAGGAAGTCCCGCGAACGCAGGCGGGCGATGCGCGTCGGCACGTTGAAGACGCTGTGCGCCAGCTTGCAGGCAACCAGATTGGTCTGATCGCTCTGCGTCACCGCGATGATCATGTCGGCATCGTCGGCGCCGGCCTCACGCAGCACGCTGGGCGCCGCTGCATTGCCGACGACCGCCCGCAGGTCGAGCTTGTCCTGCAACTGCATCAGGCGCGCACCATCGCAGTCGACCACGGTGATGTCGTTTTCTTCCGAAACCAGGCCTTCGGCCACGCTGGCGCCGACCTGTCCGGCACCGAGAATGATGACTTTCATGCTTCCCCCCAGACGCCCGGACGCTTATTCTTCGCCGCGTTTGCCGAGCTTGACGTCGAGTTGCTTCAATTTGCGATAAAGATGTGTGCGCTCCAGCCCGGAGCGCTCGGCCAGCTTGGTCATGTTGCCACCTTCCAGACGCAGGTGGTGTTCGAAATACATTTTCTCGAAGGCATCGCGAGCCTCTCGCAGGGGCTGGTCGAGCAGCGGCAGCAGCGAGATCATCTCCGGTGAATCGAGCGCTTCCTGCGGCCTTACCCGGGCCACGTCTTCGGCACTGATTTCCTCCTCCAGCGAGGTCACGGCCAGATTGCGGACCAGCGCATAGAGGTCGTTCCAGCTCGATTCCGGCTGTTGCTTCCAGGCCAGCGTACGCAACGAATTCAGGGCTGCGGTCGAGAAACGGCGAACCGGTACTTCGCCACGCTCGACAAAATTAGTCAGCAACAGGCTGGCTATCTCCGGCAGTTCATCGCCATGCCCGGCCAACGAGGGCATAGCCACCCAGATCTCGTTCAACCGGGTCAGCAGCTTGCTGTCCCAACCCGCCTCGCCCAGTGCCTGGAGCGCTACCACGCTGGCGGCAATCAACTGCAGATTGAGTTTCTCCAGCCGCTCTACGGCAAAGGCAAGATTCATCTGCTGCATCTTGCCCAATGCCGAGAGATCCGGCACGAACAGAATGCCGCCGGTAACCTTTTCCAGCATTTCCTGGGTCAGTGCACTGCTTACGCCGGACAGATCGAGCCAGGGTGCCCGCGGCGGCTGCAACGTGCGGGCGCAGATTTCCGCCATGCCGCCATTGGCACCCTTGAGCAACAGGATGGGCGACTTGGCCGCGGCCTGCTCGAGCCGCCGCTTGAACTCCTTGACGAAGGCCGAGCGGCTGAAAGCTTCGAGCGTCAGCGGCGGCCGTGCCGGCGGCTTGTCGTGCTTGAGCGCCTTCTGCACCGTGCTCAGCAGTTTCTGCAGGGCGATCGGCTTTTCAAGGAAGTCGAAAGCGCCGAAGCGCGTCGCTTCGACCGCCGTATCGATGGTGCCGTGGCCGGACATCATGACCACCGGCATGTTGAGGTGGCCTTCGGCATGCCACTCCTTGAGCAGCGAGATGCCGTCGGTGTCAGGCATCCAGATGTCGAGCAGGACGAGATCGGGACGCAGTTCGCCGCGAATCCGCCGGGCTGCCGTGGCATTTTCCGCCAGACGTACGTCGTAGCCCTCGTCAATCAGGATCTCCGACAGCAGTTCGCGAATGCCGACTTCGTCATCAACGACCAGAATGATTGCCATGCTTGGCTTCCTCCTCCTTCACCAGAGGCAGGCGGATATCGATCCGGGCGCCGCCCTCGGGTGCATTGCTGATTTCAATGGTGCCCAAATGTTCTTCGACAATCTTCTTGACGATGGGCAGGCCAAGGCCGGTACCGCGCGCCTTGGTGGTGACATAGGGTTCGAAGATGCGCGGCAGCAGCTCGACCGGAAAGCCGGGGCCGTTGTCGGCGATGGTCAGCCGGGCACAGCGCCCGATCTGCTCGGTCTGGATCAGGATACACGCTTCGTCGCGCCCCTCCAGCGCGTCTTCGGCGTTACGCAGCAGATTGTGAATGATCTGCCGCAACTGCGTTGCGTCGCCAAGCACCGCTGGCAAATCGCCAGCCAGCCGGCTTTCGATGGTCGCCGACGAGCTTTCGTAGAGGCCGAGGACTTCGCCGATCAGCCCGTTGAGGTCGAGCGGCGCCACTTCCGGGGCCGGCATTCGCGCGTAATCGCGGAAATCGTCGACCATGCGCTTCATCGCCTGGACCTGATTGATGATGGTCTGCGTGCCACGGGCCAACATATCGGCATCGCCATTGCTCAGCTTGTCGGCCAGCTTGAACTGCAGGCGCTCCGCCGAGAGCTGGATCGGCGTCAGCGGATTCTTGATCTCATGGGCCAGCCGGCGCGCCACTTCGCCCCAGGCAGCGCTGCGCTGGGCAGCAATCAGCCGGGTGACGTCGTCGAAGACCACGACATCGCCACCGCCACTCGCTTCCGGCAGACGGGAGCCGCGCAGCAGCAGGACCTGCGGCATGCCGTTCGGGCGCTCCATTTCGAGCTGCGCCTGCCACTCGGCTTCTTCCGTCGCGGCGAATTGTTCGCGGATGAAGGTGCCGAGCGCCTGCTGGCGAGGCCATTCGTCGGCGATGGCACCGATCAGTCCGTTGAAGTCATCGCCCAAAATGGTCAGGGCCCCTTCGTTGACCGTGCGCAAAACGAAGCGCCGGTCGAAAACCAGCACGCCGGTCGACAGGTTGGCGAGGATGGATTCGAGATAGCCGCGGGCCGATTCCAGTTCCGCTCGGTGGCGCTCGGTTTCGCGCCGGGCATCGTCCAGTTGCCGGGTCATACGGTTGAAGGACTGGGTCAGGACACCGAGTTCGTCGCCACTGTAGATCGCCTGGCGCGGCGAGAAGTCGCCTTGCGCCACGGCTTGCGTGCCCTCGGCAAGAATATAGAGCGGCGCAGCCAGCCGTCGGGCCATCAGGTAGGCCAGCGCGAAGGCGCCAAACAGGGCGACCAGCATGGTCAGGGTCAGGGTCAGCGCGTAGATGCGGGTCAGTCCCTGGCGGGCCAGCTGGAGTTCCTGATAGTCGCGATAGACGCCCTGCACGGCATCGGCATCGTGGGCCAGACCCGGCGGTACCGGTTGGGTCAGTTGAAGGATGCGCGGCTCCTCGAACATGTCGCGGGCGGAGACCGGCACCAGAACGCGCAGGTAAAGCTTGCCACCCTCGCCCTCGACGGTGCCGACCGAGCGCGTGTTGCGCGCCTGCTTGAGCTGGGCCTGGCTGGGCAGGTCGGGCAGCAGATTGGCCAGTTCGCCGGTAGCGCTGGACAGCAACTGCCCCCCCACCGAGAACAGCGCTGCCGACTGCACGCCCTTTTCCTCGCGCAGGCGTAACAGTGCGGAGCGGCGCGACGATTCCTGGATGTCGGAAAGCTCGGACGACATGCTGCGTCCTTTCTCGACCAGATCGGCGAGCAGCGAATCGAGAGCCGACCGGCCCAGTTGCAAGCCCGATTCAAGCGCTTTTTCGACGCGAACGTCGAACCAGCTTTCGATCGAGCGGGTGACGAATTGCACCGAGACCCCATAGACCAGCGCGCCGGGCAGGACGGCAATGACGCCGAACATCAGCATCAGGCGCAGCTTGAGGCGTGCGCCGAAGACCTGCGCCCGATAATCGCGCCACAAGGTGCGCAACTGCCAGCCGACGAGACCAACCATGGCCAGCGCCAGGATGACATTGAGGCCGATCAGCAACGGGTAATTCTGCGAAAAGATGACCGTGTCGGCAGCCGTCGACATCAGCAGCAGGAACCACAGGATGCCCCCGATCGCTGCGGCGAAGGCGCCGCCGGCGGCGACAAAGCGCTTCATTTGGACTCCGCCGGAACAGGCGTCGAAGGCACCGACGGCGGGACAGGAGCGGCTACCGGCGGCAGTGCCGGCAGATTGGCCTGCCAGGTCTTCCAGTCGGAAGCCAGGCTCCAGTCCTTGTTGCCGAGCGCCGTGATCTGGAAAGGTCGCGGCAACTGGGTGACATCGAGCCGCAGGCGTAGCGCGGCATCATAGGTTTCACCGGCACGGACGCCCTTTTCTCCGCGCTCGACAACCCCCCAGTTACGCAGGCGGGTCAGCACCTGCAAGGCATCGGAAAGAGTGGGAAAGGACTGATGCAGTCCTGAACCGACCGACAAGCGGTATTGCCGGGTCAAAGCATTGTAGGAAAGCCGGTAGGTCTGGCTGCGGCTGACCAGTTTTTCGTCCAGCCAGTACCAGCGCGCCTTGGTCAGTTCGAAATCGGCAACGAAGTAGAGAGCAACGCCCTTGGTCACCGCTTCTTCGAGGCGCGGGTTGAGTTCGAACTTGAAGTCGGCCGACAGCACATAACCATCGTCACCGGCCAGCAGTTGCGGATTGGCGATGTCGATTTCGGCAGCCCAGGCCAGCGCGGGCAGGAAGGCCAACGTCAGCAACCAGAGGCGCAGTCGTCTAATCACGCTTTTCGAGCAGGCAGTAGAAAAAGCCATCGTGTTCGGCAGTCGGTAGCAGCTGTTCCTCGTGGCGGCGGCTGGCCTGCGGCTGGCGTTCAAGAAAACGATCGATCTGCCCGCCGTTTTCGGCCGGAAACACCGAGCAGGTTGCGTAGAGCAGTTTACCCCCGGGACGGACGACCTGCCAAAGGGCATCGAGAATTCGCGCCTGGGCCTCGGCAAAGCTGGCTATGTCAGCTTCGCGGCGTAACCATTTGGCATCCGGGTTACGACGGACGACGCCACTCGCCGTGCACGGCACGTCGGCGAGCACCGCATCGAAGGGGCGTCCGTCCCACCAACTCGTCAATTTGGCGCAGTCGGCGGCTTCGATTCGCGCCTTCAGGCCCAGGCGATCCAGGGTTTCGGCGATGCGCCGGCAACGGGAAGGCTTGAGGTCGAGGGCCAGCAGATCGAGTTCGCTGCGTTCCAGCAGATGCGCGGTCTTGCCCCCTGGCGCGGCGCAGGCATCGAGAACATGGCTGCCCGACGCCGGATCAAGCAGCGTCGCCGCCATTTGTGCCCCCGGGTCCTGCACGGAAACCAGGCCGTCGGCAAAACCCGGCAGCGAATCGACCGGCACCGGCCGTTCAAGTGCCAGGCCGGTCTCACCGACCGGCGTGGCGACAATGCCGGCGGCGGCGAGAAGGGTGCGGTATTCGTCACGCGAGATCCGGCGGCTGTTGACGCGCAGACCCATCGGCGGCGGAGCATTGCCGGCGGCGACGATGCTCGGCCAGTCATTCGGGTAGGCCGCCTGCAGGAGGGCCAGCCACCAGTCCGGGTGCATCGCAGCGGCGCCGGTATCGGCCGCAAAGGCCGCCGTCAGCGCCGGCTGCTGGCGCAGGAAGTTGCGCAGCACGGCATTGACCAGGCCGCGGAAGTTGCCGCCAGCGATTTCCCCGGCGGCCGAAACGGCCTGATCGACCACCGTGTGCACCGCATCTGGCCGGGTCTCGATGCGATACAGCGCGACCAGCAGCAGGGCGCGGACCTCATCGACGTAGAGCGGCTTCTGGAGCAGGCGGGCAAGGTAGAAATCACCCCGCCCATAGGCGCGCAGGCTGCCATAGACCAGGTCCTGGACGGCCGGGCGGGCCACCGGGTCTACGCGGCCAAGCAGGCCGTCGGCCAGGCTCTGGCCGGCCAGCACCGCGGTGTCGATGCGGGCCGCTTCGAGCAGGGCGTGAGCAAGTGAATTGGTGGGCAGTCGGGACATGGCTGGAGATTATCGCACGCGGCATAATGGGCTTATGCGTCGATTCCTGTTTGCCCTGCTTTTCTTTTTGCCGGCCGCGCCGAGCCACGCCTGGAATGCTGCCGGCCACCGGCTGGTCGCAGTGATCGCCTGGCAGCAGTTGTCGCCGGCGAGCCGGGAAGCGATTGCCACGACGCTGGCCGGACACCCCGACCACGCCCGTTGGGCGGAACGGGCACGCTCCGAGGACGCTGTCGACATCTTTGCCGAAGCCGCCACCTGGCCCGACGACATCCGAAACGATCCACGCTTCCACGACGAAGAGCGGGAGCCACCGACCCCCGCCCTCCCCGGCCTGACGGACACTGCCCGCCACAAGCGCTGGCACTACGTCGATCTCGACACCAGCGACCAGGTCCGCGACGGCGAACTTGACCGCCAGATCAACCGGTTGACGCAAATGCTACGGTCGGCCCCAAAAAAAGACCAAAATGCAGAAACCCTGCCCTGGCTGCTCCACCTTGTCGCCGACATCCATCAGCCCTTGCACGTCGGCCGGCACGGCGACGAAGGTGGCAACCAGGTCGAGATCGAAAACCCGTTCAACAAGCGCCTGCCGTTCACCAACCTGCATACTTTCTGGGACGACCTGCCCGGCCCGCCGTGGCTGCGCGGCCAGCGACTGGAGAAGAACGCGGCGCGCCTGATCGACACCTATCCGGCTCCGGCGCAGGGCAATGTCCGGCTGTGGCGAGACGAAAGTCACCGCCTGCTCGACCAGGCCTACCCGACCGCCAGCGGCAGCTTGCTGCCGATTGTCGACGAGGATTTCCTGCACCGTAGCCGGGAGATCGCCAACCGCCGCATCGTCGATGCCGGCTACCGTCTGGGCCGACTGTTGGAAAGCCTATTCGGCCCCCGGGTTTCACGTGAAACGCCCTAGAATTGCCCCATGAATGGACTGCACCTGATCGCCGACCTCCACGACTGCCGCTGCGCACCGGCGCTGCTGCTCGATGCGCCCGGTCTGGAGGCGTATTGCGTCGATGCCTGCCAGCGCCACGGACTGGCCGTCGTCGGCCGCCTCTTCCATGCGTTCCGGGACGCCGCCGGACTGCCGGCCGGCGTCACCGGCACCGTCGTCCTCGCCGAATCGCACCTCGCCATCCACACCTGGCCGGAAGTCGCCGGCGTGACGCTCGATGTCTACGTCTGCAACTTCAGCGGCGACAACAGCTCCAAAGCTAGAGCACTGTTCGCCGAAGTCATCGACCATTTCGCGCCGAATGACCGGCAGTGTACGACCGTCGAACGCGGTCGGCTGGCGCCGGTAAAGTAGCAGCCGGCTGCTACCCGCCCCTCGACGATTCCTCCGACAATGTTTCTGCACACCGGCAAGCCTGCCGGGTGCATGACAATTCCAAGGAGACAATCATGGCTGCCCGCAAAATCCTGATGCTGACCGGTGACTACACCGAAGATTACGAAACCATGGTGCCCTTCCAGGCACTGCTGATGGTCGGCCACACCGTCCATGCCGCCTGCCCCGGCAAGAAGGCCGGCGACTTCGTCCGCACCGCCATCCACGACTTCGAGGGCGACCAGACCTACAGCGAAAAGCCTGGCCACAACTTCACGCTGAATGCAACTTTCGCCGACCTCCGCGCCGACGACTACGACGCGCTGGTCATCCCCGGTGGCCGCGCCCCGGAATACCTGCGCCTGAACCCCGACGTCCTGGCCATGGTTCGCCACTTCGCCGACGCCAAAAAGCCGATCGCCGCCATCTGCCACGGCGCCCAATTGCTGGCCGCAGCCGGCGTCCTGAACGGTCGTTCGTGCAGCGCCTACCCGGCCTGCGGCCCCGAAGTGCGCTCGGCCGGCGGGCAATATGCCGACATCCCGGTCGATCAGGCCCATGTCGACGGCAATCTGGTCACCGCCCCGGCCTGGCCTGCCCACCCGGCCTGGCCTGCCCACCCGGCCTGGCTAGCCAAGTTCCTGCCGCTGCTCGGTACTTCGATCACCCTTTGACCGACTGCCCGGGCGACGCCGCTCGGGCATCGCCCGTTTCGACTCGGAGACTCCATGTGTGAAATCTACGTCAAGGCCGACCCGATGCTCTACGAGTCGCGGGCCCGCTCACTGCGCATTCATGGCTTCGTGACCAAGATCCGGCTGGAAAACCTGTTCTGGGACATCCTGGCCGAACTGGCCGGCAACGAAGGGATGACGACCAACCAGCTGATCGCGAAGCTCTACGACGAAATCGAGCAATATCGCGGCGAAGTCGAAAACTTCGCCTCCTTCCTGCGCGTCACCTGTCTGCGCTACCTGACGCTGCGTCACCAGAAGCCGGGCGAGAAGCCCAGCCTGGCAGTAGTCGGCACGCTACCGGCCAGCATCCACGAACTGCCGCGCGCCAGCGCAGCCTGAGCCGGCGATCAGGCCGGCAAGTCGAAACGGTCGCCGACCTTCAGCGGATGACCGGCCAGGAATTGCTGGACCGGCAGGCGCTTGCCGCCGGCTTTCTGCAATTCGCCGATCGCCAGCGCACCCTCGCCGCAGGCAACGACCAGAATGCTACGGTCGATGCTCAAAATGGTGCCATTTTCACCTTCGGTCTCGACCGGCCTGGCCTGCCAGATCTTGACCGTCTGGCCGCCGAACAAAGCTTGCGCGCCGGGAAACGGATTGAAGGCACGAATGTGGCGATCCAGTTCGGCAGCGCTCTTCGACCAGTCGATCAGCGCCTCGGACTTTTCTATCTTGTGCGCGTAAGTCACGCCTTCGGCCGGTTGCGCTTCGGCCGGCAGTGGCAGCTTGCCCAGCGCCTCGACGACCAGCGCGGCGCCCAGCGCGGCCAGACGGTCGTGCAGCGTCGCCGTGGTATCGCTCGTTTCAATTGGAAAGGCACCGCGCAGCAGCACCGGGCCAGTATCCAGGCCGGCCTCCATCTGCATGATGCAGACACCCGTTTCGGCGTCGCCGGCCAGCAGGGCGCGCTGGATCGGCGCCGCTCCGCGCCAGCGCGGCAGCAGCGAACCATGGATGTTGATACAGCCGAAGCGCGGCAGATCGAGCACGGCCTGCGGCAGGATCAGGCCATAAGCCGCAACCACCATGACCTCGGCGCCGACGGCGGCGATTTTCGCCTGCGCCTCTGCGTCCTTCAGCGTCAGCGGTTGAAAGACCTCGATGCCATGTTCCAGCGCCACTTTCTTGACGGCCGACGGCTGCAGGGCCATGCCGCGCCCGGCCGGGCGGTCCGGCTGGGTGAGAACCAGAGCCACCTCGTGGCCGGCGGCGACAATAGCCCGCAGAGCCTGCGCGGCGAACTCCGGTGTCCCGGCAAAGATCAGCCTCATGCGGTGACGCGCGCCTGCTTGGCCAGCTTATTCTTGATACGGAGTTGCTTCAATTGCGACAGGTGGTCGACGAACACCGTGCCATTCAGGTGATCGATCTCGTGCTGGATACAGACGGCAAGCAGGCCTTCCACGTCCATGGTCCGAGTCGTGCCGTCGAGATCCATATAAGTAATGGTCACCTGCTCGGCACGCTCGACCTTGTCGTAGATGCCGGGTACCGACAGACAGCCCTCCTCGCCGACTTGCGAGCCCTCGCAGTGGCTCAGCACCGGGTTGATGAAGACGAGCAGTTCATTCTTTTCCTCCGACACGTCGATAACCACGACGCGCTTGTGCACATCGACCTGGGTCGCGGCCAGCCCGATGCCTGGCGCCTCGTACATGGTTTCGGCCATGTCGGCGACCAGTTTCCGGATGCTCTCATCAATATTGGCAACGGGTTGCGCAACCTTTTTCAGGCGCGGGTCGGGAAAACGCAAAATGGGTAGAAGGGCCATATGAAAACCGGAATAAAAGCTTGCTCGCTCAGGTTATTACGTGCAGAATCTAAAGCAATTCCAAGGTATGGAACGCAAATTGATCGCTGGAATGAGACCACAACGACGATATTGCGTTCCACCGGCACGTGAGGTTACGACTATGGTTCGCATTATATCCGCGCTCATCCTGGCCGTGACGGCCGCCTGCGCATCGGCCGCCGAGCCGCTCAAGCTCGTCGACAACCCGCCGGACCGCCACATCGTCGTCAAGGGCGACACCCTGTGGGGTATTTCCGGAAAATTCCTCCAGCAGCCGTGGCGCTGGCCGGAAATCTGGCAGATGAACAAGGAACAGATCAAGAACCCGCACTGGATCTACCCGGGCGACATCATCCTGCTCGACATGTCGAGCGGTTCGCCGCGCCTCAAGATGGCCAAGCGAGTTGGCGGCAAGGATGGCAAGGCCCAACCGACGGTCTATAGCACCCCGGTCCAGCAGGTCATCCCGAGCATTCCACCCAGTGCCATCGAACCCTTCATTTCGCAGCCGCTGATCGTCGAAGCTGCCGAGCAGGACAGCCCGGTAAAGATCGTCGCCACCGAGGAAGACCGCATCATGGTGGGCAGCGCCGACACGTTCTACGCCAGCGGCATCCCTGATGCCAGCGTCGAGAAATGGCATATTTTCCGCAAGGGAAAAGGGCTGAAGGATCCCGATACCGGCGAAATCATCGCCTATGAGGCCTTCTTCCTCGGCAATGCCAGCCTGGTCAAGCCGGGCGAACCGGCCAACCTGCGCGTCACGCTGGCCAAGGAAGAAATCGGCCTTGGTGACCGCCTGCTCCCCGCGCCACCGGCTGAAATCATTTCCTATGTGCCGCACCGCCCGGACCAGGAGGTATCAGCCAAGGTCGTCTCGATTTATGGCGGCGTCAACGAGGGTGGCCCATCCTCCGTCGTCGCGCTGAACCGTGGCAAGAACGATGGTCTGGAAATCGGCCATGTCGTCGCGATGCACCGTAATCGCATCTCGGCCAGCGTCGATGCCGACGGTCGGCGCACCCTGACCCAGGTGCCGGCAGAGCGCTACGGCCTGGCTTTCGTCTTCCGCGTCTTCAACCGCGTGGCCTACGCTCTGGTCGTCCAATCCTCGAAATCGGTCATCGTCGGGGACTCCGCCACAAACCCGTGATCGACAATATTGAAGGACTGGCCGCCTGGTTGCGGCTGACCCTGATCCCCGGCATCGGCGGCGAGACTCAGCGAAAGCTCCTCGCCGCTTTCGGTTTACCGGAGGCCATATTTTCTGCCGGCCGACTCGCCACGCGCACCGTCGTGGGCGACCGCGCCGACCTGCTGTTCGATTTTGACCCCTCGGACGACATCGACCGTAGCATTGAGTGGGCAAGCCAACCCGGACAGCACATCATCACCTTGGCCGATGAGGCCTACCCCAGAGCCCTGCTCGAAATCGCCGATCCGCCCAGCCTGCTCTATGTACGCGGCAACCCGGCACTGATGCAGAATCGCGCCTTGGCCATGGTTGGCAGCCGCAACGCGACGCCGCAAGGGGTGCAAACCGCCGAAAATTTCGCCAAAGCGCTAGCCGGCCAAGGCCTGTGCATTGTCAGCGGTCTCGCCCTCGGCATCGATGCCGCCGCCCACCGTGGCGCGCTGGCCGCCGGTGGCGAAACCATCGCCGTGATCGGCACTGGCGCCGACCGCATTTATCCTGCCCGCAACAAGGAATTGGCGCTGGCCATCGCCGAACGCGGCGCCATCGTTTCCGAATTTCCGCTCGGTACGCCGTCCATCGCCTCGAACTTTCCGCGTCGCAACCGGATCATCTCCGGGCTGTCGCGCGGCGTGCTGGTCGTCGAAGCCGCCCCGGAGAGTGGCTCGCTGATCACTGCCCGTCTGGCTGCCGAACAGGGGCGCGAAGTATTCGCCATTCCCGGTTCCATTCATTCGCCGGTCGCCCGCGGCTGCCACAAACTGATCAAGCAAGGCGCGAAACTGGTCGAAACCGCAGCCGACATTCTTGAAGAACTGGGCAATTTTGCAGAGCCATCCCGTGCCGAAGTCACCACCGATGAATCGGGCACTGATCCCATTCTCGCCGCTCTGGGGCACGACCCCTGCTCCCTTGACGATCTGGCCGAACGCACCGCCCTGAGCGCCGATCAACTGCTGCCGGAACTGCTCACATTGGAACTCGACGGCCGCATCGCCACGCTACCCGGCAACCGCTACCAGCGCCTCGATTAAGTCCTCTATATATATTGACGGCTTGCCAAGCCGCGCGCCGGGCACTTATCATGCCCCGGCACCCAACAGGCCAAAACATGTCCAAAAAGCTGATCATTGCCGAAAAACCCTCCGTCGCCGCCGACATCGCGCGGGCGCTGGGCGGCTTTACCAAACACGACGACTACTTCGAAAGCGAAGACCTCGTGCTCTCCTCGGCCGTCGGTCACCTGCTCGAACTGGCCTGTCCGGAAGAATTTGAAGTCAAGCGCGGCAAATGGTCCTTCGCCCACCTGCCGGTGATCCCGCCGCACTTCGCCCTGAAGCCGATCGAGAAAACCGAATCGCGCCTCAAGGTGCTGAACAAACTGATCAAGCGCAAGGATGTCACCGGCCTGATCAACGCCTGTGACGCGGGGCGCGAGGGCGAGCTGATCTTCAATTACATCGCCCAGAATGCCAAGTCCGGCAAGCCGGTCCAGCGCCTGTGGCTGCAGTCGATGACCCAGGGCGCCATCCGCGACGGCTTCGCCCGCCTGCGCCCCGGCCGCGAAATGGATGGCCTCGGCGATGCCGCCGTCTGCCGCTCCGAGTCCGACTGGCTGGTCGGCATCAACGGCACGCGGGCGATGACCGCCTTCAATTCGAAGACCGGCGGCTTCCATCTGACCACGGTCGGTCGCGTCCAGACGCCAACGCTGGCCATCGTCGTCGAGCGCGAACGCAAGATCCGCGAGTTCAAGGCCCGCGCCTACTGGGAAGTCGAAGCCGAATTCTCGGCCAAGGCCGGTTCCTACAAAGGCAAGTGGTTCGACGAAGCCTACAAGGGCAAAGAAGACGACGAACACGCCCGGGCCGACCGCCTGTGGGAAGTCGCCCGGGCCGAGGCGATCCGCGCCGCGACGCTGGGCAAGCCCGGCGAAGTCAGCGAGGAAGCCAAACCGGAAACCCGTCTGTCGCCGGCCCTGTTCGATTTGACGACCCTGCAGCGCGAAGCGAACGCTCGCTTCGGTTTCTCGGCCAAGACCACGCTGTCGCTGGCCCAGGCCCTATACGAAAAGCACAAGGTCCTGACCTACCCGCGAACCGATTCGCGCTGCCTGCCGGAAGATTACCTGCCGACGGTCAAGGAAACGCTGGCCGTACTGACCGGCCAGGGTGCCGGCAAGGGCCACGACGAAGTGCTGCTCGCTCGCTATTCGCCGTTCGCCCACCAGATACTGGCCCGCAACTGGGTGCTGCCGAACAAGCGCATCTTCAACAACGCCAAGATCAGCGACCACTTCGCCATCATCCCGACGCCGCAGGCGCCCAAGCACCTGAACGAACTCGAACAGAAGCTCTACGACTTCGTCGTCCGCCGCTTCCTGTCGGTGTTCTTCCCGGCCGCCGAATACATGGTGACCACCCGCATCACCCGCGTCGAAGGCTACCCCTTCAAGACTGAGGGCAAGGTGCTGGTCAATCCGGGCTGGCTGGCCGTCTACGGCAAGGAAGGCCAGGACGGCGACGAAGGCAATTTGGTCGCGGTCGACGCCAAGGAAAAGGTCAAGACCGACGAAGTCACCGTCAAGGCCAACGAAACCCGGCCACCACCGCGCTACTCGGAAGCCACCCTGCTCTCCGCCATGGAAGGTGCCGGCAAGATGGTCGACGACGAGGAACTGAAGGCGGCGATGGCCGGCCGCGGCCTCGGCACCCCGGCCACCCGCGCCCAGATCATCGAAAACCTGATCGGCGAGCAGTATATGCACCGCGAAGGCCGCGAGCTAATCCCGACCGCCAAGGCCTTCACGCTGATGACTTTGCTCAACGGCCTGGGAATCAACGAACTGACCCAGCCCGAATTGACTGGCGACTGGGAATGGAAGCTTGGCCGCATCGAGAAAGGCGAATTCACGCGCGAGGAATTCATGCGCGAAATCGCCGAAATGACCCGTCACATGGTCGAACGCGCCAAGCAATACGAAGCCGACACCATTCCCGGCGATTTCGGCGTGCTGACCGCTCCCTGCCCGAAATGCGGCGGCCAGATTCGCGAGACCTACAAGAAATTCCAGTGCGGCAGCTGCGACTATGCGCTGTGGAAGATCGTCGCCGGCCGCCAGTACGAACCGGCAGAAATCGAGACCCTGCTGACCGAAAGGCAGGTCGGCCCGCTGACCGGCTTCCGCAACAAGATGGGCCGCACCTTCGCCGCCGCGATCAGGCTGAACGACGAACTACAGCCCGAATTCGACTTCGGCCAGGACAAAGCCGACGCCGCCGATGCCGAACCGGTCGATTTCTCGGACCAGGAAAGCCTCGGCAAGTGCCCGAAGTGCGCGGCCAGCGTCTTCGAGCATGGAACGTCCTACGTCTGCGAAAAATCGGTTGGCCCGGCCAAGACCTGCGATTTTCGCTCCGGCAAAATCATCCTGCAGCAGCCGGTCGACACCCTGCAGATGAAGAAGCTGTTGGCCGACGGCAAGACCGACCTGCTCAAGGAGTTCGTCTCCAACCGCACGCGCCGCAAGTTCTCGGCCTATCTGGTCGCCCAGGACGGCAAGGTTGGCTTCGAATTCGAGAAGAAAGTGGCCAAGCCCAAGGCCCCAGCCAAGAAAAAGGCCGACGCCGAAAAGTAGGCATGCGCCTGGTGCAGGAACCCGAAGCCCCCGGATAAATGCCGGGGGCTTTTCTTTGCACCGCCCGGAATGTTGCGACGCACAAAAATATATCCCGATCCCGGAACTTTCACCGGGAGCGCTGTCTACTTCACCTCAAAATTTTCAACCTACCTACTTTGAGGCAACGATGGACGATATTTCCTACCTGGGCATTAGCTTTGCAGTGGTCATTTTTGGCCTGGCTTGTTTGATGGCGGCAAAGCTGTCGTCAAAGACGGCCTACCACTAAGCAAAAAGCCGGGGTTTCCCGGCTTTTTGCTTAGTGGGCGGTGCATCGGCATGACCGCCGAAGCGTTCCACGTGAAACCTCAGCGCGTCGCCGTTGCCCCCGGCAACTGGCAGGAGAGCAATGCAGCGCGCACGGCGTCGATGGCCTGCGGACGCGGAAAGGTGATTCGCCAGACGAGACCGACCGTACGCTTGGGCTGTACGCCAGCAAAGGGCAGCACCTTGACCATAGGCTCCTTGGCAATCAGCGGATCGGCCGCGGTACTCGGCATTACCGCGACACCAGCACCGCTGGCGACCATGTAGCGGATCGTTTCCAGCGAACTGCCTTCCAGCGAGTGTTCCAGCGCATCCGGTGCGTTGAGGCGGGGACAGGATTCGAGCACCTGGTCGCGGAAGCAGTTGCCCTGGCCGAGCAGCAACAGGTTCTGGCCGTCCAGCTCGTCGCCATTGACCTCGCTGCGGGCGGCCCACGGATGGCTGGCAGGGACGACGACGCGGAACGGCTCGTCGTAAACTGGCTGGGCGACCAGGCCGGGTTCGGCGAAAGGCAAGGCGATGACGATGACGTCGAGTTCGCCGGCCTTGAGCGCCGGAATCAGGTTGCCGGTGAAGTCTTCCTTCAGAAAGAGCGGCATTTTCGGCGCCTCGCGGTTGAGGGCCGGAATCATTTGCGGCAGCAGGTAGGGCGCGATGGTGTAGATGATGCCGACGCGCAGCTGGCCGCTCATCGGGTCGCCGGTTGCCTCGGCGATCTCTTCCAGCTTGACCGCCTCTTCGAGTACCCGCCGGGCCTGGTCGACGATGCGCTCGCCGAGCGGGGTGATGCGGACATCGTTGGTTCCGCGCTCGAAGAGCGGTGCGCCGATCTGGCCTTCGACCTTCTTCAGCGCCACCGACAGCGTCGGCTGACTGACGTGGCAAGCCTCGGCCGCCTTGCCGAAATGCCGCTCACGAGCCAGGGCCACGATGTAGCGCATTTCGGTCAGGGTCATTTTACGTAGCCCAGTTTGCGCAAGTCGTCGGCCGACAACCAACGCCATTCGCCCGGCTTGAGGTCAGGTGGCAGCGTCAATTCGCCGACCGCCTCGCGGTGCAGCGCCTCGACGCGGTTGCTGACTGCGGCCACCATGCGCTTGACCTGATGGTATTTGCCCTCGGTCAGCGTCAGGCGGAGCTGGTGTTCGCCGACAATTTCGGCGGCAGCGGCGGCAATCGGTTCGACCTCGTCGGCGAGCAGCACGCCGGCCAGCAGCTGGTCGATCTGCGCCTGATCGAGCGGGTGCTTGGTCGTCGCCAGATAGACTTTCGGCACCTTGCGCTTGGCCGAGGATAGCTGGTGGTTCAGCTGGCCATCGTTGGTGATCAGCAGCAGACCGGTGGTGTCTTCATCGAGCCGGCCGATCGGCTGCACGTCGCGTTCGCGCAAGGGCACCGGCAGCAGTTCGAGGACGCCGGCGTGGTGCTTCGGCTTGCGCGAGCATTCGTAGCCGGCCGGCTTATTGAGCATCAGCGTGGCGAATTCGGCGTAGAGCCAATCGACGCCGTCGACCGTGAAGACGAGGTTTTCGATATCGATTTCGACGAAGGGATCGTCGCAAACCTGGCCATTGATCGCCACACGTTCGCGGCGGACGAGGCCCCGGCATTCCCGGCGGGAGCCGAAGCCGTGTTTCTGGAGGATACGTTCTAGTTGCATGGCGAGGATGTTAACACGACCCGACTAATTCATCGCCCGACCGCCCAGTGCGCGAAGGCGCGCCGCGGACAACGTGCACAAACCGGCAAGGCGCGGTCGACAAAGCGATGGGCGGCCGGGCGATGAAATACAATATATCCATGAATTTCGAACATCTTATCCAGATCAACGACCCGGAAAATCCGCTGGTCGACTCCTTGACCCGCGACCAGCTATGGCAAGGCCTGCTGCATCGCGTCGAGAACCCTGTGCCGTTTCTGCCCGGCCTGGAATCCTGCACCATCCTCGAACGTGAAGCCGCCACCCTGCTCCGCGAGCTGGATTTCGGCCCGGCCGTGATTCATGACCGGGTGACGCTGGTCGACATGGTTTCAGTACTTTTCGACATCCAGCCGTCCGAGGCCCACCCTGGCGGCAGCCTGACCATCACCATCGAGGAGCCGGAACCCGGCTTCCTGTTCCTGCGTTTCGCCTACCAGACGACGCTGGCCAGCGATCCGAATTCAGAGGAACGGGCCTATATCGAATACGTCAAATCGGCCTACCACCAGTCCGACATCGATTGCGTGCGACTGATCCGGACGCTGGCCGCGGGCGGTTCGATCCAGTAAAAAAGCCGAAGGGCTAGCCTTCGGCTTTTCTGTATCCGGTTGAGCGAATGCTACGGTCGGCCCGAAAAAAGAGCCAAAATCGAAATTATTCGACGCCCTGCGAGGCCAGGTAATCCTCGTAGCCGCCGAGGTAATCGACGATTTTGCCGTCGCCCTTGACCTCGAAGACGCGGGTGGACAGCGAGGAAACGAATTCGCGGTCGTGCGAGACGAAGACCAGCGTGCCGGGGAATTTCTCCAGGCCGCTGTTCAGCGCTTCGATCGATTCCATGTCGAGGTGGTTGGTCGGTTCGTCCATGACCAGCACGTTGTGCTTGGACAGCATCAGCTTGCCGAACAGCATGCGGCCCTGTTCGCCGCCGGAAATGACGTTGACCGGCTTCTTGACGTCGTCGCCCGAGAACAGCAGACGGCCGAGGGTGCCGCGGATCAGGGTTTCCAGGTCGCCGCCGTCCTCGATGGTGGCGCGGGCGTAGCCGGCGACCCATTCGGTCAGGCTCTGCTCGCCGGCGAATTCGGCGCTGTGGTCCTGGGCGTAGTAGCCGGGGTTGGCCTTCTCGGCCCACTTGATGGTGCCGAATTGCGGCGTCACTTCGCCCATCAGCAGCTTCAGGAAGGTCGTCTTGCCGACGCCGTTTTCACCGATCACGGCGATCTTCTCGCCGGCGTTGATGGTCAGCGTCAGGTTGTTGAAAATCTTGCGCTCGCTACCCTCGTAAGCGAAGGACAGGTTCTCGATTTCGACCGCCTGGCGGTGCAGTTTGGCCTTTTCGTCGTAGTCGAAGCGGATCCACGGGTACTGGCGCGACGACGGCTTGACGTCTTCCGGCTTCAACTTGTCGATCAGCTTCATCCGGCTGGTCGCCTGCTTGGCCTTGGAGGCATTGGCCGAGAAGCGGCGGACGAAGGTCTGCAGTTCGGCGATGCGTTCCTTGGCCTTTGCATTGGCGTTCGACTGGCGTTCGCGGGCGGCCTGCGCGGCCTCCATGAAGTCATCGTAGTTGCCGGCGTAGGTGGTGATCTTGCCGTAGTCGAGGTCGGCCATGTGGGTGCAGACCTGGTTCAGGAAGTGGCGATCGTGCGAGATGATGATCATCGTCGACTCGCGGGCATTGAGCACATCTTCCAGCCAGCGGATGGTGTTGATGTCGAGGTTGTTGGTCGGTTCGTCGAGCAACAGGATGTCCGGGTTGGCGAACAGCGCCTGGCAGAGCAGCACGCGCAGCTTCCAGCCGGGCGCGACCTGGCTCATCGGGCCGTTGTGCTGTTCGGTCGGGATGCCGACTCCGAGCAGCAGTTCGCCAGCCCGCGATTCGGCGGTATAGCCATCGAATTCGCCGAACTGGTGTTCGAGATCGGCGGCCTTCATGTAATCGTCTTCAGTCGCTTCCGGATTGGCGTAGATGGCGTCGCGCTCGCTCATGCAGGCCCACATTTCCTCGTGCCCCATCATGACCACGTCGAGCACGCGCATGTCTTCGTAGGCGAACTGGTCCTGTTTCAGGTAGGCCATGCGCTCGTGCTTGTCCTTCGAGACATTGCCGGCCGACGGCTCGAGCGCACCGCAAAGGATCTTCATGAAAGTCGACTTCCCCGCCCCGTTGGCCCCAATCAGGCCGTAGCGATAGCCCTCGCCGAATTTGACGTTGACGTTCTCGAACAGGGGTTTGGCCCCGAACTGCATGGTGATGTTGGCGGCGACGAGCACTTTGATTCCAATCTCTGAAAAGCGGTAAGACAAGGGGCCGAATTCTACCTTTTTTCAAGTACTTGCGGCTACGGCGCTGGACGTTCCTGAAATTTTTGGCATAATTGTCAAAAATGGAGGAGCAAGCATGGAACCGATCTTTCGCGTCGCCGTCGTCGAGGACAATCCCCCGCAACGGATGATCATGACCCGCCTGCTGGAAAAGGAATACAGCATCGAAGGTTTCGACAGCGGCGCTGCCTTTCTGGCCAGCGACGCCATGTTTGACGCGGTGCTGCTCGATATCGAGATGCCGGACCTGAACGGCTACGACACCTGCCGCCGCTTCCGCGAGCAGTCGCGCGGCGGCGAAACCCCGGTCATCTTTGTTTCGGCCCACGACTCGACACCCGAGCGCGTTGCCGCCTACGAGGCCGGCGGCGACGACTTCGTCACCAAGCCGATCGCCGCCCACGAACTGAACCACAAGCTGCGCTCGGCCATCGAACACCGGGAGCGTGTCCGCGCACTGACCAGCGAATCCTCCACGGCCCAGCAGGTCGCCTTCACGGCCATGATCAGCATGGGCGACCTTGGCGTCGTCATCGAATTCCTGCGCAAGTCTGCGCTGGCCACCAGCTACTCGGTCATCGCCGCCCGGCTGATCGCTGCGATGAAGGCCTGGGGCCTGCAGGGTGCGGTTCAGGTGCGCGGCCGCCATGAGCAAGTCAACCTGAACGCCGAAGGTCCGATGTCCGCCATGCAGGCCGCCGTCCTCGAAAAACTACGGGACATCGGCCGGATTTTCGAAATGGGCTCGCGGGCGGTGATCAATTTCGAACACGTTTCGCTGCTCGTCGAAAATCTGCCGGTCGAAGACCCGGACAAGGTCGGACGGCTGCGTGACCACCTTGCGGTGCTGGCCGAAAGCGCCGACATGCGCACCGCTGCGCTCGACGCCACCAACGAGCGCGCCCAGCAAAAACTAGCCGTCGAAGCGACCCTGGCCGAACTGCAGAATGCGATGCAGCACATCGCGGCGCGAAGCAGCGGCGGACTGCGCAAGAGCCAGACCAACCTGCTCGAATCAGTCGAGCAACTGGGCCGCACACTGGCCACGCTGGGTCTGACCGAAACCCAGACCGGGTATCTCGACGACCTGATCCGCCATGCCGAGGAAGAAGCCCACGGCTATTTCGATGCGGTCGCCCAGAGCGACAGCGAATTCACCGAAGTCCTGAACCGCTTGCAGCGTCTGGCTGTCGCCGACTATCGGCTGTAGGGGAGCCAGGCCGGGAACCTGGGTGTAAGATGCAGCCACAAAAAATACACCCGGATTGAGATACAGCACATGGTTCCCCACCTCACCACGGCCCTGACCGGGCCTCTGCTCGAACTGGAGCGCCGCTTCCTGGCGGCCAGCCCGCAGATCGAACACTGGCTGCGCGGCCAGTGGCTGGAACACACGCCGCCCTTTTATTCGTCGGTCGACCTGCGCAATTCCGGCTTCAAGCTGGCGCCGGTCGATACCAACCTCTTCCCCGGCGGCTTCAACAACTTGAACCCGGCCTTCCTGCCGCTCTGCGTCCACGCCGCGATGAGCGCCATCGAGAAAATCTGCCCGGAAGCGCGCAACCTGCTGCTGATTCCGGAAAACCACACGCGCAACCAGTTTTACCTGCAGAACGTCGCGCAGATCGCCGCAATCCTCAAGCAGACCGGCTTGCACGTGCGCATCGGCACGCTGCTGCCGGAAATCGACAAGCCAACCACGATCGAACTGCCCAACGGCCAGAGCCTGCTGCTCGAACCGCTGGTCCGCACCCCCTACCGGCTCGGCCTGGACGGCTTCGACCCCTGCGCCATCCTGCTCAACAACGACCTCTCGGCCGGCATCCCGGAAATCCTCCAGAACCTCAACGAACAGGTCGTGCTGCCGCCGGTCCATGCCGGCTGGGCGGTGCGCCGCAAGTCCAACCACTTCGCCGCCTACGACCAGGTCGCCAACGATTTCGCCAAGGCCATCGGCATCGATCCGTGGCGCATCAACCCGGCCTTCTCGGTCTGCCGCAGCGTCAATTTCCATGAGCGCCAGGGCGAGGAATGCCTGGCCGCCAACGTCGCCGCCGTACTCGACATCGTCAAGGAAAAGTACCGCGAATACGACATCGACGAAACGCCCTACGTCGTCGTCAAGGCCGATGCCGGCACCTACGGCATGGGCGTGATGACGGTGCGCGACGCGGACGAGGTGGTTGCGCTGAACCGCAAGCAGCGCAACAAGATGAGCGTCGTCAAGGAAGGTCTGGAAGTCTCCGAGGTGATCATCCAGGAAGGCGTGCATTCCTTCGAGACGCTCAACGAGGCGGTTGCCGAGCCGGTCATCTACATGATCGACCGCTACGTCGTCGGCGGCTTCTACCGGGTGCATACCGGGCGCGGCAAGGATGAGAACCTCAACGCGCCGGGCATGCATTTCGAGCCACTCGCCTTCGAGACCGGCTGCAACCTGCCCGACTACGGCTGCAACAACCCCGACGCGCCGCCCAACCGCTTCTACGCCTACGGCGTCGTCGGCCGGCTGGCCTGCCTGGCCGCCGCCATCGAACTGGAACGCACCGCGCCGGAAAGCGACGACTGAAAACCGGCGTGGCCCAGCAACTTCACTTCGATAAGCACCTGCTCGGCGGCAGCGCCCGCTCGCTGAAGCTGGCCTTCGTCGTCGATCCACTGGAACATCTGAAGGCGTGGAAGGATTCGACGGTGGCCATGATGCGCGCCGCCGAAAACCACGGCCACGAGGTTTATGCCATCGATGCCGCGACGCTGGGCTGGCGTCGGCCCGATGGCGACCATGCCGGCGGCGTTTGCGGCGAAGCGCTTCACCTCCACCTGCGCCCGGACGACCACGACTGGTACCGCGAAACCGGCCGCGAATGGCTGCCGCTGACCCGCTTCGATGCGGTGATCATGCGCAAGGACCCGCCCTTCGATGTCGAATACATCACCGCGACCTGGCTGCTCGAACGCGCCGAAGCCGACGGCGTCAAGGTCTTCAACCGGCCGCGGGCGCTGCGCGATCATTCCGAAAAGCTGGCAATTGCGGAATTTGCCCGTTTTTCACCCCCGACCGTAGCATTCCGCCACATGGGCCAAATCCAGCGCTTCATCGACGAGCAGCGCGACGTCATCCTCAAGCCGCTCGACGGCATGGGCGGCAGCCAGATTTTCCGCGTCCATCGCAACGATCCGAACCGTAACGTCATCGTCGAGACGCTGACCCACGACGGTGCCCGGACCATCATGGCGCAGCGCTTCATCCCCGAGATCACGCAGGGCGACAAACGCATCCTGATCATTGCCGGCCAGCCGGTGCCCTTCTGTCTGGCACGCATCCCCAAGGCCGGCGAGACGCGCGGCAACCTGGCTGCCGGCGGCACCGGCGTCGCCCAGGAACTGTCGGCCCGTGACCGGGAAATCGCCGAAGCACTCGGCCCGGTGCTGTTCAAGCGCGGGCTGATGCTGGTCGGCATCGACGTCATCGGCGACCAGCTGACCGAAATCAACGTCACCAGCCCGACCTGCATGGTCGAAATCCGCCAGCAGTCCGGGTTCGACGCCGCCGGCGCCTTCATCACCGCCATCGAGCACGCATGTTCCGCCGCCTGATCCTCACCGCCCTCATTCTCTGTCTCGCCGCCTGCGGGCGTGCGCCGTTGCAGGAGCAGCAGGCCTACGTCTTCGGCACCCGCGTCGAAGTGCTGGTCGTCAGCGAGGAAGCCGATCAGGGCCGCCAGGCGATCGCCGCCGTGCTGCGCGAATTCGACCGTCTGCACCGGGCCTACCATGCCTGGCAGGAATCCGAACTGACCGCCCTGAATGCCGCCATCGCCGACGGCAAACCACTGGAAGTAAAGCCCGAACTGGCCGCTTTCGTCCGCGAAGCCCAGGCGCTGTCGAAACAGGGCGACTACCTGTTCGACCCCGGCATCGGCCGGCTGATCAAGCTGTGGGGCTTCCAGTCCGACGAATTCAAGGCCGAACTGCCACCGGCCGCCGAGATCAAGGGCTGGCTGGCCGACAAGCCGTCGATTGCCGCGCTCGACGTCGACGGCAACATTGTTAAAAGCCGCAACCGCCAGGTTGCCCTTGATTTCGGCGGCTACCTGAAAGGCGTCGCCCTCGACCGCGCCGCCACCATCCTGAAGCAGCAGGGCATCCACAACGCGCTGATCAACATCGGCGGCAACATCATGGCGCTCGGCAGCAAGCAGGGCAAAGCCTGGCGCGTCGGCATCCAGCATCCGCGCCAGCCGGGACCGATGGCCACGGTGACGCTGGCCGACGGCGAGGCCATCGGCACCTCCGGCGACTATCAGCGCTACTTCGAGCTCGACGGCAAGCGCTACGCCCACCTGCTCGACCCGCGCAGCGGCTACCCGGCCAACCATACGCAGGCCGTGACCGTGCTGATCCCGTCCGGGCCCAAGGCGGGCACATTGTCCGACGCCGCTTCCAAGCCGATCTTCATCGCCGGCCCTGACGGCTGGCGCGAGATGGCGAGAAAGATGGAAATCGGCCTCGTCTTGCGAGTCGACGCCGGCAACCGGGTCTTCATCACCGAAGCCCTGAAGAATCGCCTCGAATTCCTCGGCCAGGCGCCGGAAATGACGGTCCTCCCGTAAGGACCGGTCACCCGGAAATTCCGTTTTTGGCCCTTTTTTGCGGCCGACCGTAGCATTTGTGCCGACAGCCGTTCAAACGGCCGATTGACGCCCGAATACGCGGAACGGATATCCCGCTACAATGCTGTGAAACTATAAAAATCCAAAACGACTGAACATCTCACCGAGGAGGGGGGAATGTTGCACGGGGTTTCATTCAGGAAGCCGAGCTTCGCCAACAGTCTGGTCCTGCGTATCGGGCTGCTGATCCTGCTTTCGCTGGCCGCCTTTACGCTCTGCCTCTACCTGCTGATCGGCCGGCCCACCGTGGACCGGCTGGCGGAAACCCAGATGCAACTGGCCGCCGAGCAGCTGGAAGCGCGCCTGACGCGCCTGCTCAAGACCGTCGAAGTCACGCTGCGTAGCAGCCAGGGCTGGGGCAAGAACGCCAACATCGACCAGACCCGCCTGCTGCGATTCAACGAATTCTTCTTTCCCATCATCGCCAACCACGGCGAAATCACCTCGGTCATTTTCGCCCACGAGTCCGGCCGTGAAATCCTGCTGCTGATGACCGACGACGGGCGGTGGACCAACCGGATCAGCAATCCAGCCGAATGGGGTAGCCAGACCTACTGGATCACCTGGAACAAGAACCGCGAAATCGAATCGGTCGAGATGCGCGAGCGCAACTACGACGCCCGCGAGCGCCCGTGGTTCAAGGGCGCCATGGCCCTGCCCGACGACAACAGCGTGCACTGGACCGAGCCCTACATCTTCTTCACGACCAAGGAACCGGGCATCACCGCTTCGATGCGGTGGACCGATGCCGATGGCTCGACCTATGTGATCGGCCATGACGTGCGCCTGATCGACATCGCCGAATTCACCACCCGGATGAAATTTGGCAGCCAGGGCAAGGCCGCCCTCTTCCTGAAGGAAGGCAAGCTGATCGCCCCGCCGGGCGACCCGCGCTTCGCCGACCGCCCGGCCATCAACAAGGCCCTGCTCAAGACCGCCGACGAACTTGAACTACCCGAATTCGCCACGGCCTTCCAGCTGTGGCAAATGGACCCGCGCCCGACCCGCCGCCTGCATGCCTTCAACCGCCCGGACGGGCGCTGGATCAGCCTGTTCCGTCCCATCGAGGGCAACACCAGCGGCATCTGGCTCGGTGTCATTGCGCCGGAAAGCGATTTTGTCCCGATTGCCTCCCAGGACCTCCTGCTGCTCGGCCTGATCACCCTGTCCGCGCTAGCGCTCGGCATGATCGTCGCCATCCGCATTGCCAACCGCTTCGGCGAGCCGATGATGGCGCTGGCCGAGGACAGTTCGCGCATCGGCGCCCTTGATCTCGAACAGCCGGTGACCACCGACGCGCCCTGGCGCGAAGTCACCCAGCTCGCCGCGGCGCTCGAAGGCATGCGCCAGCACCTGCGGCATTCGCGCCGGGCGCTGGAGGACGCCAATATCGAGCTGGAAATCAAGATCGCCCGGCGCACGCAGGCACTGCGCCAGAGCCAGGATATTCTGCAAAAGCGAGAAGCCTTCTTCCGCGCCATTTTCGACAATGCCGCGGTCGGCATCGTCAGCCTCAACCCGCAACGCCAGCCCGTCCTGGTCAATCGCGCCTTCGCCCGCTTCGTCGATCAACCGATCGATACCCTGTTGTCGAACCCGGAGCAGATCGCCCTGCCGCCTGACGTTCTCGCCCGGATGGACGATCTGCTCGCCCAAAGCGGCCCGGCCGCCAGCCACAGCCTGCGCAACGAATTCGAGTTCAGCGGACAGCACGGTGAAAAGCGCTGGGGCGATGTGCAGATCGCCACCGTCCGCGACGAGGATGGCCAGCTCGACTCCCTGCTCGTCACCATCCTCGACGTTTCCGACCGGCGCGAGATCGAAATGGAGCTGATCCGCCAGTTCAGCTTCCTGCAGGCCCTGCTCGACACCATTCCCAATCCCATTTTCTACAAGGGCGAGGACACGCGCTTCCTCGGCTGCAACCAGGCCTACGAGGCCTTCTTCGGCGTCAATCGCCGGGAGTTCGTCGGCAAGCGCGTGCTCGACCTTGAATACCTGCCGGAAGACGCGCGGCAAACCTATCAGGCCGAGGACGAAAGGATCATCGCCGAATGCGGCCGGGTCATCCGCGAAGTGCCGATGACCGACGCCGAAGGCCACCAGCGCGACAGCCTCTATTCGGTCAGCGGCTTCCGCCTGCCCGATGGCCGGCCGGGCGGGCTGATCGGCGTCATCGTCGACATCACCGCGCTCAAGGATGCCGAGCGCGAAGCGGAGAAGGCACGAGCCAATGCCGAAGCCGCCGCGGCGGCCAAGGCCGATTTCCTGGCCAACATGAGCCACGAAATCCGCACCCCGATGAACGCCATCATCGGCATGACCCATCTGGCCTTGCAAACCGACCTCAACACCCGCCAGCGCAACTATCTGACCAAGGTCGACAACGCCGCTCAGGGGCTGCTCGGCATCATCAACGACATCCTCGACCTGTCCAAGATCGAAGCCGGCATGATGCACTTCGAGCACGTCAGTTTCAGCCTCGACGCCTGCCTGCAGCATCTCAGCGACGTCAGCTCGCTGAAGGCCCGCGAACGCGGCCTCGAACTGCTCTACGACATCGCGGCCGACGTCCCTGATCACCTGGTCGGCGACTCGCTGCGTCTCGGCCAGGTGCTGCTCAACCTGGTCGGCAACGCCATCAAGTTCACCGAGCGGGGCGAGATCACCGTCACCGTCAAGCTGCTTGGCCGCCACGAACAGGGCGTCGATATCGGCTTCGAAGTCCACGACACCGGGATCGGCATGAGCCCGGAGCAACAGGCACAACTGTTCGCTGCCTTCACCCAGGCCGATACCTCGACCACCCGAAAATATGGCGGCACCGGACTCGGGCTATCGATCTGCAAGCGCATCGTCGAGGAGCAGGGCGGCCAGATCGGCGTCACCAGCCAGCCCGGCATTGGTAGCTGCTTCGCCTTCCAGCTGGCCTTCGGCGTGCCGGTCGGCGAACCCGAAACGCGACGCCGCATCGGCCTGCCCGACCAACTTCGCGCCCTGGTCATCGACGATAGCCCCGGCGCCTGCGAGATCTTCACGCAAATGCTCAAGGCCCTGAACATCGACTGTCACGCCGTGCGCAGTGGTGCGGCAGCGCTGGGCGAGCTGGCCGCCGCCGAGCAGGCGGGCACGCCCTACGGCCTATTGATCGTCGACTGGAAAATGCCGGGCATGGACGGCGTCGAGCTGCTCCGGCAGATCGGCGGGCGGTCCAGCGCCGCGACGGTAATGGCCACCGCCTACGACCACGAGGAACTGCAGGCGGCACTCGGCGACCAGGTCGTCGGCAGCATCCTGAGCAAACCCGCGACGCCCTCCTCGTTATTCGACAGCATTGTCATGGCCCTGCATCCGGAAACCGGGCGGGCCGCCCTGCCGGCCTCCGCACCAGCCATCCTGAGCCGTGAATTTTCCGGGCGGCGGGTCTTGCTGGTCGAAGATAATGAGGTGAACCGCGAACTGGCGCACGAAATGCTGACCAGCGTCGGCCTCGTCGTCGACCTTGCCGAAAACGGCCTGAAGGCTTGCGAGTGCGTTCAGCGCACGGCCTATGATCTGGTCCTGATGGATTGCCACATGCCGGTCATGGACGGCTACGCCGCTACCCGGCGCATCCGTGAGGATTTGGGCATGCGCCAGTTGCCGATCATCGCGATGACAGCGAATGCGCTGGCCAGTGACCGCGAGCACTGCCTGGCCATCGGCATGAACGACCATATTCCGAAGCCGATCGATGTGGCAGCGCTCTATGCCACCCTCGCCCACTGGCTGGGCCAGCCGGATTCACCGCGCACGGCGCCGGTGCTGGCCGAGCCGGCCGTGAAAGCCGACATCGACATCGATGCAGCGCTCACCCGACTGGGCGGCAACCGCCAGATGTTCAACCGCCTCCTGACCCGCTTCCGTGAAAACCAGGGCGATGTCATCAGCCAGCTCGAAGCCGATCGGCAGCGCGACGACAACAGCGCCATGATCCTGCGCGCCCATACGCTGCGCGGCCTGGCTGGCAACCTCGGCGCCCTGAAACTGTCGCGGCTGGCCGGCGAACTGGAGGACAGGGTCAAGACGGGCAGTCCGCACGACAGCGATGATCAGGTCGCCACCCTGATCGCCCGGCTGGGCGAGGCGCTGCCCGACGTGCTGGCCATCGCCGAACTGGCGGTCGAGTCGGCACCGGCCAGCGCTCCCACGCCGACCAGCGAAATACAGCGCAAGAGTCTATTCAATCTGCATCGGCTTCTGGATAATGACGATGCCGCTGCCATTCCACTTTTCGAAACCATGTTGACGTGGCTGCGGCAGGAATTCGATCCGGACCAGGTCGACCGCCTTGACCGGCAAATCCGGCTGTACCAATTCGATGACGCACTCCAGACGCTGCAGCAGTTCGCGGAACAGCCTGACAAACCCTGACCTACCTTCACCGAGGGCCGAATGACGATGACCTCCCTGCTCCCCAAACAATGCATCCTGGTTGTCGACGACAATCCGGAGAACATCGACGTGCTCTCGGAAGTGCTGCGCGACGAATACCGGATCCGGGTCGCCACCTCCGGCGAGAAGGCCCTGAAGATCGTTTATTCCGACGAGCCGCCCGACCTGATCCTGCTCGACATCATGATGCCGGGGATCAGCGGCCTGGAAATCTGCCGGCGCCTCAAGGCCAACCCGGACCGCCGACGCATCCCGATCATCTTCGTCACCGCCATGAGCAGCATCGATGACGAAAAGCGGGGCCTGGAAACCGGCGCCGTCGATTACATCACCAAGCCGATCAGCCCGCCCATCGTCCAGGCCCGGGTCCGCACCCACCTCGCGCTCTACGACCAGTCGCGCGAGCTGGAGCGCATGGTCCAGCAACGCACGCTGGAACTGCTGACCACCCGCCAGCAGATCATTCGCCGCCTTGGTCGCGCCGCCGAGTTCAAGGACAACGAGACCGGCAACCACGTCCTGCGCATGAGCCATTACGCCCGCCTGATCGCCCTCGCCCACGGGCTCGGCGACGAAGCGGCCAGCATCATCTTCAACACCGCCCCGATGCACGACATTGGCAAGATCGGCATTCCCGATTCCATCCTGCTCAAGCCGGGCAAGCTCGACGCCAATGAATGGGGCGTGATGTTCCAGCACCCGATCATGGGCGCTGAAATAATCGGCAAACACGACAACGAGCTGCTCGAAACAGCCCGCATCATTGCCCTGACCCACCACGAGAAATGGGATGGCAGCGGCTACCCGCAACGTCTGAAAGGTGAGGACATCCCGCTCGAAGGGCGGATCGTCGCCATCGCCGACGTCTTCGACGCCCTCGTCTCGGTCCGGCCGTACAAGAAGGCCGTGCCGCTTGAAGAAGCCCTGCAGTACTTCCAGGACCAGTCCGGTCGCCATTTCGATCCGACGCTGATCGAGGCCTTCAAGCGTGCGCTACCGGAAATCCTGCGCATCCGCGAAATCTACGCCGACGAAAACGGCGCCCTGACCGATCTGGAATTCCACATCAAGGAAATCTACGACCACAAGGACGACCCGAAAGGCTACCCCGACGTCCTGACCAGCACCAACGACAGCGAGTAGACGGAAAAAATTTCGATTTTGGCCTTTTTTTGCCGGCGACCGTAGCATTTGCCCTGAAGCCGACCTGAGGCGGGCCACCGCCTGGCTGCACGCCGCCGACGGCCTGTTGATCACCGCCGGGGCCGGCATGGGCATCGATTCCGGCCTGCCAGACTTCCGCGGACCCGGTGGCTTCTGGTCGGTCTACCCGGCCCTCGGCCGCGCCCGCATCGCCTTCGAATCCATCGCCAACCCCGCCGCATTCGAGCGCGACCCGCGCCTCGCCTGGGGTTTCTATGGCCACCGCCTCGGCCTCTACCGGTACACCGAACCGCATGCCGGGTTCCGTATGCTGCGGGCACTCGCCACCAGCCTTCCGGCCGGCGCCCACGTCTTCACCAGCAACGTCGACGGCCAGTTCCAGAAAGCCGGCTTTGCCGCCGATCACGTCTGCGAAATCCATGGCTCCATCCACCACCTGCAATGTGCCGCCGGCTGTAGCGAGCGCATCTGGCCAGCCGACGAATTTCAGCCGCGCGTCGATGCCGAGAATTGCCGCCTGCTCGGTGACCTGCCCCACTGCCCCCACTGTGGCGCCCTCGCCCGACCGAATATCCTGATGTTCGGCGACTGGGGCTGGCTCGACCGACGCACGGCACTGCAACACCAGCGCCTGCAGCAATGGCTGGCCAGCGTAGACCGACTGGTCTGCATCGAAATTGGCGCCGGCACGAATATCCCCACCGTCCGGCACTTCTCCGAAGACTGCGGCGGCAAGCTGATCCGCATCAATCCCGGCGAACCGGAAGTGCCCGATCCGGCCACCGGCATCGGCCTGGCACTCGGCGGACTGGACGGCATCGCCCGGCTCCACCTGGCACTCACCGGCGCCTAAACCAGTCGGCTACTCAGGCAGCTTCGAATCGATGGTCACGGTCACCGGACCATCGTTGACCAAACCAACCTGCATGTCCGCACCGAACACCCCGGTTGGCACCGGTTTGCCCAGCTCCGCCGACAACTTCGCCACGAAGCGCTCGAACAGCGGCTGCGACACCTCGCCCCGCGCCGCCCGGCTCCACGACGGCCGGTTGCCCTTCTTCACCGAGGCGTAGAGCGTGAATTGCGAAACCGCCAGCACGTCCCCGCCGGCATCACAAACGCTGCGGTTCATCACGCCTTTCTCGTCGGCAAACAGCCGCAGGCGAGCAATCTTTCCGGCCATCCAGTCGAGATCGGCCTCGCTATCAGCATCCTCGAACCCGGCCAGAACCAGCAGTCCGGAACCTATTTCGCCCTTCATCTGACCATCGACGCTTACCGAAGCCTGCCGCACACGTTGCACAACGACCCGCATTGAAATCTCCTTCGCAAAGAGAAAAGGCCCCTTCCGGAGCCTCTTCGAGTTAATCCGAAAATTACCGGATTAAATGTCGATCCTTGCGTTCAGCGCATTGGTCTCGATAAAGGCCCGGCGCGGTTCGACCAGTTCGCCCATCAACGTCGTGAAGATCTCGTCGGCGGCGATGGCGTCGTCGATCTGCACGCGCAGCAGGCGGCGGACCTTCGGGTCCATGGTCGTTTCCCACAACTGCTCGGGATTCATTTCGCCGAGGCCTTTGTAGCGCTGCTTGGCGATGCCGCGTTCGACTTCATTGAGCAGCCAGTTCATGGCGTCGGCAAAATTGGTAACGACCTGCTTCTTCTCGCCACGTGCCATCACGGCGCCGGCGCCGAACAGGTCGGCCAGCGTTTCGGCGGTCCGCCGCAGTTGCAGGTAGTCGCCCGACAGCAGCAGATCCTCGTCGATCAGGCCGACTTTCAGGTTGCCATGGTGCATGCGCTCGACGCGCAGCATCCAGCGTTCCTGGATGTCGTCGAACTTGGGCACCATGCGGGTGCCAGCCGGGATGTAAGCCGCAATCAGTTCGGCACTGGCCCGCGCTTTTTCCTCGCTGGACAGATCCACTAGCAGATTGTGGCGAACCAGCGCCTGCAGGACTTCCGGATTGACCAGGTGGGAAAGGCGATCAATCACCGCCTCGGTGGCCAGCCACGAGCGGGCCAGGCCTTCCAGGGCCGGACCGGTGATGCCTTCGGCGCCTGCACGCGGCGTCAGAACGGCCTCGTCGAGCGCCATGTTGAGCAGGAACTGATGGTATTCCTGGTCGTCCTTCAGGTAGCGCTCGGTCTTGCCGTGCTTGACCTTGTAGAGCGGCGGCTGGGCGATATAGACGTAGCCGCGGTCGATCAGCTCGGGCATCTGGCGATAGAGCAGCGTCAGCAACAGGGTGCGGATGTGCGCACCGTCGACGTCGGCGTCGGTCATGATGATGATGCGGTGGTAGCGCAGCTTTTCGACATTGAAATCATCCTTGCCGATGCCGGTGCCGAGCGCGGTGATCAGCGTGACGATCTGCTCGGACGAGATCAGCTTGTCGAAACGGGCCTTCTCGACGTTGAGCACCTTGCCGCGCAGCGGCAGGATCGCCTGGAACTTGCGGTCGCGGCCCTGCTTGGCGGAGCCGCCGGCGGAGTCGCCCTCGACGATGTAGATTTCGCACAGCGCCGGGTCTTTTTCCTGGCAGTCGGCCAGCTTGCCGGGCAGGCCGACGCCGTCGAGCACGCCCTTGCGGCGCGTCATTTCGCGGGCACGGCGGGCGGCCTCGCGGGCCCGCGAGGCTTCAACGATCTTGCCGCAAATCATCTTGGCATCGACCGGGCGTTCGAGCAGGAAGTCGGCGAGTTTCTGGGCGACGACTTCTTCGACGGCAGCTCGGGCTTCCGAGGAGACCAGCTTCATCTTGGTCTGCGAGGCGAACTTCGGATCGGGCATCTTGACCGACAGCACGCAGGCCAGGCCTTCGCGCATGTCGTCACCGGCGATATCGACCTTGGCCTTCTTGGCGATCTCGTTTTCGTCGATGTATTTGTTGATGACCCGGGTCATCGCGGCGCGCAGGCCGGTCAGGTGGGTGCCCCCGTCTGACTGCGGAATGTTGTTGGTGAAGCAGAGCACCTGTTCCTGATAGGAATCGTTCCACTGCATCGCCACTTCAACGCCGATGGTGATGGCGGAATCGGCAGCGCCCTGGCCCACCTTGGCGTCGCCGGCCGAGTAGAAGATGTTCGGGTGGAGAACCGACTTGGTACGGTTGATGTATTCGACAAAACTCTGCACGCCACCGGCAAAGGCAAAAAGCTCTTCCTTGCCGGCCCGCTGGTCGACCAGCTTGATGGAAACGCCGTTGTTCAGGAAAGACAGTTCGCGCAGGCGCTTGGCGAGGATTTCGTAGTGGAATTCGACGTGACCGAAGATTTCGTCATCGGCCAGGAAGTGCACTTCGGTACCGCGCTTTTCGGTATCGCCAAGCACCTTCAGCGGCGAGACTTCGAAGCCGTCGCGGACCTCAATGCTACGGTCGACCGGTACACCACGGCAAAATTCCATGAAGTGCTTCTTGCCGTCGCGGCGGATGGTCAGGCGCAGGAACTTGGACAGCGCATTGACGCAGGAAACGCCAACGCCGTGCAGACCGCCAGACACCTTGTAGGAGTTCTGGTTGAACTTGCCGCCAGCGTGCAGTTCGGTCAGCGCGATTTCGGCGGCCGAGCGCTTCGGCTCGTGCTTGTCGTCCATCTTGACGCCGGTCGGGATGCCGCGGCCGTTGTCGATGACGCTGATCGAATTGTCGGTATGGATGGTGACGATGATGTCGTCGCAATGCCCGGCCAGCGCTTCGTCGATCGAGTTGTCGACAACTTCGAAGACCAGGTGGTGCAGACCGGTACCGTCGGACGTGTCGCCGATGTACATGCCCGGCCGCTTGCGGACGGCCTCCAGACCTTCGAGGATCTGGATGCTGGATTCACCGTAAGCCGGTGATCCGGCGTCTTGCGGGCTGCTCATTGGCGTATTTTCTTCGCTCATGCTTTGTGTTCCACGTGAAACTGCAAAAGGCCGGCCCGGCGGGCCGACCTTCCTTCAATTGCTGCTGTGATTCCTAGATGCGCATCGGCATCACGACGTACTTGAAGCGGTCGTTGCCAGGCAGGGTGATCAGGGCGCTGGAATTGGCGTCGTTGAAGCTCCACTGGATTTCATCGGCGTGGATGTTGTTCAGCACGTCCAGAAGGTAGCCGACATTGAAGCCGACATCGATGACGTCGCCGCTGTAGTCGACTTCGATTTCTTCGACAGCTTCTTCCTGCTCGGCATTGGCAGCGATCAGCTTCAGGCTGTTGTCGCCGAGCACGACACGAACGCCGCGGAATTTTTCGTTGGTCAGGATGGCGGCGCGCTGCATGGCCTGCATCAGCGTCTGACGGCCCACCTTCATGTGGTTCTTCAGGGTCGCCGGCACGACACGCTCGTAATCCGGGAACTTGCCGTCGATCAGCTTGGAGACCAGCACGACGGAACCGAAGGAGAAACGCACCTGGTTCGGGGTCAGCGTGATGTTCAGCAGATCGTCGGTATCGACCAGCAGGCGGTTCAGTTCAAGCACCGTCTTGCGCGGCAGGATCATTTCCTGGCGCGGCAGGTCGGTGTCGATCTCAACGCTGGCGTAGGCCAGACGGTGACCATCGGTGGCCACGGCGCGCAGTTCCTTGCCTTCGACCAGCAACAGCAGGCCGTTCAGGTAGTAACGCACATCCTGGGCAGCCATCGAATACTGGGTCTTGCTGATCAGCTGGCGGAAGGCCTTCTGCGAAATCGAGAACTGCTTGGTTTCGCCCTCGCTGACCGTCATCCGGGGGAAATCGTCGGCCGGCAGGGTCTGCAGGCTGAAGCGGCTCTTGCCGGCACGCACCTGCAGGCGCTTGTCTTCCAGAACCAGGCTGACTTCGGCCGTATCCGGCAGCGAACGCAGGATTTCCTGCATCTTGCGGGCCCCGACCGTCACGGCGCCATCACCTTCACCGCCGGCACATTCGGTGCTCGTCGTGATCTGGATCTCGATGTCGGTGGCCAGCAACGTCAGGCGATCGCCCTTCTTTTCCAGCAGCACGTTGGAGAGGATGGGCAGCGTGTGACGACGTTCGACAATTCCCGACACAGACTGCAGCGGGGCCAGAAGCGTGTCTCTTTGGGTTTTAATAAGAACCATATATTAAATTCCTTTATAGACTATATCGGGAACAATTCTGTGGATAACTGAAAAATACTCTTTTGTTTCAGTGGATTGAATCTTCGTTTTCGAACCGCGAAACCCACTGGCCGGACTGTGGATGAAATCCGGACAATTTTCCCACAAAGCGGGATTCACCAGATAACTCACAAATGACCAACAGGTTTTCCACAGGCTTATCGACAGACTCATCCTTTCAATACTTGTAGCAAGACATGCAGGTCGTGATTGAGCTCGTTTTCCTTGGTACGCAGGGAATCAATAGTCTTTACCGCGTGAATGACCGTGGTGTGATCGCGTCCGCCAAAGGCATCGCCGATTTCCGGGAAGCTGTGCGAGGTCACTTCGCGGCACAGCCACATCGCCACCTGACGCGGCCGGGCGATGGCCCGCGTCCGCTTCTTGGAAAAGAACTCGGCTACCTTGATCTTGTAATAGTCGGCAACAGTCTTCTGGATGTTGTCGATGCCGACATTGCGGGCCGAACCGATAACGTCCTTCAGCGCCTCCTTGGCCAGATCGAGGGCGATGACCCGGCCATGGAAGGACGAATAGGCCAGTACCTTCTTCAAGGCACCTTCGAGTTCGCGGACATTGGAACGCAAATGCTTGGCTATAAAGAAGGCGACTTCGTCGTCGAGCTGGATGCCTTCGGCTTCGGCCTTCTTCTTCAGGATGGCGACGCGCATCTCCAGTTCAGGCGGCTCGATCTGCACTGTCAGGCCCCAGTCGAAGCGGGTGACCAGCCGGTCGTCGAGCCCGTTGATATCCTTGGGATAGGTATCGCAGGTGATGATGATCTGCTTGCGGGCTTCAATCAGCGCATTGAACAGGAAGAAGAATTCCTCCTGCGAGCGGTTCTTGCCATTGAAGAACTGCACATCGTCGAGCAATAGCACGTCGAGCGAACGGTAGGTCCGCTTGAAGCTGTCGAAGGACTTCTGCTGGTAAGCGCGCACCACGTCGGAGTAATAGTCCTCGGCGTGCACGTAGCGAACGATCTTTTCCGGGTTTTCGGCAACGATAGTGTTGCCGATGGCGTGGATCAGGTGGGTCTTGCCGAGACCGGCGCCACCATAGATGAACAGCGGGTTGTAGGCGCCGCCCGGATTGTTGGCGACCTGGACGGCAGCGGCCCGGGCCAGGTCGTTGGCCTTGCCGACGACCAGATTGTCGAAGGTGAAGGACGGGAAGAGCCGGGATTTCTCGTAATTGCTGCCCTTGCCACGGGATTTCTCCGAAGCGGCAGTGCGTTTCTCGGACGTCGTCGCCGGATTGGCCGGGGCCTTGTCATTCTGATGGTCGGGCGCCGACGCAGACGACTGGACCCGGGGAGTGGAAATCTTGCCGCTACCGATGACCAAGGCAATGCTGACCGGCGCCGCGAAAAAATTGCGGCTGTAGTCTTCGATGCGCGACAGGTAGCGGTCGCGTACCCACTTCAATATGAAGCTGTTGGGCGCGATCAGGCGCAAGCCGTCTTCCAGGGCCGTGGTTTCACCTTCGAGCCGCAAGGGCTTGATCCAGGTGTTGAATTGCTGTGCGGGCAATTCCTGCTCAAAGCGCAGCAAACAGGATTCCCAGAAACCGGCCATTGACGACAACACTCCTCCCCGCGCATTCGATGTGGATTTCGATGGCGGTTATTAGATATATGATTTGATACTATTTTTTTAATATTTCGGCGACCGGACGGTTGCCGAAGAAGCCAAGATTCTACCCCCCATCCGGGAAGTTATCCACAGCTTTGGAAAATAATTGATCTTGACAACACACCAACAAACAGGGTGTAATCACGCGTTTTTCTTCGCACATCAAGGGATTACAACATGAAACGCACGTATCAACCGTCGGTCGTGCGCCGCAAGCGCACCCATGGCTTCCTGGTCCGTATGCGCACCAAGGGTGGCCGTGCAGTTATCGCTGCTCGCCGCGCCAAGGGTCGCACTCGTCTGGCCGTTTAAACCGGACGTTCGGCGAGGTGGAACAAACCTTCGCCAGACGCTATCGCCTGACAAAAACGGATGAATTCTCATCCGTTTTTGGTTTCAGGAGGGCGATTCGCGGCAAGTTGCTGATGTTGCATTATCAGCCACGGCCCGAAGGCAATACCGAGGCAAGGCTGGGTCTGGTCGTCGGCAAGAAACTGCTCAAGCGGGCAGTCGACCGCAACACGGTCAAAAGGGTTGTCCGCGATCAGTTCCGGCGCTGCCGGACCGGCTTGCCGGCGGTCGATCTGGTCGTCAGGCTGGCCGCCAAACCGGCACCGCTCGACCGCAAGTTGCTGGCCGAAGATTTCCTCGCCCTGCTGGACAAGTTGCAACGACCGCGCAACAAGCGCGATGGACAATGAAATACTTGTTGATCGCGCTGGTTCGCGTCTATCAATATGCGATCAGCCCCTTGCTCGGGCGTCGCTGCCGTTATATTCCGAGCTGCTCGGAATATGCGGTGGAAGCAGTGCAAAAATACGGTGCCTTCCGGGGTGGCTGGCTGGGCGTCAAGCGCATCTGCCGCTGTCACCCCTGGCATCCCGGCGGGTATGATCCTGTACCCTGAATCACGAATACTTTTGTAGGCTGTTATGGATACGCGACGCCTGATACTGGTTTTGATCTTCACGTTCTCCAGCTTCATGCTGTGGGAAAACTGGCAGAAGTACAACCAGCCGAAGCCGGCTGCCGATACCGTGGCAACTGCACCTGTTGCCGGGGGCGCTCCGACGCCTTCCGCTGCTTTGCAGGCCAAGGCTGCACCGGGTACCCCGCCGGTGACAGTTGCCGCTTCGACGGCCGAGACCTTCACGATCACCACCGATCTGCTGAAGGCGACCATTTCGGCGCAAGGCGGCGATCTGGTCGGTCTCGAACTGCTGAATTACACCGATCATGACGACAGCAAGAAGACTTTCGTCCTGTTCGACGCCAAGCATCAATATATGGCCCAGGCCGGCCTGATCGGCGATGGCCTGCCGACACACCGTACGCTCTTCAAGCGGGTTGTGGGTCCGACGGCTTTGGCCGACGGCAGCGACGAACTGAAGGTTCGCCTGGAATCCGCCGAGCAGAACGGCATCAAGGTCGCCAAGATCCTGACTTTCAAGCGCGGCTCGTATCTGGTCGACGTGGCCTGGGAAGTGGCCAACACCAGTGGCAAGGCGATCGCTCCGCATGCCTACTATCAGTTACAACGTGACGACGCGGCACCGGCCGGCGAATCGGCCATGGTATCGACCTTCACCGGCCCGGCCGTCTATACCGATGCCGAAAAGTACCAGAAGGTCGATTTCAGCAGCATTGCCGACAACAAGGCCAAGTTCGCCAAGACGGCCGACAACGGCTGGCTGGCCGTCGTCCAGCATTACTTCGTTTCGGCCTGGGTACCCAAGGAAAAGGTCCAGCGCGAGTTCTACATGCGCAAGGTCGAAGGCAGCAATCTCTACCAGGCCGGCGTGATCGTGCCGGTGGCTGAAATTGCCCCGGGCACAAAGGGCGAAACCTCGATCAGCCTGTATGCCGGGCCACAACTGCAAACCAACCTCAAGCAGGTCGCTCCAGGCCTTGATCTGGTCGTCGACTACGGCTGGCTGACGGTCGTTGCCGCGCCGATCTTCTGGGCACTGGAAGCCATCCACAAGCTGGTTGGCAACTGGGGCTGGGCGATCGTCGTGCTGACCATCATGATCAAAGCTGTCTTCTTCCCGCTGTCCGCCGCTTCCTACAGGTCGATGGCCAAGATGAAGGTGCTGACGCCGCGCCTGATGCAGTTGAAGGAGCGCTTCGGCGACGACAAGCAGCGCCTGAACCAGGAAATGATGAAGCTGTACCAGACGGAGAAGGTCAATCCGCTCGGCGGCTGCCTGCCCATCCTGGTCCAGATTCCGGTCTTCATCGCCCTCTACTGGGTGTTGCTCGGCGCCGTCGAAATGCGCGGCGCACCGTGGATCCTGTGGATCAAGGACCTCGCATCGGCCGACCCCTACTACATTCTGCCAGTCATCATGATGGTTTCGATGTTCGTCCAGACCAAGCTGAACCCGACACCGCCAGACCCGATCCAGGCCAAAGTCATGATGATGATGCCGCTGATCTTCGGCGTCATGTTCTTCTGGTTCCCGGCCGGTCTGGTCCTCTACTGGGTGGTCAACAACGTGCTGTCCATCGCCCAGCAGTGGCATATCACCCGGATGATCGACGCCGGTGGCAAGGCTGCCAACGACCCGAAAGCCTAAGGTGTGAACCACGACACCATCGCTGCCATCGCCACGGCCCCCGGCCGTGGTGGTGTCGGCGTCATCCGCATCTCGGGCAGCAATTTGCTGCCCTTTGCTTTTGCGCTGACCGGCAAGACGCCCAAGCCACGCTACGCGACGCTGGCCGACTTCAAGGCGGCCGACAATGCTACGGTTGATAGTGGAATTCTGCTCTTTTTCCCGAATCCGCATTCCTTCACCGGCGAGGATGTCCTCGAACTGCAGGGCCATGGCGGCCCGGTGGTCATGCAGATGCTGCTTGCCCGCTGCCTCGATCTCGGCGCCCGGCTGGCAGAACCCGGCGAATTCAGCCGGCGTGCCTTCCTCAACGGCAAGATGGATCTCGCCCAGGCCGAGGCAGTAGCCGACCTGATCGACGCCGCCACAACCAGCGCCGCCCGTTCGGCAGTACGTTCTCTGCAAGGCGAATTCTCGCGGGCAATTGGCGAACTGAACGAAGAACTGATCAACCTGCGCATGCTGGTCGAGGCAACGCTGGATTTCCCCGAAGAGGACATCGATTTCCTGCAGGCTGCCAACGCCTTCGGCCGACTCGAACGCCTGCAACTGAAGCTGGCCGAGATTTTCGACCGGGCCGGCCAGGGCAAGCTGCTGCAAGCTGGCCTGCATGTCGTGCTGGCCGGCCAGCCCAATGTCGGCAAATCCTCTCTGTTGAACCGGCTGACCGGCGACGATCTGGCCATTGTGACGCCGATCGCCGGTACGACCCGCGATGCGCTGCGTTCGACCATCCAGATCGAAGGCATTCCGCTGCACATCATCGACACGGCCGGCCTGCGCGAAACCGAGGACGAGGTCGAGAAAATCGGCATTGCGCGCAGCTGGCAGGAAATCGAGCGTTCCGACGTGGTTTTGTTGCTGGTCGATGCTCGCACCGGTGTTACCGACGCCGACCGGGAAATTCTGGCGCGCCTGCCCAAGCGCCTGCAACGCATCACCATCTACAACAAGATCGACCTGGCCGGGCGTGAAGCGGAACGCCACGATGAAACAGACGGCATCGCTATTTCTTTGTCGGCCAAGGTCAATCAGGGGATCGACCTGTTGCGTCAGGAGCTATTGCGAATCGCTGGCTGGCATCAGGCCGAAGATGTCTTCATCGCCCGCGAGCGCCATCTGCGCGCGTTGTCCGACGCTCAGGAACATGTTGCCGCAGCTCGCCATGTCGTCGAAAGCAGCCTGCCTGCCCTTGAGCTGTTTGCTGAAGAATTACGCTTGGCCCAGCAATCCCTTGGTCAGATTACCGGTGAATTCACTGCCGACGACCTGCTGGGCGTCATTTTCAGCCGGTTTTGCATAGGGAAATAAAATGGCTTCCAAAGCGATTCAACGAAATCTAAATATGCCCATCAAGCCCGCTTGAATGCGGGTTTTTTATGTCCTACACTGTCCAAGTAGATTCACGGGAAGCCAAAGATTTTTGTGTCCAAGTAATTGTCCATGCGGCAACTTTGGCATTGAAAATGATGGGCTTGGACATATTTGGGGGCATCATGGCACTGACCGATACGGCATTGAAGGCAATGAAACCGAAGGACAAGCCCTACATCGTGAGCGATGAACGGGGGCTGTATGTCGAGGTATTCCCTACCGGTGGGATCATTTGGCGCTATCGCTACCGCCTGAATGGCAAGCTGGAAAAGCTGACCCTGGGCAAGTATCCGGCGCTGACGCTGAAAAATGCCCGCATCAAGCGTGACGAAGCGGCGGAACTGGCAGCGATGGGCCAGTCCCCGGCAAAGCAGAAGCAGCTTGCCAAGGTTGCGGCGGCGGACTCAACCACGGTCAAGGACTTTGCCGAGCGGTTTTTCCGCGAGATTCAGGCCAAGGACAGGAAGGACAACACGATCCCGCGCCGGTATCTGGACAAGGACATTCTGCCGTTTATCGGCGACAAGCCCATGCGGGACGTAACCACCGAAGATGTCCGTTCAATCATTTGGCGCAAGAAGGATCACGGCTTCGATGCGGCGGCCGGACAGATTCGCGGGACGCTGAAACGGCTGTGTGACTATGCCGTGACCTGCGGCCTGCTGAATTCAAACCCCGTCATGGCCTTGCCGATGCGCCATGTATTCAAGGCGAAGTCGCGGGAGCGAGCATTGTCTCCGGAGGAAATCCGGGCCTTTCTCAAGGCCGCATTTGAGTCCAACATCCGCCGGCAATTCAAGATCGGCCTGCATCTGATCCTGCTGACGATGGTTCGAAAGTCGGAACTGCTGCTCGCACGATGGGCCGATGTGCATCTTGACGAAGGGGAATGGCACATCCCCGCTGAGAATTCCAAGACCGGCAAGCCCCATATCGTCTATCTGTCACAGCAGGCCGTCGGGCTGTTCCGTGAGCTTCATTCGCTGGCTGGTGGGAGCGAGCTTGTCATGCCTGGGCGCGGTAGCCTGACCAAGCCCTTCGCACACAATGCCATCAACACGGCGCTGAAGAAGGCGCTACAGGGGCAGGAAGTCCCAGCCTTTACGATTCACGATCTGCGGCGGACTGCATCAACCCTGCTCCATGAAAACGGCTGGCCGTCTGACGTGGTTGAGAAAGCGCTGAATCACACTATCGGCGGAGTTCGTGGCGTCTACAACCGGGCCGAGTATGCCGACCAGCGGCGCGAGATGCTGCAATTCTGGGCAGACTTCATCGAGAAGCTGCTGAACAATAAGAACGTGATCCTGGGCCGATTCAGCCATGCCGCTTAGAGGGTAGCAATGAAGACGATTCTGGCGATAGCTACGCTGGTGTCTTCTCTGGTTTGTTGCAAAGCCAGTGGGGACATTACGGCCAGTCAGATTGCGCGATATGGCGATGCGGACGAATATGCTGCGAAAGAGGCGATGGAGAAGACCTGCGAACTTTACGACAGGGCGTCAGGGGAACTGCTCGAAAGAGCAAAGGATTTGAACAAAGCACTGCAAAAGGCGATTGACGATAAGGCAAGCAGCAGTGAAGAAGTTGATCGGATGCTGCGAGTTATGAAGTCACAGAAACCCGGTGAGCTTGAAAGGTTAGAACGCGAATGCAAACAGGCCCGGACAACCTATGGCCGAATCATAAATGTTCGGGCAGATGCCGCGCAGCGAGCGTCGGACATTAACTACGAACGGGCAATGACAGCGCCTACTGTGGCAACTCCAATCGACTGCGTATCAACGAAGTCGGGGACTACCGTTTATACCAGTTGCAAATGATGGAAGTCTTGCAAGTGTTATAGCAACCTATGCGATTCAGTAACGTTCAATAGTCGGGAAACCGTCCGGCCGTATTCGAATAATGGGAAACCATGACCAACAGCCCAAAGGGGTAAATCATGGCTTCAACCATCCTCCGCCTTCCTGCCGTAAAGGCCGAAACCGGATATTCCCGCAGTTCGATTTACCTGCGCATTTCTCAACGGCTTTGGCCCAAACCCGTAAGCCTGGGGGCACGTGCCGTCGGCTGGCCGGCGGATGAAGTCGCGACACTGAATGCAGCACGCATTGCCGGAAAGGGTGATGACGAAATCCGGAGGCTTGTAACCAAGCTGGAAGCAGCACGCGCGGCAGCGGCATAAGAGGGGGCAACCATGGCCCCCAACAAGAAAAAAGCCGCTGCGGGCTTCGGCACCCGTGCGGCTTCAAAGAAACAATCAGGCCGAAATCATAGCATTCGCCCCCGCATCAAGGCAGCAATCGTGCGGCTGGCCCTGTGGGGTTTGCTGCCGGTCAAGCTGGCGGAATGGCTGATCCAACGTGGAGGGCTGCGGCATGTCTGACACCTTCCAACAATTCCGGGATGCGCTAGCCGGGCGCGGCATCGTTCCCCCGGCTGACCTGCTGGCCGATGGCATCATTCATCGTTGCGATGCGGAAGGCCGGGGCGGCAAGGGCGATGCCGCCTATCTGCTGCACCTAGACGGCATCCCTGCCGGGGGCTTCGAGAACTGGCGCGATGGGCTGGGCTGGCAGAACTGGCGGGCGGACGTAGGGCGCACCCTGACCCCAGCCGAGGAAGCGGCGCACCGGGCAAAGATCGAGGCGGCAAGGCGGGAACGTGAAGCCGAAGAAGCGAAGCGCAAGGCGGAAGCGCGGGAACGGGCTTGCCTGCTGTGGGCGGAAGCCTACCCCAGCACCGGCCACGCCTACCTGACCCGCAAGGGCATTGCCGCCAACGGCGCACGGCTGCACCGGGAAAGCCTTGTATTGCCGATCCGGGACACGGCAGGGGTTCTGCACTCCCTACAATTCATCGGCGCGGATGGCGGAAAACGCTACCTGACCGGCGGGCGGATTCGTGGCTGTTACTTCGGCATCGGCAAGCCTGACGGGGTACTGTGCATTGCCGAGGGCTTCGCTACCGGCGCAAGCATCCATGAGGCGACGGGATACGCGGTGGCGGTGGCCTTTGATGCGGGCAACCTGCAACCGACGGCAAAGGCGCTGCGGGAGAAATTCCCTGACCTGCAACTGATCCTGTGCGCAGATGATGACTACCGTACTGAAGGCAACCCCGGCCAGACCAAGGCCAAAGAAACGGCGCAAGCCGTGGGCGGGCTGCTGGCCGTCCCTGACTTCGGCCCGGATCGTCCCGAAGGCGCAACCGACTTCAACGACCTGCACCAAGCGCAAGGGTTGGAAACGGTGACCCGCTGCATTGATGCTGCGCTGCACGGGGCAACGGCTGCACAGGAAGCGGCACAGGGCGACGAAACCGCCCCCGACACGCCTTCCCCTGCGGAAAAAGGAAACAACCCCACTAGCGGGGATTCCGTGGCCCATGACTATGGCGGCGGGCGCTTCGAAATCTCCCCGCATGGTGTGTTCTTCATCGGCACCGACAAGGACGGCAACGAGCTATCCCCGCGCTGGATTTGTTCGCGCTTGTCCGTGGTGGCAATGACGCGGGATGCCAAAAGCGGCGAATGGGGGCGGCTGTTGGAATGGCGCGATGATGACCAGGTGCGGCACCAATGGGCCATGCCGTTGGAGCTGCTGCAAGGTGATGGCTCCGACGTGCGGCGCGAACTGGCCCGGTTGGGGTTGTCCATTGCCCCCAGCAAGGCGGCGCGTGATCTTCTGGCTTCCTTCCTGCAAGTCTGGCCGGTACAGGCGCGGGCGCGATGCGTGGAGCGGCTGGGCTGGCATGGGGCGGTGTATGTGACCCCGGCGGAATCCATCGGGCAGGATGATGAATTTGTGGTGTTCCAGAATGCCCACGCCCTCGAACCCGCCTTTGCCGAATCTGGGACGGCGGAGGAATGGCGCGATTCTGTGGCGGCGCTGGCATCCGGTAATTCCCGCCTGGTGTTCGCCCTGTCCGTGGCCTTTGCCGGGGCTCTGGCCGATGTGGTGGGAGAGGATTCCGGGGGCTTTCACCTGCGGGGCGGATCATCATCCGGCAAAAGCACGGCCTTGAAGGCCGCGGCTTCCGTGTGGGGCGATCCTTCAACCTATCCCCGACTGTGGCGGGCGACGGCCAACGGCTTGGAAGGACTGGCGGCACTGCATAACGATGGCCTGCTGATTCTGGACGAACTGAGCCAGATTGACCCCAAGGAAGCCGGGGAAGCGGCTTACCTGCTGGCGAATGGGCAAGGCAAGGCGCGGGCATCCCGTACCGGCGCGGCCCGGCAATCGGCCCGCTGGCGGCTGTTGTTCCTGTCTGCCGGGGAGGAATCGCTTACCGCCCTGATGGCACGGGCAGGCCGAAAGGCGAACGCCGGACAGGAAATCCGCCTTGCCGACATTGAAGCTGACGCGGGGGCGGGCATGGGCGCTTTCGAGGTGCTACACGATCAACCCAGCCCGGCGGCGCTGGCCTTGGCCGTGAAGGATGCGGCGATCCGCTATCACGGGGCGGCCGGTTTGAGCTGGCTGCGCTGCATTGTGGCTGATCGTTCCAAGCTGGCGGACTTCATCGCGGACGGCATCCGGCAATTCGTGGAGGAATGCGCTCCCGCCGATGCCGCCGGGCAGGTGCTACGGGTAGCGCGGCGCTTTGCTTTGGTGGCAGTGGCTGGGGAACTGGCAACCCATTACGGCCTGACCGGCTGGCCGGAAGACGAGGCGATCAACGCGGCCCGAAAATGCTTTGCCGTCTGGCTGGAATCCTTCGGCGGCACCGGCAACCGGGAGGAACGCGCCATGCTGTCACAGGTGCGGGCGTTCTTCGAGACACACGGGGCAAGCCGCTTCGAGGATGTGACGGCGACCACGGATCAACGCATCCCCAACCGGGCGGGCTTCTATCGCCCCGATGCCGGCGGGGCACGTGAATTCATGGTGCTACCGGAATCCTTCAAGCGGGACGTGTGCCAAGGCTTTGACGTCAAGACGGCAACGGCGGCGCTGGTGAAAGCAGGATGGCTGCAACCAAGCAAGGACGGCAAGACCGCACAGAAACCCCGCCTGCCCGGCCTTGGCCCAACGCGCTGCTACGTTTTCACCGGGCGCATGTGGGAGGGCGAGTAATGCGGCTGAATTTCGCCACGCTATCCGATCCCATGCAAAAAGCGGTGGGACACCGTGGGACAGAGGGGACATCCTGTATCCATGTGGCTTTGAGCCGTCCCACCCAGTCTGGCAATACGGGGGACGCGGTGGGACAAGCCTCCGCCCCCGTGATCGAGAGGCAGGCCGAACGGCTGGAAATGTCCCACCTGTCCCACCACGGGCAAAACAAGGTGGGACGCTGCAAACCCAGTATTCATGCGGCTGTCCCCCTTGTCCCACCTGTCCCACCGAAAAAACACATGAGCGAGATTGACCGCGAAGCCTTCGAGGAACGAGCCGCAATCATGGAGTTTGACGGCGGGCTAGCCCGTGCCGTGGCCGAACAACTGGCGGCTGAATCACTGAGGCGCAAGACATGAGCAAGATCGAGGTTGCCGCGATCCGCAAGGCCGACGGCGCGGAGGTTCGCATTACAGTTCAGGGCTACAAGGGGCGGCGCGTAGTTGATGTGCGCGTTTGGTATCAGCCAGCGGCTGGCGGTGACTATGTGCCGACCAGGAAGGGCGTTACCGTGGATGCTGACAAGCTACCTGCGTTGGCCTCGGCACTTGCCGAGGCAGCACATATCATCGGCTGAATATGGGGCAGTTTCCGCTGTCCGGTTGCACGCGCGCGCATTTCTATATAGGGGCGATTCGGGGCAGAATCGGGAGTCACATGCGCTGGGCGTGTCCATGTTTGTGTCCAATCTGATAGATCGAAGAATGCAAAGTTAGCAATGGCAACGCTTCCCGCTTGTTTACTAGCTTCTGCATAGTAAGCGGTTTTCAGCTTGTGCATAAGCCTGTACACAAGCTGTCCAGCGATTGTGGGCAAACCCTGGATTTCGACGATAGTCAAAAACTGTCCAGAATTCATCCACAGGCAGATCAGAGGGTTTGCCGGCCTGATTTTATGCTGTTAAATACATGATTATTATAAATATATTTAACTTATCCACAGAGTTGTTGCTGATATATTCTCAGTAGTAGGTTTATATATAGTTCTTATTAAAGAACGTAGACCAGACTGCAATCTGATTTCTGAAAGACTTTTTTGGATCTGTTCTCCAGTGAATTGTTGATCCTGCTGCTGGCAGCCTTCATGGCTGGAGGTATCGATGCGGTTGTCGGTGGTGGCGGATTGATCCAGATACCGGCGTTGTTTGTCGCCTATCCCGGCGAATCGCCGGCCAGCCTGTTCGGCACCAACAAGTGCGCCAGCGTGGTTGGTACGGCCAATGCGACCTGGCGCTATGCCCGGCTGGTCAGGATGCCTTGGCGAACGATTCTGCCGGCTGCTTTGGCGGCGTTCATTTTTTCGTATGGCGGTGCGGCGGTTGTGGCCTGGTTGCCCAAGGATGCCGTCAGGCCGCTGATTCTGCTGCTGCTGATCTTTGCAGCCGTCTATACGCTAAAAAAGAAAAATTTCGGCGATCTGCATGCGCCGGCCCATAGCGGTCATCGTGAATTGATCTATGCGATGCTGCTCGGCGGGGTCATCGGTTTCTATGATGGATTTTTCGGGCCAGGGACCGGCAGTTTCCTGATTTTCCTTTTCGTCCGCTTCTTTGGTTTTGATTTCCTGCATGCGTCGGCCAGCGCCAAGGTGGTCAATGTGGCGACCAACCTGGCTGCCCTCGCCTATTTCGTGCCCAATGGCTACGTTTTGCCGGTGCTGGCGGCCGGGATGGCGCTGGCCAATGTCAGCGGCTCGATGGTCGGCACGCGGCTGGCCTTGAAGCATGGCAGCGGTTTTATCCGGAATGCCTTTTTGGTCGTCGTCGGTGGGCTGATCGTCAAATTTGCCTGGGATACTTTCAGGCTCTGGTAATCCTTTTTAGGGAACCGGAACGGGCGGGCTTTTTCAAATAGAATTCGGCCACTTCGTTCGAGGAAGATTCATGCGCATCACGCTTGTCCATCCAGCCGGTTTCAATTTCGTGCCTGGTCAGCCGGATTTCTCGGTGCTGGCCAACCGCATGCCGCCGATCGGCATCATGCAACTGGCGTCGTGGCTGGAAAAATTCGGGCATAGCGTGCAACTGCATGACTGTCTCGGCCCCTACGCGCCACCGAGCATTGCCGAGAATGCCGAAATCGTTCTGGCGACGGACCCGGAAATGGTCGGCTTTTCTGCGACAACGTCGGGGTTCATGGATGCATTCGAAATTGCTGCCTATATCCGCGAACGTCGGCCTGACATAAAGATCGTTTTCGGCAATGTTCACGTCTCCTCGCTTGGCGCACCGATCCTCGAACATTTTCCGGAAATCGACTATCTGGTCATCGGCGAGGGTGAGGGATCGTTTCTCGATCTGGCTGACGGCAAGCCGCTGGCCGGCATCGGCAACCTGATCTGGCGCAACGAACAGGGCCGGATCGTCGTCAATCCGCGCCGCGACCGCATTCTTGACCTCGACGAACTGCCCTTCCCGGCCTACGAAAAACTGGCTGGCTTCCCGCACGCTTACCACCTGCCGCTGTTCGCTTACGAAAAGCGCCACGGGGCGACGATGATCACCTCGCGCGGCTGCCCCTACACCTGCTCGTTCTGCGACCGCACGGTGTTCGAGCGGCTGTACAAAACCAATTCGGCGCAATACACCTACGACCACATGAAGTACCTGCGGGACAACTTCGGGGTCTATCACATCAACATGTACGACGACCTGTTCACCGCCAAGAAGCAGCGGGTCTTCGACCTCTGCCAGTTGCTGATCGACAAGCCGCTTGGCATCCAGTGGAATTGCGCCATCCGTACCGGCCATACCTCGGACGAAATGCTGGCCAAGTTGAAGCAGGCCGGCGCGCTGATGGTCTCCATGGGCATCGAATCGGCCGATCCGGGGATGATGGAGCGCCACAAGGCGGGCGTCACGCTGGAGGCGGTGCGCGATACGGTGCGTCAGATCCACGCTGCCGGGCTGCGCGCCAAGGGCCTGTTCATTTTCGGCATGCCGGGCGAAACACCGGAAACGGTCAAGGTGACCAGCGATTTCATCCTGTCGCTCGATCTGGATGAGATGAACATGACCAAGTTCAGCCCGCTGCACGGCGCGCCGATCTGGGATGAATGCGCGGCCGGGATCGGCGGTGAAATGGTCGAGGACTGGCGGCTGATGAACTGCCTGAATTTCGTCTATCTGCCCGAGGGTTTCTCGTCGCGCGAAGAGATGGACGCGCTGTACAACTGGCACGTCAAGCGCTTCTACGACAGCAAGGGCTATCGCCACCGCTTCGCCAAACGGCTGTGGGCGCATCGCTGGAGCCTGTGGCACGTCCTCAAGCATTTGCCCGAGACTATCGCCGCCGCTCGCTATTTCAGCGCCAACAAGGCGCAGCTGGAGAAGGCCAAGCGGGAGTTCAAGCTGCATCCCCGTCAGCCGGTTGGCCTCAAGCCGCAATTGTCGACAGACCTGCAGATCGACAACATCGTCGCCATGTCGCCGGTCAAAATGACCCGGCGCGAGGCCGCGAAGACGATCATTCCGGTGGTTTACGAAGGCAGTGCCTGCTGCCCGCCGCCGGGTTTGCAGGGGGCGGTATAATTCCGGGTTCCCGGTCTGGACGTACGCGCCGGCGGCCATCGGTTTTGGCCATTTTTTTGGGCCGACCGTAGCATTCCACCCGGTCCGCAGAGAATATCGAAGGGTTGCGATGATGGAACAGCAGGCTCAGGCAGTTGAGCGTCGGCAGTGCGACGTGCTGGTGATCGGCGGCGGTCCGGCCGGGGCGACCGTGGCGCCGTTTCTGGCTGAAAAGGGTTACCGCGTCGTCGTTCTCGAAAAGGCCCGCCATCCGCGTTTCCATATCGGCGAATCGCTGCTGCCGGCCAACCTGCCGCTGTTCGAGCGGATGGGCATCGCCGACCAGGTCAAGGCCATCGGCATGGTCAAGCCGGGCGCCGAGTTCGTTTCGCCCTGTCACGAGATGACCCAGACCTTTCATTTCGCCGATGCCTGGGACAAATCGATGCCGACCGCCTACCAGGTCAAGCGCGACGAGTTCGATACCATCCTGATCCGCAACGCCGAAAACAAGGGCGTCGAAGTCCATGAAGGCTGCAAGGCCAGATCGGTCGATTTCCTGCCCGACAACAGCGCCGCCGTCCGCGCCGTGCACGACGACGGCCGCGAAACCGAATGGCAGGCCCGTTTCGTCGTCGATGCCTCGGGCCGCGACACTTTCCTGGCCAATCGTTTCCAGATCAAGCACCGCAATCCCAAGCACAACAGCTCGGCGATCTACGGCCATTTCACCGGCGCCAAACGTCACGAGGGCGCGGCCGAAGGCAACATCACCATCTTCTGGTTCGAGCACGGCTGGTTCTGGTTCATTCCGATGCAGAACGACATCACCAGCATAGGCATGGTGACCTGGCCGTACTACATGAAGACCAAGGGCGAGCGCAGCCTCGAACAGTTCCTGCGCGACGGCATCGCGATGTGCCCGGGGCTCGCCATGCGCCTGAATGAAGCGAAGCTGATCAACGAGGTCGAGGCGACCGGCAATTTTTCGTATGTTTCCGAGCGCAATCATGGCGCCAACTACGTCATGCTCGGCGACGCCTATGCCTTTATCGACCCGGTGTTTTCGTCCGGCGTGCTGCTCGCCATGAACAGCGGCGTCATCGCCGCCGAGGCGATCGACACCTGCCTGAAGAATCCGGCCGCCGCGCCGGCCGCGCTGAAGCGTTTCGATGCGCTGATGAAGCACGGGCCGAAGGAATTCTCGTGGTTCATCTACCGCGTGACCAACCCGATCATGCGCGACTTCTTCATGTACCCGAAGAACATCTTCCGCGTGAAGGAAGCGCTGCTTTCCGTGCTCGCCGGCGACATTTTCGGCAAGACCCCGATCTGGCGCTCGATCTGGATGTTCAAGCTGCTTTACTACATCGCCAACATCATCCAGCCGAAGCGCGCCTTTCTCGGCTGGAAACGCCGTCGCTTCAACATCCGCAAGGTGGATGAAGCGGTCGTGTACAACGCATAGTGGCGCTGCGCTTCATCGCTTCGCCTTCGCCGGTTTCACGTGAAACCGGCCGGGAACTCGGTGGCACGCTGCTTGGCGAGCCGTCCTCCGGTGCCCTGCCTGCGTGGCCAGTGCAGCGGGTTTTCGCGCCGCTGCTCGGGTCGACCGTTCCGGTCATCCATGAAGTCTGGCTGGTCGACGATGCCGTGGTCACTGGCCGGAGCGAGGATATCGTCTGGCGCCGGACCGGCGGCCTGCTCTTCGGGGTCATCGCACTGGACGAAGCCGATTTCGCCGGTGCCACCGGCTGTTCGCCGCTACAGGCGGCCAGCGCCGAAGCCTATCGCCGCATCTTCCGTCTGCTCGACGCCGAACAGGTGCCCCACTTGTGGCGCGTCTGGAACTACCTCGATGGCATCAACCAGGAAACGCACGGCCTGGAACGCTACCGGCAATTCAACGTCGGCCGCCAGGACGCTTTCCTCGAATGCCATCGCGGCGCCACCGGCAACGTGCCGGCGGCCTGCGCCCTCGGTCTGGCCGGCGGGCCACTTTCCATCGCCTTCATGGCTGGTTCGACACCGGCCATGGCTGTCGAGAATCCCCGCCAGGTCAGCGCCTACAATTATCCGGCCGACTACGGCCCACGCAGCCCGACCTTTTCGCGGGCGGCGCTGGTCACGCTGCCAGGGCAGGAAATCCTGTTCGTTTCCGGCACGGCCAGCATCGTTGGCCACCAAACCGTGCACCCGGGCGATGTCGCCGGCCAGTGCCGCGAAGCAATGGCCAACGTTGCCGCCGTTCTGGTCGAAGCCAACCGCCAGCGCCGTTCGGCCCCGTTCGCTGCGAGCGAACTGACGTACCGGGTCTATGTCCGCCATGCCGCCGACTTCCGGACGGTTCGCGCCACGCTGGGGCCGCTGATCGGCAGCGCGGAAGTGGTCTATGTTCAGGCCGATATCTGCCGTAGCGACCTGCTGCTGGAAATCGAGGCCATGGCCTCGCATCCGCTGGCTGCCAACGCGTGACGCTCGATGACTGAAGTTCGCCGCGCTGGCAGTCCGCTGTGGATCGCCTACGAAACCGTCGCCATGCTCGTCGGTCTCGGTACGCTGGCGCTGATCTGCCTCGCCTGGCTGCCATTTGCGCTGCTGCTGCACCCGCTGCTGCCGCGTCGTCTCGGCCAGCCCCTCGGTCGGCGGGCCATCGCCGTCGGCTTTCGCCTCTACCTGCGCATCCTCGAACTTTGCTGCGCCTGCCGCTTCGACCTGAAGGCGCTCGATGCCCTGCGCGATCAGGGCCCGCTGATCGTCGCCGCCAACCACCCGTCGCTGCTCGATGCGGTGATGATCACCTCGCGCCTGCCCAACGCCGTCTGCGTCATGAAGGCGTCGCTGATGGACAACATCCTGTTCGGTTCGGCCGCCCGGCTGGCCCGCTACATCCGCAACGACGCAGCGCTGAAGATGATTCTCGACGGGCGCGATGCGCTGAGTCAGGGCGCCCATCTGGTCCTTTTCCCGGAGGGCACGCGGACGACCGATTTTCCGCTCGACCCCTGCATGCCGACCGCCGGGCTGATCGCCAGCCGCGCCAAAGTGCCGGTGCAGACGCTGCTCATTGAATTCTCGACGCCCTATCTCGGCAAGGCGTGGCCGCTGTTCCGCCGGCCGGAACTGCCGCTGACCTGCCGCATCCGGCTCGGCCGCCGCTTTCCGCCGCCGACCGACATCCAGGCCTTCACGGCCGAACTCGACGCCTACTTCCGTTCCGAAATTGGCCAAAATTTGGCACCGACCGTAGCATTTACCGCCTGAACCCCGTTTTGCCATGCCTGCCGCTTCGCATACCCACCTCGTCCTGATCCCCAGCTACAACCCCGGCCCCGGCGTGCTCGACACGGTCCGCGCCGCGCGGGCGCAATGGACGCCGGTCTGGGTCGTCGTCGATGGCAGCACCGATGGCACGGCCGAACAACTGCAGGCGCTGGCGGCGACGGACGACGGCCTGCGCGTCATCGTGCTGCCGGAAAACCGCGGCAAGGGCGCCGCGGTGCTCGAAGGCATCACGCAGGCGGCGGCCGCCGGCTACACCCACGCCCTGACCATGGACTCCGACGGCCAGCACCCGGCCGACCTGATCCCCGCCTTCATGGCTGCCTCGCAGGCCTCGCCCGACCAGATGGTGCTTGGCAAGCCGGTCTTCGGCCCGGAAGCCCCGGCCCTGCGCGTCAACGGCCGCAAGGTGTCGAATGGCTGGGCCAACCTGGAAACGCTGTGGATGGGCATCGGCGACTCGCTGTACGGTTTCCGCGTCTATCCGGTCATGCCGCTGATCAAAATCATGCGCGGCAACCGCTTCATGCGCCGCTTCGACTTCGACCCCGAAGCCGTCGTCCGCCTGTGCTGGGCCGGCGTCCGCCCGCTCAACCTCGACGCCCCGGTGCGCTACCTGTCCGCCGAGGAAGGCGGCGTCTCGCACTTCAAGTACCTGCGTGACAACACCTTGCTGACCTGGATGCACACCCGGCTCTTCCTCGGCTTCCTGCTCCGCCTGCCGCTGCTGCTCGTCCGCTACGTCATGCGTTGAAATGAACACCACCGAAATCTTCCTGATCGCCATGACGATCATCTTCACCGTGCCCTGGCTGATCTGGCGGCTCGGCAACACAGGCTATTTCGCGCCGCTGGTCGTCGTCCAGATCATCACCGGCATCCTGCTCGGGCCGGGCATTCTCGGGCGGGTCTTTCCCGAGTATTACCAGTTCGTCTTCAACCCGGCCGTCGTCCAGTCGCTGAACGGCATCGCCTGGTGGGCCGTCATGCTGTTCGTGATGATCGCCGGCGTCGAACTCGATCTCAGGAAGGCCTGGGAACACCGCCGGGAAAGCGGCATCACCGCCGGGCTGGCGCTTGGCACGCCGCTCGCGTTCGGTTGCGGCGCTGCGCTGCTGATGCTCGGCTTCGACGGCTGGATCGGTTCGCGCGCCGAAACCTGGCAATTCGTCGTCGGCGTCGGCATGGCCTGCGCGGTGACTGCCCTGCCCATCCTGATCCTGCTGATGGAAAAGCTGGAAATCCTCCGCCAGCCGATCGGCCAGCGCATCCTGCGCTACGCCAGCCTCGACGACATCGCGATCTGGGGCGTGCTGGCACTGATCCTGATGGACTGGGAACGGATCGGCCGCCAAGGCACCTTCCTCGTCGTCTTCGCCATTGCCGCCTGGCTTTTCCACCAGCTGATGTCCCGGCTGGCCGAGCGCGATCGCTGGTACGTCGCGCTGATCTGGCTGGCTGCCGTGGCTTTCGGCGCCGACTGGGCCGGCCTGCATTTCATGGTCGGCGCCTTCCTGGCCGGGGCGAGCATGGAAGCCGACTGGTTCGACCAGGAAAAAATGGACCAGCTACGCCACCACGTGCTGCTCGTCTTCATGCCGGTCTTCTTCCTCAGCACCGGTCTGCGCACCAACTGGGAAGTCGGGGGCACGGCGGTGTTCGCCGCCGCCGCCCTGCTGCTGGTGATGTCGGTGGCCGGCAAACTGATCGGTGTGCGGGTAGCCGGCAAAATCCTCAAATGGTCGCCCGGCGAGGCGAGCATCATCGGCTGGCTGCTGCAGACCAAGGCGCTGATCATGATCATTTTCGCCAACATCCTGCTCGACAAGCAGATCATCACCAGCGAAACCTTCACCGCCCTGCTGCTGATGGCCGTCGCCAGCACCATGCTGACCGTGCCGCTGGTCGCACCGCAGCTGGCCCGGCTGAAAGCGCTGATCCAGCGCGCCGCCTGAGGAGAGGTCCATGGCCTACACCCCAACCTTCGAGGTCGATACGCCGTCCCGGGAAGAAATCGATGCCCTGCCCGGCCTGTTGCTGCTCGAATTCGGCGTCGACTGGTGTCCGCATTGCCTCGGAGCGCAGCCCTTGATCGAGGCGGCGATGCAAGCCTGCCCCGGGCTGCGCCACCTGAAGATCGAAGACGGCCCGGGCCGCCGGCTGGGCCGCAGCTTTTACGTCAAGCTGTGGCCGACGCTGGTTTTCATCAAGGATGGGCAAGAGCAGGAACGGCTGGTAAGACCGGTTGCCGAAAGCAGCATCACCGAGGCGCTGCGCCGCCTGCCGTCGTAAGTCTGTCCGACAAGTGGAGCGATATGGCCGGCGGTGATAAAATCAAAATGCATTTTTTTCAGGAGAACTGACATGAAACGAAAAACAAATATCACGCTTACTGCCGTTGCACTGGCTCTGTTCGGCTGGCAGGCTGGCGCCGTTGCCGATACCGCCACGCCGCCGAAAACCAAGATCAGCCTCGAAGCAGCACAAAAGGCAGCCCTGGCCGCAAAGCCCGGCAAGGTGGTCAAGGTTGAACTGAAGCGCGAAAAAGGTCAGTTGATGTGGGAGTTCGATATCGAAGGCGAAGGCAAGGCCTGGGATGTCGAGGTCAATGCAAGCACGGGCAAGGTCAACGAAATCGAGCAGGAAGTTGTTTCTGCCGACGATCCGATGTTCAAGGCAAAGGCCAAGGTCAGCCTGGAAGACGCCCAGAAGACTGCACTGAAAAAGTATCCAGGCAAGATCAAGGAGACTGAATACGAGATCGAATCCGACGGCAAGGCGTCTTACGAATTCGATATCGTCACGACGAACGGCAAGGAAATGAAGGTCGAAGTGGACGCGACCAGCGGCAAGATCGTCGAAGCCAGTCCGGAACTCTGGCAAAGCGGCGACGAATAAGGCGCCAGACTGTCAGACTGAACAGGCCCTCCGCATGCGAGGGCCTTTTTATTTGGAGACCGCGCGCCGTCTGACGGTGCCGGACTTGCGCCGCCGGGACTTCAGGCCGGCTGCCGGCGGCGCTGCCAGGCGTCGAGTTCGGCCGGTTCGATGTAGGTTTCCAGCCGGTTGATGTTGCCCGGCAATTGCCGGCCTTCCCACTGTTCAGTCGCCCAGCGTTTTACATTGGCGTGAAGTTCGCCGTGTTCGATGGCATGCGCGAGTGCCACTTCAACTTCATGGACGTCATCCGGCGCGCTGCTGAGCTGCAGTGCTGCTTCGTGGAGGCTGATCGCTGTCTTGCGAGGTTCCATGATGCGCTCCTGGTTTGGCTGGTGGTGGCTTCAATTATGAACTAGTCTTGAATTGCATTGGCAGTGTGTTAGATTTGCCGTAAAACGCATAATTAATAATTTTACGCTTCAGCTTTTCGGACTTGGTATCCATGTTGACGGCCAACCATCACGTTCCCGATTTCATTGCCCGGCGTCGCTGGTGGGTACTTCCCCTGCTCGCTTGGGCGGCGGTTATCGGGGTGTCTCTGGCTTCGCACTTCAAGGAACTGGAAGCGCATTCGCGGGAGGTTGCCGTCGCCGGCGCACGCGACATGTTCCGGATGGTCGTGCTGATCCGCGCCTGGAATGCGGAACACGGGGGGGTTTACCTGCCGGTCAGCGACAAGGTGCAGCCGAATCCCTATCTTGAGCATCCTCGCCGGGATCTTGTCACACGGGACGGCCGGGCCCTGACCATGGTCAACCCTGCCTTCATGACCCGGCTGCTCAGCGAACTGGCGAAAGCAGGGGATGGCGCCACCTTTCATATCACCAGCCTGAAGCCCATCCGTCCGGGCAATGAGGCGGACCCTTGGGAGCGCGAGGCCCTGCGCATTTTCGAGAGCGGCGTCGGCGAGGCCATCGAGATCGTGCCGGCCGGTAGCGGTGGCGGGCGCCAGTTGCGCTACATGGCGCCGCTGTTCGTGACCCCTGCCTGTCTGCCCTGCCATGCCAAACAGGGTTACCGCGAAGGCGATATTCGCGGCGGCATCAGTGTGACCTCATCCTATGCCGCGATCGACGAAGCGGTCAGCCACGGCAAGGCACAGTCGACCTTCAAGCATCTGGCCATATTCCTGCTCGGCGCAATGGCAGGATTCATCCTGCTTGAATTGCTGCGGCGGCGCTGGTTCAAGCTTGCCTTCAGCATTGCGGAGCTGAAGGCCGCCCGTGCCGATCTGGATCAGAGCAATCAGGCCCTGCGCCAGGCGCGGGATGTGGCCGAAGCCGCCAACATCGCCAAGAGCGAGTTCCTGGCCAACATGAGCCATGAGCTGCGTACCCCGCTCAATGCCATCGCCGGCTTTGGCTTCCTGCTCAAGGGCAAACTCAGTGATCCGCAGCAACAGGGTCATCTCGGTCAGATCCTGCGGGCTTCCGACCGGCTGCTGGAAATGATCAGCCAGTTGCTGAGCTTGGCCGAAGCGGATACCGGCCGGTTGAAACAGGTGCTCGAACGTTTCGAGGTATCGCAACTGGCCGATGAAGCCTACGCCCGGTTACAGGCCGATGCCGCCGAAAAGGGCCTGGGCAGCCGTCTGGAAATCGACCGGAATGCCATGCCTTGCTGGCTTTATGGTGACCGGTCGCACATTGGCGATGTCGTGGATCACTACATCGCCAATGCCGTGAAGTTCAGCGAGCGCGGCGACATTACGCTGTCGGTGGCATGCCGGCCGGCCGAGGATGGCCGGACACGGCTGCATATCGAGGTGCGGGATCAGGGCATTGGCATCGCCGCCGACCAGCTTCCGGGGCTGTTCGCCCTCTTCCATCAGGTGGATGGTTCCTCGACCCGCCGCTACGGCGGCAACGGCATTGGCCTGATTCTGTGCAAGCGGCTTGCCGAGCTGATGGGTGGTGAGGTGGGCGTGAGCAGTACCCTTGGCGAAGGCAGTTGCTTCTGGCTCGATGTGTCGCTGGCGGCGCGCCTCTAGGGTACGGCCCCGGCGTGTCAGATCATCGCGCCGTTGATTGAGATGACCTGCCCGGAGATGTAGGCGGCGCGATCGGAGGCGAGGAAGACGACGAGGTCGGCGACCTCTTCCGGCTGGCCGGCGCGCTGCATCGGCACGATTTTCTTGATGGCCTCGGCATCGAAGGCACCCTCAATCATGTCGGTGGCGATGATGCCCGGCGCTACGGCATTGACCGTGATGCCACGGCTGGCCAGTTCCAGTGCCAGCGACTTGCCGGCGGCGTGCAGGGCGCCCTTGGCGGCCGAGTAATTGACCTGGCCGCGATTGCCGGTAATGCCGGCGACCGAGGTGATATTGACGATACGGCCCCAGCGGGTGCGGATCATCGGCATGGTCAGCGGCTGGGTGACGTTGAAAAAGCCGTGCAGCGACACGTCGATGACCGAATGCCACTGCTCGGCATTCATGCCGGGAAACACCGCGTCGGCGTGGATGCCGGCGTTGTTGACCAGAATCTGGATGGCGCCGCCTTCGAGCAGGCGCTCCAGCGCGGCAGCCGTCGCGGCGCGCTCGGTGACGTCGAAGGCCACCGCCTCGGCGCTGCCGCCGGCGGCGACGATATCGGCAACCACCGCTTCGGCCTTCTCAAGGCTGCGGCTGGCATGGACGATGACGTGATGGCCGTCGGCGGCCAGACGTTTGCAGATCGCGGCGCCGATGCCGCCGCTACCGCCGGTAACCAGGGCGCGTTTCATGAAATTTCCTTTTTGGCCGATTTTTCGGGCCGACCGTAGGGTTCCGTAATCAGTGCTCCTGCATCGAGCACCACGGCTGCCCGACCTTCAAGCAGGCAGCGGCCAGCGTGGCTCAACCAAAACTGGTAGAGGATATTGTTGCCGTCGCCGGACAGGCGTTCGGCCTGCACGTCGAGTTCGCCCGGCAGGTCGTCGAGACGGGCAACGTGCAGCGTCACGCCACGCACGCTGGTCAGATAGCCCTGGCGCGGCTGGTCGTCGGCGTGGGCGAGCAAGGCGCCATGGATGGCCATCGCCTGCGCAGCGTATTCAATGCCGGCGGCGGCCCCGAGCCGGCCCTCAGCGCGCAGCGGGTTGGCCGGGTCGGCGTGGCTGCTGGCGCGGCAGGAAATTGTCGTTTCCGACCACCCGACCGTAGCATTCAGCAGGCACATGTCGCCCTGATGCGGAATGTGGGCAGCGATCCAGGCGCGGTCCAGCGCCATGGCATTGGCGGCAGTCGTCAGCACGGCTGGACGGCGACCATTAACTGCATCGGCGGCAGGTAGTCGAGGCAGACCTGACCACCCTCTCCCATCGCCAGTTTTTTCAGCAGCGGCAGCGCGCGCAGGGCCGGGATGGTCGTCCGTAGCGCTTCGAGATCGGCGGCGGCCAGCGGCTCGGCTGCCTCGGTACAAGGCATTACCCTGATGCTGGCGAGCGAGCGCTCACTGCGTTCCGGTGTCAGCAGCAGCGCAACGCCAGCGACGTCCGGCACCGGCCGCTTGGCGAACAGCGGTTCGGGATATTCGCTGTCGTAGGCGATCAGCAGGGACGGCTGGCGGTCGACAACCACCTGGCCGAGCGCATCGAGCAGGCCGGCACCGAAGCTGGCGTCGTAGGCGCAGAGAACCTGGCAGGGAGCCATCGATCCCGTGGCGATGCCCCAGTAACCGGCGGCGGCGTTATGGACCGAATTGTGGAAGCGGGTCGGCGAAATCTGGCGGTCGTCAGTCGCCAGTTGCTCGCAGATGGCGTGGCAATTGTGGCCGTCCGCGCCGGAGGCGGCAAAGACCGTGGCCAGCGTTGCGATATCGGTACCGGCCTGGGCGGCGGCTTCGAGGCCGAGGGCCAGTGTCAGCTTGACGACGCGGCTGGCCCGGCGGCGTTCGGCCGGCGGCAGCAGGCTGGGGGCCGGCAGTACGGAAGGCGCTGCGGCTAACGCCGCTTCCCCGCGCAGGACGGCGCGGGCACTCGTCCAGTCCGGCAGGCCGGGCGCGATGAAACCGATGCCGTCGATCCAGGCGGTCAGTGGCTTGACGCTCATGGCGCGACTCCGAGAATCAGGCTGCAATTGCTGCCGCCGAAGCCGAAGGAATTGCTCAGGGCGTAACGCGGCTGGGCGGCGCGGGATTGAAGCAGGTAATCGAGCGGGATCGCCGGGTCGAGGTTTTCGGTGCCTGGGCTGCCGGGCAGCAAGCCGTCGGTCAGTGCCAGCGCGCAGATCACCACTTCGAGCGCGCCGGCTGCGCCCAGCGTGTGGCCGGTGGCACCCTTGGTCGAACTGCACGGCACGCGGTCGCCAAAGAGCGCGCCGACCGCCTTGCCTTCGGCGGCGTCGTTGGCGGGCGTAGAGGTGCCATGCAGGTTGATGTAGCCGATGGCATCGGGACTCAGCCCGGCAGAGCGAAGGGCGGCCTCCATGGCCAGTTTGGCGCCCAGCCCTTCCGGGTGCGGCGACGACATATGGTAGGCGTCACTCGATTCGCCGGTGCCTAGCAGCAGCACCGAACCGGTGGCTGGCTTTTCGCAGCGTTCGAGCAGCGCAAAGGCGGCGCCCTCGCCGATTGAAATGCCGTCGCGCGCCGCGTCGTAGGGCCGGCAGGGACGGGTCGAGGTCAGTTGCAGCGAGGCGAAACCGTACAGCGTGGTCAGGCACAGCGTATCGACGCCGCCGACGATAGCAGCGTCAATGCTGCCAAGTTCAAGCTGACGGGCAGCGGAGGCGAAGACCTTGGCGCTCGACGAACAGGCCGTCGAAATGGCCATCGCCATGCCTTCCAGCCCGAAATAATCGCGGGTGAATTCGGCCAGCGAGAAGGAATTGTGCGTCGTGCGGTAATGGAAATCGTCCGGCAGCGCGTCGGTGACCGGATCGCGCCGGCGATAGGCCAGCTCGGTCTGCAGGATGCCGGCCGTGCTGGTGCCGAGAAAGACCCCGACCCGCGTCCTGCCATAACGGGCAATCGCCGCGCGCACCCGCTCGGCAAAATCGTCGTTCTCCAGCCCTATCTGGGTCAGCCGGTTGTTGCGGCAATCATATTCGGTCAGCGCTTCGGGCAGTTTTTCGGCATCGACCGCAGCCACCTCCCCGATCCAGGTATCGAGCCGCACGCTCTCGAAAGCACACGGCGCCAACCCGCTCCGCCCGCCCCGCAACGCCGCCCGCGTGGCATCAAGCCCTCGGCCGAGACAGGAGGTGGCGGTGTAGGCGGAAAGCAGCAGCGGGGTCACGGAGAGGCTCGATATAGGTTGGAGGCGATTTTAGCAGAGGGGGTGGCGTCGCAAGCTTGTCAGCGAAGGCCTGGCGGCGAAGGATAGTTGTGGTGAAATGAGAAATGCTCCGTCCCGATTTGATAACCCGATAGCGATTTTTTCCTGGAGAAACCATGTCACAACTTGCCGACATTGAAAAAATAACCATCTATTACCAGGAGTTTCACCATAAGTGTGTGACTTGGTACATCACGATCATGGGCTTCTTCATTGCCGGGGTCATTACGTCGCCGGCTTCGACCGAACGAATGACCAATCAGCTGTTGGCTACCGTGCTTCTCGTCACTTCGCTATTTTGCGGCGTATTTTTCTTCCGTTGCCTGGCGCACTATGGAGCGCGAATCAAATGCTTGACCGGGTATCTGGAAGGAGAGGAAGCAAAAATTCCTTCCAATTGGCGAAAGGAGCACAAAAACGTCGGCTGGGAGGTGTATGGCGCTGGATCGAATTTCTTCATAACCATTTTGGTCGGCATGCAGGTCGTACTATTGTTCTTGGTCGTGGTTCGCTATTTCATTTAGCGAGTCAACGGGGTCGGCTTCGATATGTTTCTGATTGGGTATGTTGCGTGGCAGCCTCTGTTTTCATCGTTCTATTGAAGAATCCGCGCCGGAATATCCGATTCCTCGGATTGAACGGCGGTTAGCAGGCCGTCCGGCCCCCAGATTAATTGGTAGTCGTATCCGTCGTTCGTAATATAGTTCCAGACTGCTTCATCGAGTGACGCGTTCATATCGGGGCGCGGATAACTGAGGGCGATCAGTACCTGTTCCTTGTTCATGCCTGGCAATACCTTGCCTGAACGAATTGCCTCCTGAATTGCTGGCGGATACGTTGCCACTTTCTGCCGTGGATCGTCCTTGACCAGAAGCCTGGCGATCAGTTGTTCTCTGGTGCCCTGCTTGCGGCCGTAATCCAGACCAATGGCCATTGGTCGACCATCAACGACGACATGAATTCGGTTACGCCCATACTCGCGAATGGCGATCGGTGTTCCTGCCGGGATGTATGGCAGGCCGGTTTCGTTGAGGTCGCCGATCCAGTCTTCCTGGTAACGCAGGTTGCAACAGGCAAATTGCGCGTTTTCCATGGCCTGGTTGCGGGCCAGTTCGACGATCGCATTCACGACCTTTTTGCCGACCAGCTCACCACTTTCTGCCTCTTCCAGCCAGACCTCCTGACGAAGTTCTTCGAGGATGCCCCTGACCCGGTACAGAACATTTGGGCGTAGTGTCACCTCGATATCACCTTCGGCGCGATATTCTGCCGCTGAGCGAATCAAATTTTCTATGGGTGCCCCGTAGACATATCGTCCCTCCAGCTTGATTCGGTGCTTGCCAGCGCTGACCAGCCGTTCCACCTTGACGAACCGGATTTCGCGGCCCATGCCAAAAGAAGCCCGCCTACTTTCCCCAAGGCTGTCCTTTTCGACGGCTTGGTCATCGATTTTGGCGACGAAGAAAAATCCTCCTCCGGTGGGCCGTCTTTCCCATCGAAAGAATGAAAATTTTGGTTCAGGTAGGCCATCGCCGGTTGAACTGTCGGCGATTCGAGCCAGACCCGCTTCCGGCTCTGCGGCAGCAACACTGGAAAGGGGGCTGACCGCCAAGACCAGTGCAAATATCAAAGTGAATCGACTGTGAGTGCGCATCCTTCCCCCGGTACATGTTTCGTCAAACGCCCGGCATGGGCGGCGACGGGTTTTTGCGCATTATGACATCTGTCTTGCCGGAGAGAGCTCGTTGGAGTGGGCAGACACTGCTGAATATTTGTGCCCAGTCGGGATGGCGGGTGACCACTTCGAGCCACGGCACCAGAAATTCGCTATTTGCCCATTTTTTGCCATCGACCGTAGCATTGGCCCCTACAATGCGGGCGGTGACGGCGAAGCGGATGGCGGTGGGCCTCGTTGTTGGTTCGAATGCGCTGCCTGGGGATAGCTTGATGTTTTTGCTTCGAAGCGGCTTTTGTCTGGCGCTTGCAATGTCGCCCGCTCTTGCCTGCGCCGACTGGACCGAGGGCAGGACCAAGCTGGGCGTCGAGTTCGAGCTGGAAAAAGGCGCCGGCAATGCCTGGCAGAGCCGGGGGCTGACGCTGGTGCCGGGTATCCGGCTGGACAATCGCTGGATCAGCATGGTCGAGTTGCTGCTCGAAGGTGCCCGCGAGCATGACGAGCTGACCGGCGAACGGTCCAGCGAGCGCAAGTTCGGTGTCCGTATCCGCCATGAGTTTCCGCTGACCGCCGAGGCGAGGATCGTGCTGCGCGGACTGCTCGGCCATGCCTGGCAGGGCGACGAGAAATTCGCCTATTACTATGTCGAGCCGAGCTTCAAGTATGCGTTCGAGCATTTCGAGATGATGGTCGGCTATCGGCTGGTGCATGGTATCGACGCCGGCAAGGAGCACGATCTGCACAAGTTCCGCCTGGGGCCGAGTTTCGATCTGTCGGATCGCAGCGAACTGGAGTTTCGCTGGGCACGGAGCTGGAACCTGCATACCGGCCAGCATGTCAGCGACGCCTATATCGTCGAATACACGCAGAAATTCTGACACCCCGGTCGGGGGGCATTCCAATTATTGGCTATTTTTGGAGTCGACCGTAGCATTTGCGCTAACGGGCGCTTCCCCGCCCCAGACAACTCCGGTAGCGCCCTTCTACCCGCCGGGCGAACCATTCGGTGGTCAGCTTGCGGCTGATTTTCGGGCTTTTCAGGTCGATCTGCGGCATGGCTTGGCGGGCCATCGGCCGGCCCTGCTTTTCGGCCAGTTCGAAAACGCGGTTGAACAGCGGGCTGTGGCCGAAGGCCATGGTCTTCTCCAGCAGCAGGTCGCGGCGGATTTGCGGGCGGCTCATGTCGAGCCGCTTGGCGATCCCGATGGCGGCTTCCTCGACGCTGCTCGGCACGGCGGCCGGCTGGCCGTCTTCGTAGCGCAATAGATCGCCGTCGGGAGCCAGCGGCTGGCCGGTGATCTTGCCGAGCGCCAGCTGGAAGGCGGCGTTCCGGCTGCTGTAGCGGCCGGCGTTGAAGTCGGCGAAACGATAGACGATGGCGTCGTAGGGTACTTCGTAGTCGAGCAGGATGGCGCTGCCGAAATAGACGCCGCCGCGCCGGGAAAACACTTCATGACGCAGCTTTTTATCGACCGGGTACGGGTAGTCGCGCTGCTTCGCGTGCTGGCCGGCGAAGTCGATGCTGACCTGCATCGGGCCGCCGGTGCGCACGGGATTGTGGTCGGCGAATAGCTGGCGGCCGAAGGGCAGTTCGCCGGTCATGTCCTCGAACAGGGTGTTCAGCTGCTTTTCGGTTTTCAGCGTGTCGATGCGCTCGTTGTAGCTCTTGCCGTCGGGCGAGGTCTTGCTCAGCGCCGCGTTGACGATCAGCATCGGCACGCCGTAGCGGCCGGCCCGGGTTTCGAGTTCGCGGCGAACGATGGTGGGCAGGCCGGGCACCGTCGGATCGGCCTGGAAGCTGGATTCCTGCTCGATGATGGCAATGGCCGCGCAGTAGGTCTGCGTTGCGTGCGGCACTTCCAGGGTCTTGAATGCGGTGTGCAGGTCGTCGGCCCAGCCCTGGCGGTCTTTTGCGTAGCCGGGGATCAGGCGGGCGATGCGCTTCTTCACTTCCGCTTCGGGCAGCGAGGTCGGCCAGGCGGTGGCTGTCTTGCCGTCGGCGCGGCGGGCCATGTCGGAAGGCAGCGTGCCGCCCTCCTCTTCGCCACTGTCGAACAGCGAGCAGCCGCCCAGCGTTGCGAGCAGCGCAGCGGTCAGCAGGAGATGGCGACTTGGCAGGTGCATTGAGTCAGGCGGGTACGCGGCAGACGAGCATGACGTTGGCGAAGGGTTTGCCTTCGTTCATAGGGTCCGTCTCGACCGTGAAACCAAGGCTTTCGAGCAGCGCAATCCATTCGGCCAGCGGCCGGCAATAGAGGCGCGGCAGGCGGTGGCCGCGGACGAAGGTGACAGCGTGGTCCACCCAGTTGCAGAGGTGGTAGGGCAAGCCGGCCGAAGCATCGCCGACCCGGGTCAGGAACAGGCCGCCGGCCGGCAGCGCGGCGCGAATACGTTTCAGCACATCCCTCTGGTGGGCGTGGTCGAAGTAATGCAGGGCGTCGAGGATGGTGATCACGTCGGCGCGGCCGAAGTCGGCCTTGGTCATATCCCCCTGCTCGATGCGGACGACCGGGTGGTCGGCGCCGAAGGCGCGCGTGGCACGGTCAACGTCCTTCTGCATCAGTTCGATGCCGCGCAAGTGAAGCGGCTTCGGCGCGGCCGGCCAGTCCTTGGGCCAGTGGCCGGCGTCGTGCAGCTTGCAGGCGGCGAGCAGCCAGGAAAACAGGCTGCCCTGGCCGCAGCCTAGGTCGAGATAACGGCCTTCGGCAGGAAACAGGCCGCGCCTGAGGATCTCGCGGAAGATGCTGTCGGACGACAGCTTGCCGCGGGCGTAGTGGTAGGCAAAATGGCCGCCGCCGCGGAAGGGGCGGCTGGCTTCGTCGAGCAGGGTGCGCAGGAATCGGCGGGTCATGGCGTCGGGTCGGGCAGCGAGACGGGGTTGAGTTGTTGATCGTGCAGCGTCGACAGCACGCGCGGCAGCACGGCGAGGATGACCGGCTGGCCATCGGCCGTGCGGGCGGCGTGGCCATCGTGCATCAGGAGGATATCGCCGGGGGCCAGATTACGGGTCAGACGTTGCAAAACGGTGTCCGGATCGGCGCAGCGGGTGTCGTAGGGGCGGCGCGTCCAGCTTGCCAGCTTCAGGCCGAGGTCGTGCAACACAGGGTCGAGAAAGGGATTGCGCAGGCCGGCCGTAGCGCGAAAGTAGCGTGGTGGCTCGCCGGTGATCGCGCCCAGCGTGGTCTGGGCGGCGGCGATGTCGGCCCGCATGCGGCCGGGACCGAAGGTGGCGAAGGCTTTGGAATGCGCGTCGCCATGGTTTTCGACGCGATGGCCGCGGGCGACGATCTCGCGGCAAAGCGCCGGGTTTTCGCGGGCCCGCCAGCCGATGCAGAAGAAGGTGGCCTTGGCATTGGCGGTGTCGAGCAGGTCGAGAACGCGCGGGGTGACTTCCGGGTCCGGGCCGTCGTCGATGGTGATCGCCACTTCGCGGCGCGCTGTCGCGGCCTCCGGCAGGCGGGTCAGGTTGGCGCCGAGCAGCGTGCTGCGCGGCAGCAGGCCGGCGGTGGTCAGCGCGACATGGTTGGCGACGACGGCGCCGAGCGCCCACGGCCAGAGTCCGGGCGCGGCCAGCGCACCGGCGGCGGCGATGCCGTGCAGGGCGAAACTGGCTTGGACGAAGGGCGGGGGATTCCAGCTCGGCATGGTCAGTCGGTCAGCGGGGCGAAGGTTCCACGTGAAACGCCGGATTTCGATTTTGGCCTTTTTTTGGGGCCGACCGTAGCATTCCAGGTTTCAGCCACGCTGGCGCCCCACGAAACTGGCCGACAGCAGCAGCGCCAGGATGGCGCCGGGGCCGACCGTGATGCCGACGGCGTGCAGCACCGGGACGCCAGACAGGGCCAGGGTGCCGAAGCCGATGGCGGTGGTCAGGTTGGCGACGACCATCGAGGCCAGCGTCGTGCCGTCCAGGCCCTCTGTGCCGCCGGCACGGTCGAAGAACAGCGCGTAGTTGGAGCCGACGGCGACGATCAGCAGCATGCCGACCAGATGGAGCAGGTGCAGTTGCTGGCCGGCCAGATGCAGACCGGCGATGACCAGGATGACGGCGATCAGCAGCGGAATCAGCACGGCCGCCAGTCGCCGCGGCGAACGCAGGGTCACGGCGAGCAGCGCGACGATGGCGCCGAAGCCAGCCAGCGAAAGGAGCGTCGCTTCGTGCAGGTAGTCGTTGTAGAGCGTGTCGAATTCGTGCTTCATGTCGACGAACAGCGCGCCGCTGCCGGCCAGCGCCGTACGCACCGCGTCGATCGGAATGTCGACGCCCTGCTCGCCGCCGGTCGGGCGTAGCGGCAGCAACACACTCCAGCCGTCGGGGCGCTGCAGCAGCAGGGAATCGACGGCCAGCGCCAGGCTCGTGCCGGCCAGCGTTGCCCGGGTCAGGCTGCCCTGCCCTTTGGCGGCGGCGACGTCGTCAAGGAAACCGCCGAGCTTGCTGGCGGACAGCGGCGAATCGGCCAGTGCAGCCTGCAGGCGGGGCGCCAATTCGTCGGCCGCCGGCAGGCTGGCGCGCCGGGCCGCCTGTGTCGCCTGGCTGGGCAGGAAACGGGCCGGGCTGTCGTAGCCGCCGATGACACCGCGAGCAACCAGTTCGTCGAGTTGCCGACCGGCGCGTTCGGCGGCCAGCAGCGCGGACTCCAGGTCCGGCGCGGTGATCACCGCCATGTAGCGGGCGTCGGGGGCACCGATGTCGGCGCGCAACGCCATGTCGATGGCCGAGTCTTGCTCGCTGACCGTGCTCAGCGCCGACAGCGTGGGGTGCCACAGGTGGTCGCGATTGACGCCGAGAAGGACGGCGGCGGCCAGCGTCACGGCGAGGATGGGCCAGCGCAGGCCCTGAAGCAGCGCGATGCCGCGGTTCAACGCCGGGCCGAGGTGGCTGAGGTCGCGCATCTGGTGGTCGTTGCCGGCCAGCGGCGGCAGGATGAAGCGGGTGACCAGCGCGGCGACGACGACCCCGCTCAGCGAGTAGAGGCCAAGCTGGGCGAGGCCGGGAAAGCCGGAAAAAAGCAGCGCGCCGAAGCCACAGGCGGAGGTCAGCACGCCGAGCCGGATGGTCGGCCAGAAGCGCTCACGCCACTGCACGACGCCGAGCCGGCTGGACTGGACGAAATAGTAAATCGAATAATCGACCGCCTCGCCGATCAGTGCCGCACCGAAGCCGACGGTGATGCCGAAGACCGTGCCGTAGGCCAGGCTGACGGCGACGACGCCAGCCAGTGCGCCGCTGACCACCGGTAGCAGGCCGAGCGTCATCAGGCGGGCCGAGCGATAGACGAAGAACAGCACGGCAATGATGGCGACCGTGCTGATCGTCGACAGCCGGCTGACTTCACCCTTGATCGTGTCACGCGACTTGACGGCAAACTGGCCGGGACCGGATAGCTGCATGCCGAGCACACCGCCGGGCGCCGCTTCGGCGAACTGGCTGCGAATCAGGCCGATGGCGGTTTCCTGGCCATCGGTGTCGGAACCGAGGGCGCGGGTCTGGATCAGCAGCATGGCGCGCTCGCTGTCGCGTGAGGCCCAGACGCCGTCGCGAATCTCGGGCTGGGCGCCGGCGTTGAGGCCGGAGAGCAACTCTATCAGTTCGCCGGTCGGGTCGCGCGGCAGCAGCGGCTTGATCATCATGCCGGCCGGCGAGGCGAGCAGGTCGATGCTGTTCGAAATCGACTCGCGCAGGCCGTCGACGGTAAAGCGCTCCGGCTTGACCGCCGGGCTGAGCAGGTAGCGGTGGCGGAACAGGAAGTCGCGGTCGGCATCGTGGCTGCCGGCCTCGCCGTTCTGGACCGAGACGAACTCGGGCATTTTCTGCAACCGGCCGCGCAGCTCGCGCGAGGCGGCGGCCCGCTGGCCGGAATCGCCGCCCTCGATGGCGACCATCAGCAGGTGCGAGACGACGCCCTCCTTCAGCTGGTCGACCAGCACCTGCTGTTCGGCGCTTGGCCGGGCCGGCAGGAAGAAGGACATGTCGGCCGAAAAATGGCTATGCCAGACGACGGCCGCCCCGGCCAGCATGGCCAGCAACCAGATCAGCAGGGCACGGCGGGCGGAAAGGATCATCGCAGTTCGATCGGCTCGATGTTCAGCACCGAGCGGTCGCCGTCGGCCTGCAGGTATTCGATGCCGAGCACCCGGTTGCGGCTGCCGCTGACCGTGATGCGCAGGACGATGGCGGCAATCTTCTGGTCGCTGGGCAGCAAGGTGAGCACCCATTTGTCGGCGTTGCCCGCCAGGTGCAGGGCGTAGTTCTTCTCCAGCGCCGCCCGGTTGCCGGACAGCGTGCCGCGGATGCTGTCCACGAAGGCCAGGGCCTCCGGCTGGTTGGCCAGGTTGATGCTCAGTTTCCGCTTGTCGCGTTCGATCGACAGCATGTCCTTGTCGAGCAACATGGTTTCGATCTTGGGCGTCAGGGTCCGCTTTTCCAGGCGGTCGGGCGCGACGTAGGTCATTTCGCCGGTGGCGATGATCGGTTTGTCGAGCAGCGCGATGTATTTGGTTTCGATGAACTTCGCCCGGCCGCCCTTGTGCCGGGCCAGATCATCCATCAACTGGCCGACATCGAAGGCTGCGGCGGCCGGCAGCGCGGTCGCTGCAAGAATCAGGCTGACAAGCAGGCGTTTGATCATTTTTTCTGCCAGAAATCGAAGAAATTGAACCAATTGTACGGAGCCAGCCGGCAAAAATGCGTCAACCGGTCGGCGTAGCGCTGCATCGCGGCGCGAATGGCGGCGTCGCGATCCTCGCGTGGCGTCTGCGAAAAATCAGCCAGTGGCTCGAAGTGGATCTGGTAGCGATTGCCACCGAGGTAGAGGCCGGTCATGAAGAAGACCGGCCGGCGCAGCATGGCCGCCAGGCGCCAGGGGCCGAGCGGGAAGTTGGCAGTTTCACCGAGGAATTCGCAGGCCGCCGTCGGATCGTCGCCCAGGCCTCGGTCGGCCAGCATGCCGACCAGATAGCCGGCGTCGAGCTTGTCGCGGGCCTGCAGCATCGAGTCCATGTGGCCAAGCGGGATGATGTCCTGGCAGGCCGCCGGATTGATCGCTTCGAGCGTCGCGTTGAGCTTGCGCGCGTTCTCCTCGACCATCAGCATCGCCACCTTGAGCCCCGCCCTGCCCCGGCCGACGGCGCGCAACACCTCAAAACTGCCGAGGTGGGCGCCAATCAGCAGCGCGCCTGGCTGCTTGTCGAGCGCTGCCTGAAGGGTTTCGGCGCCGATTACCTCGATGTCGAACAGGTCGAAACGGTCGTTGAGCAGGTAGATCCGGTCGTGAATGGTGCTCGCGAAGCTGAACACGTGACGGAATCCGTCCACCCATTCGGCCCAGCGGTTCAGCGCCCGGTTCAGGTAATTCCGGCTGGCGCGGCGGGCGCGCGGTGCGAACAGGACGAAATAGCCGGCGATGCCGTAGAGCACGACACGGCCGACGGCGCGCCCGAAAGTCAGCGAAATCCAAACCATCAGTTTGAGGATGGCCAGGTTGCTGCGCTCCTGCTGGCGCAGCCAGTCGGCGGTCGGCTTTTCGGGGGTCATGGCGCGGGCGGCGTCAGGCTGCCGGAGGCCACGTCGCGTTCGCCGGCACGGACGGTAAAGGCGATGGCGCCGCTCGGCTTTTTGGATAGCGCAAAAGTGAGCGCTTCCTCCGGGCCGACCGGGCTGAAGAACTTGGCGTTGCCGACCTGCCAGTTGATGCCGGGCCGGCCGAGCATCTGCTCGGCAAAAAGGATGGCGCAGTCGAGCAACACGACGCCCGGCACGATGGGGTTGCCGGGGAAGTGGCCGGCGAAGGCCGGGTGATCGGCGGGCACCGTCCAGGCGAATTCAGCGTCGGCCATCGGCGACCTTTTCGGCGTAGAGGGCCTGCAGTTCGCTGCGCGGCAGCTTGCCGGTGCTGTTGCGCGGCAGCCGGTCGACGAAGACCAGCGGCCGGGGCAGGAAGATGGCGTCGAGGCGCTGGCGCAGTTCGGTAGTCAGCGCCCTGGCGTTCAATTCGGGGGCGACGACGAAGGCGGTCAGCCGGGTGATGCCGTCGGGGCCGGCCTCGTCGGGCAGGAAGAAGGCGGCGTCGGCGACGCCGGGGATTGCGGCGATCTGGTGGTTCAGGTAGGCCAGCGAGGTGCGCCGGCCGGCGATGTTGACCAGGTCGGCGTGGCGACCGTGGAGCAGGAATCGATGCTCGGGCAGCAGTTCGATCAGGTCGGACAGCACCACCCTGCCCTCGACGTGACCGCCACTGGCGATGGTTTCATCGCCATCTTGTGCCAGCTGGACGCCGGGCAGCAGCGTCCACGCGGCGCCCTCGGTGGTCCGCCGGCTGGCCAGCTGGCCGCATTCGGTGGCACCGTATATTTCGAGCAGCGGCGCGCCGGTGCGCACTTCGGCCTCGGCGGCCAGCGTCGTCGACAGCGGCGCGGTGGCCGAGAGCAGCAGGTCGATGGCCGGCAGGTCGATCTCGGCGGCGAGCAGCGCCGAGAGGTGGAAAGGCGTCGTCACCAGCAGGCGCGGCTGCGGCACGGCGGCCAGCGCGCTGGCGATGTCCTGCGGGTAGAACGGCTTGCCGGCCCAGAAGGCGCAGCCGCCGTGCAGGGCGAGCAGGAAGGTCGACTCGAAGCCGTAGCTGTGCTGGACCGGGACGGTGCCGACCAGCACGTGGGGCCGGGCGAGCAGGCCGAGGCGTTCGGCTTCGGCGCGGCCGTTCTGCACCAGCTTGCCCCAGGTCTTGCGCTGGGCCTGCGGCAGGCCGGTCGAGCCGGAGGTGAACAGGATGGCGGCAACGTGGTCGAGCGGAATCTGCGGCACGGCAAATTCTGATTTTGGCCTTTTTTTGGCGCCGACCGTAGCATTTTGAGGAAAGTCGATGCGCGGCAGGTCCAACGTGTCGGTCGGGCCGTCGCACAGACAGACGAGGTCCGGGTAGTCGGCCTGCAGGCGGCTAAAGGTCTCGGCCGACTGCGACGACGGCTGCAGGCTGGTCATGCCGCGCAGCAAGCCGGCGGCGAAGCCGACCGCGAAGCGGTAGCGGTCGGTGCACAGGTTGAGCAGGTAGGAGCCGGCTGGCAGTTCGGCTGCCAGTGCGCTGGCGTCGGCCAGGTAGGCGGCGGCGCGGACGGGACCGTCCGAACGCCAGGCGAAGATGGCATCCGGTTCGGCGGCGGCAAGCAGCGGTGCGGCGTTCATTCCGGCTTGGCCGGCGGATTGCCGGTTTGCGAGTGCATCCGGTAGGCACGCACGACCTGGGCGATGGTCGGGCGCTCTTCGGGCGGGAGTACGCGGCTGCGCCAGAGGTGTTCGGCGGCAAACATCAGGACGACCAGCGGCATGGACAGCAGGTTGGCGAAGGCCGACCACACGGTCAGCGGGGCAAACAGCCAGAGCAGCGCCGAAATCAGCGCGTTGGCCAGGAAGAAGACGGTCCACGCGATGGTCACTTGCGTGGTGTGGTGGCGCTTGCGTTCGGAAATCTCGCCGCCGTGCACGGCGCGGGCCAGCTGGGTGATCAGCGCCTCGCCGGGGCCGAGCAGGCTGCGCCCGAACAGCGTGGCGAGCGCCAGGTTGGTGCCGACGTGCTGGACGAAATAGAGCAGTGCGACGTTGTGGCGCAGGGTCGGCCAAAGCCAGGCCAGCCCGCCGAGCAGGATGGCAATGCCGGCGACCGTCAGCCAGGGGTGACGGCTGCGCCAGAGCAGCAGGCCGAGGGCGGCGATGATCGGGGCGACGCCGAGGACGGTTGTGAAATGCGAGGCATTGTCGCCGCCGGCGCTGCCGAGATGGGCCAGCACGGCCCAGACGACGATGAAGACGACGACAGCCAGGCCGCGCAGCAGGCGGATCGGGGTGTGCTCTCCGGGGGCCGGTGTCGGGACTCCCCCGGTGGTCATTTCGTCCGCTGGCTGGCGATATGCGCGGTCAGCGCGCGCAGCGAGGCGAAGATGCGCACGTTGTCCTCGTTGTCCGACTTGAGCTGGAAGCCGTAGCGCTTGGAGACGACGAGGGCGATCTCCAGCACGTCGATCGAGTCCAGGCCTAGGCCGTCGCCGAACAGCGGCGCGTCGGCTTCGATCTCGCCCGGTACCATGTCGAGATTGAGGGCGGTGACGATCAGTTCGGCGATTTCCGGCAACAGGGCTTCGACGGCTTCCGGGGAGTTGGCTTCAGACATGGCTTTGCTTCCGTGGATTTACTGAGGAACGGCGCGGAACGCGAGCACCGCGTTGCTGCCGCCGAAGGCGAAGGAATTCGAGAGCGCGGCGCGCAACAACTGGCCGCGGCGGGCGACGGTGACATGGTCGACCCCGGCGCAAGCCGGGTCAAGGGCATCGAGATGGGCGGTCGGCGGGATGACCTGTTCGCGCAGCGCGAGCACCGTGGCGATGGCTTCGATGGCGCCAGCCGCGCCGAGCAGGTGACCGTGCATCGACTTGGTGGCGCTGACCGGTAGGTTGGCTGCCCGTTCGCCGAACACCGCCTTCAGTGCGGCGACCTCGACCGGATCGCCTTCGGCGGTGGCAGTGCCGTGGGCGTTGACGTAGTCGATGTCGTCCGGGGTCAGGCCGGCATCGGCCAGCGTCAGGTGCAGGGCGCGGACCTGGCCGGCGGCTTCCGGCTTGACCAGGTGGCTGTGGTCGCAACTCGTGCCGTAGCCGACCATCTCGCCGTGGATGCGGGCGCCGCGGGCAACGGCGTGGTCCCAGTCTTCGAGAACGAGCGCCGCCCCGCCCTCGCCGAGGACCAGGCCGCGGCGGTCGGCCGAGAAGGGCCGGCAGGCTGCGGGCGAAGTCTCGGCATCGCCGGGCGCCATGACGCGCAGGGCTTCCCAGGCGCGGGCGACGCCGTAGGCCTGCGGCACGTCGGAGCCGCCGGTGACCATGATCGTCGCCTCGCCGCTACGGACGCGGCGGAAGGCCTCGCCGATGGCGATCGATGACGAGGCGCAGGCCACCGTGTGGCTCATGCTGACGCCGCCGAGGCCGAGCTGGATCGAAATGTGGGCGTTGGCCGCGTTGTTCATGCCGAGCACGACGGAAAGCGGCGACAGGCGTTCGCGGCCCTTCTGCCACAGCTCGCGGTAGCCTTTTTCGTAGGCCAGCGTGCCGCCCAGCGCGGTGCCCCAGGCGACGCCCCAGCTGTCGCGCGACTCGCCATCGGCCTGGCGGGGCAGACCCGCATCGTCCCAGGCGCCGAAGGCGGCGGCCATGCCGAGCTGGGCGAAGCGGTCCATCATCGAGGCCAGCGGCCGGCCGAGCGCGGCATCCGGGTCGAAGCCGGGAGAGCTGACGAAGGGAATGGACAGCGGGCGCGGCAGGTCGTCGGTCAGCAGGTAACGGACGGCCGACTCCCCGGCCGCCAGGCGCGCGAAGAAATCAGCGAGGTCGCCGCCATACGGACTGACCAGCCCGAGGCCGGTGATCGCTACCCGTCTCTGGCTCATCAGCGCTTCTGGCTGGCAATCAGCCCGTCCATCAGGGTGACCATTTCACCGACGGTACGGGGGGATTTGAGGTCGCTGGAGAGCTTGATGCCAAAGCGGTCTTCGAACTCGAACATCAGTTCGAGCATCATCAGCGAGTCGACGCCGAGATCCGCCAGCGACGCCCCCGGAACGACGTTTTCCGGTTCGACGCCCAGGCGGTCCTGGAGAAAGTCACGAATCAGGCCAATGGAATCCATAAGGCGGCGATTTTAGCCGAAAGCCCATGTTTTCCAAAGGTTTCCCCGGCATACTGGCGGTCATTTCCGGTAACCCCGGCGCGGTTTGTTACCATAGCGCCACAGTTTGCCGTCCTCTCCACCTTTCGAGCCACCGATGCACCTTTTCTCCCGACCGCGCTGGTATCGGCAGATCGCTTCCCGCGCGGTTTACCTGTGGCCGCTCAAGGCGGTTGGCACCATGAGCTTCATGGCCCTGTTCTTCTGGGGCTATTTCGGCGTCCTGCGCAATCCGCTGGCGCCGGCCACGGTCATGCCACTGACCGTCATCGACGAATGGATCGCCTTCACACCGCTGGCTTTTCCGGCCTACGCCTCGCTCTGGGTGTATGCCTCGCTGGCGCCGGCGCTGATCGGCCATCTGCGCACGCTGCTGCTGTTCGGCGTCTGGATCGCGGCGATGTGCCTGTTCTGCCTCGGCATTTTCTGGCTCTTTCCGACGGCGGTGCCGATACCCGACATCGATTGGGCGCTCTACCCGGAGATGGCCATCATCAAGAATGTCGATGCCGGCGGCAATGCCTGCCCTTCCCTGCACGTGGCGGCCGCAGTATTCACGGCCTTCTGGCTCGACCGGGTGCTGCGGACGGTGAGCGCGCCGTGGCTCCTGCGCGGGCTGAACGGCTTGTTCTGTCTGGCCATCCTGTGGTCCACGGTGGCCACCCGCCAGCATGTGGTCATCGACGTGCTGGCCGGCATCGTGGTCGGTGTCGCCTTTGCCGTGCTGTCGCTGCGCTATGCGATTCCGGCCCAACGTCCGGACGAGGTTTAGCTACCGAGCTGCTGCAGCGTCTTCTGGAACTGCGCCGCATCCTGGAAGCCGACGATGCGCACAGCCTTGTTTTCCTGCCCCTGGGCGTCGAAGAAAATGATCCCCGGCGGACCGAACAGGCCGAAGCGGGCGAGCAGCGCCTTGTCGTCGTCGGAATTGGCCGTGACGTCGGCCTGGAGCAGCGTGTAGCCGGCCAGCCCGGCCTGGACGGCGGGATCGGCGAAGGTGAAGCGTTCCATTTCCTTGCACGAGACGCACCAGTCGGCGTAGAAATCGAGCATCACCGGCCGGCCGGCGGCCTTGATCCGGGCCTCCAGGGCGGCGACCGAGGCGACGCGCTCGAAGGGCAGCTTCTTCTCCGTGGCGGCGACGGCGTTGCCGCGCAGGCCGGCCAGCGGCTGCAGCGGGTCGCGGCCGCCGGCCAGGGCGCCGATCAGCAGCGCGGCGCCGGTCAGCAGCATGACGATGCCGATGCCTTTCCAGAAACGCGGCCAGCCCTTGGCGTGCGGCGGCAGCGGGTCGAGGGCGTGGAGGTAGATGGCCGGTACGATCAGCAGCAAGGCCCAGGCGAGCATCGCGGCGACCGCCGGAATGACCGGCGACACCAGCCAGACGGCGGTAGCCAGCAGCAGCACACCAAAGGCCTTCTTGACGCCTTCCATCCACGGCCCGGTCTTCGGCAGCAGCGAGCCGCCGGCAACGCCGACGGCGATCAGCGGCGCGCCCATGCCGAGCGCCATGACGAACAGCGCCGTGCCGCCGAGTACGGCATCGCCGGTCTGGCCGATGTAGAGCAGCGCGCCGGCCAGCGGCGCGGCGACGCAGGGGCCGACGATCAGCGCCGACAGCGCGCCCATCAGGAAAACGCCGATGCCGCGCCCTCCCTGCAGGTGGCCGGATTCTTCCGACAGTTTGCTTTGCAGCGAAGTCGGCAGTTGCAGCTCGTAGAAACCGAACATCGAGAACGAGAGCACGACGAAAACCAGCGCGAAGCTGCCGAGCACCCACGGATTCTGCAGGGCGCTGGAGATCAGCGTGCCGGTCATGCCGGCGGCGACGCCGGCCGCCGCGTAGGTGACGGCCATGCCCAGCACGTAGGCCAGCGCCAGCGCGAAGCCGCGGGCGTGCGAGGCCTTGTGGCCCTGGCCGGCGATGATGCCGGACAGGATGGGGATCATCGGGAAGACGCAGGGGGTCAGCGACAGGCCCAGCCCGGCTACGAAGAAGAAGGCGAGATTGGCCCAGAAGCCGGCGTGCTTCAACGTCGTAGCGATCATGCCGCTTTCGTCGCCGTCGCCGTCGCCCTCGGCAGCGGCTGCTGCGGCCGGCGGCGCACTCGCCGGGTCGGGTAGCGTGACGCTGACGGCCTGGGTTTGCGGCGGATAGCAGACGCCGGCGTCGGCGCAGCCCTGCGAGACGAGCTTCAGGTTCAGCGCCAGCGGGCCGGAACTGGTTCGTTCGACCGGCACGCGGATGGCGACCTGCTGGTAATAGACCTCGACCTTGCCGAAATTCTCGTCGTTGTGCTCCTTGCCCTTGGGGAAGGTCGGCGTGCCGAGGGCGACCGTCTCGCCATCGACGCGGAAGCGGAACTTGTCGCGGTAGAGGTAGTAGCCCTTGGCGATCTCGTAGCTGACTTCGATCGTCTGGCCGTCGAGGGCGCGCACCGACGGCTTGAAGGCGACGGCCGGATCGAGGAATTCGTCGGCGTGAGCCAGCGAGCCAAATAAGAAAAACAGGAAAAAGAGGATGCGCATGGTCATTGGACGGTTTCTTCGGCCACCCAGTTCAGGTAGGCGGGCAAACCCTGCGTGATGGGCAGGGCGATGATTTCCGGGACATCGTAGGGGTGGCGCTCGGCGATCAGTTTTTCCAGCACCGGGTAATTGGCGGTGGTCGCCTTGATCAACAGCGGAATTTCGCTCGCCGACTCGACGGCACCCCGCCAGCGGTAAACGGACTGGATGCGCGGCAGAATGTTGACGCAGGCGGCCAGCCGGGCCTCGACGACGGCCAGCGCGATGGCGTTGGCGCTTTCTTCGTCGGGGCAGTTGGTGATGACGAGCAGGGTTTCCATCGGCGAATTCTACTGTGTCTACTTGAGCAGGCGGCGGCGGGTCAGGCGCAGGGCAATGGCGAAGGCTACGGCGGCAGTGCCGAGCAGGGCCATGATGTGGATCAGGGCATCCGGCGGCACCTGGCCGGCCAACAGCGGGCGGACCAGCGCGACGCCCTGGGCCAGCGGCAGCCAGCCGCCGATCAGCGCCAGCCAGCCGGGCAACTGCTCGGTCGGGAAGAAGACGCCGGAAATCAACGTCATCGGCGTGATGAACAGCGTGAAGTAGTACATGAAAAAGTCGTAGGACGGCGCCAGCGCGTTCCAGATCAGGCCGAGCGCGGCGAACGCCAAGCCGGTCAGCACGATGGCCGGCAGCGCCCAGAGCATCAGCGGGCCGTTGGTCAGGCCCATGGCGGCGATGACGACGAGGATGGCGGCGCCAGAAAACAGCGACTTGGTCGCCGCCCAGAACAGTTCGCCGGCCACCACATCGGCCAGGCCGAGCGGCGTGTTGAGGATGGCGTCCCAGGTTTTTTGCACATGCATCCGTGAAAAGGCCGAATACAGCGCCTCGAAGGTCGCCGCGTTCATCGTCGAAGCGCAGACCGTGCCGGCGGCCAGGAAGGCGATGTAGGGCCGGCCGTCGATGCTCGGCAGCATGGCGCCCAGGCCGTAGCCGAGGCCGAGCATGTAGATCATCGGGTCGGCCAGGTTGCCGAGGATGGATGGCAGCGCCAGTTTCTTCCAGACCAGGAAATTGCGCCGCCAGACGGGCAGGAAGCCGAGCGGGTTGGCGGTGTAGGAAGCGCGGGAGGAAGACATCGTGGGCGGACTGAGCACAAAAGGCGAAGCGCCATTCTAGCGCGCCCAGCCGGCGCGGACTGCGGGTCAGCCTGCGAGGTTGGCGGTGCAGTGTTCAGCCAAATCGGCCAGATCGTCCTCGCTCAGTTCCAGGCAGGCCAGGCAGTCAGCCCCGAGTTTGCCCCATTCGCTGGTTAGCGACTGGGCGGTGCGCTGCTGAACGAGGTATTCGGCCAGTTGGGCGATGGCGATCAGGTGGCGCGAGCTGTCCTGCAATTCGACACTGCCATCGAGCGCACCCAGGGCATGGTGGTGCCGGATGGCCTGGCAGGTATCCTCGGGCAGCAGCCAGCCGGCGGCCAGATCGGCGCCGAGCGATGCGTGGTTGAGCCCGATGGCACCCTCCTCCACCTCGGTGAAGGGGCGAGCGGGGTCGTTGTTGGCGCGAATGAGAATCTCGCGGTATTCCGGGAAGGGAATCATCAGCATCGGGATGCCGCAGTCGCGGAATAGCGCGAAGGTGTGGGCGTCTTCCGGGCGGATGCCGATACGCCGGCCGAGATGCCGGGCGATGCAGGCCGCCACTTCGGCGGTCATCGCCGAAGCATCCCAGAAACGTTCCAGATTGGGCACGTGCTTGAAGACTTCCTTGAGCGCCAACCCGGCTACCGTCTTGATGACGACCTTCAGACCCAGCACCAGCAGGGCTTCCTGAACGGTCGGGACCTTCTTGCCAAAGGAAAAATACGGCGAATTGGCAATCTTGATCATGCCGGCCGACAAGCCAACGTCGGAACTGAGCAACTTGGCCAGGTAGATGAAATCCGGTTCGTCCTTGGCCGTTTCCTGGTCGATCTGCCCCAGAATCGTCGGCCGCGGCGGAATGCCGATGTCCCGGATTTCAATCTTCATCCGGGATGCGATGGCATCAGAATTCGGGCTGGGCGTTTCGCCGGTCGGGTTGGCGTTCACTTCGGACTGCGCTGTCGTCATCATCCTGCCATTATACTCCCTCGTACTGGGATGGGGAGCAGCCATGCGACGCATTCTTCCATCATCATCCCGTACTAAACTTCATGGCATTTTCGCTATCGAACACGCATCAGGGTGATGGATTGGAGGGTCAGATGGGTGCGAAATTATCTCCGAAGGCAGTCTTGATCGATCTGGCCGGCGTACTGCACACCGGTGACGATCCATTGCCTGGTGCCGTGCTGGCGCTGGCCCGCCTGCGTGCCTCGGGCATCCCGCTGCGCTTTCTGACCAACACGACGCGTACGCCGAGCAACATTCTGTTCGCCAAGCTGCAGCGCATGGGTTTCACACTCGCCTCGGGTGAGATCCAGACCGCCGCGCTGGCGGCCCGGACGCTGGTTCGCAGCCGCGGCCTCAAGCCGCTCTGGCTGGTGCATCCGGATATCGCCGCCGAAATGGGCGACAGCGCGCCCGATCCCGATGTCGTCGTGCTCGGCGACATGGGGCCGCATTTCACCTACCCCATCCTGAATCACGCCTTTCGCCTGCTGATGCAGGGCGTGCCGCTGATGGCCATGGCCCGCAACCGCTACTTCATGGAGCCGGACGGCCTGTCGCTCGACATGGGCGCCTTCGTCACCGGGCTGGAGTATTCGGCCGGGGTCACTGCCGAAATCACCGGCAAGCCGGCCCCCGCCTTCTTCGCCGCGGCGCTCGCTGAACTCGGCGTGGCCGCCGGCGACGCCGTGCTGATCGGCGATGACCTTGCCGACGACATCGGCGGTGCCCAAGCCGCGGGTATCCCCGGCATCCTCGTGCGTACCGGCAAATTCCGCCCCGGCGACGACCAGAATCCGGACATCCGCCCCGCCGCGGTGTTCGATGATTTCAATGCTACGGTCGATGCGATTTTGAGCTGAAAATCGAAATTGCCCCGACAATGGCGCCATGCCGCCCGCCATCGTCCTCTGCACCCTCAACGCCCGCTACATCCACGCCTCGCTCGGCCTGCGCTACCTGCTGGCCAATCTCGACCGGCACGGCGGCGCCGGCCTGCGTCAGCGGGCGGTGCTGCGTGAATTCACGATCTCCCGGCCGGTGCCGGAGATCGCCTCGGAAATCTTGGCCGAACTCGGCGAAGATCTTGCCGGCCAGCCGCAAATCATCGGCCTCGGCGTCTACATCTGGAACGTCGCGCCGACCACCGAGCTGGTCCGCCAGCTCAAAGCCGCCCGGCCGACGCTGAAAATCATCCTCGGCGGGCCGGAAGTCAGCCACGAGTGGGAAGCGCAGGAAATCGTCCGCCTGGCCGACCACCTGATCACCGGCTGGGGCGACGTCAGCTTCGCCAAACTGTGCCGCGCCCTGCTCGACGGGCCGCCACCGCTGATGAAAGTGATCCCCGGCGAACAGCCGCCGCTGGCCGAGATCGACCTGCCCTACGCCGAATTCAGCGCCGACGACCTCGCCCACCGCCTGCTCTACGTCGAAGCCTCCCGCGGCTGCCCGTTCAAATGCGAGTTCTGCCTCAGCGCGCTCGACAAGACCGCCTGGGCCTTTGATCAGGAACGCTTCCTCGCTGCGCTGGAAACGCTCCATCAACGCGGCGCTCGCCACTTCAAATTTGTCGACCGCACCTTCAACCTGAAAATCGACAGCTCGCTGGCCATCCTGGAGTTCTTCCTCGACCGCCTGACGCCCGATCTTTTCCTGCATTTCGAAGTCATCCCCGATCACCTGCCGGAACGGCTGCAAGCGATGATCGCCCGCTTCCCGCCCGGCGTGCTGCAACTCGAAATCGGCGTCCAGACCTTCAACCCCGAGGTCCAGCAAACGATCTCGCGCCGCCAGGACAACGAAAAAACCTGCACCAACCTCGCCTGGCTGGCCCAACACAGCCCCGTTCACCTGCACGCCGACCTGATCTTCGGCCTACCCGGCGAAACGCTGGAAAGCTTCGCCCAGGGCTTCGACCGCCTCTACGCCCTGCGCCCGCACGAAATCCAGCTCGGCGTCCTGAAACGCCTGCGCGGCACGCCCATCGCCCGGCACAGCGCCGCCCACGGCATGATCTACGACCCCGAAGCGCCCTACACCGTCCAGCAAACCGCCGCCGTCGACGCCGCCACCATCCAGCGCTTCACCCGCCTCGCCCGCTACTGGGACCTGCTCGCCAACTCCGGCCGCTTCAAGGCCAGCCTCGCCTTGCTGCTAGCCGCGCCCTCCCCGTTCGCCGCCTTCCTGGCTTTCAGCGACTGGCTCTGGCAAACCACCGCCCAGACCCACCGCCTGACACCGGAAACGCTGGTCGACAGCCTGTTCGCCTACCTGAGCACAGTTATCGGCCGGGACAAGGAAACCGTCCGCCAAACCCTGCTCGCCGACTACCAATCCAGCGGCGCCCGCGCCAATCCGGCCTGTTTGCAGGGGCTGTTGAATGACAGGGAAAAGCCGGTGCCGCGTTCATCGAAGGCGCTGGCGCAAAGGCAGGAGCGGCATGGGGTTGTGGGTAGCTGACGTCCCTGCTGTTGGCTAATTTGGGGTGGAATATATGCGATATGATTCGTCCATCTTGGCTTTATAGCCATTCCTTTTGCAACGGAAATCCATGATCTCATTGCATTCATTAGGACGGTGTTTGCTGAATGTGCTCGTGATTGCCATCAGCGTGTGGCTGCTACTTCCTACTACGCTGCTCTTTGCTCTCGGACTATTTGCATCACTTGGCGGCATCGTCCGATACCAGCAATTTAGCGGTGCGTGGGAATTTAACAGCGCATGGGCATTTTTTACGGCGCTGCTTTTGCCTCCGGGAGCCGGGTTAGTCGCTGTTTGGTGGTTGACCTTCGCCTTCCCATTTATAAAAAGCATCCGTTCAATTCCGAGAATCATCTGGGTCGGTTTGCTGCTTGGCATTGCCTTCGCTGTCCTGGTCTTCGCGACCGGCCATCCTCGCTTGGCAAGTGAAGTTTCATCCATGGTGAGCGCAAAAAAAACGCTCTTAGGAACGTCCGATTTTGGCGGCGGGCCGTTGGCGGCATCTATCCTGATAATTGCTGGGATATGGCTTCGCCAACGCTATGTTGAGAAGCGCTCGACCCATCCGCATTCTGGCGAATGAGCTCAATCGACGTTGGTTTAGGGCACTTTCCAGTGGCGTTTTATTTAGGGTTTCCGCGGAAATAGATTTTGATTTTGGCCGTTTTTTTGCCCCGACCGTAGCATTTGCCCCTGGCGGCCCCGCTGCCGCCTAATCCCGCAATTCCCGCCCGGTCAGCTTGATGAAGACGTCTTCGAGGTTGGAGGCGCGGTGGACGTAGCGCAGGCCGTCGGCGTCTGCCAGCCGAGCCAGCAGTTCGCGCGGGTCGCGGCAGTAGAAGAAGGCGGTTTCGCCGCTGGTTTCGACGCGGTCGGCCAGATGCTTGTGGTCCTGCACGAACACATCCAGTTGGCCGTGGGCTTCGTCGAAGACTTCGACGACCTGCGGTTCGATCTGTTCGGCGATCAGCTGGCGCGGGCTGCCTTCGGCGATCTTGCGGCCGTGGTCGATGACGATCAGCGTGTCGCACAGGCGCTCGGCTTCGTCCATGAAATGCGTGGTCAGGATCAGCGTTTTGCCGGCCGACTTCAGTTGCTTCAGGCGGTCCCAGATCAGGTGGCGGGCCTGCGGGTCGAGGCCGGTGGTCGGCTCGTCGAGGAAGATGATGTCGGGGTTGTTGACCAGCGCCCGGGCCAGGGTCAGGCGGCGCTTCATGCCGCCCGACAGGGTGGCGATGCGGGCGTCGGCCTTGCCGGTCAGGCCGGCGAATTCGAGCAGTTGCGGGATGCGGGCCTTGATTTCGGCGTCCGGGATGCCGAAGTAGCGGCCGAAGACGAGCAGGTTTTCGGCGCAGGTGAAGTCCGGGTCGAGGTTGTCGAACTGCGGTACGACGCCGACCCGCGCCCGCGCCGGCTGGGCATCGGCCGGGATGCTGTGGCCGCCGAGCACGATGTCGCCGCTGTCCGGCGCGGTCAGGCCGAGGCAGAGGCGCAGCGTCGTCGTCTTGCCGGCGCCATTGGGGCCGAGCAGGCCGAAGCAGGTGCCGGGTTCGACGGCGAACGACAGCCCGGCGACGACCTCGGTGCCGCCATAGGTCTTGCGCAGCAGGGAGGCGCTCAGTGCCATAAAACCAGAGGCTGGTACTAGTGCCGCCATGCGCGGGTCACGATGTCGCGGATCAGGTGCAGGCGACGGTGGAAGAAGTGGTCGGCGCCGGGCACGACGACGACCGGCAGGTCGTTCGGCTGCGCCCAGTCGAGCACGTTGGCGAGCGGTACGGTTTCGTCGGCCGAGCCGTGGATGACGATGGTGTCGTGCGGCACGGCTTCGGTGTCGTAGCTGCGGGTGCCTTCGACGAAGCCGGCGGCGGTGCCGACCAGCACCAGGCGCTGGGCCGGGTGATTGGCTTCGGCCAGCCGTTTGGCGACGCGGGTCTGGCAGTAGGCGCCGAAGGAGAAGCCGGCGAGCGCGACGGGCAGGTTGCCGCAGCGGCACTTGGCGTCTTCGAGGACGGCCAGCAGGTCGTCGACTTCGCCGTTACCGTCGTCATGCACGCCCTCGGTGCCGCCGACGCCGCGGAAGTTGGGGCGGAAGGCGGCGTAGCCCATGGCGACGAAGGTGCGGGCCAGCGTGTAGGCGACCTTGTTGGTGTTGGCGCCGCCGCCGATCGGGTGCGGATGGGCGACCAGCGCGATGCCGCGCGGGGCGTCCGGGCGTTCCATGATGACCTCGATCTTGCCGACCGGGCCATCGACGAAGATCTTTTCCTCGACGGCTTTCATATTTTCAGGCGCTCCACGACGCGACCGTTGATCAGGTGTTCCTGGATGATTTCTTCGACGTCTTCCTTGTCCACGTAGGTGTACCAGACGGCTTCGGGGTAGACGACCATGACCGGGCCATTGTCGCAGCGGTCGAGGCAGCCGGCCTTGTTGATGCGGACCTTGCCCTGGCCCTTCATCTTGAGCTGGCTGATGCGGTCCTTGGCGTAGGCCTGCATTTCGCTGGCGCCCAGGGCGTTGCAGCAGGTCTCGCCGGGTTCGCGCTGGTTGCAGCAGAAAAAGACGTGGTGTTTGAAGTGGCTCATCGGGTTCTCTCCTTGGGGACCCGCATTATAGGTCGTCCCGTTTCACGTGGAACGTCGGCGGCCCAGCCAGCGTTTTTCCAGGCCGACGATCAGGCTGATCGCCCAGGCCGCCGCGCCGATCTCCAGCCATTCGACCCAGCCGATCGGCGCGGTCTGGAAGGCGGCGGCGAGCGGCGGCCAGTAGGTGAGCAGCAGTTGCAGGCCGCTCATCGTGGCGATGCCGGCCCACAGCCAGCCATTGGAAAAGATGCCCTGGCGCCAGAAGCCGCCGGTCAGCGAGCGGCAGTTGAAGAGGTAGGCCATCTGGCCGAAGACGAAGACATTGACGGCGACCGTGCGCGCCTCGGCCAGCGTGTGGCCCTGCTGCAGTTCGCGCAGGAACAGCCCGAAGGCGCCGGCCAGCAGCAGCAGCGAGACGAGGACGATGCGCCGGATCAGGTCGGCGTCGAGCACCGGCATGGCCAGCCGGCGCGGCGGGCGGTGCATGATGCCGCGCTCGATCGGCTCGAAAGCGAGCGGCAGGCCGAGCAGCACGGCGGTGGTCATGTTGATCCAGAGAATCTGCAGCGGCGTGATCGGCAGCGTGCTGCCGGCGACGATGGCGGCGACGATGACCAGCCCCTCGCCGAAATTGGTCGGCAGCGTCCAGGTGATGAACTTGATCAGGTTGTCCCAGACCCCCCTGCCCTCCTCGACCGCCGCCTCGATGCTGGCGAAATTGTCGTCGATCAGCACCATCGCCGCCGCCTCCTTGGCCACTTCGGTGCCGGCCAGCCCCATCGCGATGCCGATGTCGGCCTGCTTGAGGGCCGGCGCGTCGTTGACGCCGTCGCCGGTCATCGCCACCACTTCGCCGCGCTCTTGCAGGGCACGGACCAGGCGCAGCTTCTGTTCCGGCTCGACGCGGGCGAAGACGTCGACGGCGTGCGCCGCCTCGGCCAGCGCCGCGTCGTCGAGGGCGGCCAGTTCGCGGCCGGTCAGCGAGCGTTCGGCCTGCAGGCCGATCTGGCGGGCGATGGCCAGCGCCGTGACGGCGTGGTCGCCGGTGATCATCTTGACCCGGATGCCGGCCGAGTGGCAGCTACGGATGGCGGCGACGGCGGCCTTGCGCGGCGGGTCGATCATGCCGGCCAGGCCGATCAGGGTCAGGTTTTCGACCAATGCTACGGTCGCCCCGATTTTTTGCCCAACATCGAAATTCCGCCGGGCCAGCAGCAGCACGCGCATGCCCTGTTCGGCGTAGGCCTGCGCCGCCTTTTCGACCGCCGCCTTGTCGATGGCGGTCAGCTCGCCGTCGGCGGCCAGCTGGTCGACGCAGAGCGGCAGCAGGCGTTCGAGCGCACCCTTAACGTAGGCGACCGTGCCGCCGTCCCCGCCATGTATCGTCGCCATGAACTGCCGGCCGGCATCGAAAGGCAATACGTCCTTGCGTGGCAGCAGGGCGCGCAGCGTGTGCTCGTCCAGCCCGCCCTTGCGGGCGGCGACGAGCAGCGCCGCCTCGGTCGGGTCGCCGGTGATCTTCCACTGGCCGTGCTCGTGGCGCAGCGAGGCGTCGTTGCACAGGGCGCCGGCGATCAGGCATTCGCGGACGGCGCCGGTGATCTCGGCCGGCATCTCGTCGTGCGCGATGCCGCCTTCCGGGGTGTAGCCGTGGCCGCCGACCGCGTAGCCCTCGCCGCCGCACCACAGCACGCGGACGGTCATCGCGTTCTCGGTCAGCGTGCCGGTCTTGTCGGAGCAGATGACGGTGGTGCTGCCCAGCGTCTCGACCGCCGGCAGGTGGCGGATGATGGCGCGCCGCCTGGCCATGCGGGCAACGCCGATGGCCAGCGTGACGGTGATCGCCGCCGGCAGGCCTTCCGGGATGGCGCCAACGGCCAGCGCGACGGCGGCCATGAACATGTCGAAGCCGGTTTCGCCACGCGCCAGCCCGACCCCGAAAGTGAGCAGCGCCAGGCCGCCGATCGCCCACAGCAGCCAGTTGGAAAAGGTCGCCATCTTGCGCGTCAGCGGCGTGACGAGGTCGGGCGCAGCGGCGATCAGGCCGGCGATGCGCCCGGTTTCGGTGGCGTCGCCGGTGGCGATGACCAGCCCGGTGCCCTGCCCGGCCACCACCGTGGTCCCGGCGTAGGCCATGTTCAGGCGGTCGGCGAGCCGGGTGTCGGGGCCCAGCGGCGCGGCATCCTTGCCGACCGGGAGCGACTCTCCGGTCAGCATCGAGTCGTCGGTGTGCAGTTCGTGCTGGTCGATCAGCCGCAGGTCGGCCGGCACCCGGTCGCCGGCGGCGAGCATCACGATGTCGCCGCGGACCAGCTGGCTGGCATCGAGCTGCTGGCGGTGGCCGCCGCGGCGGACGGTGACCGGTGTCGCGACGGAGCGCGCCAGCGCGGCCAGCGCGCCCTCGGCCTTGGCCTCCTGCCAGTAGCCGATGATCGCGTTGGTCAGCACGACCCCGAAAATCACGCTGCAATCGACGACTTCGCCGAGCGCCCCGGTGACCACCCCGGCGGCGATCAGGACGAGGACCAGCGGCTGGCCGAGCTGGGCGGCGAAGCGCCGCCAGGCCGGCTTGCCGGGGCGGGCGGTCAGGCGGTTGGGGCCGTGCCGGGCGAGTCTTGCCGCCGCTTCGGCGTCGGCCAGTCCGCTGGCCTGGTCGACGCCGAGACGCCGGCTGGCGCCTTCGGCCGAATCGGCGTGCCAGGCTAGGCCCGGCGCGTCGTCAGCAGCAGGAAGGGCAGCGTCAGGAAGGGCCATAGCGTGGCCACCAGCCGGGTCAGGCCGTTGAAATTGAGGAAATGCCCCTGCCGCCAGGCGGCCAGCGCGGCGGCGGAATACGGGTTGTGCGGCGCCAGGTTGACCAGCACGGTGCCGGCCATCAGCGCCAGCGCCGCGATCATCAGGCGCGGCGTCGCCGGCAAGGCCATGGCAATGGCCAGGATGGCGACGCCGACGGCGAGGCCGAGCCGGACGCCGGGCGTCAGCCAGGCCAGCGCCTCGGCCGGGTTGACCAGGATGGCGGCGGCCAGCGTGGCGACGGTCAGGTTGAGTAGCAGGAACAGCGGCACGATGACGTAGGCGGCGAGCAGCCGGGCGCACAGCATGCGGACGATCAGGCCGACGGCGACGGCGTTGAAGGCGGTGATGCTGGCTTCGATCATCACGAAGCTTTCGGCGGCGAAGGGCATGGCGGCGGTCAGGCCGAGCATCTGGCGGAGATCGCCGGCGCCGAACAGCAGGGTTTCCGGCGACAGCGGCACGAGCAGCCACAGGCCGAGCAGGGTCAGGCCCAGTTCGGCGTGCGGCACGGGGGCGATCAGCCGGTGTTCCAGCGCCGCCAGCCGGGCGAAGACGCGCGGCCCGACGGCCTTGGCCCACAGCGCCCCGAGCAGCCCGCCAAGCGTGTTGCAGGCCAGATCGACGTTGGACGGCACGCGCGACGGTAGCCAGGTCTGCGCGACTTCCAGGCCGAAGCTGATGCTGCCGGCAAGCAGCGTGGCCAGCACCAGCGCCGTGAAGCGGCCGGGCAGCCGGCTCAGGGCCAGGGTCAGGAAGAAGCCGAGCGGCAGGTAAACGGCGACGTTGGCGACCAGATCGAAGACCGTCCAGTAGCGCGGCCAGCCGCCTTCGAGGAAGGCCAGCGGCGAAACGCCGGTATCGCGCCAGCCGGAAAACGGATGCAGGCTGGCATAGGCGACCAGCCCGAGCCAGGCGAGCGCGAGGTAGCGGGAAAGCAGGATGGGTCCGCGGCCGTGAGGATGCATGCCCCCGATTTTAGGGACTATCCGCCGGGGCGTCAGCCGGATTGTGACAATGTCACCGGATTGCCGCCCGCGTCGGGCGCGCTTCAGTGATGGTGCGGATGCTCGGTCGCGTGGTGGGTTTCAGCGGCGGCGCGCCGATGCAGGGCTTCATGGATGTCCTCGGCGGGCAGCGGGTGGCCGACCCATTGCGGCAGCAGCGAGCCGGCAATCATGCCGATGATGCTGACGCCCAGACCGATCAGCTGCGGCGGCACCAGCTGGCCGGCGCCGGCCAGCGCGTAGGCGTAATCGCCGGCCGAGCCGCCCTGGCTGCTGACCAACACTTCGATCAGGATCCACGACGACAGGCCGCCGATGATCGCGGCCAGCGCGCCCTGCGTCGTTGCACGCTTCCAGAAGGCGCCGAAGAAAAGCGGCACGAAGGCGCCGGCCAGTGTGACCTTGTAGGCGTTCTCGACCATCTTGAAGATGCTGGCGTTGGAATACAGCGCGAAGCCGAGCACGATGCCGGCGAAGCAGACGATGGAGGCGCGCATGACTCTCAGGAACTGGTGGTCGCCCATGTGCGGGAAGAAGCCGCGGACGATGTTCTCCGAAAAGGCGACCGACGGCGCCAGCAGGGTTGCCGAGGAGCAGCTCATGATCGCCGACAGCACGGCACCGAAGAAGATGGCTTGGGCGAAGACTGGCGTGTGCTGGAGGACCAGCGTCGGCAGGACGAGTTGTGAGTCGGTTTCCATCAGGCCGTTGAACAGGCCGGGATCGATCAGCGTTGCCGAATAGGCGATGAACATCGGCACGAAGGTGAAGCAGAAATAGATTGAGGCACCGAGGATGGAGCCCCACAGCGCGATGGACTTGGTCTTCGCCGAGGTAATGCGCTGGAAGACGTCCTGCTGCGGAATCGAGCCGAGCATCATGGTGATCCAGGCGCCGAGGAAGGTCAGCCATTTCCAGGGGTCGGCCTCCGGGAAGAAGTTCAGCTTGCCGGCCGCCGAGGCGTGCTGGATCACGGTGTCCACGCCGCCGGTCAGGCCGGAAACGATGTAGCCGATGAACAGCATGCCGCCCATGATGACGCCCATCTGGACAAAATCGAGGATGGCCACCGAAAGCATGCCGCCGAAGGTGGTGTAGGTCAGCACGATGGCGGCGCCGAGGACCATGCCGGCGGGCTGGCTGACGAAGCCGTTGGTGACGACGTTGAAGACCAGGCCGAGCGCCTTGATCTGGGCCGACACCCAGCCCAGATAGGAGGAGACGATGCACAGCGTGGTCAGCACCTCGACCGTGCGGTTGTAGCGCAGGCGGAAATAGTCGCCCAGTGTCAGGATGTTCAGTTTGTAGAGTTTGTTGGCGAAAAAGAAGCCGGCGATGATCAGGCACATCGACGAGCCGAAGGGGTCGGCGACCACGCCGCCCAGGCCTTCCTTGACGAAGGTGGCGGAAACCCCGAAGACCGCCTCGGCGCCGAACCAGGTGGCGAACACCGTGGCGGTGACGACCGGCAGCGGCAGGTGGCGGCCGGCGACGGCGAAGTCCTTGGCGGTATGGACGCGGGTCGCGGCATAGAGGCCGATGCCGATGGAAACCATCAGGTAGAGAACGACGAACCAGATCAGCATGGGGTGGGCCGTTGACTAGTGGTCTGCTTCGTAATTGGCGGGACAACATGAAAACGCCGGATTTGTGTTCCTGGCTAGGCGCGAGCCGCAGCGATAGCCGTAGCTATCGCGAGGATGAGCAACAACGCCAGGGACGCAAAGACAAGTTTTCATGTTCCGTTACTTGCGAAGCAGACCACAGGGTAAGGGGTTGAAAACGCGGGAATTATAAGGGCTTTGCCTGGCCGCGGAGGGTTTCAGAACGGCGGTGACGCATGAAATTTCATGAATGCTACGGTCGAGGGGTGAAAAAGGCCTAAATCCGTGGCGTGCAGCAGTAGCCGCTCGGCCCGCCCATGCGCCTCGCCGCCGTAAAGTTCGTCGCCGAGGATCGGATGGCCGAGCGCGGCCATATGCACCCGCAACTGGTGCGAGCGGCCGGTCACCGGTTCCAGTTCGACGCGCGTGGTGTCGGAGAGCGGATCGCGAGCGATCACCCGAAAGCGGGTCAGCGACGGCTTGCCGATCTCGAAATCGACCTTCTGCAAGGGCCGGTTCGGCCAGTCGACGATCAGCGGCAGGTCGACTTCGCCGGCATCGTCGGCGAGCAGGCCGGCGACCACCGCGATGTAACGCTTCTCGGTCTGCCGCTCGCGAAACTGGCGCGACAGATCGCTATGCGCCGTTTCCCCGCGGCCCAGTACGAGCAGACCGGAGGTCTCCATGTCCAGCCGATGGGCGGCCAGCGCATTGGGAAACCGTACCTGGACACGGGCGACCAGGCAGTCCGCCTTGTCCGGGCCGCGCCCGGGCACCGACAGCAGTCCGGACGGCTTGTCTACGACGACGATGGACTCGTCGGCGTGGATCACCGAGAGGCCGGTGTCGGGAGGGGGACAATAGGCGGTCAAAACGGTTTCACCCGCTGGCTGCAACGGCTGTCGCGGAAGGCGGTGGCCTCGCGCACCCAGCCGGCGCCCGGCGAGGTCTGGGCGCAAACGCGGTCGTCACTGACCTTGCTTGCCCACCAGTACCAGGCGGCCGGCCGGGCGAGTGCCGTGCCGGCCAGAAGACATAGCAGTACCCCCGACAGGGCCTTCGTCAGCCTTGTTTTGAATGAAGAATCTACTTGCCAATCAGCCATGGAAAATATACTGTATATAAACACAGTTATCGAGTGAATACGCGGGGGGCGGGGAAATATACCTTGTTCGGCGCGACCAGGCTCCAAATTCAACTGTTGCCGATTGCATACCGGATCGGATCGCCGAATCAATCAAGTGCAGCAATTTCTATTCCATCCTTGGCCCCTGTGCCATAATCCGCTCAAATTTTCGAGGTAACGTCATGGACGACAACAAGGCAAAGGCGCTGGCCGCAGCGCTGCAACAGATCGAAAAGCAGTTCGGCAAAGGCTCCATCATGAAGATGGGCGATGCCGAGATCGACGAAGGCATCCAGGTCGTGTCCACCGGCTCGCTCGGCCTGGACATCGCGCTTGGCGTCGGTGGCCTGCCGCGCGGCCGCGTCGTCGAAATCTACGGTCCGGAGTCGTCCGGCAAGACCACCCTCTGCCTGCAGGTCGTCGCCGAAATGCAGAAGCTCGGCGGCGTCGCCGCCTTCATCGACGCCGAACACGCGCTCGATCCGCAATATGCTCAGAAGCTCGGCGTCAATGTCGGCGACCTGCTGATCTCGCAGCCCGACACCGGCGAACAGGCCCTCGAAATTGCCGACATGCTGGTCCGTTCCGGCTCGGTCGACATCATCGTCATCGACTCGGTCGCCGCCCTCACCCCGCGCGCCGAAATCGAAGGCGAAATGGGCGACCAGATGGTCGGCCTGCACGCCCGCCTGATGAGCCAGGCCCTGCGCAAGCTGACCGCCAACATCAAGAAGACCAACACCCTGGTTATCTTCATCAACCAGATCCGGATGAAGATCGGCGTCATGTTCGGCTCGCCGGAAACCACCACCGGCGGCAATGCCCTGAAGTTCTACGCTTCCGTCCGCCTCGACATCCGCCGCATCGGCGCGATCAAGAAGGGTGATGAAGTCATCGGCAGCGAAACCAAGGTCAAGGTCGTCAAGAACAAGGTCGCCCCGCCCTTCCGCGAAGCCATCTTTGACATCCTTTACGGCGAGGGCATCTCCCGCCAGGGCGAAGTCGTCGAAATGGGCGTCGCCCACAAGCTGGTCGACAAATCCGGCGCCTGGTACGCCTACAAGGGCGAAAAGATCGGCCAGGGCAAGGACAACGCCCGCGAATTCCTGAAGTCGCATCCGGAAATCGCCCAGGAAATCGAGGCCAAGATCCGCGAGGCGGCTAGCACGACCGTCATCAAGCCGACCAAGGCGGCTGCGGCGGATGCCTAATCTGCGCGTGCGCGCCCTGCAACTCCTGACCCGGCGTGACTACAGCCGGGCGGAGTTGAAGAGCAAGCTCGCCGCCCATGCCGAATCGGAAGAAGAACTCGACCAAGTGCTCGCCACCCTGCAAAGCGAACGCCTTCTCTCCGACGAGCGCTATGCCGCCCAGCGCGTTGTGGCGCGCGGTGGTCGTTACGGCAATGCCCGGTTAAGGCAGGAGCTGCGGCAAAAGGGCGTCGGCGATGACGACGTTGCCGCCGCCCTGCCCGAAGCAGGCGACGAGACCGAGCGTTGCCGGGCGATCTGGGCCAAAAAATTCGGCCGACCGCCGGAATCGGCGGAAGAACGTGCCAAACAGATGCGTTTCCTGCAATATCGCGGCTTTTCCGGCGAGGCCATTCGCCGGGTCATGCGCGGAGTCGATCAATGAATATCCCAGCCGCCACGCTCTCGGCCCATAACCTGAAAAAGCGCTACAAGGCGCGGACGGTGGTCGAGGACGTCTCCTTCGAGGTCAAGTCCGGCGAAGTCGTCGGCCTGCTCGGCCCGAACGGCGCCGGCAAGACCACCTGTTTCTACATGATCGTCGGCCTGGTGGCGGCCGACGGGGGCGAGGTCTACATCGACGACAATCGCCTGACCCATCTGCCGATGCACAGCCGGGCCCGCCTCGGCTTGTCCTACCTGCCGCAGGAAGCGTCGGTCTTCCGCAAGCTCAACGTCGAGGAAAACATCCGCGCCGTCCTCGAACTGCTGAAGCTGCCCGAGAATGAACTGAACGACCGTCTGGAAGGCCTGCTTGCCGAACTGCACGTCGGCCATGTCCGCCACGTCAACGCCTCGGCGCTGTCCGGCGGTGAACGGCGGCGTGTCGAGATTGCCCGCGCCCTGGCCACCAATCCGCGTTTCATCCTGCTCGACGAGCCCTTCGCCGGCGTCGACCCGATCGCCGTGCTGGAAATCCAGAAGATCATCCGCTTCCTCAAGGAACGCGGCATAGGTGTGCTGATCACCGATCACAACGTGCGCGAAACGCTGGGCATCTGCGACCACGCCTACATCATCAACGCCGGAAATGTACTGGCCGCTGGACGGCCGGCCGAAATCGTGAATAATGAAAGCGTACGGAAGGTTTATCTCGGCGAGCACTTCAAGCTCTGACCGACGAAGCGTACCTGACCCCAACCGATGAAGCCGGCACTCCAACTAAAACTATCCCAGCACCTGGCGCTGACCCCCCAGCTCCAGCAGTCGATCAAGCTTCTACAGTTGTCGACGATAGAGATGCAGCAGGAAATCGAACGCTACCTGCTTGAGAATCCGATGCTGGAACGAGAGGACGAGCACGGCGGCGACAATTTCTCGGCGGCGCAGCAATTCGACTCGCCGCAATCCAGCGAAGGCGAGCGCGAGCAGCGCGTCGAACGCGAGGAAAGGGATGCTCGCGAGGAGCGCGAACAGGAAGTACCTTCGGCACCATCGGAAGTCGACGACGACCGCTGGACTTCCGATGCTGGCACCTTCAGCGGTGCCGGCCGTGACGAGGATGACGACAGCGATTCGCATGACGTCCATGCCGCCAATGTCAGCCTGCGTGAACATCTTGGCTGGCAGCTTGGCATGACCCAGGTTTCCGAGCGGGATCGCAGTCTGGTGCGCTTCCTGATCGAGGCGCTGGACGACGATGGCTACCTGTCGGCGCCGCTCGCCGAATTGTGGGAAACCTTGCCGCCGGAATACGAGATCGAGCTTGAAGAACTGGATATTGCCCTGCACCACATCCAGAACTTCGACCCTACGGGCATCGGCGCGCGCAATCTTCAGGAATGCCTGGCGCTGCAACTCAAGGTATTGCCAGTCGGGCCGGACCGCACGCTGGCGCTGACCATCGTCGGCAAGCATCTGGACCTTCTCGCTGCCCGTGATTTCGCCAAGATCCGCCGCCTGACCGGCTGCGATGACGAGGACCTGAAGGCTGCGCATTCCCTGATTACCAGCCTCAACCCCCGGCCGGGCGCCGGCTATGCCCAGATCGAGGCGCGTTATATCACGCCGGACGTCATCGTCAAAAAGCTGAAGGGCAAGTGGACTGCCTACATCAATCCGGATGCCTATCCACGCCTGCGCATCAACCGCCTGTATGCCGAAATTCTCGCCAAGCAGCGGCGCGGTAACGGCAATCTGTCCACCCAGTTGCAGGAGGCGCGCTGGCTGATCAAAAACGTCCAGCAGCGCTTCGACACCATCCATCGCGTCACCCAGGCCATTGTCGACCGCCAGCGCCAGTTTTTTGAGCATGGCGAAGTCGCCATGCGTCCGCTGGTCCTGCGCGAAATCGCCGATATTCTCGGTCTGCACGAGTCAACCGTATCGCGGGTGACCAGCCAGAAGTATATGGCGACGCCGCGCGGAATTTTTGAACTGAAATACTTCTTCGGCAGCCATGTCGCCACCGATACTGGTGGTGCCTGTTCTGCCACGGCCATTCGTGCCCTGATCAAGCAATTGATCGCGGCCGAGGATGGCAAGAAGCCCTTGTCGGATAGTCAATTATCCGAAATACTTGGCCAGCAGGGAATCGTGGTTGCCCGACGGACGGTTGCAAAATACCGCGAGTCGCTCAACATCCCGCCGGTCAATTTACGCAAGACCCTGTAGAGAGAGGAGAAAAAATGAATCTGCAGATCAGTGGTCACCACATCGAAGTCACCCCCGCACTGCGCGAATACGTGGAAAACAAGCTGGACCCCGTTGTCCGCCATTTCGACAAGGTGACTGGTGTCAATGTGGTTCTGTCCGTCGAGAAACTGAAGCAAAAGGCGGAAGTGACCGTGCACGTGCCCGGCAAGGACATGCATGTCGAGGAGTCCGGCGATGATCTCTATGCCGCCATCGACGCCATGTTCGACAAGCTGGACCGTCAGGTTCAGAAGTACAAGCAAAAGATCCAGGACCACCATCGTGGTGACAAGCCTGGACTTCATGCCGCTGAATAAGCGCTGACCGGCCGTAGCGACCAAGGCTACGGCCCTTGAATTCCACCATCCTATGAACCCCCTAGCCAATCTACTATCCGCCGAGCAGGTGCTGCTGGACCTTGATGCCAGCAGCAAAAAGCGGGTATTCGAACAAGCCGGCATGCTGTTTGAAGCCAGGCTTGGACTCGCCCGGTCAACGATTTTCGACAGCCTGTTTGCCCGCGAGAAGCTCGGCTCCACGGGCCTCGGGCAGGGTGTCGCCATTCCGCACGGGCGCATCAAGGGACTCAAGCAGGCGGTGGGCGCATTCCTGCGCCTTGCCAACCCGGTGCCGTTTGATTCGCCCGACGGCCGCCCGGTTGACCTGTTGTTCGTTTTGCTGGTGCCCGAGCAGGCCACCGAGCAACATTTGCAGATTCTGTCGGAGTTGGCCCAGCGTTTTTCGGAGCGGACATTCCGCGAGAAATTGCAGGCTGCTCCTGATCCGGCGGCCATTGTTGCACTTTTCCAGGGCTGAGCGACGCTCGTGCGCCACGTCAGCCTGGTTCAGCTTTACGAGGACAACCGCGAAAAGCTGTTGCTGAACTGGGCGAGCAGTCACCAGACGGATCGTCGAATCGAGATCAAGAGCTCCAACAACTATGGCGCGGATCTCGTTGGTCACATCAACATCATTCACCCGGAACGCCTGCAGGTCATGGGGCTGGCCGAATACGAATGGGCCATGCGTATGGCCGAGCGCAGGTTCGGGCAAACGTTCACCGATCTGCTCGCCGCCCAGCCGCCGGCGATTATCGTGGCTGACGGTCTCGTGCCGCCGCCACAACTGGTTGAAATCTGTACCCAGTCGGGAACGCCACTGATCTATTCACCCAAGCCGTGTTCGGCGGTGATCGATTTGCTCCGCATCTATTTGTCGGCCCGTCTGGCCAATACCGTCAGCCTGCACGGTGTCTTCATGGACGTGCTTGGCATGGGGATTCTGATCACCGGCGATTCCGGCGTCGGCAAGTCGGAACTGGCGCTCGAACTGATTTCGCGGGGCCATGGTCTGGTAGCCGACGATGTCGTGGAGATGGCCCGGATCGCTCCCACAACGATCGAAGGCCGCTGTCCCGGCATGTTGCGTGATTTTCTGGAAGTGCGAGGACTGGGCCTGCTCAATATCCGTACCATTTTCGGCGAAACGGCCTCGCGCCGCAAAATGAAGCTGAAACTGATGGTCCATCTGCAGAAAACTTCGACGGCAGTCGATGCGCCCCGCTTGCCACTGGACGCGCAGACGCACGAGGTGCTTGGTGTACCGATCCGCAAGGTGGTCATTCCGGTGGCGGCCGGCCGTAACCTCGCGGTTCTTCTTGAGGCAGCCGTGCGCAACACCATCTTGCAGTTGCGAGGGATCGACAGCATGCAGGATTTCATGGATCGTCAGCAGCGCGTCATGCTTGACGATGACGCGTGATTGACTGATAGTACGTTGGTATTTCAACCAACCAAGGGGACATTCAATGAAGAAACTGATCGGATTGATGCTCGTCGCGTTTGCCGCATCGAACGTTTACGCCGCCGACGATTGTGCTGCGCGGGCTGCCGAGAAGAAGCTGGCCGGCGCAGCCAAGAACAGCTTCATGAAGAAATGCACGGCAGATGCCGGTTCGCCTCCGGAAAATGCGGCCTGCGCTGCAACTGCCAAGGAAAAGAAGCTGGCTGGCGCAGCCAAGAACAGTTTCATGAAGAAGTGCGTGGCGGACGCCGCCGCCAAGTAATTCAAGCATCTTAGAACCACGAATTCGGCCGCTCGAGGGCGGCCGAATTTCGTTTACAGGCGCTCGAACTCGGCGATATCGACCAGGGGATCGTTGCCGGAATTGCCGAAGCTGATCCGGCCCTTGCCGTCCAGATGGAGCTCGTGGCGGCGGATCATCACTTCCTGGCGCCCGGAGAGTACGACAAAGGTACCGTTAGTGCTGGTGTCCACCAGATAGTATCCATCGGCGCGTCGTTCGACACGGGCATGCTGGCGCGAGGCCTTGCGGTCATCAACGACCAGTTTGTTGGCTAGATCGCGCCCGATAGTCAGGACCGGCGTTTTATCGTCGAGCAGGAAAGCCTTGCCGCGGTAGCGAACACAGAGACGCTCGACGGCCATGCCGCTGTTGTTCGCACCGAAGGTCGAGTGCGGCATTGAGCCGGCACCCTGATAGCTGGGCCAGTGAATCTGGAATAGCGGCAGTGCGACACCCTCTTCTGCGATGGTGCCAAGCTTGGGCATGGGGTCGGCCGTGATGACGCTGGGCTGTGGTAGTTCTTCAACCATCAGTGAGCTGCAAAGAATCTGGTCGCGTCGGGCAAGGCCAGCGATGCGGGCAGCAGTGGTAATGGCCGGTCCGGTCAATTTTTCACCATCGTCGGCAACCGTTCCGACGTGAAGGCCGATGCGGATGGTCAGCTTTAGACCCGATACAGGGGGCAGATCGGCGATGCGCTGCTGCATGTCAATGGCGGCCTGGCAGGCTTCTTCGCCGGACTCGAAAGCGCCGAGTAATTCGTCGCCGACGATCTGGACTGTTCTGCCCTTGTAGCCGTCGACTGAGCGCTTCATGCGCTTCAGGCAGCGCTCGACGGCATGCATCGCCTCCTTGTCGCCGAGCCGCTCAAACAAGGCGGTACTGCCGGAGACATCGGCGAACATCACGATCAGTTTGCGTTGCGTGGAACTCATCGCTCGCCGCGTATCCATAATTGTTGAACAGGCCGATTATATGATGACCTCACGCCGAATGCATTATGCGGTTTGGCGTAATTGGATGGTTCCCATCATTGGCATTTCTGGGTTGTCGAAGGCGATATCGCCCTCTGCGACAGGCGTGTTCAGTGTCAAGCCCGGGAAGTCGAAGAGCGCTTTGTCTGCGAGGTGGGAGGGAACAATATTTTGCATGGCCGTGAATACCGATTCCGTACGGCCAGGGTAGCGCTTGTCCCAGTCCTGCATCATTTCGCGAATCTTTTGCCGCTGGAGGTTGTCCTGTGAGCCGCAGAGGTTGCAGGGGATGATCGGGAACTCCATGCCACGGGCAAAGCGGGCGATGTCGGCTTCGGCGCAATAGGACAGCGGACGGATCACGATGTGAGCCTTGTCGTCGGTGACCAGCTTGGGCGGCATGGCCTTGATTTTGCCACCGAACAGCAGGTTGAGGAACAGCGTGTGCACCATGTCGTCGCGGTGATGACCGAGGGCGATCTTGTTGGCGCCGAGTTCCTTGGCGGTGCGGTAGATGATGCCGCGGCGCAGGCGAGAACAGAGTGAGCAGGTCGTCTTGCCTTCCGGAATCTTTTCCTTGACCAGCGAATAGGTGTCGGCCTCGACGATATGGTGCTCGATGCCGATCGATTCGAAATAGTGGGGCAGGATGTCGGCCGGGAAGCCCGGCTGTTTCTGGTCGAGATTCATCGCGATCAGCCGGAACTTGACCGGGGCACGCTGCTGCAGGGCCATCAGCATGGCAAGCAGGGTGTAGGAATCCTTGCCGCCTGAAACACAGACGAGTACGGTGTCGCCATCCTCGATCATGTTGTAGTCGATGATCGCCTTGCCGGTGCGACTCTCCAGGGATTTGCGAAGTTTTTGCAGGGTGTTCGAGCTTGTCATTGCGCCAGAGGGTCCGTGTGCCCGGGGTGAGCGCCGCAATCCGGGCATAATCCGGAATGCTACGGTCAGCCGGAAAAAAACGGCAATTTTACATGGTGTTGGCCGAGGGAACGCCAATTTTCTCAGGAAAATCAGTGGCTTCGGCAGTAGGAGAGAAGCTTTTCCTGTAGTTCCCTGACCTTGATCGGCTTCGACAGATAGTCGTCCATGCCGGCTGCCAGGCAGGCATCGCGGTCGTCCTGCATGGCGGCGGCGGTCATTGCGATGATCGGTGTGCGCGGCAGGTCGAGCAGGGTCTCGCGGCTGCGAATGTGCTCAGTGGCTTCGATACCGCCCATTACCGGCATTTGCATGTCCATCAGGATGACGTCGAATGAATGTCTGTCCAGGATGTCGATGGCCTCCTGGCCGTTTTGTGCAAGGGTCGCCAGGTGCCCCCATTTTTCAAGCAGTCCGAGTGCCAGTTTCTGGTTGGTCGGATGGTCTTCCACGAGCAGGATGTTCAGCGACGGCTGCGCTTCGCGTAGCGAGTGACGAGTGATCAAATTGCCGACTTGGGGTGCTGCCTTGACTGTTGTTTCCAAGGCCTGACCAAGCGCAGCCAACAATTCATCGGCCGAGATCGGTTTGGCAAAAAATCCGGCGATGCCGGATTCCTGGCAGCGCTGGGCATCGCCACGCAGGGCGCCAGAAGAAAGCATCAGCATCGGCGGCAGATCAGGGTGTTCCTGTTTCAGGCGAACGGCCAACTCGTAGCCATCCATTTCCGGCATTTGAGCGTCAAGCAAAATGCAGTCGAATCCGACATTTACTTGCCGCATCATTGCCAGAGCGTCCTGTCCGCTCGATGCATCAGTTGTTCGTGCGCCCAGGTTGGCCAGCATGCTGCAAAGGATGCGCCGGTTCGTGGTGTTGTCGTCCACGACGAGAATGCGCCGACCCGCGAGGGAAATCTGGGTGGCCGGTTCCGATACAGATTGTGCCGAGAGTTGCAGTTCGACCGAGAAATGGAAGGTGCTGCCTTCGCCCAACTGGCTGTGCAGCCACATCCTGCCACCCATCAGTTCGACGAGGCGACGACAGATGGAAAGCCCGAGGCCGGTTCCGCCGTATTTGCGCGTAGTCGAGGTGTCTTCCTGCGAAAAGGCTTCGAAGATCAGTTCCTGCTTGGCCGCAGCGATACCGATGCCGGTGTCGCGCACGGCGAAATGGACGATGGCGTGTCCGCCTTGAAGCTGCATCAGGTCGGTGGTCAGCGCGATTTCGCCGGCATCGGTGAACTTGATGGCATTGCCGACCAGATTGACCAGCACCTGCCTGATTCGGCTGGGATCGCCCTGTACAAAGCGCGGTACTTTGTGGATGACCTCGCTGATCAATTCGATACCCTTTTCATGGGCACGCATGGCTAATGGCTTTAAGGCGTCGGCGATCAGGCGATGAAGATCGAACGATATGCTTTCGACCAGTAGCTTGCCCGCTTCGATCTTCGAAAAATCGAGGATGTCGTTAATCACCGTCAGCAGGGATTCGGCAGACGACTTGGCGATGCTCAGATATTCCCTTTGCTCGGCCGTCAGGTCCGTATCGAGGGCGAGGTCGGTCATGCCAATTACACCGTTCATCGGCGTCCGGATCTCGTGGCTCATGTTGGCAAGGAAATCGCTTTTTGCCCTGCTGGCAGCCTCGGCGACCTCTTTGGCGCGCATGACTTCGCGTTCGGCTTGCTTGCGGTCGGTGATATCGACAATAACGCCGAGCAGGCCGGAAACGCTTCCGTCCCGACGGGTCAGTACGGCCTTGCGGTAGATCGCGTCGTGAATCTCGCCGTCGCGGCTATGCACCATGGCCTCATAGGATTGCGTGCCTTTGGCGGTGAACAGATCGGCGTCCTTCTCAACGTGTACGCGGGCGTCTTCCGGTGGCAGTAGATCGTGCAGCGTACGGCCGATGTAATCTGCGCGGCGGACGTGAAAGAACTGCTCGAAGGCTCGGTTGAGGCGGATGTATCGCCCCTGGGTATCCTTCAGGTAGACCGGGAGCGGAATTGCCTCGATCAGTTCCTCGACCAGATGCAATTGCTCGGAAAGCTGCGCTTCCATTCGCTTGCGGTCGGAAATATCGGTCCTGATGGCGATGTACTGTTCCGGCACCCCTCTCGAGTTGACCAGTGGCACGATGGTGGCGCTGACCCAGTAGAGATGGCCGTCACGGGCGCGGTTGCAGATTTCACCCCGCCAGACCTGACCACCTAAAATGGTGTGCCACATGTCGCGAAACAATTCCGCCGGGTGGAGGCCGGAATTGACGATGCGGTGATTCTGGCCGATCAGCTCTTCTCTGGCGTATCCGCTGATCTCGCAAAAGCGATCGTTGGCATAAAGAATGATGCCGGCTGTATCGGTAATGCTAACGATCGCATGTTGATCAAGGGCAAATTTCTGATTGGCCAGTTCACGGCGGCCGAGTTCGCTCTCGGCAACAAGACTGGCGATGCGCCTTGAAAGCGCGTCGATATCCTCGTCGGCCAGCGTATCAGAGTGTCCGCTGCCCTGAGTTTCCGGCAGCAGGTCGCGGACTGTCTCGCGCAGTGAGCGCAGAGCATGTTCCCGGGCGGCCAACGACAAGCGGAGCTGTTCGTTGCTTTCCGACAGCTCGGACGAGGAAAGTTCAAGGCTGCGCGTGCGCAGATCGAGATCCCGCTCATATTGTTCATAGCTGGAATCGATCCGGGTCAGCAGGTCGCCAAATCCCCTCAGGACCGCTTGCAGGGCGGGGTCGGCCGCTGTCGCGGCGGCTTTCATCGTGGCCAGCAGGTCCGCGAGTTCGGACTCGCTGCCGATCCCGATGCTGCGTTTTAGCTGGCGCAGGAGATTCTTCTGCATGGCCGCCGGTTCAGTCCTCGCCCAGGCAGGTGACGGTCATTGTCTGGTTGTGCAGTTTGCAGGAAGCGCCAAGTGCAAAAGGGCTGATTTCGCCGTAGGAATAGAACCCCGTCAGGATGGCCTTGTCGCCGAATACATCGCCGACGGCCTCGACCTCCTCGTCCACGCGGCTGCCCATGACCAGCTTGCGGCCGACACAACTGACCAGAATAGCCAGGCATTCGTCCGGTGCCTTTTGCATGGTTACCGCCGCCTGGGCCGCCGCCTCGGCGCCATTGACAAGCTTGTCGGTACTGGCGTGCATCAGTCGCAAATAGCCGTCGGGGTCAATCTCGCCAGCCAGGGTCAGGCTGCCGTTGCTCTCGTCGATTCCCAGAATGGTGCGGATCAGGCCGAATGCATTGTGGTCTTCCCCGAGCATAGCGAACGGGAACAGGAGGCCCGATGCCGGCAAGTCTTTGGCGGATTAGCCAAGATAGCGCTTGTAGATGCCCAGTGCGGGTTCGCCATCCAGTTCGTAAAGCACGTTTCCATCACTCCGGGTGACCTTGCGGGCCGGACCGAAGGGTTCCCAGCCACCGAAGGAACCATGGCCAAAGCGCAGGCCCTTTCCGCAGAGGCCAATCGCCACCACCTTGTCGTGGGCAATTCCATCGCGGCCGACCGTCCAGGTTTCGCGGAAAGCGCCACCGTCGCCGGCCAGTCCGCCGGTAATCGGGATGGCGTCACCGATCACGCTGGCCATGCCGTTGACCAGGGCGCTCCCGTTGATCTGCACGCCCGGTCCGAAAACCAGCACTGCCTTTAGGTCGGCCGCGGCGATTTGCTGGCCGAGCCGCTCGCCGGCCGCAAACGAATCGTCCATACCCGACAACCGGGTACTGCCTTCGCTCAGCGCGACTCGATCAAATTTGATCGCAGTGATCGAGCAGGTTCCGTCATCGACCCCGTCCGGGGTAATTTCTCCAGCCGTTGAGCAACCAAGCAGTCGGGCGTGTGGAAATTGCAGACGCAAGGCATCGGTCAGCCCTGGGGCAGTGAAGTGAGCAACACTTCCGAAGAGCAGCAGCAGATTGGCACCACGGTTGTCCAGGCGCTCCAGCGCGGTGGGTAATTCGGCTGAGTTTCGGACAACGATTTGTTGAACGTGCATTTGAGGATTCCGCCTTTGGAGTAGACTCGAAAAATAGCATACGGCACGAAGAATTTCTTGCCGCGATCGTAAAATTGATACTTTTTGAATTTGCCATGAACAACTTGCCGATACCCGCGCCCGAGGCACAGGCTCACAGCCTGCGTTTGCAGCAGGCCATCGTGGACGAAATAGCGGCAGGCGGCGGCTGGATGTCGTTTGCCCGTTTCATGGAACAACTACTCTATGCGCCGGGGCTGGGCTATTACACGGCCGGAGCACGGAAGTTCGGCGCGGCGGGTGATTTCGTCACGGCGCCGGAATTGACGGCATTGTTCGGCCAGTCGCTGGCCCGGCAGCTTGCACAAGTCATGGCGGCATCGTCGCCGGTCGTGATAGAAGTGGGCGCCGGTTCCGGGCGGCTGGCTGCTGATCTCCTGCTGGCGCTCGAGCAGATGGGGCAGTTGCCAGAAAGCTATTTCATTCTCGACCTTTCCGCCGACCTTCGTCAGCGCCAGCAGCAACATATCGCCGCGGCCGCCCCGCACCTGCTCGCCAGGGTCGCATGGCTCGATAGCCTCCCGGAGGCGTTCTCCGGCGTCGTTATTGCCAACGAGTTGCTTGATGCCATGCCGGCGCACATCGTTGCCTGGCGGGAAGATGGTATCTACGAGCGGGGGGTGAGTTGCGATGCCAGCGGCGGTTTCACGTGGAACGAGCGCCCGGCGAGCGGCGCCCTCCTCCAGGCTGCGGAAGAGATCGGAGCGCAATGCAGTCTGCCGCCTGGATTCGAAAGCGAGATCAGCCTGGCAGTGCGGGCCTGGGCTGCCGAATGGGGGCATCGGCTGCAGAAAGGCGCGCTGTTGCTGATCGACTACGGCTTCCCTCAGCGCGAGTTTTACCACCAGCAACGGGGTCGTGGCACACTGATGTGCCACTACCGCCATCACGCGCATCCCGATCCCTTCTACCTGCCGGGTTTGCAGGATGTGACCGTGCATGTCGATTTCACCTCGGTAATCGCAGCTGCTCACGCGACCGGACTGGAACTGCTGGGCTATAGCAGCCAGGGTCAATTCCTGCTCAACTGCGGCATCCTCGACCTGCTGGCCCGGATTCCCAATGGAACGCCGGAATACATCCGGGCGACCGGCGCGGTCAACACGGTGCTGATGCCGCATGAGATGGGTGAATTGTTCAAGGTGATTGCCATTGGTCGCGGCGTAGACGATCCGCTGATCGGGTTTTCCGGCGGCGATCAGGGATGGCGGCTGTAACCGATTCCGGTTAGCGCTTGGAGAGTTCTCGGAAGCGGTTGGTCTGCCCTATCACCAGGCGGCCAAAATCCTCAAGCAGGGCCTGGTCGATGGCCTGTGGTCGGAGCGTGTAAAGGGCGCTCCCCAAGCGTTCGAGGTTGCGCGTTTCAAGAAGGATCAGGCCCTTGGCGAAATCAGCCCGCCAGCGCGCGCTGACGCTGACATCGCTGGCGATCTCGAATTCGGCCCGCTCGACATAGCTGCGCTCGTTCTTGAACTCCTTGCAATTGAATGCCAGGCCAAAATCGAACAATGTGGTCCGGAAGCGCTCAACAGAAGGCCCGTCGCGCTCCACGTGGATCGAACCGCTGCCCTTCAGCCGGTATGAGAAAGATACGAGCTCAACCAAAGCGCCGGCACTTTGACTCTGGATCCGATAATCGGCGAATCCTTCATGCCATACCAGGTGATCCAGAACCGACTGCTCGATCAGGGGGAATTCGCGAGGAATGGCCGGTTTGACGATGTTCAGTTGTTGTACCAGTTCGTGCAGGTAGAAAAACACGTGCTTCAAGGCTTGGTCGATTCCCTCGTTGGCCGAGGTACGTTCGGCAAGGGCGCAATTGTTTTCGCGTTGGCGCAACTCTGCCTGCTGCCGCAATTGATCGAGCAGGCTGCCACTGCCTGCAGGTTTGTCAGGAGAGGAAGGCGCCACCGGGGTCGAGCTGGTGGTTGCCGGCTTTCCGGATTGCACGGCGGCTGCCGAACGAGCAGGGGCAATCTCCGGAAAGACAAGCGTCGGATCGGCCATGCCGGCACCGGAGTTGGCCAGATATTCCCGACGGGCCCGACGCTCTGCTGCATCGAGGTCGAAATTTTCGATATCGGCCAGCAATGAGGCTTCCAGCTCAGCAATGTCCTTGAGCGTACGGTCCTTTCGATCGCGCTTGGCGCGGATCGCTTCGACAATGGCAGAAAGTGGACCGGATTTTTCAGATTTGCTCATTGAATTGGGAAATATATCGACTACACTGCCCTTATGATGTGTCTGAAATGGAGCTAGCGCAAGATGGAAATCTCTTCTGTAGGCAGTTTGACCACTGCGCTGTCGCAACCGCAGAATGCTGAAGCGGCTGGGCTGCTGGTGCTCAAGAAAGCCATCGACATTCAGGAGCAGAGCGCGCTACAGCTGCTGCAAGGGTTGCCGCAGATTGCGAACAACCCGCCCAATCTCGGCAACAGCGTCGATATCAAAGTCTGATTTCCGCCAGCCAGTCGCGCAAGGTGGCCGCTACGAGCGGCCATTCCTTTTCATGGGTAATCGCATGGCCCATTTCCCGGAAGATGTGGGCCTGCTGACCGTAGGTATGGGCTGTCGTCTGGACCAGGAAGGCGGGTACGAGCACGTCCAGTTCGGCGCCAAGAATCAGCATGGGAGGTTTGTGCATCGCGTACATATTGGGCAGGTTGAACATCGACATGTCCCACAGCGCACGGTGCGACTCGGGCTGCATGCGGGTCAGCCAGGCGGCCAGCATCGCTTCGTCCACTTCGCCGGCGAACAGCGCTTCGTGCAAGGTATCCGTATCGGTGTATTGGCCTTCCATGATCCGGTTGATTTCGAGGAATAACTGGGGTTTCTGCAGCATCAGGTGGAACTGCGAGGCGATCAGGCCTTGCGGCGGTACCGAGCAAAGAAGCGCAACGGCTGGCGCCGGGCGGTGTTCCAGATATTTCTGAATGACAAATCCGCCCATCGAATGGCCGATCAGGATCGGAGATTCGTCGAGCCAGTCAACGACGGTCCGGATGTCTTCGACGTAATCGGCGATCGAATGCCAGTTGATATTTTCGCGCCCCGTACTACCGCCATGACCTCGCAACGACAGCGCATAACAGGGATGCCCTGCCTTGGCGAGGAAGGGCATGAAGGTCTCTGTCCACATCCAGCCGCCGGCAAACGCGCCGTGGATAAACAGCAGTGGTTGCCGGGAGGCCTTCTTGTTGGCGGGTAGGCAGGAGAAGACTTCGAGGCCTTCGATAATTTGAGTTTTGAGCATGGCAGCCTGTTGGGGGTGAGGCGTGATTTAATGCGCGTTTCACCCTGCGGTGCAAGGCAAAATGCTGAAGTGGATACTGACGCTGGTTATTGCGATTTTCCTGCTGGGCATCATCGGCCCGCATCTGGCGCGTTTCATTCGATTTGGCAAATTACCCGGGGATTTTGCCTTTCGCTTTCGTGGTCGGGACTACACCTTTCCGGTCGCCACGACCATTGTGTTCTCATTGTTGCTCTGGCTGATCTCCCGCCTCATTTAGCAATTGTTTGACGGCGCGGACCCTGGCGGCATGGATACGTTCGGGGATTTTTGCCTTGTCGGGGCAGGCTGCTGCAATTTTGCCTGCCTCAACGGCATTGACCGTAGCAAGTGCGGCCAGCAGGTACGCTGGACTATCATAGGAACGAAGCTCCCAGCCGAGGCGTCCCGTATAGTCGCACAGGCAGGCGTCGAGCAGTTGATGGAAGCGCTCCGGGCGACGCAGGGCGTCGGTCTTCTCGAACAGCGTGACGATCGTACTTGCCTTCAAGTCAGCGGCACGATGGATGCTGCCGTGATAGCGGGCGGTGAGCAGAGCCAGATCGCGGCAATCATTGGGTATCCGCAGACGGTCGCATAGCCGGTCGCTCAGGCGCACACTGCGTTCCTCGTGGCCGATGTGGCGGGGCAAGATGTCAGGCGGCGTTTCAGCCTTGCCGAGATCGTGGGTGAGTGCAGAGAAGCGTACCGGCAAGGCGAAATTCCGCTGTGCCGACTGGTCGACGACCATCATGGTGTGGATGCCGGTATCGATTTCCGGATGATAGTCGGCGCGTTGCGGAACACCGAACAGGGCATCGACTTCCGGCAGCAGACGGGCCAATGCACCACATTCCCGCAATACCTCGAACATTCGTGATGGCCGGTTCTCCATCAGGCCCTTGGCCAGTTCCTGCCACACACGTTCGGCAACCAGGTGATCGACCTCGCCGCTGGCCACCATGTCGCGCATCAGGGCCAATGTTGCCGGGGCAACCGAAAAATCACTGAAGCGCGCCGCAAAGCGGGCGAGGCGCAGGATGCGCACGGGGTCTTCGGCAAAGGCCGGTCCGACATGGCGCAGGATTTTTGCCTGCAGATCGCGTTGACCGTCGAAGGGATCGATCAGTGTGCCGTCGGCTGCTTTGGCCATGGCATTGATAGTCAGGTCGCGGCGGGCCAGGTCTTCTTCGAGCGTGACGTCGGGGGCGGCATGGAAGGCGAAGCCGTGATAGCCGCGGCCGGTCTTGCGCTCGGTACGTGCCAGGGCGTATTCCTCGTGCGTCTCGGGATGCAGGAATACCGGGAAATCCTTGCCGACCGGTCGGAAGCCCTGCCCCAGCATGGCTTCCGGGGTGGCGCCGACGACCACGTAGTCGCGGTCGGCGTTGGGCCGGCCGAGCAGTTCATCACGGACGGCGCCGCCGACGATGAAGATCTGCACGGCCGGACGCGCGGCCTAGCGGCCGGCGCGGAAGCGGAAGCTGTCGAGCTTGCCCTTCGGCGTGTTGAGCGCGATATAGGTCGGCGCGATTGCTTCCAGCGCGGTCGGGCGCCAGTTGGCCGGTGCATTCCACGGGCCTTCGCAGACGCTGTCGACTTCCATCGAGCGCAGGTTGTCCGGCGACAGCATCGGCTGCGGGGCCAGCCACATCAGGCCGGCCTGCAGGTATGCCCAGCCTTCCGACAGCGCAATGATGGAGGCGGTGCTGCCAGTCAGTTCCTTGGTGTAATCGACCAGTTCGCGCAGCGTGTAGATCTTCGGGCCGACCAGTTCGTAGGCCTGACCGAAGGTCGAAGCATCGCCCAGGCTATCGACGAAGGCATCGGCCACATCGGCCGCCCAGACGGGCTGGAAGCGCGCATGGCCGTAGCCGAGCGGGAAGAACGGCAGTTTCTTCAGAACCTTGGCGAAGGTGGACAGGAAAGAGTCGCCCAGGCCGAAAATGACCGACGGACGGAAGACCGTGACATCCAGATCAGCCTTGGCGGCCAACACGACGGCTTCGCCATCGCCCTTGGAGCGCAGGTATTCCGACGGGCCTTTGGGGTCGGCCTTGAGGGCGCTCATGTGCACCAGGCGACGGACGCCGGTGGCCTTGCAGGCGGCGATGATCTTCTTCGGGAGTTCGACGTGAGCCTGGGCGAAGTCCTTGCTGTAAGGCAGGACGACATCGCGACTGTGCAGGATGCCGACCAAGTTGATCACGGCATCGTGGCCGCACATCAGCTCGGTCAGCGTCTTTTCGCAATTGATGTCGGCTTCCGGCATCTCGACGCCAGGCTGCATGATCAGCGCCTTGTTGCGTTCGCGGCGACGCGTTGGAACGGTGACTTCGATACCGCGCTGTGACAGGCGATTGGCGATGTAGGTACCGACGAAACCGCTACCCCCCAGCAGCAAGACCTTCTTGATGTCCATTTTGAACCCCGGAAACTTGATTCGTAAAACTTGGATTTTAAGGCAATTTGACGGGTTTCGGGCAGGCGCTTGGCCTATCTCGCCAATCCTTCCGTATCAGGAAACCGAGGTTTTCTGCAGCGCAAGGCTGGCGGCGTCGTCGAACAGAGAGGCGGCAGTGATGTTGCGTGCCGCACCCGTGCGTAACTGGTGGTCGACAATGGCAGGATGGATGGCCAGCCTGAGGCCGATATCCGGATTGAGCAGCAAGAGCCGCCGGGTTCCAGGGCTGATGTAGCTGACCCGGGCTGCCAGCGGCCTGCCGGCGTTGATCTGCAATTCGAGCCAGTCGCCGATGGCCACAGGCAGCGAATGGGCGGGTGCCGGCTGAAAATCGGAGAAATCCAGCGTTGTCATGACGAGGTCGCCGACCTGGACCTGGCCGGTTGTAGGGACGCCTTCCTTTTCGTGCAGACCGACCGCTGCGATTTCAGGCAGTGTTTCTTCCCCGACCGGGTTGGGCGCGGTACGAAGCGCCTGGGTTTGCAGCGTGAAGCAGTCGTCGAGGAAGGCTTCCTGTGCCTGTGCCGGCAATCCGACCTTCTCCATGCCTGCCTTGAGCAGTTTCAGGATGACCGGCAGGCGCTGTGCCAGAGCCTTGCGTTCTGCGGGATCGGACTTCGGCAGGAAAGTCCACAACAGATCCTCAACAGCAGTGACGTGCGCTTCCCACTGGCTGCTCTCTGGCCCATGGTCGAGCCAGACTTGTTGCAGCACCTTGTGCCATGTGGTGTTGATGAACTTTACGATGGCCGGCGGTGGGTTGCGTTCGATGAAGCGGTCAATGACCTGCCTGGCGGCGACGGCCGCCTCGTCTCCCCGGTCGACCAGACGTAACAGCGGCAGGCAGGCTTCAACGCCTTTCGACAATTCTGCATTGCGGCTGGCGATCAGGGCGTCGAGTTTGGCTAGCGCATCGGTGAACATCGCGTTGTCGATGCTTGGCGCGCTGCGCAGTTGCCCGGCGATTTCGAACAGGCGGGCACAGGCCGGGTGGCGCGCGGCGACATCGGCTGGCAGTCCAAGCACCGCCTGCCCCATGCGGTCAAGAACCTGGCGGGCTGGATGGCTGCTGTCGGTGAACAGCGAGGTGTCTTTCATCGCCACCTTGAGCAAGGTGATTTGCAGGCTGGATATGGCCGCTTTCAGGGCATCCGGGAGCTTCGGGTCACTGAATATTGCTTCGAAGATCATGGCCAGCGTATCGATGGCGAGACCTTCGCTGGCGGTCGCGGGGATGCCCAGTTGGGCTGACTTGATGATTTTGGGCGTTGTGCTGGCGACGTTGTCGGCCGAGAACAGTTCGGGAATCAGGGTTTCGTTCGAAGGCGCCGCGCCGGAGCGGAAATCCTGTCTGAATGCACCCTGACGGTCGAGTTCGTTGAGTCGGCTGAGCAGGCGTTCAAGTGTTGCCTGGCCAAGTAGCGAGGCGGCGGCACCACCACCGCCGGCGGCCTCGGGTATCGCTGGAACAGCGGATGGTGCTGCCGACTGGCGGGCGAGCAGGGTCTGCTGCAGGGCGAGCAGGGTGTTCTCTGTGTTCTGCGGACGACGTCCCCCTTGTGGACTTTCCTGGGCGCCAATGATGGTTGGCTGGGCCGTCTCGACGCCGCCGCGGTCGAGAAAATCGTTGATTTCGGCATAGAGCGCGGGGAGATTCTGCGCCAGACAGCCTTCGATGCGATCAAGCAAGGCGAGCTTTTGCTCAATGCTGCTCGCTCCAGAGGCCGCAAACATGGCCTGCAGTCCCTGGCTGATTCCCTTTGGGCCGACCGGATTATCCGATTTCGGGAGGTCCGGGCGGCGGAGCAGGCTGACGAAGCGCAGATGGATCTTCCACAGGCCGCCTCCGGTCGCTTCGAAAAGCTTGGCGCTCAGGTTGTCCAGACGGATGCCGAGTTCCATGTCGTCTTCGCCAACCAGCGTGATGCGCGACGAGGTCAGTCCGTCGGCTTCCTCGGCGAAACTGCCCCGCCGGCTGGTGGAAGACATTTCGTCGAAATAGGCCCCGGCGCCATCCTGGATGGCACGGATCGCGTTGCCTGAAACGAGGCCGCTGTCCTGCAGCAATGCGCCCAGGTGGCGAAGAAACAGTGCCCGGCAGTTGCTGAGGATTTCGAAGGAATCGGACTGAATGGCCATGGCTGAATCTTAAGGCAGGTCGGCGTCTTTCGGCGCATCGGAGGTTTTTGGCCCGATCGTGCCGAGGCGGGCTTTCAGCGAATCGGGCTTGCCGTTGAACAGGGCGGAGTAATAGACCGCGTTGCTCATCACTTTCTTGACGTAATCCCGCGTCTCGCTGAAAGGGATGGATTCGGCGTAGATGGCACCTTCGAGAGCTTTGTCTGCACGCCATTTCTTGGCGCGGCCGGGGCCGGCGTTGTAGGCAGCGGAAGCGAGCACGGGGTGGTTATCGAGATTTTCCATGACCAGGCGCATGTAGCTGGTGCCGAGCAGGACATTGGTTTCGGTGTCGTTAACCTGGCCGTGGTTGAAGCTGCGCAGGCCGATCTTGCGGGCCACCCATTTGGCGGTGGCTGGCATCAGCTGCATCAGGCCGGAGGCGCCGACGTTGGATTTGGCGCTGGTGATGAAGCGGCTTTCCTGGCGCATCAGGCCGTACACCCAGGCATCGTCGAGCGACTGGTTCTGGGCGGCCGGGCGGACGGTTTCGCCGTAGGGGGCGAGGAAACGCAGGGTGAAATCGTGTTCGTTCTTGGTCCGGTCGGCGGTGTTGATGGCGCGGTCCCAGATCTGGTTACGCTTGGCGAGGTTGGCGGCGGCGAGCAGTTCGCGGTCATCCATGCCGCGCAACGCCCAGTTCCATTCTTTGACTGCCTCGGTGCGCAGGTCCATCCGGAAGAAGGCCAGGGCCCGGCGGATGCCCGGGTTGTCCTGGGCGGCTTTCTGTTCTTCGGCGGTGGTTGTCGCGGCCTTGGGCGGCGGCAGGACGGTGCGGCCCAGTTCCTCGTCGGCCAGGTTGCCGTAGAAATGCGTTTGTCCGGCGATCTTCCCGAACAGGGCGTCGGCTTCAGTGGTGCGCCCGCCAGCCTTCAGGGCGCGGCCCAGCCAGTAGGTCCATTCCGGTAGCGCGGCCAGGGTCGGCGGCATGGCCTGGATGGTGTCGCGGACAACGCCCCACTCCTGAGCGCGCAGTGCGGCGCGCACCTTCCATTGGGCGCCCTCGTCCGAGAGTGGGGTCTTGCCGGCGTTGGCATACCACTCCACGGTTTCGGTCATGTGCTTCTTGGCAGCCTGCAGCGCAATCTGGCTCCAGGCCCACTGGCGTTCCGGCTCCTGCAGCTTGCCCTTGATCTTTTCAAGTTCGTCGGCGGCGACGCGCGGGTCGTTGGTGGCCAGGCGCTGGATGGCGAAGGTAGCGAGTTCGCGCCCTGCCCGGCTGGCGTGCCAGTTGGCCGGCAGGCGGACGAGGTGGCTCATCGCGCTGTTGGTCGCGCTGTCGAGCGCCTTGCCTTCGGGCATCTGGCTGTCCGGCAGGTAATTGAGCGTGGTTTTCGTCCAGCCCGGACGGTTGGCTTCGAGCTGGCGGCGGGCGCGTGCCCAGACTTCGTCGGTGCCCAGGCGCTGGCTGGCGACCAGGGCGTCAAGGATGGGCCGGCAGGCTTCCGGCGGTTCGAGCATGGTCAGCCAGAGCTTTTCGGCTTCCGCCAGCACGGTGCGGTCGTCGCGGGCAAGGCGGGCCTGTTGGTTCAGGCAGACGATATCCGGTTCCGGGGCGAGCATTTTCGGGAATTCGGCGTCCACTTCGTTCCACGTGGAACGTTTGGCCAGCCAGCGGATCCAGTCGGCGCGCAATTTTTCGGCGACGTAGCTGCCGTCGTGGCGCTGAAGAAAGTCGCGCAGACCGGCTGAATCGCCGCGGTCCATCCACATGCGCAAGCGGTAGCTGTCGACGTAGGGCGACAGTTCGTGCTGGCCGAGCTGGCTGGCGGCGCGTTCAAGTTTGTCGATATGGCCGGCCCGGAAGGCATCGCGGGCGGTGAGGAAGGCCGCGTCGTTGCCGTTCTGGGCGAACAGCGGAAACGAAAGCGCAAGGCCGATGAGGAGGACGCGAAACTTCATGCTAGATTTGGACCATGGTGGAACCGAACGAGGATAACACGGCCTGGCGCCGGGTATTGCGGCGCGAGATGGTGGCGCGGCGGGCGGCATTGAGCGATGCCGAGCATGCCGGCCTGTCGGCGCGCGTTGTCGAGCACTTGCTGACGGCGTTGCCGTTGCCCGGTGTGGTTGCCTTCTGCTGGCCGATCAAGCACGAACCGGACGTCCGGGCGGTGGTTGAGCGCTGGACGGTGCTCGGAGCGCGGGCGGCGTTGCCGGTCGTCGTCGCCGAGGATGCGCCGCTGGCCTTCCGGCTGTGGACGGCCGAAACGCCGTTGGCACCGGACCGCTACGGCATTCCAACCCCGACCGCCGGCGACTTCGTGCAGCCGGACATGATCCTGCTGCCGCTCAACGGTTTCGATGGCGCCGGTTATCGGCTGGGCTACGGCGGCGGATTTTTCGACCGCACGCTGGCGGCGCTCTCCCCTCGCCCGCTGGCGGTTGGCGTTGGTTTCGAGGTCAATCGGCTGGACTGCATCCGGCCGGAAAGCCACGATCAGCGGCTGGACTGGATCGTCACCGAGGCGGGGGCAGTCAGGTCCTTGCCGTAGCAGGCCGGTTGAGGCGATTCCAGATGGGCGCTGCTGCCCTTTCCTGATCCCGATTTTTGCCCTGTCTGTTGTTGCTTCTTGCAATCTACCAACTGGTAGGTAGAATTGTGCGGCCCGAATCCCTCCGCCCGCGACCACGGTCCCGGTTGCCTACCGAGAGGGAGCGGGGACGACAAAGGAGGAGTTGCGATGAGATTTACCCGATGGATTGCCGGCCTCGTCGCCGGATTGGTGCTGGCAGTGCCGGCCTGGGCGGCGCCCCCGGGCAAGGATCCGCTGGCGTCGCCGCGCTGGGGTGACATGGAAAAAATCTTCCTGGCCGGCGAGCGTTACGAGTTTGACGATCGCGTCAAGGTCCTGGCGCCGGCGCAGAGCGAGAACCCGATGCAGGTACCGGTAACTGTTGACGCCACGGCGTTGCCGGATGTTCGGGAAGTGATGGTTTTTGCCGATTTCAATCCGATCCTGGAAATTCTGCGTTTCTATCCCGAGAGCGCCAGTCCCTATCTCGGCTTTCGCGTCAAGCTGCAGCAGTCGTCGCCGGTGCGGGCTGCCGCACGGACCGGCGACGGCGTCTGGCACCTGGGCGGCGTCATCGTCAATACGGTGGGCGGCGGGTGTACCGCACCATCGGCCGGATCGGCGTCGCCCGAGTGGCAAAAGCGCCTGAACGAAGTCAGCGCGCGGAGCTGGAGCGAGGGGCCGATGTCCGGCCGCCTGCGCCTGCGCGTCATCCATCCGATGGATACCGGGCTGGTTGCCGGCATTCCGGCCTTTCACCTGGAGTCGTTGATGCTCAAGGACGACGCCGGCACGCCGCTGATGCGCCTGACCCTTTCCCAGCCGGTTAGCGAAAACCCCGTCTTCACGCTGCACCGCGCCCGGAGCGCGGGTAGCGTCGAGGTGTCGGGGCGGGATAACAATGGCAATACCTTCGACGTCCGGGTGGCACAATGAAGAAACTGCTCTGTGCGGCGCTGGCGTGGGTGGCTGTTGCGGCCCACGGTGCCGAATTCGATTACCGGCTGACGCCCCGGGCGGTGGCGCCGGATGTCTATGTGTTCGTCGGCAAGACTGAGGATTTCGATACCGTCAATGGCGGCAACATCGTCAATACCGGCTTTATCGTTGCGCCCGAGGGCGTGGTGGTGATCGATACCGGGCCTTCCCGGCGCTACGGCCAGCAGATGCGCGAGGCGATCCGTCAGGTGACGGACAAGCCGGTGGCGCTGGTCATCAACACCCACCATCATCCCGACCATTTCCTGGGCAACCAGGCTTTTGCCGATGGCCCGATCGCAGCGCTGGCCGATGTCCAGAAAGGCATCGCCAGCGACGGCAACGCCTTTGCCGAAAACCTGTTCCGGATGAGCGGCGACTGGATGAAAGGCACCGAGGTGGTGGTGCCGACGCGCGTCCTGCAGGCCGGGCCGTTGACCGTGGCCGGGCGCCCGTTGCGTCTGCTGGCGCTGGACGGCCACACGGCGGCCGACCTGGCGGTGCTGGACGAAACCAGCCATGTCCTGTTTGCCGGCGACCTGGTCTTCAACGACCGGGCGCCGACCACGCCGCATGCGCAGATCCCGCGCTGGCTGGGGGCGCTCGACAGTCTTGAACGCCTGATGGCCGATGCCGGCGTCAAGGTGCTGGTGCCCGGTCACGGCGCGGTGACCCAGGATGCCGCCCCGATCGCCCGCACCCGTGCCTGGCTGCGCTGGCTGTCCGAAACTTTCACGCAAAGTGCCGCCCAGGGCCTGGATATGCCCGAGCTGTTTGCCCTGCCGTTGCCGGAGCGCTTTCGCGCCCTGCCCCTCGCCGGTTCGGAGTACCGGCGCTCGGTGGTGCATCTTTTCCCCGGTATCGAGGCGGAAGCCCTTGGTCACGCCCATTGAGTCAGCTGTGCGGCGATTCTCTTGGGACCGGGTAGTGCCGGTGATAGGCTAAGCGGATGAGCACCCCTACCCGCACCCAGCTGGTTGTCGAAGCCGAAGAACTGATGCGCCGCGTCGGTTACTCGGCCTTCAGCTACGCCCACCTGACCGAGAAAATCGGCATTCGCAAGGCGAGCATCCACTACCACTTCCCGACCAAGCAGGCGCTGGCCGAGGCCGTGGTAGACGCGGCGATGGCCCGCTTCGTCGAGGCGCTGGCCGCCATCGGCAGTACCGAGGCCGCGGCACCCGCCCGCCTCGATGCCTACAGCCGGCTGTTCCTGCTCGGCGTCGAGGAGAATTTGCGTCCGCTGTGCTGCGCCTTGTCGGCCGAACTGGGCGTGCTGCCGGATTCCCTCCAGGAAAAAACGCGCCGTTACTTCGACCTCCATCTCGACTGGCTGACCGGCGTGATCGCGGCCGGGCAGGCGGCTGACGAGTTGCATTGGCCGGGCGAAGCGCGCGAATTGGCGGTGCTGCTGCTGACCACGCTCGAAGGCGGCAGTTTGGTCGCCCGCGCCCAGCAGGCCGCCGGGCTGGTGCGGGCCGGCTTTGTGCAAGTGATGATGCAAATCCGGACGCCGGCATGAGGGGCGCCCGCCTTGCCTTCGCGCTCGGCGCCCTGGTGCTGGCCGGCGCCGGCCAGGCCGTTGAAGGCGAATGGTCCCACCAAGGCCAGCACGCTGGCGTGACGCTGGGGGTCATGCCGTTGACCGCGCAATGGCGCAGCGCCTTTTACGTCAATCGCGGTTTTCCGGCCGATGTCATCAAGCCCTACGCTGCCGCCTGCGGCCTGTCCTTTGGCCTGCGCAACGTGGGCGAGGCGCCGGTCGACGCCCGTTTGGCCGACTGGCGGGCCGTCGGTGCCGACGGCCAGAGCATTCCCCTGCGCCTGCCGGAAACCTGGGAGGCGCAATGGGCCGCGGCCGGTGTGCCGCAGCCGGCTCGCATCGCCTTTCGCTGGGCGCAGTTCCAGAGCGACAGCCATTTCGAGCCGGGCGACTGGATCATGGGCATGGCGACCCTGAGCGCCGTGCCGGCCGCCCCTTTTCGTCTGATTGCCCGTTACCGCGATGCCGGGGGAGAACATGAAATCGTCGTCGACAAGCTTGCCTGCGCTGCCCACTGAGCGCCGGCGCGTGCTGGCTGTCCTGGGCGGATTGGCCGCGCTCGCCGCCTGGCCCCGGCTCGGCCTGGCCCAGGGCCGCGGCATGACTGCCGTGGCCGGCACCCCGCCGGCGCCGCCGCTGCGTCTGCCCGACGCCGATGGCAAGCCGGTCGACCTGGCCGCTTACCGCGGCAAGGTGGTGCTGGTCAATTTCTGGGCGACCTGGTGCCCGCCCTGCCGCCAGGAGCTGCCCTCGCTCAGCCGCCTGAAGAAAAAGCTGAGCGGCGAGGCCTTCGAGATCCTCTCGGTCAATATCGGCGAAGACGTCGATACTGTGTTCGACTTCGCCGGGAATCCGAACTACCCGATGCTCTTCGATCTTGATTCGAAGGCGATGGCCGCCTGGCCGGTCAAGGGCGTGCCGACCACACTGCTGGTCGACCGCCAGGGCCGCCTCGCCTACCGTGCGGTGGGTGGCCGCGAATTCGACGACGCGGACGTCGTTGGGCTGATCCGGCAGTTGCTCAAGGCCTGAGCGGCTGTCGTCAGTGCGGCCCGGCTTCGCGTCCGAGGCCGACGATGCCCAGGGCAAGCAGGTCCGAGACGATGGCGGCGAGCGCGGCTTGCGGCAGGTCGTAGAGCCCGGTGGACGTGGTGAGTTCGAGGGTGAAGCCGTAGTGCAAGGCGAGCAGACTGAAGGCAATGGTCAGCGCCAGCCAGGCCCGCCGGTAGGGCGGGCGCAGGGTTGCCCGCAGGGCGGCCAGGGTGGCGATGGTTTGCGCCACGATGGCGAAACATAGGCAGAGCACAGTCAGGGTGTAGGCGCTCATGCGGCGTCGCCGGCCGCGTCACAGCCTTTTTCCAGCCGCTGCAGCGCTTCGTCCAGGGTGCTGCGCGGGCAGCCGAAGTTGAGCCGCAGCCAGCCCGGAGCACCGAAGTCGGCGCCGTCCGACAGGCCCAGACCGTGCGCTTCGAAATGCGCGGCGGGGTCGGCCAGGCCGAGTTCGCGGACGTCGATCCAGGCCAGGTAGGTGGCTTCGACAAAATTCATTTTTGCCCCTTTTTTGCCATCGACCGTAGCATTTACCCGGTTGCGGTTGGCGGCGAGGTAGGCGATCAGTTCGCGGTGCCAGTCGGTGCAGTCGCGGTAGGCGGCTTCGCAGGCGGCCAGCCCAAGCACGTTCACATGCGGCACGATGCCGTGCATGGCGCGTTCGAAGCGGTGACGCAATTTCGCGTCGGAAATGACCGCGAAGGCGCAGCCGAGGCCGGGGATGTTGAAGGTCTTGGACGGCGCCATCAGCGTGATCGTGCGTTTGGCGATTTCCGGCGCCAGGCTGGCGAACGGGATGTGGCGCTTGTTGGCGTCGAGGATCAGGCCGCAGTGGATTTCGTCGGAGCAGACGATCAGGTCGTTGGCCTCGGCGAAGGCAGCCAGAGCGAGCAATTCTTCCCGGCTCCAGCAGCGGCCGACCGGGTTGTGAGGATGGCAGAGCAGGAACAGCCGCGATGCTACGGTAAGCGCCTTTTTTAGGCCAAATTCATCAAAATGCCAGCGGCCGTCGGTGTTGGCCAGTTCGACGCGGTTCAGTTTGCGGCCCGAGAAATGCGGGGCGGACAGGAAGGGCGGGTAGATCGGCGTTGCCGTCAGCACCTCGCCGTCGACGGCCCGGCAGGCGACGTTCAGCCCGGTAACCAGGCCGGGCAGCCAGACGATCCATTCCGGTTCAATGCGCCAGTTGTATTCGCTTTCAAGGTGAGCGAGCACTGACTCCGTCAGCGCCGGCCAGGGGCCGCCGTAGCCGAAGACGCCGTGGTCGATGCGCCGATGCAGGGCGGCCAGCACCGGCGGCGGCGCCGCGAAATCCATGTCGGCGACCCACAGCGGCAGGATGTCGCGACCGGCGTACTTGCCCCACTTGATGGAGTCGGAGTCGCGCCGGTCGATGGGCGTGTCGAAGAGGCTCAAACTTCCAGGTTCTGGAACAGGGCGGTCGACAGATAGCGTTCGCCGAACGAGGGAATGATCACGACGATCAGCTTGCCGGCGTTTTCCGGACGTTTTGCCAGTTCGAGCGCGGCCCAGGTCGCGGCGCCGGAGGAAATGCCGACCAGCAGGCCCTCCTCGGTGGCCATGCGGCGGGCGGTGGCGAAGGCGTCGTCGTTCTTGACGCGGATCACCTCGTCGTAGATCGACGTGTTGAGGATGGCCGGCACGAAACCGGCGCCGATGCCCTGGATCGGGTGCGGGCCTTTCTGGCCGCCGGAGAGCACCGGCGAAGCATCGGGTTCGACGGCGACGACCTGGACGCCCTGCTTGCGGGCTTTCAGTACCTCGCCGACGCCGGTCACCGTGCCGCCGGTGCCGACGCCGGAAACGAAGATGTCGACCTGGCCGTCGGTATCGCGCCAGATTTCCTCGGCCGTCGTGTTGCGATGCACTTCCGGATTGGCCGGATTCTCGAACTGCTGCGGCACGAAATACTTCGGATCGGCTTCGGCCATCGCCATGGCCTTGCCGATCGCGCCACCCATGCCTTCGGGGCCGGGCGTCAGGATCAGTTGGGCGCCGTAGGCCTTCAACAGCAGCTTGCGTTCGCGGCTCATCGTCTCCGGCATCACGAAGGCGCACTTGATGCCGCGCGCCGCACAGACCATGGCCAGGCCGATGCCAGTGTTGCCGGAGGTCGGCTCCAGCACCACGGTATCCGGGCCGATCTTGCCGGCGGCGATGGCTGCGTCGAGCATGGCGACGGCGATCCGGTCCTTGACACTGTGACCGGGGTTGAAGAATTCCAGCTTGGCGGCGACGGTGGCCACGGCCCCCTCAGTGATGCGGTTGAGCTTGACCAGCGGGGTGTTGCCGACCAGTTCGGTGACGTTATTGGCGATTTTCATGGCGGACTCCGGAAAGGGATGCGGAATTGTAGGCGACTCTGCCCTGGTCGTGGGTGGGTCGGCAATCGGCCTGCGCGTCGCCGAATAGTGGGCCCTGCGCCAGATCGATCCCAGCGGCGCGGGCTTGTTCGTAGGTGTGACCGCTATCGACGCCAGTCAGTTCGATCAGGCTGCCGGCGGGCAGGTGCTGCCTTTCGGTCGGCAATTGCGGCAGCTGAATGATGTCGGGCGCCAAGGCTTGCGCGGCAGGGTTCGGCCATCCCGCACCCTGCCCGGCCAGGGCCAGGCGATAGCCGCGCTGCCGGTAGTTGCGCAGCGCTTCGTCTAGCCGACTGTGGCTCTCGGCCAGCGAGGCGTCGACCTGGAGCACGATATCCTGCGGCGCCAGCCCGCAGCGCTTGAGGATGGCCTCATAGACCAGCCCGTGCTGGTTCTGGACGGCCAGCAGATGACGGGGATGGACGGCCAGTTGCAGGTAGCCGCCGGCCTGTTGCTGCTGAGCCAGGAAATTGAGCGCGTGCAGCGTCCGGCACAGGCGGTCGAAATGGACGACCGATTCCGCTGTTTCGCAGGCGGCGTAGGCTTCTTCGCTGCTGACCGCGCTGCCGTCCTGGCGGCGGGCGACGAGCCGCGCCTGATGCCCAACTACCCGCTCTTGCCGGAGATCGACGATGGGCTGGAACAGCGAGCCGAGATGCAGGCCGCCATGCCAGGCTGCGGCCCGCTTGCCTTCCAGGTAGAGCGTGCTCTCGCCAGTTGTGTCGGCGACGTTGAAGTAGCGGATCAGGTCGGTCAGCGGCATGCTCGTCCCCTACTTCTTCAGGTAAATCTGGTCAAAGCTGCCGCCGTCGGCGAAGTGCGTCTTTTGCGCCTTCTGCCAGCCGCCGAAAGTGTCGTCTATGGTGATCAGCTTGATCTTCGGAAATTGCGCGGCGTACTTGGCCGCCACCTTGGCGTCGCGCGGCCGGTAGTAGTGTTTGGCCGCGATGTTCTGGCCTTCCTCGGAATACAGGTAGTCGAGATAGGCCTGTGCGGTCAGCCGCGTGCCGCGCTTCTCGACCACCTTGTCGACCACCGCGACCGGCGGCTCGGCGAGGATGGAAAGGCTGGGAGCGACGATCTCGAACTTATCCTTGCCGATTTCATTGACCGCCAGCTGCGCCTCGTTCTCCCAGGCGATCAGCACGTCACCGAGGCCGCGTTCGACGAAGGTGGTGGTCGAACCGCGCGCCCCGGAATCAAGCACCGGCACGTTCTTGAAAATTGCCGTGACCAGCTCCTTCGCCTTCTGCTCGTTGCCGCCCGGCTGCTTCAGCGCCCAGGCCCAGGCTGCCAGGTAATTCCAGCGGGCGCCGCCGGAAGTCTTCGGGTTGGGGGTGATCACCGCCACGCCGGGCCTGGCCAGATCGCCCCAATCCTTGATCCCCTTCGGGTTGCCCTTGCGGACCAGGAAGACGATGGTCGAGGTATAAGGCGAGGAATTGTGCGGAAACCGTTTCTGCCAGTCGGCCGGAATCAGGTTGCGTTCGACCAGCGCGTCGATGTCGTAGGCCAGCGCCAGCGTCACCACATCAGCCTCCAGCCCGTCGCGCACCGCCATCGCCTGCTTGCCGGAGCCGCCGTGCGACTGGCGGAAATTCAGCACCTGCCCGGTCTTCGCCTGCCAATGTTTGGCGAAAGCTGCGTTGTAATCCTTGTACAGCTCACGTGTCGGGTCGTAGGACACGTTGAGCAGCGAGGTCTGGGCGACGGCGCTGCCGAATGCTACGGTCAGCGCCAAAAAAAGGCCAAATTTGCGCATGGGGGACTCCAGTCATTTGAAATAAGTATGAGATGACTGGAGTCTAGGCAGGCGACCTTATTCTGTAAAAGAATTGATTTGAACAAAAATATAACCAAAAGAAATTAGCTGACTAAGTCGCGCCAATTTCATTCGCGCGGCTCGCGCCGATCATCGTGGCACGAGCCATGGCAGGCCACAGCACGGCACCCGGGCCGGACTACGCCATCGAATGCAGCCCGATCAAGTTGCCCTCGGTGTCATTGACCAGGGCAATGAAGCCGTGAGGGGCAATGGACATCTTGGGTTTGAAGACGGTCCCGCCACTCGCCGCCGCCCGCGCCGCCTCGACGCCGCAATCGGCGCAGCCGAAATAGACCAGCGTCCCGCTCCCGCCGGAAGGGCAGCCGGGCATCTTGACCAGCGTTCCTGTGGCGCCGTACTGCTCCATTGAACACGGGAAGGCCAGCATTTCCATGCCGGGGAAAGCTGCGCCGTCCGGATTGCCCAGGGGGCTCAACTGACACTGGAAGACGGCCTCGTAGAACGCCTTAGCGCGGGCCATGTCCTGCACGTAGATTTCAAACCAGACAACGGGGTTGGCAGCCATGATTTCTCCTTGAGAACGGTGGTGGGTGCGAGTGAAGAATTGTCCGGCGAGGCGGCTGCCAAGAATTGATCGAAAGGCATGACCGAGAATGTCACCGGTATATCCGGACGTTCGACCGCGCCGGCGCGGTAGGGTTCCGGGTTTGGCGCGGCCTCGGGTTGCTGCCGCTCAGTCTTCTCGCAGGTCGTCCAGTTTCACGCCCAAGGCATCGGCCAGAACCTGCAGCGTTTTCAGCGCCCCGACCCGCTTGCGCGTTTCGATCTGGCAAAGATAAGCCTTGCTGATGCCAGCCTTCGTTGCCAGCGCCTCCTGGGTCAAAGCGCGCTGCTCGCGCCAGACCTTGACCGGCTGCTCGCCATCCAGAATCGCATTCGCCACGGTGGCTGGAATGCGGAAACCGTCGTCGGCGGCGCGGGCGGCGTCGAGAAGCGCGATGCTTGTCGGCATTGCCTGATCGGGCTGCCTGATCAACGGCGCGTCTTCGTATATGCTGGCCCTCAGCACTTCGATGCCAACGACCTTGCCCGCCATGTCGTAATCGAAAATGATGCCGGGCTTGATTTGCTCGGAATTGATGATCGGCTGGTCGTTCAGGTAAATGTAAAGAGCGTCGGCAGCCGGGTCGTACTCCAGTTTCATCGCTGCCCTTTCATCATGTGATCAAATAAGGCCAAGGCATCAAGCCACCGCGACCGCCACCTTGCGGCCGGCGCGGGTGGCCAGCATGACCAGCATGTCGAGGCTGAACTTCTCTCACTTGCCCCTAAAGCTAAACATTTGTCGGCTCGTTGATGGCGCTTGCCATCGGCCATGGCTTTGCGAAAACAGCCTTGAATCTTTGAGTCGTTTCAAAAAGCCATTTGAAAGCAAGGTCTCTGGGTTGATTGGCAAAATCGAACGGAAGAAAGGCGCGGATGCGGCTAGCCTTCTTCTCCGGTAGTTCCTGCCACAACAAACCCGAGATACCCAGCGACGCCTCGATGGCAGCCCGGTTTGAATGAAAGGCATGGAACAAGGCCTTTGAATTCGGAATATAAATTTCGCAGCCGATCTGGTTCTCGGTGATCAGCGCAGTCAGGGCCACGTGGCAGTCCGAGCGGCCAATCGCTACGTCGTACCAATGCTGGGCGCGTGGTGTGCGGAGCCGTAGCGGCGGCGTCTGATTGCCGGCGTAATCGTGGAGCTGTTGCCAGAAATCCAGCTGCAGCAACTTGGTGTCAGACAGCGCGGCCTGGTCGTTAGTCGAGCCACGAATCGACTTTGTCCAGTCGTTCGGCCGCGAAACGATGACAAATTTGGGCGCCGGGTTGGAGTCGCCAATCTGCCAAAGCTCGATACGAATCAGGAAAAAATTCAGCTTCTCGTCGGTGTGCTCGTTCAACCAGTCGACGGCCTGCTTGTGCTCGTCGCGGGCCTCACGAACGATCCACACGATGTACTCCGCCTCGATGCCCGCCGCGTAGGTCAGAATCTGGCCCAAGTGGCTGTGGTCGGTCGTTTCCAGCTGATTCTCGATGACGATCTTGCGCCCGGTCGTTTCCTCCTGCGCCAAAATGTCGGCGCTGAAGCGGCCGACCCCGGCCTCGGTCTGGATCAGCGTGATATCGACCCCAATCTCGTCGCCCAGCTCTTCCAGATTTTCCGGCAGGGCCAGCCAACGGGTGAAATCCAGCGCCTCGTGCTTCCAGTATTCGCGCAGATCGACTTTTTTAAGCTTGCCGAGTTTCAAACTCATAGTTGTTCTTCCGGTTGAGATGAGCGTTCCAGATTCAACGCCAGCAGGCGGCGGAGGATTTCTTCGTCGGGGGTTTCGGGGGTGTAGTCGGGCCAGTCGTAGGCGGCGGCGACGGCCTGGTCGAGGGCTTTGTGGGCGAGGTCCAGCCAGGCCGGGCGGGCGTTGTAGAGGTTGGTCAGGGTGCGCTTCTTGAGGTCGGCCTCGTGGCCGGGTTTGGCCACCGGGCGTTTCGGGAAGCCGGCTTTTTCCTCTTCCGGGGTGATCACCCAATCGACCCATTCCGGCGGGTTCAGCCAGGCCTCGCGCAACTCGTTCAGGCGGCGGGCGGCGGCGGCGATGTTCTCGGCCTGGATGTCGCCGGCCATGCACGGCGTCGACGCCTGGCCCGGCTTGGGCGCGGTGTCGCGCGGGGTCAGGCCGGCTGGGAAGGGGAAGGTTTCGAAGGTGGTGGTCGGGGTGTAGCGCGGCCGGTCTTCAAGCGAGGTGCCGAGGCGTAGCGACCAGAGTTCGTGGAAGCGGGAGTGCAGGATGCCGAAGGTGGTGTCGTCGGAACGGGCGATGACGACGACTTGGCCATCGCAAATTACCGGTGGTTTGATCCAGACGAAAAGTCGGTGCTTGGCAACGCGTGCCGTACCGATGAAGCGTGCCAAGTTTTTCGTTGCCTGGCGCAAGTCGGGTGCTGAACGGGCGTGCAACCACCAACGGTCGCGTTCTAGCGGGTTGTTAACGGCATCGCGAGCAGGTTTGACGTTGGATTGAACGTGGTCGAACGGTTGCTCATAAGAGCAGGCGTCAATGAGTGGCATATCCACGCCAAAATCGACGATCCACGCGTCCATTGGGCGACGGGTAATGTCCAGACCGTTCACCCACGGCCGCAGCACATCGGAGTTGGGGCGGCCATTGGGGTTGCCGCCCATTCCAAGCCAAGCGCGGCCTGTTTCGCCGGGTACGTCAAATGACCCCTTTTTCATGCCGCCAATGAAGGATGCGCCACGATTTTCGGGTAGCGCTTCTGCCTTTGTCAGGTTGAGGCCATCGCCGGCGGTCAGATCGGCGTGAATGTCTCCCACTTCGGCGCCATCCAGCCGATTGCTACGGTCGACCCCGAAAAAGGGGCCAAAACCGACCAGCGAAACGCGGACGGCGGCGCCTTCATTGACCCATTCTTCGTCGCTCCACGCCTCAAAAATACGCGTGGTTTCGCAGATGCGTTCCAGAACCTTGCGGTTGGCGCCGCCGCGGATGGAGTTGGTGGAGACGAGGCCGGCGGCTTGCAGTTTTCCGGCTTCGATCTGGGCGCGGGCTTTTTCGAACCAGTAGGTGACGAGGTCGGCGCCGCCGGGGACGCGGCCGTCGTAGGTTTGGCGCAGGGTTTTGACATAATCGGCGCCGAGTTCGCTGCGCATGACTTTGTCGCCCAAAAACGGCGGGTTGCCGACGATGACGTCGGCGCTCGGCCACTCCGCTTCGCTGCCGTCGGGGTTGAGCAGGGCGTCGCGGTGTTCGATGCCGTCGAGCGGTTTGAGGATGGGGTTGAGGGCGTGCGGGTAGCCGTTGCGGCGGCACCACTGGATGTCGCCGATCCAGACGGTGACGCGGGCGAGTTCGGCGGCGAATTCGTTGATTTCGAGGCCGAGGATGTTGTGGGGGCCGGTTTCCATGCTGAGCGGCGGTTCGAGGCCGAGTTCGTGGGCGTCGACGTGGGCGCGTTTTTCGATGTCGCGCAGGGCTTTGAGGGCGAGGTAGAGGAAGTTGCCGCTGCCGCAGGCGGGGTCGAGGATGCGGAAGTGGTTGAGGCGGAGCAGGAAGCCCTGGTAGGCGGCGCGGGCGGCTTTGCCTTCCTTGCTTTTGGGGCCGTGGCCCTGGCCGGCGGCGAGGCGGGGGCGGAGGGCGGCCCATTCGGCGGCGAGCGGTTCGCGGACCAGCGGGTCGATCAGTTTGGCGATGGTGCCGGTGTCGGTGTAGTGGGCGCCGAGCGGGGCGCGGGCGGCGGGGTCGAGGCCGCGTTCGAACAGGGTGCCGAAGATGGTGGGGTCGATGGCGCGCCAGTCCATGTCGGCAGCGGCGCGGTGCAGGGCTTGCAAGTCGGCGGCGGTGAGCGGCGGGACGTCGATGGTTTTGAACAGGCCGCCGTTGAACCAGGCGATGTCGTGGTCGCCGTAGTCGCCGCCTTTATTCTGCATGGCGGCGAAGAGCTTTTCGATGCGGCGGGCGGCTTTGTCGGCGTCGCTGCCGGCGTTTTTGAGCAGGTCGGTGAAGATGCCGGCGGGGAGCAGTTGTTCGTCTTCGGCGAACATGCAGAACAGGCACTGGACGAGGAAGTGGGCGACTTTTTGCCCGTCCTGCCCGCGGTCCCGCATGGCTTTGGCAAGGCTGGCGAACTGGCCGGCAGCCTGGGCGGTGATGGCGGCGGTGGATTTTTCCGGACGCAGCTTTCCGGGGTCGGTGAAGACCCAGGTGAGGATTTGCCGGGTTTCCGGTTCGACCAGTTGTTCGATGCGGATGGTGCGCGGTTCGTCCGGGTAGCCGGTGAAGGCGGTGTGGATGACGATGCGTTCGCGGTCGCAGACGACGAGCAGCGGTGGGTTGTCGAGTTGCAGGGCGTAGTCGGTGAGTTGCTTCAAGGCGGCGTCGAGGTCGCGGCCGGGCTTCTTGTTTTCCCAGCCGAAGTGACCGCGCTTCCAGACGTCGGCCCAGCCGTCCCCTCCCCCAGCCTTCCTGGCGCCGCGTTCGAAGCAGTAGTTGTCGGGGTCGCGCGGCTTGGCGACGCCGAGCAAGTCGCAGAGGTCGTCAAAGTGGGCCTGGGCGCCACCGCGTTCGGTGAGCTTGTTGTCTTTCCACAGGGCGATGAAGGCTTCGGGGGTCATGGCGGTGTGTCGATGGGCGAAAGGCGCAGTGTAGCGATGCCATCGGGATTGGGGAACGGTTGCCGCGGATTTTTGATTTTGGCTGCTTTTTGGGGCCGACCGTAGCATTTGTCTTGGGCGTCGCTGGAAGCATCCGGACAGCCGCCTGGCGGGCGCGGAGCGGCCCGACCGGCAAGCGAGGTCTTGCCGCTCATTTATTTTATGGCGGCTGGTTGCCAGCGTAGTGTGTCGGAGAGTTTTACAGTTGCAACATTGTTTCAGTCCAGTTGCAAGCCAAGTCATTGTAAATATGTGTAAATTTATTATTGGTACATTGATTGCTCTACTCTGCCAGCCGCTGCAGTTTTCGGGCGATCAATCTAGGAGAATCAATCATGTCGATCAAAATCAAACTGGCTGTTGCAGGATTGCTCTCGAGCGCCTGTCTTGCTGCCCAAGCCGCACCCGTTACGTATTTGGGTTCGGACAACAACGTGTCCTCGCTGGCGCAAATGGTCAATTCGACCGCTGCCGCCGCTTCTTTCCTGTCGGTTGCTGGTGCCTTGAACACCGTTGACTTCGAATCCCCGCTGCCGGCCAACCTGACCATCACTGGCGGTACCACGACCAATAATTCCGGTTGCGGCGCCCTGTGCGGTTTCGATACCACGACCGGTACCGGTTCCTTCCGCAGCGTCTTTGGCGTCTCGGTTACTTTTTCCTTCACCAACCCGGTGGATGCTTTCGGCTTCTACGTCAATGGCCTGCAGACCAACCTGGTCCCGCAACAGTCAATCACGTATGTTGATGGCTCGTCGGTCGCCCAGACCATCAACATGCCGTCGGCTATTAATGGTGGCGGTGCGTTCATCGGCTTCATCGACTACGGTCAGCTAATCTCCAGCGTCACCTTCAACAACGTGGGCGACATTCTTGCCTTCGACGACCTGCGTTTCGGCCGTTCCCAGAACGACCCGAACAACGACGTTCCGGAACCCGCTTCCCTGGCCCTGCTGGGCCTTGGTCTGGCCGGTCTGGCAGCCAGCCGTCGTCGCAAGCAGGCCTAATGGTCTAAACCTCCGCCGACCTGGCTGATCACTCAGCGGGTTGGTTGATGGAAAAAGAAAAACGGATGAGTCCTCGGACCCATCCGTTTTTTTATATCTAGTCGCAGGATTCGGCCCAAGGGGACGCGAATCCTGGCCACGTACTCAGCCGAGGAACAGCTTGTAAGCCGGGTTCTCGCTTTCGTCCCAGTGGGCGTAGCCAAGGTTCTTCAGGAAATCCCGGAACTGCCCCATCTCGCCCGGCGGCACCTGCATGCCGACCAGCACGCGGCCGTAGTCGGCGCCGTGGTTGCGGTAGTGGAACAGGCTGATGTTCCAGCCGGCGCTCATCTGGGTCAGGAAATTCATTAGCGCGCCCGGCCGCTCGGGGAACTCGAAGCGGTAGAGCAGTTCGCGCAGGCCCTTTTCGCAGACCTGCGGCGCGTGGCCGCCGACCATGTGACGGATGTGGTTCTTGGCCATCTCGTCGTCGGTCAAGTCGAGCGTCGGGTAGCCGTGCTTCTGCAGGCTGTCGACGAGCTTCAGCGATTCCTTGCGGTCGCCGACCTGGACGCCGACAAAGACGTGGGCCTCGGACGCTGTGTTGTAGCGGTAGTTGAATTCGGTGACGTTGCGCTTGCCGATCAAATTGAGGAATTTCTTGTAGGCGCCCGGCTTCTCGGGCAGCGTGACGGCGAACACTGCCTCGCGCTGTTCGCCAAACTCGGCGCGCTCGGCGACGAAGCGCAGGCGGTCGAAGTTCATGTTGGCGCCGGAAGTGACGGCGATCAGGTTCTTGTCCTTCAACTTGTGCTGGCGGGCGTATTCCTTGGCGCCGGCGACGGCCAGCGCGCCGGCCGGTTCGAGGATCGAGCGGGTGTCCTCGAAGACGTCCTTGATTGCCGCGCAGATGGCGTCGGTATCGACCAGGATCACTTCGTCGAGGTATTCCTTGCACAGGCGGAAGGTTTCCTCGCCGACGAACTTGACGGCGGTGCCGTCGGCGAACAGGCCGACCTGCGGCAGGCGGACGCGGTGGCCTTTTTCCAGTGACTGCTTCATCGCATCGGCGTCGAAGGTTTCGACGCCGATGACCTTGATTTCCGGCCGCAGGCGCTTGATGTAGGCGGCCACCCCGGCGGCCAGCCCGCCGCCGCCGATGGCGCAGAAGACGGCATGGATCGGCCCGTTGTGGCGCGAATGCTGGCGGAGGATTTCCATCGCCACGGTGCCCTGCCCGGCGATCACTTCCGGATCGTCGAAGGGGTGCACGAAGGTCAGTTTCTCGGTCTTTTCCAGTTCAAGCGCGTGGGCGTAGGCCTCGTCGTAGGAGTCGCCGTGCAGCACGACTTCGCCGCCGCGCCGCTTGACGGCGTCGATCTTGATGCCCGGCGTCGAGGTCGGCATGACGATGACCGCCCGGCAGCCGACCTTGGCCGCCGACAGCGCGACGCCCTGGGCATGGTTGCCGGCCGAGGCGCAGATGACGCCGCGCTTGAGCTTGTCGGCCGACAGGCTGGCGATCTTGTTGTAGGCGCCGCGCAGCTTGAAGGAAAACACCGGCTGCATGTCTTCGCGCTTCAGGCTGATCTTGTTGCCGACCCGGGCGGAAAGGTTGCCGGCCAGGTCGAGCGGCGTTTCGATCGCTACGTCGTATACCTGTGCGTTGAGAACTTTTTCGAGATAATCCGGGTGCATGGGGCGCAACTCATTAAGGCAAAAGGGGGATTCTACGGGTGGAGTGGCTAAACGTCACGGCGGAAGCGGGGCTGGGTGGCCTGTTTTTGGCCAGTTTTCTCGCGTCGACGGTGCTGCCCGGCGGTTCCGAGCCCTTGTTGTGGGCATTTCTGCAACTGCATCCGGCTGAAATGGGGCCGGCCCTGGCGCTGGCCACGCTCGGCAACACGGCCGGCGGCATGACGTCGTGGTGGTGTGGTCGCTACCTGCCGCGCTGGCAACGGCTGGAAAGCCTGCCGCACAAGGAGCGCATGGCGCGCTGGGGCAGCCCCGCCCTGCTCCTGTCGTGGTTGCCGCTGGTCGGCGATGCCTTGTGCGTGGCCGCCGGCTGGTTGCGCTTACACTGGCTGCCCTGCTGTCTGTTCATGGCCATCGGCAAGCTCGCCCGCTACTGGCTGATCGCCCACGCCGCCGTGAGTTCCTGATGCCCGATTCTCAGCCGCCCGCTCCCGTTACTTTCCGCGAAGCCTTCCTGTTTTGGCTGAAACTCGGTTTCGTCAGCTTCGGCGGCCCGGCCGGGCAGATCGCGATGATGCATCAGGAGCTGGTCGACAAGCGCCGCTGGCTGTCCGAGGGACGCTTCCTGCATGCCCTCAATTACTGCATGCTGCTGCCCGGGCCGGAAGCCCAGCAACTGGCCACCTACATCGGCTGGCTGATGCACCGGACCTGGGGCGGCATCGTCGCCGGGGTGCTGTTCGTGCTGCCCTCGCTGTTCATCCTGATCGGCCTTTCGTGGGCCTACATCGCCTTCGGCCATACGACGCTGGTCGCCGGGCTGTTTTTCGGCATCAAGCCGGCGGTCACCGCCATCGTCCTTCAGGCGGCCTGGCGCATCGGCTCGCGGACGCTGACGAACGGGCTGCTCTGGGCGATTGCCGGGGCCGCGTTCGTCGCCATCTTTGCCCTTGGCACGCCTTTCCCGGCCATTGTCGCGGCGGCGGCACTGATCGGCTACCTGTGCGGGCGCTGGCGGCCGGACTGGTTCAAATGCTACGGTCACCCCGAAAAAAAGGCCAAAATCAAAAAAGCCGCAATCCACGACGAAGGCACGCCAACGCCCGAACATGCCCGCTTCCGCTGGCCGCATCTGGTCGCCGTGGCGCTGGCCGGTGCCCTGCTCTGGGCCTTGCCGATGGCCGCGCTGACTGCCCTGCTTGGCTGGTCGCACACGCTGACCCAGATGGGCTGGTTCTTCACCAAGGCCGCTCTGCTCACCTTCGGCGGCGCCTACGCCGTGCTGCCCTACGTCTATCAGGGTGCCGTGACGCATTTCGGCTGGCTGACGCCGACCCAAATGATCGACGGCCTGGCGCTCGGCGAAACGACGCCCGGGCCGCTGATCATGGTCGTCGCCTTCGTCGCTTTCGTCGGCGGCTACCAGACGCCGCAGATGCAGGAGTTGTTCGGTCCGGACCAGCTGTTCCTGTCCGGGGCGCTGGCCGCCTGTCTGGTCACCTGGTTCACCTTCCTGCCCTCCTTCATCTTCATCCTGCTCGGCGGGCCGCTGGTCGAAACGACCCACGGCGACCTGAATTTCACGGCGCCACTGACCGCGATCACCGCCGCCGTCGTCGGCGTCATCGTCAATCTGGCGCTGTTCTTTGGCTACCACGTGTTCTGGCCGCAGGGTTTTGCCGGTGCTTTCGACCCGATTTCCGCCGCCATCGCGCTGGCCGCCGCGCTGGCGCTGTTGCGCTACCGGCAAAGTGTCATCCGCGTGATCGGGGCCTGCGCGCTGCTCGGCTTGCTGCTCACGGCCGGGGGGCTGCAGGCAAGCTGAACCTTTGACTGCCGGACTGCGTCTACCTGTGCCCTCGTGTTGCGCTGCAATACGGTAAAATCCACCTTTTGACAGACCCCCCGGCTGCATTCATGACCGCCCGCCTGCGCGAAATCCCCTACAACTACACCTCGTTTTCCGATCGCGAGATCGTCATTCGCCTGCTCGGCGCCGATAACTGGGCCGTACTCGACGAACTCCGCGCCGAACGCGTCACCGGCCGCTCGGCCCGCATGCTCTACGAGGTGCTCGGCGACATCTGGGTTGTCCAGCGCAACCCGTACCTGGAAGACGACCTGCTCGACAATCGCGAACGCCGCGACGCACTGGTCAACGCCCTGCGCCATCGCCTGACCGAAGTCGAGAAGCGCCGTGCCGAGAGCGAATCGGATGACCCGGAGCGTTCGGCCAAGGTCAAGCGTCTGGTCGAGGCGGCCCAGCAGGCAGTTAATCGCTTCGAAACCCGCTTCGGCGAAACCATCGACCTGCGCCGCAAGGTGCTGAAATATCTCGGCAAGCACACGCGCAAGGACAACATCGCCTTCGACGGGCTGGCCCGTGTTTCGCACGTCACTGACGCCACCGACTGGCGCGTCGAATATCCCTTTGTCGTCCTCTATCCGGACACCGAAGAGGAAATCGGTCATCTGGTGCGTGGCTGTATCGAAGCCGGGCTGACCATCATCGCCCGTGGCGGTGGCACCGGCTACACGGGTGGCGCCGTGCCACTGACGCCTTACGCAGCGGTGATCAACACCGAAAAGCTGATTGACATCGGGCCGGTCGAAGAACTGGTCCTGGCCGGCCATGAAACGCCCTACGCGACCATCCGTACCGGCGCCGGTGTGGTCACCGACCGCGTTTCGGAAGCTGCCTCGCTGGCTGGCCGCGTTTTCGCGGTCGACCCAACCTCGGCTTCCGCCTCCTGCATCGGCGGCAACATCGCCATGAACGCCGGTGGCAAGAAGGCCGTGCTGTGGGGCACCGCGCTCGACAACCTGGCCTGGTGGAAGATGGTCGATCCGGACGGCAACTGGCTGGAAGTCGAACGCGTCAATCACAACTTCGGCAAGATCCACGAGCAGGAAAACGTCGAATTCCGCCTCAAGCGCTTCGACCCGAGCGGCAAGAAGCTGCTCGGCGAAGAAATACTGACCCTGCCGGGCGCTGCCTGCCGCAAGGTCGGGCTGGGCAAGGACGTCACCGACAAATTTCTCGGCGGCATTCCCGGCGTCCAGAAGGAAGGCACCGATGGCATCATCGTCGCCGCCCGCTGGGTGCTGCACAAGATGCCGCCGGTGGCGCGCACCGTCTGTCTGGAATTTTTCGGCCAGGTGCGCGAAGCGGTGCCGGCCATTGTTGAGATCACCGACTATTTCAAGCCGGGCGGTGCCGGCCACGCGGCGGGCGTTCAGCTCGCCGGCCTCGAGCACCTCGACGAGCGCTACGTCAAGGCCGTCGGCTACGCGACCAAGGCCAAGCGCCATGGGCGGCCGAAGATGGTACTGATCGGCGACCTCGTCGGTCACGACGAAAGGGCCGTGATGGCTGCCGCCTCGGACGTCGTCCGCATGTGCAACCTGCGCGCCGCCGAAGGTTTCATCGCCGTCGACGCCGAGACGCGCAAGAAATTCTGGCTCGACCGTTCGCGTACCGCCGCCATTTCGCGCCATACCAACGCCTTCAAGGTCAATGAGGACGTCGTTATTCCGCTGCCGCGCATGGGTGACTACTGCGACGGCATCGAACGCATCAACATCGAGCTGTCGACGCAGAACAAGCTGGCCCTGTGCGATGCGCTCGCCGAATTCCTCAAGGGCGAGCTGCCGTTGCATGCCGGCGACGCCAACCTCGACAAGGAAGTGCTGATCGGCGACCGCCGCCAGGCCGCGCTGGATTACGTCGAGGCTGTGCGCCTGCGCTGGGAATGGCTGCTGGAAAACCTCGACCTGCCGCTGGCCGAAGCCGAATCGCGCTTCGCCTCGTACGGCGTGGTAGCCGGCGAGCTGACCAACAAGGCTGCCAACCCGACACTGTTCCACCGTCTGCAGGATTACTCGGTGCGCACGTCGTGGAAGCAGGAACTGAAGGCCCGCCTGAGCAAGATTTTCGACGGCGCGATGTACCGCCCGATCATTGACCGGGTGGAGGCCATCCACAAGGAAGTGCTGCGTGGCCGCGTCTTCGTCGCCCTGCACATGCACGCCGGCGATGGCAACGTGCACACCAATATCCCGGTCAACTCCGACAACTACGACATGCTGCAAACGGCACATAAGGCTGTCGAACGCATCATGCACCTGGCGCGCAGCCTGGACGGCGTGATTTCCGGCGAACACGGGATCGGCATCACCAAGCTGGAATTCCTGACCGACGAGGAAATCGGCCCCTTCCGCGCCTACAAGCAGAAGGTCGACCCGGAAGGCCGGTTCAACAAGGGCAAGCTGATGCCCGGCGGCGACATGGGCAATGCCTACACGCCGTCGTTCAGCCTGCTTGGCACCGAGTCGCTGATCATGGAACAGTCCGAGATCGGCAAGATTTCCGACATGGTCAAGGACTGCCTGCGCTGCGGCAAGTGCAAGCCGGTGTGTTCGACCCACGTGCCGCGCGCCAACCTGCTCTACTCGCCGCGCAACAAAATATTGGCGACTTCGCTGCTGGTCGAAGCCTTTTTGTACGAGGAACAGACCCGGCGCGGCATTTCGCTGAAGCATTTCGACGAGTTCAACGACGTCGCCGACCATTGCACGGTCTGCCACCGCTGCCTGAAGCCCTGCCCGGTCGATATCGACTTTGGCGACGTTTCGGTGGCGATGCGCAATTTCCTGCGCAAGCAGGACAAGAAGCGGACCAGCCCTGGCACGCTGGCGGCGATGACCTACCTGAACCTGAAGGACCCGGCGACGATCAAGCTGATGCGCGGCGTCATGATGGACTTCGGCTTCAAGGCCCAGCGCCTTGCCCACAAGGCGGCCAAGGCGATCGGCCTGATCCAGGACAGCCGCGCCCACCCGCCGGCAACGCTCGGCGCTCCGAGCGTCAAGACCCAGGTCATCCACTTCCTCAACCGGCCGATGCCAGGCAACCTGCCCAAGCGGACCTCACGCGCCCTGCTCGACATCGAGGACGACAAGGTCATTCCGGTCATCCGCAATCCGAAGGTGGCGAGCGAGGATTCGGAAGCCGTTTTCTACTTCCCGGGCTGCGGCTCCGAGCGCCTGTTCTCGCAGGTCGGCCTGGCCACGCAGGCGATGCTCTATCAGGTCGGCGCCACCACCGTGCTACCGCCGGGCTACCTGTGCTGCGGCTATCCGCAGAATGCTTCCGGCGACGACGACAAGGGCCAGAAGATCACCACCGACAACCGCGTGCTCTTCCACCGTGTCGCCAATACGCTGAACTATCTCGACATCAAGACGGTAATTGTTTCATGTGGAACATGCATGGATCAGTTGCAGAAATACCAGTTCGAGAAGATCTTCCCCGGCTGCCGCCTGCTCGACATCCACGAATACCTGATGGAAAAGGGTGTCAAGCTGGAAGGCGTCAGTGGCACACGTTACATGTACCACGATCCCTGCCATTCGCCGATGAAGGCCTACGCACCGTTGGCGGTGACAAAGACGCTGATGGGTCAGGAAGTGCCGCTGACCGACCGCTGTTGTGGCGACGCCGGTTCCTTCGCCTACTCGCGGCCGGATATCGCCACGCAGGTGAAATTCCGCAAGCAGCAGGAGATCGAGAAAGGCGCCGAGAAACTGCGCGCCGATGGCTTTACCGGAGACGTCAAGATTCTGACCTCCTGCCCGGCCTGTCTGCAGGGTCTGTCCCGTTACGATGACGATGCCGATACCACGGCGGACTACATCGTCGTCGAACTTGCCAAGCACCTACTCGGCGACAACTGGATGGCCGATTACGTTGGCAAGGCCAATACCGGCGGGATCGAACGCGTCTTGCTCTGATTTTTGCCACCGACCGTGAGATTCTTCCATTCTCTGCGGCGGTGGCTCGTGGTATTTATCTTCCGGAGAGAAATTCAAATTTTTTCCGGAGTGAGATAGCGTGGAAACCGGCAGCCCAACCTGCGAACTTTGTACCCTGCCCGGTGGCGCTGTCCTTTGGCAGTCGCCTTCTTGCAGGGTAATCCGGGTCGACGATCCCTTTTATCCCGGTTTCTGCCGCGTCGTCTGGAACGAGCATGTTCAGGAGATGACCGATCTCGCGCCTGAAGCACGTGACTACCTGATGCGCGTAGTTTTTGGGGTCGAATCCGTGCTCAGAACACTATTCTCACCACAGAAAATCAACCTTGCCAGTTTTGGCAATATGGTGCCGCACGTCCATTGGCATATCATTCCTCGTTGGGGCGACGACCGGCATTTCCCAGAGCCTGTGTGGGGCACCGTCCGTCGGGAAGGTGTTGTGAGTCGCCCGCAGGTGAGCAACGACGAATTGGCGCAGGCGCTGTCCCGGGCGCTGGGAACGATCGAATAGGATTGGATTGACCATGAATACGAGTGCCAGAGAACTTCCGCTGGATATTCCCGATCTGGGGACAGGCATGGACTTTCTTTCGCAATTGCCCTTGGCCAATCCGGTCGTGGCCGAACGCCAACTCATGCGCTTTCTCGATGGTTTGCTGATGGCGCCGCCCGATCCGGGTGTGCTGCTGGCCCTGCTTGAGCAGGCTCGCGCCCCGCTGTGCTTCGTCGAAGAAGAAATGGCCAGGCGCTATCACAACAAGTCCCTGCCGTTGGCCGACGAGGAGGAATCCTATTTCCAGCAAGTTGTGCTGGCCTGGCGAAAGATGGGCAAGGCTTACGCGCTCTGCGCCCGTCTGGAAGAACCGGATGCCGAAAATGCCCAGTATGTCGCATTGGTTGCCACCATCCTGCATCGTTGCCTGTACTACACGGGGATGGTTATCCTCGAGCACTACCGCGCTCGTCGCGAGTTGCCGCCGGGGATCTGGCTCGATCTGCACGGCTTCTACGAAAGTGCAGAAGAATGGGGCGTGGCCTACACGCCGGTCGAGGATGCCTTGGAAAGCAGCCTGCAGGCAACGCACTGCGCCGCTGCCTATGCCACCCTGCTGCTGATCGACATTGCCAGCCCATACAGCAACAGCGTCCGCAACCTGAACTTGATCCGGCGCTGGGCCGGCATGTGGGCACCTTTGGTGTCGATACACAAGCTGAGCGATGATCTGGAGGTTCCGGCCTACGTCATCGAATTGATGAATGATGCGCCGCTCCACCCGACTGCCGTCACTGAAGACGCAGGACCGGATGCACGACGCCTCGACACGACGCGGCTTGGGCTGCAGATCAGTCACATGCTCAGCCAGTTGCGTCAGCGCATCGGGCCTTCCCAGCTCGGGCTTGGCGAAGAGACTTCCGGCCACGTGATTGCGTTGCTCGAACATCTGTCGCGGCCTTGGTCGCAGTTGGCTTCACCGCGCCGATTCCGGCGTTTTGCCACGGAAGGCGTGGCCAGGGTTGCCGTTGGATTCGAGGCCATGCATTTTTGCGTGACGAGTCAGGAGTTTGAACAGCCTGATTCGGCCGCAGCCTATTCACGCGGTGAGTTCGACCAGATATTTACCTTCGGCGAACGTGCCGAGCCTGGACAAAAGCTGGCCATTAAGCCGCAAATCAGCTTTCCGGTCGATGAATGGGCCGTGATCAACCACTCGGCGAACGGTTTCCGCTTGGGAAGAAGCTGTGCGGGGCAGAAGATTTCCCATGGCCAACTGATGGTGGTCTGCCCTCATGATGGCGACCACTTTCTACTTGCCCAGGCGACCTGGCTGATGCAGGAAGAGGCAGGCGGCATTATTGTCGGCGTGGCGACCTTGCCCGGCATGCCGAGCGGACTTGGCGTACGGGTTGCGGCACAGGGCAGTGGAAACAACGAACGATTTGTCAGAGCCTTCCTGCTGCCGGCCGTTCCGGCGATCGGGGAAGAGGCTTCGATCGTGCTGCCGCCGGGGATGTATCAAACCAGTCGAGTGCTTGATGCTTTTTCCGGCGATGCAACGCCGTGGCAACTGCGTATGAACCATGTTCTCCAGCGCGGCACCGATTTCGACCGAATCAGTTTTTACGTACTTTGACCCGTGTTGGCCCCCACGGGGGTGAGTGAGCTAAACTAGTGGCCTCATCCCCGGAGGAAACCATGGCTGGCATTGACCGCGATACACCGATACCGAGCGAGATCAAACTGCATCAGAAATCACGCCGTCTGGAATTGGCCTACGATGGTGGCGAAACATTCTCGCTTGATTTCGAATATTTGCGCGTCTATACGCCCTCGGCGGAGGCCAGAGGTCATGGCCCGGGCCAGGAAACGCTGCAAACCGGCAAGCGAAACGTCGACATCGAGCGTATCGAGCCGGTCGGTACTTATGCGGTGCGTCTGGTGTTTTCCGACGGTCACGATAGCGGCCTGTATTCATGGGATCTTCTTTACAACCTGGGCAAGCACCATGATGAGCTGTGGCAGAACTATCTGGCGCAACTTGAGGCGCAGGGCCTCTCGCGTGATGTAGATTCCACCTCACGTCCGGCAGCCGGAGGCGGCTGCGGTCATCACCACTAAAGTCATGAACAACGACAAGACTCATTTTGGCTATGAATCCGTAGCCGAGCAGGAAAAAGCCCGCCGGGTCGCCGATGTCTTCGATTCGGTCGCCAGCCGATACGACCTGATGAACGACTTGATGTCAGGTGGGATGCATCGCCTGTGGAAGGCATTCACCATCCAGCGTAGCGGTGTGCGCGAAGGTTCGCGCGTGCTTGATGTGGCCGGGGGTACGGGCGACCTCTCCTTGGCCTTTGCCAAGAAAGTAGGCAAGAGCGGCGAGGTCTGGCTGACCGACATCAACAACGCGATGTTGGCCCACGGGCGTGATCGCCTGCTCGACAAGGGATTCATGCTACCGGTCGCGCAATGCGATGCCGAGAAACTCCCCTTCCCTGACGACTGGTTCGATTGTGTGACCGTAGCTTTTGGCTTGCGCAACATGACCCACAAGGACGTCGCACTGGCAGAAATGCGCCGGGTGTTGCGCCCGGGCGGGCGCCTGCTGGTTCTTGAGTTTTCGCAAATATGGAAGCCGCTGGCGCCGATCTACGACTTTTATTCCTTCAAGGTCATTCCTCGCGTCGGCAAGCTGGTGACCAACGACTCGGATAGCTATCGCTACCTTTCCGAATCGATCCGGGTGCATCCTGGCCAAGAAGAACTGAAGACGATGATGGAGCAGGCTGGACTGGAGCAGGTTGAGTATTTCAATCTCGCGCTGGGGGTCGTTGCTTTGCATCGCGGTTTCAAGTTCTAGGGTACTCCATTGTTCGGTGCATTACAGCAAGTTGCAATCCGTGGCCTGAATCACCTGCTTCAGAGCGAATCCTGGGCGCAGGAACGACTGCGCCAGCATGCCGGTGCAAAGCTTCTTGTCGAGGCTGGCGGTTTGAACATCCCGCTGACCATCGATGAACGCGGGCTTTTCCAGGCCGGTGATGAATCAACGTCAGCCGATGTTGTTGTGAGCTTGCCCGCCGATTCTGTCATTGGTGCGCTGTTGGACCGTGGGAATGCATTCGCCGCCCTTAAGCTTGCTGGATCGGCCGAAGTTGCCGAGTGTCTCGCATTTGTGTTCCGCAACCTGAAATGGGATGTTGAGGCCGACCTGGCAGCGATTGTCGGCGATATCCCGGCTCGACGTTTAGCAATGATTGGCAACACGGCGTTGACCAGCGTGCAAAATGGCATGCTAAGGGTTACCGAGAACCTCGGCGAGTATGCGGTTCAGGATTCCGGGCTGTTGGTAACGGAGGCTGAACTCGTCGCCTTTGGGCAAGGCATCGATGGTTTGAGGGATGACCTGACGCGTCTTGAAAAGCGGATTTCTCGTCTGTAGTCATCTGTTTCTTCGACGAAATAAAAAAGGCAGCCTAGGCTGCCTTTTTTGTCCTTGTTACCGGACTAGTGCGTATGTTTGCGCAAACGCTGGATTGCTTGCAACTGGGCAACAGCCTGGGCCAGTTCGGCTTCGGCGGCAGCGTAATCCATTTCAGCGTTCCGATTAGCCAGGGCTTCCTCGGCACGCTTCTTGGCTTCCAGCGCCTTGGCTTCATCCAGATCGTGGGCGCGGATCGCGGTGTCAGCCAACACGGTAATCATGTCGGGCTGAACTTCCAGCATGCCGCCGGACACATACACCAGCTCGAACTCGCTCTGGTCGGGCACCTTCAAACGAATGGTGCCCGGCTTGATGCGAGTCAGCAGCGGCGTGTGACGCGGCAGGATACCGAGTTCCCCGGCTTCGCCGGGAAACACTGCGATTTCCACCAGGCCGGAGAAAATCGATTCTTCAGCACTGACGACATCACAATGAACAGTCATAGCCATTACTAGCTCCTATGCAGACGCCAATTATTACAGCGTCTTTGCCTTTTCGATGACTTCCTCGATACCGCCAACCATGTAGAACGCTTGCTCCGGCAGGTGATCGTATTCGCCAGCACAGATGCCCTTGAAGCCCTTGATCGTGTCCTTGAGGGAAACGAACTTGCCCGGCGAGCCGGTGAAGACTTCAGCCACGTGGAACGGCTGCGACAGGAAGCGCTGAATCTTACGAGCGCGGGATACGGCCAGCTTGTCTTCCGGAGACAGTTCGTCCATCCCCAGAATCGCGATGATGTCGCGCAATTCCTTGTAGCGTTGCAGATTCATCTGCACGGCACGGGCAACGGCGTAATGCTCTTCACCGACGACCTGCGGGTCGAGCTGACGGGAGGTGGAGTCGAGCGGATCGACGGCCGGGTAGATACCCAGCGAGGCGATGTCACGCGACAGCACGACCGTGGAGTCCAAGTGCAGGAAGGTGGTAGCCGGCGAGGGATCGGTCAAGTCATCGGCAGGCACATAGACGGCCTGGATCGAGGTGATCGAGCCAACCTTGGTCGAGGTGATACGCTCTTGCAGACGGCCCATTTCTTCGGCCAGCGTCGGCTGGTAACCCACGGCGGAAGGCATACGGCCGAGCAGTGCGGACACTTCCGTACCGGCCAGTGTGTAGCGGTAGATGTTGTCGACGAAGAACAGGATGTCGCGGCCATCGTCACGGAAACGCTCGGCCATGGTCAGGCCGGTCAGCGCGACGCGCAGACGGTTGCCCGGCGGCTCGTTCATCTGACCGAACACCATCGCGACCTTGTCGAGAACGTTGGAGTCCTTCATTTCGTGATAGAAGTCGTTGCCTTCGCGGGTACGCTCACCAACACCGGCAAACACGGAAAGACCCGCGTGCTGCTTGGCGATGTTGTTGATCAACTCCATCATGTTCACGGTCTTGCCGACGCCGGCGCCACCGAACAGGCCGACCTTGCCGCCCTTGGCGAACGGGCAGATCAGGTCGATAACCTTGATGCCGGTTTCGAGCAGATCGACGGAAGAAGACAGTTCGTCGAACTTCGGTGCGGCAGCATGAATTTCACGCAGCTCGTCGGAGTCGATCGGACCGGCTTCGTCAATCGGGCGACCGAGTACGTCCATGATGCGGCCCAGGGTGCCCATACCGACAGGCACGGAGATGCCGGCGCCGGTGTTGTTCACTTTCATGCCGCGACGCAGACCGTCGGAAGAACCCATGGCGATGGTGCGGACGACGCCGTCACCCAACTGTTGTTGCACTTCGAAGGTGAGGCCGTCTTCGGCCATGCCGTTTGCTTCGGAAGCATCCAGCTTGAGCGCATTGTAGACCTTCGGCATCGCGTCGCGCGGGAAGTGGATGTCCACAACGGCGCCGATGCACTGAACGATTGAACCTTGACTCATATTCAAATCCCCAAAAATAAAAATCTACGCGTCACACCG